>ENA-UEQO01003144-UEQO01003144.1-human-gut-metagenome-genome-assembly--contig:-NODE-3144-length-13355-cov-6.445624_pt1 | contig 13355 bp, 9 predicted proteins | sample MGYA00242938_ERZ507940 | MGnify/ENA primary metagenome ERZ507940 (study PRJEB26167, sample SAMN06115517) | human gut metagenome | host: Homo sapiens | place: China:Chongqing | collected 2014-12-03... | reverse complement strand
CAGAATCTCTTAAGGAGGTCCCCATCGTCGGATGGATTCTGTCCATCATTGACGTACTCAAAGACGGATTAAGTGATGCACCTTTTACTCCGTTCTATGATAATGGAGAGGTGAATTATGAGCCGATAGCAGACTATGCCCGCTTGTTGGTAAACAATGGTTTAAAAGGAGTTTTTATTAATGGTTCGTCGGGTGAAGGCTATATGCTGACCGAAGAAGAACGGAAGAAGCTCGCTGAAAAATGGATGGAAGCGGCTCCTGCGGATTTTAAAGTAATTGTGCATGTGGGAAGCACTTGTGTGAAGAGTAGCCGGAATCTGGCGGCTCATGCGCAGAAAATCGGAGCCTGGGGAATCGGAGCGATGGCTACGCCTTTTCCGAAAATCAACCGGGTGGAGGAATTGGTGAAATATTGTGAAGAAATCGCCATAGGAGCTCCCGAACTTCCTTTTTATTATTATCATATTCCGGCTTTTAACAATGCATATCTGCCTATGCCGGAATTTTTGGTGGCGGTGGATGGCAGAATCCCGAATTTTGCCGGAATTAAATATACCTACGAAAGTCTTTACGAATACAATCAATGCCGTTTGTATAAGAACGGAAAATTCGATATGCTGCACGGTCAGGACGAAACGATCCTGCCTTGCCTGGCGATGGGCGGAGCCGAAGGCGGTATCGGGGGAACGACCAATTATAACGGGCGTTGCCTGGTGGGAATCATCGATGCATGGAAAGCCGGAGACCTGCAAAAAGCACGCGAATTACAAAATTTTGCCCAGGACGTAATCAATGTGATTTGTCATTACCGGGGAAATATTGTCGGTGGAAAGCGGATTATGAAATTAATCGGGTTAGATCTCGGTAAAAACCGCACGCCTTTCCGGAATATGACCGATAGCGAAGAAACAGCCATGAAGGCTGAGCTGGATGCTATCGATTTTTTTAGCAAATGCAATAAGTTTTAAATTCAGAAGGGCTTTTATGCCCTTCTGTGCTATTTTAATACGGCCGGTGTGTGCTTGTCTTAATTTTCGGCCTCTTACACGATCATTTTATGAATATATTGAAAATCTTAGTATTATTTATAGCCGGATTATGCTTTTCCCTGTTGCCGGGGCGGCTCAGTGCCGATACAAAATCTCCCGGACCTTCCGGGAACGACAACCGGCATAACATTGTTTCCGTAAAAGAATTACCTGATTTGGTGGTTTCGGAACACAACGGAACGGGCGAAGGGGTTTCCGCTCCTTTTGCCGGAATGCTGGGCGATATTTTGGTGGTGGCAGGGGGATGTAATTTTCCGGATAAACCCGCAGCCGAGGGAGGAATAAAAAAATATTACGATCGGATTTATATTTTGCGCCATCCTTTGGACCAAGGAAGCAAATGGGAAAAAGCAGGAAAACTTCCTGTGCCGGTTGCTTACGGGGTGAGCGTTACAATTCCGGAAGGGATTGTGTGTGTGGGCGGTAATAATGCAACGGAAGAGTTGAAAACCGTCTATTTATTGAGATGGGATGAGCAAAAGTCGGAAGTCGTGGTGGAGAATTTACCTTCTTTGCCGGTTGCTATGGATAATATGGCAGGAGCTTCTGACGAGAAAAATATATATGTTGCAGGAGGAAATGTAAATGGGAAACCCGCCAATCGCGGCTTTGTCTATACAATGGGCGATAAAGGGTGGCGCGAATTGCCCCCGTTCCCCGGCGAGCCCCGGTTGCAGCCTGCCGGAGTGGTGCAGAACAGTGCCGAACAAACCCGTTTTTATCTGATGGGAGGTTATAGTCCTGCCCGTGAAGGTAAGGAAAGCGTAATTGTCGCCGATGGCTGGAGCTATAATCCCAAAAATAATCAATGGTATCCCGAATCCGTTATCCTGCCTTACGGGACGGAAGAGCCGATGGCTTTGGTGGGAGCTGCAGGAGTGGCTTCCGGTAGCCACCATCTGGTGTTTGTAGGAGGTGTGAACCGTGAGCGCTTTCAACGGGCTTTGGATCGTCCGCTCCTGATCGAACAGGCTTTGCAGGAAGCGAAAGATACTTTGGTGTCGTTGTTACGCCAGGAACAGGACGAGTATATGAATCATTCTCCGGAATGGTACCGTTTTAACGGTCAGCTTTTGATCTATCATACGATCACCGGAACCTGGGTAACCGAAAGTAATTTCCGGGAAATAGCCAAGGCAGGGGCTGCCGTTGTGCCTTATCGCGGGAAATGGCTCGTCGTAAACGGCGAGAGTAAGCCGGGAATCCGTTCCACCGGAGTGTATGTGCTGGAAATGGGAACGAAAACCGATTTCGGCTGGATTAACTGGACGGTGCTCGGCGTTTACCTGTTGGGAATGCTATTCTTGGGTTACTATTTTATGAAGCGGGCAGGCAGTAGCGACGACTTTTTTAAAGGAGGCGGGCGTATTCCCTGGTGGGCTGCCGGGATCAGTATTTATGCAACCATGCTTAGCGCAATTACTTATATGGCCATTCCTGCAAAAGCGTTTGCTACGAACTGGACTTATTATATTATGTTGCTCATGATATTGGTGGTGTCTTTCCCGGTGGTTAAATATTACCTGCCTTTTTTCCGCCGCCTGAATGTCACCAGTGCTTATGAATATTTACAAAGGCGTTTCAATTATTCCACGCGTTTGATGGCGAGTATCCTGTTTATTTCTTTTATGGTAGCCCGTACGGCTCTCGTGCTGTATCTGCCCTCGCTGGCCTTGACGACGGTGACGGGGATCGATATTTATATCTGTATTATCCTTATGGGGCTCGTTACCGTGGTATATTGTACGATGGGCGGAGTGGAAGCCGTTGTTTGGGGAGATGTGATTCAGGGAATTATTCTTGTGGGGGGAGCCTTTTTTGCGGCGGGTTACCTGATTGCGAATACGGACGGCGGTTTTTCGGGATTCGTACAGATCGCGGCGGAGCACGATAAATTCAGGCTTTTCGAATGGAGTTTCGATTGTACGAAAGCCGTATTCTGGGTGACGATATTAGGAGGATTGGCGAATAACCTGATTTCTTATACTTCCGATCAAACTGTGATTCAGCGTTATTTGACCACAAAGGACGAAAAAAGTGCAGGGAAGGGTATTTTGATGAATGGCGTGATGAGCGTGTTCATTTCGGTGGTATTCTATCTGATCGGTACAGGCTTATACACCTTTTTTAAATCCCGTCCCGATGAATTGAATTACACGTTGTCGAACGGGGATGCAATTTTCCCTTTCTTTATGATGAGCCAGATTCCGGTGGGATTGGCAGGCTTGCTGATTGCAGCGATTTTTGCAGCGACGATGTCCACAATTTCATCGAATATCAATTCTACGGCGACAGCGTTCTCTATGGATATTTATAAACATATTTTCCCACAATCCAGCGACCGCCATATATTGAAGGTTGCCCGCTGGACGTGTTTACTGGCAGGGCTGATCGGTACGCTGCTGGCGGTGTTTATGGCGACGTGGAATATTTTATCCCTGCTCGATTATTTCAATTCGATTCTTGGATTATTGTCCAGCGGATTGGGCGGATTGTTCATTATGGGTATATTCTTCGACCGGATCGATGCCAGGAGCGCTTTAATCGGTTTTATTTCGGGGACAGTTGTGGTTTTTGCTTTAAGTATCTATTCTCCGGTGTCATTCCTGCTCTACGGAGCGATCGGGATTGTGGTATCGGTAGGAGTTGCCCTGATAGCCAGTTTATTTAGTCCGGAAAAGGAAAAACAGCCGGGATTGACCTGGAAACAGTTGAAAAAATAAGAAAACCCTAAATAATATATTCACATGGTAGATTTTAAAATATTAGCGGAACAGTACAAGAAAGAATTATTGGAGAATGTGTTACCGTTTTGGTTGGAGAAATCCCAGGATAAAGAATTCGGGGGATATTTTACCTGTCTCGACCGGGAAGGAAATGTGTTTGATACCGATAAATTTATTTGGTTGCAAGGCCGGCAAGTATGGCTGTTTTCCATGTTATATAATAAGGTGGAAAAACGGAAAGAATGGCTGGACTGTGCGATTCAGGGGGCTGAATTTTTAAAAAAGCATGGGCATGACGGCCATTACAACTGGTATTTTTCGCTGACTCGCGAAGGTGCGCCTTTGATTGAGCCTTACAATATTTTTTCTTACACTTTTGCCACGATGGCCTTCGGGCAACTGAGTATTGCCACGGGGAATCAGGAATATGCGGAGATTGCTAAAAGAACTTTCGACATTGTGCTTTCGAAGGTCGATAATCCCAAAGGCAAGTGGAACAAGGCTTATCCCGGAACGCGGAATATGAAAGGTTTTGCGTTGCCGATGATCCTTTGTAACCTGGCTTTGGAAATAGAGCCGTTACTGGATAAAGAATTTATGGAAAAAACCATCGAAACCTGTATTCATGAGGTGATGGAAGTATTCTATCGTCCGGAACTGGGATTGGTGGTGGAAAATGTATCTGACACCGGGGAACTGGTCGATAATTTCGACGGGCGTTCCCTGAATCCGGGACATGCGATAGAGGCGATGTGGTTTATCATGGATTTGGGTGTACGGCTCGACCGGAAAGAATTGATCGAGAAAGCGGTAAAGATTGCTTTGCAGGAAATCGAGTACGGCTGGGACAAAGAATATGGCGGAATTTTCTATTTTATGGACAGGCTCGGACATCCGGTTCAGCAATTGGAGTGGGATCAAAAACTATGGTGGGTACATGTCGAAACCCTGATAACCACGTTGAAAGGTTATCAACTGACGGGCTCGAAGGAATGCCTGGCGTGGTTTGAGAAGGTGCACGAATATGTATGGACACATTTTGCCGATAAAGAGTATCCGGAATGGTTCGGGTATCTGAACCGGCGGGGAGAAGTGTTGCTTCCCTTGAAAGGCGGAAAATGGAAAGGATGTTTTCATGTGCCGCGCGGATTGTATCAATGCTGGCAAATGTTGGAAAAACTGAAATAAGATGGTTCGGTTTCTTATATTATTCCTGTGTGTATGCTCTTGGGGATACACGAAAGCCGCTTCTAAGGTTAAAGTGGCGTGTGTGGGGAATAGCGTGACGTATGGTTACTTGGTTCCCGCCCGGGAAAAGAATTGTTATCCCGCCCGGTTGTCGCAGATGTTGGGCGAGGGCTATGAGGTCCGGAATTTCGGTAAATCGGGAGCAACCTTATTGAATAAAGGACATCGTCCTTATATGAAACAGCCTGAATTTCAGGAAGCCCTGAAATTCGCTCCGGACTGGGTGGTGATCCATCTGGGATTGAACGACACCGATCCCCGGAACTGGCCGAACTACCGGGATGAGTTTATCCCCGATTATCTGGCACTGATCGACTCGTTCCGTATGGTACGGCCGGGATGTAAAATCTGGATATGCCGGATGTCGCCGATTTTTCATTGGCATCCCCGTTTTAAGTCGGGGACGCGGGATTGGTATTGGCAGGAACAGGCTGCAATTGAGAAAATCGCACAAATCGCCCATACCGGACTGATCGATTTGCATGAAGGCCTGTATGCCCGCCCGGACTTAATGCCCGATGCCCTTCATCCGAATGCGGAAGGAGCGGAAATATTGGCGAAGGCAGTATATGCCGGAATCACCGGAGATTACGGTGGTTTACGTTTGCCCGATGTGTACGGTGACCACATGGTATTGCAGCGCGGACCGTCCCTTACTATAAAGGGAGTGGCCAACGCCGGAGATAAAGTGACGGTACGGCTGGGAAAACAAAAGGTGAACGGCTCGACCGGGGCGGACGGCCGTTGGCAGGTGGTGCTGAAGAATCTGGAAGCGGGAGGGCCTTACGAACTGACGGTTAAATCGCCGGATCGGGAATTGCATTTTAAAGATGTAATGATCGGAGAAGTGTGGCTGTGTTCCGGACAGTCGAATATGGCTTTTATGGTCAAGCAAACGATTCAGGCGGCTCGGCTGCTGGAACAGGTTCCTGCTCATACCGGTGTACGCTTGTTCGATATGAAGCCGAAAGTATATACAGATGCTGTCAGTTGGGATACGGCCTCATTGGCTGCCCTGAATCGTTTGGATTATTATGCCGATGCCCGGTGGGCTTTGCCCGATCGTGAAAATGTGGCGAATTTTTCTGCTGTCGCTTATTGTTTCGGGCGTATGCTGGGCGATAGTTTGCAGGTTCCCGTCGGGTTGATTTGTAATGCAGTCGGAGGAGCTCCGGCAGAAGCATTTATCGACCGGAAAAGTCTGGAATTTAACGATCGTCTGGTGGATATCCTGTATAACTGGACGAAAAACGATATGATTCAGGATTGGGTGAGGGGACGTGCTGCCCTGAATATGAAAAACACTCCGGTAAAGAATCAGCGGCATCCCTACGAGCCTTGTTATTTATTTGAAACCGGCATTCGTCCGCTGGCCGATTTCCCCGTGAAAGGGGTGATCTGGTATCAGGGAGAATCGAATGCCCACAACGTAGAATTGCATGAGGCTATTTTTCCAGCGTTGGTACAGAGTTGGCGAAAGGTGTGGGGTGAGCGGTTGCCGTTTTATTATACGCAGCTTTCCAGTCTCAATCGTCCGAGCTGGCCGCATTTCAGAGATAGCCAGCGGGCTATGCTGGATAAAATCCCCTATAGCGGGATGGCGGTGACTTCCGATAAGGGAGAGCCTACCGATGTACACCCGCGCGATAAGCAGGCTGTGGGAGAACGGCTGGCACATTGGGCGTTGCACGATACCTACAAAATGGAACGCGTCGTTCCTTCCGGACCTTTATTCCGGGGGGTAACTTTCCGAAGAGGGGCGGCTTATGTGGATTTCAGTAACGGAGAAGGAATGAAATCGTCGGACGGGAAGCCTTTGCGGACGTTTGAAATTGCCGGGGAGGACGGTTTGTTTGTTCCGGCGACTGCGGCAGTAGAAGGAAAGCAGGTGAAGGTATGGAACGATAAAGTGAAACAACCCAGGCAGGTGCGATATGGCTGGCAGCCATATACCGACGCTAATCTGATAAACGGAGCGGGATTGCCTGCTTCGACGTTTAAAAGCATAGAATAATATCGATGAGAATTGTATTTATTATTACGTTATTCGTGGCACTCGGATGGGGAAGCTCTTTAGGGGCTGTTCCGCATTTGTTACCCTGTCCTCAAGAAGTGGAGTGGAACCGTCAGAAATTTGTTTTAAAAGAAGTTGCCCTCCAAACCGGAGTTTTGAAAGAGGAGATAGAGAATTGGGTGATTGAAAGTGGTGGCCGGGTGAATGAAAAAGCGAAACGGGTGATCGAGGTGCGCCTAACGGATCATCTTGAAGGGATCGGCCTGAATGAGGAAGAAGGGTATATTTTGAATGTTCGTTCAAATCAGATTGTCGTGGAGGCGGTAACGGAGAGAGGGGCTTATTGGGCTTTGCAAACTTTACGTCAATTGACCGATTTTGCCGGAAAGACGGGGTATGTGCATGGCTGCCGGATTACCGACTGGCCGGCTTTTCGAGTGAGGGGATTTATGCACGATGTGGGGCGCGGTTATGTTCCGGTGGACGAATTGAAGCGGGAAATCGCTTTGCTGGCGCGGTATAAAGTAAATGTGTTTCATTGGCATTTGACAGAGGATCTGGCATGGAGGCTGGAGAGCAGGATTTTCCCGATGCTGAACGATAGTATTAATTTCGGACGTTATCCGGGAAAATATTATACCTTGGCGGAAGTCAGGGATTTAGTGGATTTTTGTTGGAAACACGGAATGATGCTGATTCCGGAGGTCGATATGCCGGGGCATAGTGCGGCTTTCCGGAAAACCTTCCGCCATGATATGCAAAGCCCGGAAGGAATGGCGATTTTAAAGCTTTTGATGGATGAGGTGTGCGAAGCGTTTAAAGAGGTTCCCTACATTCATATCGGGACGGATGAAGTGGCTTTTACCAATCCGGAATTTGTTCCCGAAATGGTGGCTTATATCCGGGCGAAAGGGAAGAAAGTGATTTCCTGGAATCCCGGCTGGAAATACAAGGCCGGAGAGATCGATATGCTGCATATGTGGAGTTCGAGAGGAAGACCGCATCCTGGAATCCCGGTTATCGATTCGCGTTTGCATTATCTGAATCATTACGATGCTTTTGCAGATATTGTCGCCTTATATAATAGTAACATCGCAGAGCAGGCTGAAGGCAGCCCGGACTATGCAGGGACGATTCTGGCGGTGTGGAATGATCGCCGGGTGGACGGGGTACGGAATATTTTGGTGCAAAACGGATTTTATCCCGCTATGCTGACTATGGCCGAACGTGCCTGGAAGGGAGGAGGAAACCGTTATTTTTACGAGGCCGGAACATTGTTCCCATCCCGGAACACTCCGGAATATGCGGCTTTTGCCGATTTCGAGGAACGGATGTTATGGCACAAAGAGCATCATTTTCAAAATTTGTCTTTTGCTTATGTCCGGCAGACCGGGGTGCGCTGGCGTATCACCGATCCTTTTCCGAACGGAGGGGATTTACTGAAAAGTTTTCCTCCTGAAAAAGAATTGCAACCGTCTTATTCGTACGAAGGGAAAAACTATAGTTCTGCCGAGGCGGAAGGAGCGGCTATTTATCTGAGGCATGTTTGGGGAACGTTGATACCTTCGTTTTATAAAGATCCGAAACCCGATCATACGGCGTATGCCTGGACATGGGTCTGGTCGCCGGTAGAGCAGGAAGTCGGCATGTGGCTGGGAACGCAGAATTACGGGCGCTCTGAGCAGGATCTTCCTCCTCCTGCCGGAAAATGGGATTTCCGGGAGAGCCGGGTGTGGTTGAACGATACGGAAATTTTACCTCCGGTGTGGACCAATACCCATACGGTAAAAAGTAATGAAATTCCTTTAGGGAATGAAAACTTTGAAGTCCGTCCGCCTGTTTCCGTGCATTTGAAAAAAGGCTGGAATAAAGTGTTGTTGAAATTGCCTGTCGGGAAATTTTCAAGTTCGCAGGTGCGGTTGGTAAAATGGATGTACACGGCGGTTTTCGTTACCCCCGATGGAAAGGATGCCGTGAAGGGATTGATTTATTCACCCGATAAACAAAAGTGATGAGTAAGCTGTTTTTTATTCTTTTATGGAGCGTTGCCTGGGCGGGAACGGCCGGAGCGCAGCAAAACAAGTATTCCACGTTTTATTATCAAAGGGCTACTTTATTTGAAGAATTGCCTGTGACTTCTTCCGATATCGTGTTTTTGGGAAACAGTATTACCAATGGAGCGGAATGGGGAGAGATATTCCGGAATCCCCACATAAAGAACCGGGGAATCAGCGGGGATATTGCCGAGGGAGTTTATGACCGTCTGGGAGCGATTACAAAAGGCAAACCGAAGAAAATATTTTTGCTGGTCGGGATAAACGACGTGGCACGGGGCACTGCCGCCGACACGATTGTAAAGCGCATCGGAAAAATTGTACGACGCATCAAAGAAGAGTCGCCCCGTACGAAAATTTATATCCAAAGCCTTTTGCCCGTGAACGATCGGTTCGGAATGTTCAGCGGGCATACCTCCCGGGGAAATGTGGTACTGGAAGTAAACAGGCAATTGGTGGAATTGGCGAAAAACGAAGCCGTTACTTATATAGACCTTTATTCCCATTTTAAAAATAAAGACGACGAAAAGCTAAATCCCGAATATACGAACGACGGTTTACATTTATTGGGAAAAGGATATATGCTTTGGAAAAAGATCGTGGAAAAATATATTTGATGATATAAAAGCACCCCAAATTTTATCTAAAATTTGGGGTGTAGTGTTATTTTGAATAAGGAGTATTTACAAACTACTCCTTTTCGTCCGTTATCGCTTTATCGTCGTCGCCGTTCCAGGTGGAGGCTAATTGTTGGAAATAGATCACATCCTCCCATTCGTTTCCCCGTTTCAGCCATTGCCTGCGGTAGCCTGTCCGGCTGAATCCCGTGGAATCGAACAATTTCAGGCTGGCGATATTACAACTGGGTACGCTGCTATACACCTGGTTTAATCCTAATGTTTCGAAACAATAATCGAGCATCAGTTTAATGGCGGAAGTGGCATATCCTTTTTTGCGGTTTTCTATGTTATGGATCATAATCCCCAGTCCTGCCCGAAGGTGGTAAGGATCGAAATCGTACAGGTCGATCAATCCCAGCGGTTCTTTTGTATTTACATCCGCTATCATAAGCCGCAGTTGCTTGGCCGAGTAAATATCCGTATCGGCGTTTTCAATGTATTTTTTCAGGGTGAAATGTGAAAACGGAGTAAGAGTATCGCTGACTTCCCATAAATCCATATCGTTTTCCCATTTATACAAATATTCCAGATCTTCCGGTTCTAAAGCCCGGATCAGAACGTTTTCATCTTTCATCATAATTTCTCGTTTTTATTCTAATGTTCTATATTTTTAAATCTATGGCTTTGCCCAATTTATAACCGTCGTATTCCCGGATAAAGGCTTCGGGAAATATTTTCCGTACTTCGGACAATGCTTTATGGGCGGAGTCCAATGTGGCATAGCTGGAAAAAATATACCGGTAAAGCTTGCCGATACGTACGACCTTTATTTGGTACCGGCCGTTAAGAATCGGGTCGTCCGCTAAGACCGTCAGGCTGCAAATCTGAATGGTATAGCATATTTTTTCCGGTGACGCTACCACTTCATTCCGGGGAACGGTTTCCAACGCTTTAAATGCACTTTTATAAGCAATCGTCTTTACGTTCAGGGTGTCGGCTTCCTGCGATTCCCTGCGAACGGACTGCGCTTGGGCAGAGGTGAAAAAATAGAACGGGAACATAGAGAGTATGAGTGCACACCGAAATAAGTATTTCCCACACATCCGTTTCGTTCCGTCGAGCTTTCCCATCCCCCTGCAAATATATTAGTTTTTAGGTAATTTTCATTACTTTTGCCTATGGGCAGCCTGTTTTATGTAGCTGATCCTTAGACTGCGTTTAATATACGTAATAACCGAGTAAAATGTTTAATTTAATAAGTGTTGTCGGGCCAACGGCAAGCGGAAAGACAGCGTTGGCTGTCAGGTTGGCGGCAGAGCTGGGAGGCGAGGTTATCAGTGCCGATTCCCGCCAGATATACCGGGGAATGGACATCGGCACCGGCAAAGACTTGGGAGAGTATAGCTGGAAAGGGCGTAAAGTGCCTTGTCACCTGATCGATATTGTGGAGGCCGGGGCAAAATACAACGTGTTCGAATACCAGAACGATTTTTTAAAAGTGTGGGAAGATTGCCGGCAAAGGGGAGTATTTCCTGTTTTATGCGGAGGAAGCGGTTTGTATGTGGAAGCCGTGCTGAAAGGATATAAGTTGCTGGCTGTGCCTGTCGATGAGGAGTTGAGGGCGTCTCTGGCAGGGCTGGCTTTGCCGGAACTGGCACAACGCCTGGCAGGCTATAAAAAGCTGCATAATACGACGGATGTGGATACCGTGAAACGGGCGATCCGGGCGATAGAGATAGAAGAATATTATTTAACCCATCCTTATGAGGAGAAGGATTTCCCGGAACTTCGTCCGTTGATAGTGGGGGTGGACGTAAACAGGGAAGTGCGCCGGGAACGGATCACAGCCCGTTTGCATGCTCGTTTGCAGGAAGGAATGGTGGAAGAGGTAAAACGCTTGCTCGATAGCGGGATAAAGCCGGAAGACTTGATTTATTACGGATTGGAATATAAATACCTGACTTTGTATTTGACCGGGGAATTGGGATATGAAGAAATGGTTGAAAAACTTAACGTAGCGATTCATCAGTTCGCTAAGCGGCAAATGACCTGGTTCCGAAAGATGGAGCGTGACGGGTTCGATATCCATTGGCTGGATGCCTCTTTGGATTTGGACGAGAAAGTGGCGAAAGTAAAAGAATGGATGAAGGAGGCGTAAGGTCTATTCTTCCCCGTTTTCCATTTCCGTTATAATATTTTGGATCAGGAATTGTTTATCCGCCGGAATTTGCTCGCAAAAAGCATGTAATCGGTGGTGTTGTTCTTCCGTCAGATTGTGTACGAAATTCTCGATAAGGGTAGAGGCTTCGAAAGCTGCCATGAATTCGTCGTTCAGAAGAATATCGGTGAATAAGTCCAGATGCCCGGAGTAGTCCAGAGAAGATTCCCAGGCGATGCGTAATAGAATGGCTTTTACATGAGGATCTTTTTCTTGCCGGATACGTTCCAGCAGTACATCACGGAAACTGTTTTCCCGGACGTCTGCAAGCAGGCCGACGATCCCTGAAATAACAAAAGTGTCGGGCCGGCTGCTCAAAATATCCAGAAGAGGAACGATAATAGTGCTGTCTCCGGTTTCTTTGATCTCTCTGATCGCTTCTTCCACAGCTTCCGGATCATTTGTGTTGATCTTCTTTAGCAATTCGTCTTTGTTTTCCATGTTTCCCCTTTTTAAACGCCACGAAGGTAAAAAAAAAGAGCGTTATAAACGCTCTTTTTATTTTAGTTTTTTCCCTCTTGTGAACGGGGATGGAATTTAGTGATCGTATCTTTCAGATAGTGATCGTCTAAATGAGTGTAAATCTCGGTAGTTAAGATCGATTCATGTCCCAACATATCCTGCACGGCACGTAAGTCGGCTCCTCCGCTAACTAAGTGAGAAGCGAAAGAGTGACGGAATGTGTGTGGTGATACATTCTTTTTAATTCCGGCTCTTTCCGCCAAGTGCTTAATGATGTTGAACACCATAACTCTTGATAAAGCAGTTCCTCTTTTATTCAAGAAAAGAATATCTTTGCATTCTTCTGTGATATCTAAATAATCCCTGTAAACTTTCAGGTATTTTTTGATTTCAACTTTAGCGTTACGGCTCAATGGAATGATTCGTTCCTTGTTGCCTTTACCTTCGATCTTGATCGTTCCCTGACGGAAATTGATATTCGATAATTTGATGCCGATCAATTCGGAAACACGAAGTCCACATGAATACAACATCTCGATGATGGCTTTGTTCCGTTGTCCTTCCGGTTTATACATTTCTACGGCGTTCAAGATTGAATCGATTTCTTCGATCGTCAGAATGTTAGGCAGTTTTCTACCGATTTTCGGTGCTTCTAATAATTCGGTCGGGTTTTCGGACAGTACTCCGTCGAAAACCAAAAATTTAAAAAAAGACCTGATACTGGAGATACATCTTGCCTGTGTCCGGTTTGTTACACCCAGATCACTGACATAAACCAGATATTCTTTTAAAATATCGTAAGTAACTCCATCTGGTTCAGTCACCTTGTGAAATTCAGCCGAGTATTTCGCGAGTTTGTTAATATCGTTCAAATAGGCTTCAACTGAATTTGAGGAAAGTGATTTTTCCAGAATTAGAAAGGTCTTATAATTCTCAATAGCGTTATCCCAAGTCATTGTTTTTG
>ENA-UEQO01003104-UEQO01003104.1-human-gut-metagenome-genome-assembly--contig:-NODE-3104-length-13531-cov-13.918240_pt1 | contig 13531 bp, 9 predicted proteins | sample MGYA00242938_ERZ507940 | MGnify/ENA primary metagenome ERZ507940 (study PRJEB26167, sample SAMN06115517) | human gut metagenome | host: Homo sapiens | place: China:Chongqing | collected 2014-12-03... | reverse complement strand
AATGCGGGTTGAACGCAGCGAAATGTCCTCGACGGTGCCCTCAACATCGCCCAGCACGATGTAATCGCCGAGCGAAAACGGGTGCTCCGCAACGAGCGTAATCCCGGCAATCAGGCTGGAAAGCGTGGACTGCGCCGCGAGGGTGATGGCAATCCCAACGACGCCCGCGCCGGCAATCAGGCTTGTGACCGGTACGCCAAGGCCGTCCAAACCGACCAGAACCGACATCACGACGACGACTGTTCGGCATCCGTTCTCGAAAAAGCGTGACAACGTTTCGTAGTTTTCCGGCTGATCAGGGTGCGGATGACGATGCAGCATTTGCCAAATAACCGGGATTGCTTCCCATACGCCCCACGCCACCATCGCCAGCACAAACGCATGGTAGTACGGCATTGCACGGCTGAGCAGAACACGGATTTCGGCGCTCCACGGGATGGTTAGCAGTGCCCAACCCGCGAGTGTGACGCGGACGAGCCATGCCGCCGGGCGCAGGAAGCAGCGGAGAAGATGCCCCACAAGCGCTGGAATGCGGTCGCTAATCCGCTTTTTTACAGGCGTCAGGACGCGTTTCAAGAGCGGAACGGCGAAAACGGCTGCCAGCAGAAGAAAACCTGCGAGTAAATAATGCTGGACTTCGGATGTCATGGCGCGCGTCTCCTTTTAATAGGTAGAAATTACGCAGGAAAGGGGAAGCCATTGCGCTCCCCCTCGTGCTTATTTGCTTTTTTTCTTGCCGATGGACATGATTTTCTCTTTCCACTGGCGCAGCAGCGACATCCGGTGTCCGCTCTCACGCGGGTCATCGGCAATCTCGTCGCCCGCAACGGATGCGGATACAGATTCTTCCACGTCCGTGTACCCCTTCTGACGCAGGCCCTGCCGCGCCGCCGACCGCAGAATGCCGTAAATTGTGGCGAAAATGGGAACGCCGACGACCATACCGACCAAGCCGAAGAGATCCCCGCCGACGACAATTGCGAAGAGAACCCAGAGCGCCGAGATGCCAATCGAATCGCCGAGAATCATCGGGCCGATAAAATTGCCATCCAGTTGCTGGATAATCAGGATCAAAATCAGGAAAATCAACGCCTGCCACGGATCGAGGAAGAGCAGAATCACCGCGCCGGGTATCGCGCCGATGAACGGGCCGAACACGGGGATGATGTTCGTGATGCCGACGATGATGCTGATGAGCGTCGCGTACGACAAGCCGAGGATGTTCATGCTGACAAACGTCAGTACACCAATAATCGCGGAATCGAGGATTTTTCCGGCGAAAAAGCCGCCGAAATTGCGGTTTGCGTCGTGGCAAATCCGCAGGGTCGTCTCCGCGGCACTCTTCGGCAGGAACGCGCGCGTCAGCACCCGCGCGTGGCGGAGCAGCTTATCCTTCTGCAGGAGGAGGTAGACGCTGCTGGCAATCGCTGTAAAAATGGTCACGACACCCGAAGCGACGCCGCCGACGTAGCTGATAATTTGCGGCACGCGGTTCGTAATCGCCTTGACAATCGTGCCAAGCAGGTCGCTCATGCTGGCGTTCAGGTTCTCCACCGCCGTAACCGCAAGGCTCAAATCCACGTCCGGCGTTTCTGTGTCAAGTTCCTTGAGCATATTCAGCAAATTTTGCGCATAGCCGTCGAAATTCTGGTAGAACATGACAACGCTGCCAACCATTTGCGGAATAATCAGCACCATCAGCAGCACAACGATTGCCAAGCCGACAATGTACGCCAGCAAGATGGCGAGTCCGCGGCACTTCTCGCGTCCGCGGAAGAGGTACTTCATCGCTGCTTTAACAATTGGGTTAAGGCAGTAGGCAATCACCACTCCGCCCGCGAACGGCGCAAGGATGCCCAGAATGCGGTTCGCACCGTTCAGGAAGGACTGCGCGTTGAGCAGCGCCATGTAAAACGCAACCGCAATCAGCGTAATTCCAAGGTAATCGAGGTTGCTCTGCGGCTTTCGGCGCAGCCACTTGTTCTCGTCCATCAAAAATCCCCTCGCTCTCTACCTATTATAATAGTGCAGAAACGCCCGGCTGTCAATCGCTTCGATTCATTTTTAACGGTTTTTTCATTTTTCGGACGTGAAAAAGGGCGCATTCCCGCGAATGCACCCTTTTTGACAATTATTGATTTTGTGGATGATGCCGTCCACTGAAATTTAACTTTTCAGCAGAATTTGCTCCACTTCCGCCAGATTTTTTGCTGTATAAGTTGCTTGTTGGCAGCCCGTGTTCTTCCAGTCAACAAAGATACTGTCGATTCCAGCGTTGACCGCCGCGGGGATATCCGCCGTCGCGCTATCGCCGACCATGACAGCTTCCGCCTTGTCCGTGCAGCCGCATTCGGCAAGGGCAATTTCAATCAGGCGCGGATCGGGCTTGCTGACGCCTTTTTCGCTGCTGATGACAATGTTATCCAGCAGTGGCGTGAACACGCACCGGAAAAGTCGGTTGCGCTGGATGACGCTGTCACCATTGCTGACCAGCACGATTTTCATCTGCCCGTGCAGGCGGCGCAAAAACGCCTCCGCGCCGGGCATGAGGTCAGCGTGCGTGCCGAGATAGTGGCTGTAACGCAGGGCAAGGCGGGGCGCGCAGACGTTTTCGGCGGGGTATTCTTCCAGAAGCTGGGCGAAACGGGTGATTTTGAGCGCCGCGTGGGTGGTTTCGCCGCGTTCGAGCGCCTTCCAGAGTGCGTCATTGATGGCGCTGTACCGTGCGCAGACAGCGTCGGTCGGTTCAATTCCGGCCTCGGTGAGCGTCTCGCGGAGGGCGGCGTGTTCGGCGGCGTGGAAGTCCATGAGGGTGTTGTCGTTGTCGATGAGCAGATAGCGATACTTCATAGCATTTTCTTCCTAAACTTTTGGGTATTTTTGTGCGTTACTCGTCCCGCTCCGGCGTGTAGGGCAAGTCCCGGTCGGCATTCTTTTCCTTCAGGTAGTCGATGACCCAAATGTTGCCGTCCGTGCGCATCCGGGTCAGCCCTTTATAACCCAAAAGGTACGAAATGTGCTTCTTGTCGCAGTAGTTGACGCTGCCTTTGATCACGTTCGCCGCGCCGTTGATGAAAATCAGCTGCGGGTTGATGGCTTCCAGGAAGTCATCGCGCAGGCGCACCTGCCCGTGGTGCGGGTACTTGAAGATATCCGCGTTCAGCCCGATTTCCGGCGGATTCGCCGCGAAATACTGCTGCGAGCGGTTCTCGTTGTCGCCCGCGAAGAGCATCCGGCGGTCGCCGTACTGCACCATCAGCATGGCGGACTGGTCGTTCACGCCCCAGGAGGACTTGTGGTTCTGAATGACGGTCATCTTGACGCCGCCGTCCTCCCCCAGCGTGAAGGTGTCGTCGTTGCCAATCTGCTCGATGGGGATGTTGTTCGCCTTCATGAATTTAACCGTGCTCTTCATTCGCGCGTTAAAATCTTCCGGAAAGGTAATCAAGAACTTGGAGATCGGCGCGTATTCGTTGACGAACTGAAATCCGTCGATATGGTCGTCGTGCGGATGGCTGTTGTAGGCAATGTCGATGTGGTCGATACCGAGGGTATCGCAGGCGGTGTAGATGCGGTTGCGCATGGTCGCGTTTTTGGTCGATGCGTCTATCATCATGACCATGCCGTCATAGCGCAGGAGGATGCAGTCGGAGGAGTAAACGCGCGGAAAAACGATTTCGAGAATCTTCGCGCCGTCCTCAAAGTGGTATTCAGCGTCCAGATTTTCAACCAGATTGACAATGACGGGCGTTTCTGCCATCGCGAACGTCGGCAGGAGCATTGCCATCATCAGGAGTAGTAAAAGCAATTTCTGGATTTTCTTCATCGGAGAAGCCTTCCTTTCCTGTACTTCCCTTCCATTGTAGGCGTTCGGGCGGTGTTTGTCAAGCCGCCGCGACGATTATTACAAATCAACCGCCGGTTATTCTTCCATCGTGAGATTCTGCAAAATCCACACCTGCCCGTCGGTTTTCAGCAGCAAGCCGCATTCATCCGTGTGCGCGGCGGGAATCGCCATGGCGTCCAGCTGCGCAAGGGCGTACGGCGCGCGGGTCGGTTTGGCGGTGATAATGGCGAGTTTGGGCGCAATAGCGGTCAGAAGCGCCTGATTCATGGCAGCGTGACCGTGGTGCGGGTACTTGAGGATGTCGGCGTGCACATCGTCGCCGGAATCGAGCAGCGCCTGCTGACCCATGCTTTCAAGGTCGGCAAGCATCAGCATCCGGGCATCCCCCCGCGTCACGAGGGCAAGCAGGGAGCGATTATTAACGGTCTTGCCGGTATTTTCCGGAAGAATCAGCGTGATTTGCGCGTGTCCGAGCGTCAGCATTTGCCCATCCGATGCATTTTCGATCGGCACGCCGCAATCCGCCATGACAGCGAGGGTATGCTGCATCTGCGCGTTTTCGTTCGCGGGGAACGACGTGAGGAAGCGCCCAATCGGCATCCGGCGGGCGATGGCCTCGAAGCCGGGCTGATGGTCGTGGTGCGGATGGGTGGCGACGACCCAATCCAGCCGCGTCACGCCGAGGGCTTCCAGCGCGGTTTGGACGGCGGATTCCTCCGCGTATCCGCCCGCGTCAATCATCCCGGCGTGGCCGTCGCAGACGAGAATGGCGGCGTCGGCGAAGGTCATCTGGGGAAAAGCGACGGTGAGGACGGCGGCGTCGGACGGAAAGCGGGCGTCGGCGTCGTGGGCGCGGAGGTCAAGGACAGGGACATCCGCGTGCGCAGCGGACGAGAAAATCAGGAGGATCAGGAGAATAGAAATTAACTTGCGGGTCACTTTTTGCCCTTCTTGAGCGCCTTGCGCTTCTCTTCGAGACGATCAAGTTCCTGCTGGAGCTTCTCGCGTTTTTCGCGCATATTCGCCTGCAATTCGTCGTGCTTCGCCTTCAGGCGGGCAAGGTGCGCCTTATTGTAGAATTGCACCTCCGGGAAAGCGTGCAGCGGGTGGCGGAGCAGGAAGCCCTGCGCCATGAGCGCCTCTCGGACCGCCTTGGTGATGGCTTCGGTGTTGTCCGCGCGGACGGATTCTGCCGCGCCGCGAATCTTTGTCAGCACGCCCGCGGAAATCGCGACGTCCGCGACAAGCAGCACCGTCAGTGTGATGGTGATTGCATCCAGCCAGACAGGCGGGATTTTGGCGAACAGCCCAAACGCAAAGGGTTTCAGCACCTTGACGACGAACACGCCCATCACCCCGAACGCCAGCAGGTTGCTCGCGCACACGCGCCCGTTGATGTTGAAGCGCTTCTGGGAGTAGTCCCACCAGCGCGCGTGGAACAGTTTTTCCATCAGCCAGCTGGTGATATATTCCAGCGTGCCGCAGAGGACGAGGGCAAGCAGGAATGTCGACTCGACCTGCGTTGTCCACAGGGGCAGAAAGTACGCCATCAGCACAGCGCCCGTGCCGTAAATCGGGCACAGCGGGCCGAGCAGGAAGCCGCGGTTGATGAAGCGCCCGAACTGCACGAGCTTACAGGCGACCTCCATGCACCAGCCGAGGAAGGAGCAAGCGAAGAAGAGGAGGACATACATTTCAATTTCTATCCACAAGGCGGTGATTCCCCTTTCGATATGGGTTCATAAGTGAATCATAGCACAGGTTACGGGTTTGCGCAAGGGGAAAAAATGCGCTCACGCATCACTGCATGAACGCATTCTCTGACTTCTTTGGTTTTATTGATTGATGAGTGCGATGATGGCTGCCATTTCGACACAGCGGTACAGCCCGTTCGCCAACTGCTGCGGCGCGCCGGAGCAGCGGGCGTTGTTGCTGCTCATGTCGTCCAGCACGCCAGAAATCAAATCGCCGTACTTTCCGGTCGTGTCCGTTTCCATCGCGATGATTGCCAAAAGCTCCACACAGCGATAGGCGCCGTTGGCTTCCTGCTGCGGTGCGCCAGTGCAGCGGGCGTTGTTGCTGCTCAGGTCATCCAGCACGCCCGTAATCAAGCTCGTATACGTTCCCTTGCTGTCCAGCTCCATCGCGATAATCGCCAGCATGTCCGCACAGCGGTACAAGCCGTTTGCCGACTGCTGCGGCGCGCCAGTGCAGCGGGCGTTGTTGCTGCTCAGGTCATCCAGCACACCCGTAATCAGGCTCGTGTACGTCCCCTTGCTGTCCAGCTCCATCGCGATAATCGCCAGCATGTCCACCGCGCGGTACGTCCCGTTCGCCGTCTGCTGCGGCGCACCAGAGCAGCGGGCATTGTTCGTGCTCATGTCGTCCAGCACGTTGCTGATTAAATCCGAATGCTGCCCATTGTCCTTTTCCATCGCAATGACAGCCAGCATTTCCACCAGGCGATAAGCGCCATTCGCCGCCTGCTGCGGCGCACCAGAGCAGCGGCTGTTGTTTGTGCTCATGCTATCAAGAATATCCGACACCAAGTCGCCATAGTTTTTCGCCGCCATCGCGGGCATGGTGCACATGCACAGCAACACCGCCGTCATCAGCAAACAGATTGCACGCTTTTTCATCAGAAATCAACCTCTTTTCCTCTGCTTACAAGTTGCTTTACAGATCGTTATCAATTTCTTCCTGTTCCTGATACTTTTCCTGAATCGCCTGTTCAAGTTCTTCTGCTGTATAACGGTAGTAGCTCAAGCTGATATAGTAATAATAGTTGTAGTCACGGTCTCGCCAATAGTAGGATACAAGATCGATTTTGACATCGTAATTTTCTTTTTCAACAATCCACTCGTCATAATCCATATAATCTGTGTCACAGCCACCCACGTTTCTAAGCAAACCAACATAGAGCGCCATGCGCGTAACTGCGGAACCTGTCATGATATAGCAGCTTCCCCCCGTGTTGCCCAAGGGGGCACCATACTTCCGCTTCAGACTGTCAAAAAGCTTTTGGTAGACATCTTTCGTTGCATCCCGGTCGGTGCAGGCTTCATCAAACGAATAGCACATGTCATACATGCTGCCATCGCTATCAAACAGGAAATGGCAATCTGCATCATCATAGCCAGCAATTTTTCCCTTGAACGTGTTTGGATCGTCCGCGTCCTGCATGAGCGTTGTTTCTTTGCTGACAATCTGCTCCAAGGTATCCCCAAAGACAATGCCGCTACGTAGCGTAAAGTCGTCCTCCGCCAGCGCAAACGGCACACAGCTCAATATCAGCAGCACGCAGAGCAGCGTTTTCATCATTTTCTTCATCCGTTTCTTTCCTCCTTTTTCGCACGCGCATCCATGGTTCACGACAAGATTACCTTTTATGGATTCGCTCGACTTGTTGTTTATATAATAGCAATATTACATCATTTTGTCAAGCGTTGTTGCGTCATGTAACGATTGTTTTGCTATAGTGTGTTTCTAAATTCGCTCGGCAGCATTTTAGAAACACACTCTAAGTTTAGTGCTTGATGCATCAAAAAATCCCCGGAAAGACAAGCCTTCCGGGAAAATCTTCACAGCAAATAATCCTTTTAGATGTCGTCCGAATCATCCGCCGGGGAATCCTTCTCGTCCTCCCCGCCCAGATCCATGTCCAAATCGCTGCCGCTTGCGTCCTCTTCGGCACGGCGAAGCAGCTCCTGCACTGCCTTCGATTCCGCCGCGTCCGACGTGTCGAAGCCCTCGGCGCGCGCTTCGGCGGCATCCGCATCAGCAGCATTCGCGGGCGCGTCCGGCTCTTCATCGCGCTCAGCGCGGGCGACGCCGATGACGTGGCTGCCTTCCTGCAGCTTCATCACGATAACGCCCTGCGTGTTGCGGCCGCAGACGCGAATGTCCTCGGCGCGGGTGCGGATAATCGTGCCGTCGTCGGTGATGAGCATCAGGTCTTCGTCCGGCTTGACCATCAGCAGCGCGGCGAGGTCGCCGGTCTTGTCGGTCAGCTTTGTGGCGATGATGCCCTTGCCATTGCGGCCCTGCTCACGGTACTCGTCGGGGCTGGTGCGCTTGCCGTAGCCCAGCGTGGTAATCGCCAGCACGTCCGCGCCCTGCTCCAGCGGCACCATATCAATGATGATATCGTCGTCATCCAGCCGCATGGACTTCACGCCCATCGACGCGCGGCCCATCGGGCGGATGTGGCGCTCGCTGAAGCGGATTGCCATGCCCTTGCGGCTGCCCAGCAGAATTTCGTCGTCGCCGCTGGTCAAATCCACGCCAATCAGCTCGTCGCCTTCCTTCAAATTGATGGCAATCAAGCCGTTCTTGCGCAGGTTCGCGAACTCGCTGTACGGCGTTTTCTTAATCATGCCGTCGCGCGTCGCCATGACAAGGTTGTGTTCGCCCGTCGCGCCCGGCACAGGCACCATGCACGTCACCTTTTCATCCGACGCAATCTGGATGAGGTTGATAATCGCCGTGCCGCGCGCGGTGCGTCCAGCTTCCGGAATCTGGTAGCACTTGAGCATGTACACGCGCCCCATGTTGGTAAAGAACATGATTTCGTCGTGTGTGGAGACGACGCGCATCTGCACGGCGAAGTCCTCTTCCTTCGTCGTCATGCCGGTCACGCCGCGTCCGCCGCGGTTCTGTGCGCGGTAGATGGATTTCGGCGTGCGCTTGACGTAGCCCTGCCGCGTCAGCGTGACGACCATGTCCTCCTCCTGAATCAGGTCTTCCACGTCGATTTCGCCGTCGATGGTGGTCAGCTCCGTGCGGCGCGGGTCAGCAAATTTATCGCGGATGGCGCTGATTTCGGTCTTGATAACCTCCATCAGCAGGTGTTCGTCCGCCAGAATCGCCTGGAAGCGGGCGATTTCCTTCTCTAAATCGTCGTATTCCTGCTGGAGGCGGTCGCGTTCCAGACCGGTCAGGCGCGCCAGACGCATGTCCAGAATCGCCTGCGCCTGCTTGTCGGAGAAGTCGAACCGCTCCATCAAGGTCGTTTTCGCGGTGTTGGGGTCTTTGCTGGCGCGGATGATGGACACAATCTCGTCGATGTGGTCAAGTGCCTTCAGCAAACCTTCCAAAATATGCGCGCGGGCGAGCGCCTTGTTGAGGTCAAAGCGCGTGCGGCGGGTGACAACGTCCTTTTGATGCTCCAGATAATAGTACACCATGTCGCGCAGGGAGAGGATTTTCGGCTGCCCGTTGACCAGCGCGAGCATGTTCGCGCCGAACGTCTCCTGCATCGACGTGTGCTTGTAGAGCGTATTCAGGATAACCTGCGGGTAAACATCCTTCTTCAGCTCGATGACGATGCGCATCCCCTGCCGGTCGGACTCATCGCGGATATCGCTGATGCCCTCAATGCGCTTGTCGTGCACAAGTTCAGCAATCTTCTCCACCAGCTTCGCCTTGTTGACCTGATACGGGATTTCCGTCACGACGATGCGGCTGCGGCCGTTGGGCATTTCCTCGATGTTGGTTTTTGCGCGCACCTCAATGCGCCCATGCCCCGTGTAGTAGGCTTCGCGGATGCCGCGTCTGCCGAGGATGATGCCGCCGGTCGGGAAGTCCGGGCCTTTGATGTGCTGCATCAGGTCGTCGATGGTGCAGTCCGGGTTGTCAATCATGCAGATAACGCCGTCGATGACCTCGCCGAGGTTATGCGGGGGGATGTTCGTCGCCATGCCGACGGCAATGCCGCTGGAACCATTGACGAGCAGATTCGGGAAGCGGCTGGGCAGCACGGCGGGCTGCATGAGCGTTTCGTCGAAGTTGGGGTAGAAATCGACCGTGTCCTTCTCGATGCCTTCGAGCAGGTAGGGGGTCAATTTCGTCATGCGGGCTTCGGTGTAACGCATGGCGGCAGCGCCGTCGCCATCCACCGAGCCGTAGTTGCCCTGCCCGTCCACGAGGGTATAGCGGATGTTGAAGGGCTGCGCGAGGCGCACCATGGCATCGTAGACGGAGGAATCGCCGTGCGGGTGGAATTTGCCCAGCACGTCGCCGACAAGGCGCGCGGATTTGCGGTACGGCTTATCGGGCGTCATGCCGAGTTCTTCCATATCGTAGAGGATGCGGCGGTGCACGGGCTTCAAGCCGTCGCGCACATCCGGCAGCGCGCGGTCGATGATGACCGCCATTGCGTAGGAGATGAACGACCGCTTCATCTCCTTTTCCAGATTCACCGGGATGAGTTTGTCCTGAATGCTGCTCATGTTTCTTCTCCAATCCTTGGGGGATGTGCTGGTTTGCACACTGTCAAACGCCCGAATCGGGCTGGATTGTGTTATTTGCTATCTGATTTGGATGATTCCGAAGTCGTCTTAAAAACAAACAGTTTCTTTTCGATGCTTCAGCCGCGTCTGCGGAGGCGACGTTGTTACTTTCTGTTGCGACAGAAAGGTTCCAAAGAGCGCCCAGAGGGGGCTGAAAAGTGAAAGAGCGGGGATTTCAGCCCCCTCTGGACTCCCCCCGCCGGAAAAGTTTCTTGCGGGAAAGAGCCGCGCGGGCTGACAGGGTTGGTTTCGCTCCCCAGCTTGCGTTCTATCCGAAATTAGAAAAATGCCCTTAGCTTCGGCGTTCCCGGATGTTGGGACACCTACTTGCCAAGGGCGGATTAGACTATTATCTAATCCCTTAGCAAGAAAATGTCAAGTGCAAAATTTCATGCTGCAAGCGGGCGCGCCCCCTCGCCTTCCCCTCTGGGGAAGGTACCGCCACAGCGGCGGATGAGGGCGCCGTCCTCACACATCCAAATCCTTAACCAAATCCGCGTTCTCCTCGATGAACTTCCGCCGCGGCTCAACCTGATCGCCCATCAGCAGCGTGAAGATTTCATCCGCTGCCATTGCGTCCTCCGGCGTAATCTGCATCATCGTGCGGGTTTCGGGGTTCATGGTCGTCTGCCACAGCTGCTCGGCGCTCATTTCGCCCAAGCCTTTGTAGCGCTGAATGTCCGGCTTCGGGTCGCGCCCGATTTCGTCCAGCAGCTTTTGGAGTTCGTCGTCATCGTAGACGTACTTTTCCATTTTGCCCTTCGTCACCTTGTACAGCGGCGGCATGGCGGCGTACACATAGCCCTTTTCCACCAGTGGCCGCATGTAGCGGTAGAAGAACGTCAGCATCAAAATGCGGATGTGCGCGCCGTCCACGTCCGCGTCCGTCATGCAGACAATGCGGTGATAGCGCAGCTTGCTTTCGTCAAACTCATCGCCGAAGCCGCAGCCGAACGCCGTCAGCATACTCTTAATTTCGTTGTTGCCCAGCGCCTTGTCCAGCCGGGTTTTTTCGACGTTGAGGATTTTGCCGCGCAGGGGCAGAATCGCCTGAAAATGGCGGTCGCGTCCTTCCTTGGCGCTGCCGCCTGCGGATTCGCCCTCGACGAGGAAGATTTCGCACTTGCTGGGGTCGCGCTCGGAGCAGTCCGCCAATTTGCCCGGCAGGGACGCCGATTCCAGCACCGTCTTGCGGCGGGTGGCCTCGCGCGCCTTGCGGGCTGCCTCGCGCGCGCGCTGGGCGCTCACGCAGCGGTCAAGAATCGTCCGCCCGACAGACGGGTTCTCCTCCAGATAGGTGGACAGCTCCTCTTTCACAAGGTCGTTGACCACGCCGCGAACCTGCCCGGAGCCCAGCTTCGATTTCGTCTGGCTCTCGAACTGCGGGTCTTCCATTTTGACGGACACAACCGCCGTCAGGCTTTCCTTCGCGTCCTCCGCCTTCAGGTTCGGCTCGTTGTCGCGCAGGAGCTTATACTTGCGGCCGTAGTCGTTGATGGCGCTCGTCAGGGCGGTGGTGAAGCCAGTCAGATGCGTGCCGCCGTCGGGGGTCGCGATGTTGTTGACGAAGGTGTAGATGTTTTCAGCATACGAGTCGTTGTACTGCATGGCGACTTCCACGAGGATGCCGTCCTTCACGCCCTCGGTATAAATCGGTTCAGGGAACAAAACTTCCTTGTTGTGATTCAGATACTTGACAAACTCGCGCAGCCCGCCTTCGTAGAGGAAATCCTCCGTCACGGGCGTTTCGCCGCGCTCATCGGTGAAGGTGATGTGGATGCCCTTGTTCAGGAACGCCATCTCGCGCAAGCGCTTCTTCAGCACGTCAAAATCAAACGTGACGCCGCGCTCGAAGATGCCGTCGGGGTTGTCGTCGCTGATGACGTCGGGCAGGAAGCGAATCGTCGTGCCGGTGCGGTCGGTTTCGCCGATGACGCGCAAGTCGTAGAGGTACTTGCCGCGCGCGTACTCCTGCTGATAAATTTTTCCATCCTGATAAACCGTCACGGACAGCGACTTCGACAGCGCATTGACCACCGACGCGCCCACGCCGTGCAGGCCGCCGGACACCTTGTAGCCGCCGCCGCCGAACTTGCCGCCCGCGTGCAGCACCGTCAGGCAGACCTCGACCGCCGGACGCCCCATTTTCGGGTGGATGCCGACGGGGAAGCCGCGCCCGTCGTCGCGGACGGAGACCGAGCCGTCCTTGTGCAGCGTCACGTCGATGCGCTTGCAGTAGCCCGCCAGCGCCTCATCCACGGAGTTATCCACAATTTCGTACACCAGATGGTGCAGTCCGCGGCTGTCCGTCGAGCCGATGTACATGCCGGGGCGCTTGCGAACCGCCTCCAAGCCCTCCAGCACCTGAATCTGCTCCTCGCCGTATTCGCTCTTGACCTGCGTCGCTTCTTCAATCTGCTGTTCGATTTCTTCTTCCGTCCGGTGTTCGAGTTCCTGGTCGTTCAACATGCTTGCACCTCACAATAATCAGTAAAACGGCGGATGATTTCTCTCCGCGCCGCGGAAAACCGTAAAATCAGGGGCATTTGCCCTTGCCCCGCCATCCGGGAGGGGGACACGCGCGTCGGGGTACTTCGCGTCAGCGGGCGCACAAGCCGCGTCTACGCGCGCCCTGCTGCCGGATTCCCCTGCTGCCTATTCTTCCCCAACATATCTATTATAGCACTTTCCGCCCCAAAAGAAAAGGGTTTTCCTTCATTATTATTGTGTTTTGCTTCGGAAGGGGGGAAAATGTTGTTTTCGGTCAAAGCGGATGCGTTCGGTTCTGCCGCGAAACAGTTCAAGCAGCATGGGTGAGCGCTGCGAAGGTTTCCAAAGGGCGATCGCAAAGCCCTTTGGTCGCTCCCGCAGGAGCGAAATCCCCTGCGTAACAAAAAAGTACAGTTGGTTTTGACCCCAAAATCAAATGAAATCAAGCGAAATCAAATGAAATCAAATATCCTTGACGAACATCCATTCCCTGTTCTACAATATCACTGTCGCAATAGCGACCCACAAAATCCGAAAGGAATGACCCAAATGTGCAATGTAAACTACTTGATTGAAATCCGTCGTTTCAACACATTCGCCGCGCGAACCCGCCTTCCCGCCAGCGCCCAGCTGCTGTGGTACAAGCTGATTGAAATCATGAACCAGCACGCCCGCGGCGGCGACTGGTGCGACGGCTTCCTCCGCATCGACAACCCGTATCTGCTCGCCTACTTTCCCATGAGCGCCACCGCCCTCGCCGACGCTCGACGCACGCTCTGCGAATCCGGGCTTTTGGAGTACATTCCCGGCGAAAAGAAGCGCACGCCGCCCGCGTACCGCCTGCATTACTTCTCCGTTTGCGACGGAAAAGGCGCTGTTGAGCGTGACTATCCGCGTGAAATCA
>ENA-UEQO01003086-UEQO01003086.1-human-gut-metagenome-genome-assembly--contig:-NODE-3086-length-13596-cov-31.864191_pt1 | contig 13596 bp, 10 predicted proteins | sample MGYA00242938_ERZ507940 | MGnify/ENA primary metagenome ERZ507940 (study PRJEB26167, sample SAMN06115517) | human gut metagenome | host: Homo sapiens | place: China:Chongqing | collected 2014-12-03... | reverse complement strand
CCTTCGAGCTGGGCCTGCAATTCGAGGAAATTCTGGTTGGCCTTCAGGTCGGGATAGCTCTCCGACACGGCGATCAGACGCCCCAGCGCCGAGCGCACCTGCGCCTGCGCTTGCTGGAACTGCGCGAGTTTCTCGGGCGTCAGGTCGTCGGCCGAAAGGTTGATCGACGTAGCCCGGGCGCGCGCTTCGGTCACGTCGTTCAGCGTCTGCGTCTCGTGGGCCGCATAGCCCTTCACGGTGCTGACCAGATTGGGAATCAGGTCGGCACGGCGCTGGTACTGCGTCTCGACATCGGCCCAGGCGCCTTTGAGCCCCTCCTCCTTGTTCACGAAGCCATTGTAGGTCGCATAAAAGAAGATCACCACCACGGCGACTGCGCCGATCCAAATCCATTTTTTCATACTTATCCGTTTTTTAATCGTTACCATCTCGAACCGGCGCCGCCGCCACCGAAGGAACCACCCCCGAAGCCGCCGCCGAAACCTCCGCCCGAACCGCGTCCGAAGCCGCCGCCGATGATCGTGCCGCCACCCGCTCCCCCGCCGAAGTTGTCGTCGCGGAGGTTTCGGGCCTGCCGTTTCACCACGGCGCCGCAATTCGGACATACATAGGTATACTCCACCAGCCGGTAGTTGTGCGTGACGCTCAGCACCCGCTGGGAATCCTGCCGCAAGGTGAATTTATGGCACTTCGGGCAGCGGCGCCGGGCGGAATAGACCGCCAGCACCAGTCCCAGCGGCCCCACGATGAATCCGACGACGATCACGAAGATCATCCACGCCGGAAGTTCGCCGCCGTCGCCGCTGAGGTCCGCCTCGCCCCCTTCGAGCACCGCGGCCGCAGCCTCGACGCCCGCGACCATGCCCGCGCTGTAATCCCCCTCGCGGAAGGCAGGAAGCATATAATTGAGTTGTATGCGTTTGCAGAGCGCATCGGGAAGGATTCCCTCCAATCCGCCGCCCGTGACGAAGCGTATTTCGCGCAGTTCCTTCACCAGCAGGATGCCCAGTCCGTTGTCGCTCTCGGCCGAGCCCACGCCCCAGCTGCGGAACAGTTCGACGGCGAACGAAAAAGCGTCGCCGCCCGCAATGTCATCGACAGCGACGACCGCCACCTGCGCAAGCCCCCGTTCGCGCAGCGACGCGCAGAGGGAGTCGATGCGCGCCACGGCTCCCGCGGAGAGAATGCCATCGGGATTCGAGACATAGCGCCGCCGGTCCATGCGCTGGACATTGGGAATCTCGTCCGGGCGGTAGCTTCCCGCAAGGGCGGGCAGTGCGCCGACGAGCAGCAGACAAAGGATCGCAATCTTTCTCATAACCTCGGGAACAAAGATACGAATAAGCCGAGAGAAAAAAGCAAGCTCGCTTGTATTTTTTCCGAGGCGGAGTATCTTCGGCGAAGCCAAAGTACGAATAAGCCGAGAGAAAAAAGCAAGTTCGCTTGCATTTTTTTCCGAGCGAAAGTATCGAAGACTCTGCGCTGGAAAAGGAACGGACGGGAACGCCCCCGGGCGGTACGGCAAAAGGTCCGCGACATCCTAAAAGTGCCGTTACGGCACCGACCCCGTTCCGTTCGTCAGGGTCCGCTGCCGGATAAAGGCCGGATTCCGGTGTCGTCAGTCGAAACAGGCCGGGAACGCCAGCAACTGATACGCCAGGGCTTTGGCCATACGCTCGTGACCCGCGGCGTTGGGATGCAGACGGTCGGTCTGCCCGTCGCTGAAATAACGGACATGCGAATCGGCGACGGGATAAAGACCGCTGATGCTGTTGAGGTCGATCACCGGAACCGCCCAGACGCTCCCGGCCTCGCGGATTTTGGCGACATAGGCGTCGGCATAGAGCCCCAGCCGGTTGGGGTACGATTCGTCGGGCTGGACGTTCCGGTCGCTGAAACGCGCATAACCGCGGTGAAGCGGCGTGAGCAGGATGACCTGCTTGGTCGGATAGTGCTCTTTGAGAAAGGCCAGCACGGCGTTGATCCGTCCGCAGAGGGTCCCGGTGTCCGCCGAAGGCGTGCGGCGCATCCGCGTCCCCACGGAGGGACCCGGCATCGGGCACTCCGCCTCCCGGACCTCGTACCACTCGCCCAGCGGCACGCCGGCATTGAAATCGTTGGTCCCGGCAAAGACGACGACGGCATCCACGGCGTCGCCCCGCTCGGCATACAGCTTCCGGGCCTGCCCCAGCACATCGGACCACTGGTGTCCGTTGATTCCGTAGACGAAAGGCACGATGCCCAGCATCTCGGACAGATACTGCCAGTAGTTTTTCGTCGTGCCGACATGGCGTTCGTCCGTGATCGAATCGCCGAGAAAGGCGACCCGCTTGCCGGACCATTGATTCCGCATGAGGTTCATTCCGGCGGCGCACTCCCGGTTCTTTCCGGCTCCGTCGCCCGAGGCTCCCGCAGGCCCCGCCGCCAGCAGCAGGGCCGCCAGCAGACAAAACGTTTTTCGCATAGTTCGATCGGTTTGTTATTTCATTCAGCGTGTCAGTATCCGGTAGCTCCACGGCGCCATATCCTCCTCGACGCGGCCCCGGAGTTCGAAAGGTTCTCCCGTCATGGCATCGGTGTACATCCCGGCGTAGATGCCCGTATAGTAGTCGGCATGGATGGCGTAGGGCGAGAGGTTCATCACCGCCACGACCCGGTTGCCGCCGGTCTCGCGGACAAAGGTCATCAGGCAGTCCTCGGCGTTGTTGCGGATCTCGACCATCGCCCCGCCCCGCTCCCCGGCGGCGAGGGCCGGATTGCCGTGCCGCAAGGCCGTGAGACGGCGGTAGAACTCCGTGAAAGCGTTGGAAGCGTAGGACGGAATCGGATCGCGGTCGAAGAAGGCGAACGAATGGTCGTAGCCGATCTCCTGCCCGGTGTAGATCAGCGGCAGGCCGCGCGGCACGACGAACGTGAAGACCGCCATGATCTCGCGCGCATCGCCCAATCTGGAAAATTCGGAGCCGTTCCACGAATTCTCGTCGTGGTTCGACGTGAACGCCAGCCGCATGGCCGAGTCGGGATAGTCGTCGCGGTCGGCGTAGATGTAGTCGCGCAGAGCCGTGACGCGGGTGCGCTGCCGGGCCACGTCGTTCATCAGGTGGTGCATCCGCCAGGCGTAGCAGGCGTCGAAAGCCCCCTCCTCGAAAAGATTCCGCTCCTCGGCCTCGGCCAGCATGAACAGATCGGGCTTCACACGCCGCAGGCGCAGCGAGGTCTCGTTCCAGAACTCGATGGGAACCAGCATCGCCATGTCGCAGCGGAATCCGTCGACGTCGTGCTGCGTGAGCCAGAACTCCATGGCGTCGGCCTGCGCGCGCCACACGTCGCGGTCGGCGTAGTTGAGTTTGGCGGTGTCGGACCAGTCCCACGGCACGGCGGGACGGCCCGCGGCGTCGCGTTCGTACCACGAGGCGGGCTTTTCGGCGATCCACCGCGCGTCGCGCGCCGTGTGGTTGGCCACCCAGTCGAGCAGGACCCGCATGCCGAGGCGGTGGGCCTCGGCGACGAAGGCGTCGAAGTCGGCCATCGTGCCCAGCTCGGGGTTCACGGCACAGTAGTCGCGGATCGAATAGTAGGAGCCGAGCGAGCCTTTGCGCCCGGCCTCCCCGATCGGATAGACCGGCATGAGCCACACGGCGTCGACGCCGAGGTCTTTGAGGAAAGGCAGTTTTGAAGTTGCCGCGCGCAGCGTGCCTTCGGGCGTGAGCTGGCGCACGTTCATTTCATACAGGACAGCCTGCGGCCAAAAACAATTCATAATTCACAATTCATAATTACCTTGTCCGCGATCAGCCGGCGCACGCCGCGGATTTCAAGTTCGACGGGGGCACCTTCGTTCGCCACCTCGACCGCATTGCGGGTGATCCGGACCGTCAGGACCCGGTCCCGGAAATTGACCTTGAACGAGAGGGACTCCCACGCGGCCGGCAGCTGCGGGTCGAACGACAGCACGCCGTCGCGGACGCGCATGCCCCCGAAACCCTCGACCACCGAGAGCCACGAACCCGCCATCGAAGTGACATGGCAGCCCTCGCGGACCTCGCGGTTGTAGTCGTCGAGGTCCAGGCGCGCCGTGCGCAGGTAGAGTTCGTAGGCCTTGTCCAGATCGCCGATACGCGCGGCGAGGATGGCGTGGACGCAGGGCGAGAGCGACGATTCGTGGACCGTGCGCGCCTCGTAGAAGCGGAAGTTGCGGCGGACGGTGTCGAGGTCGAAATCGTCGCCGAAGAAATAAAGCCCCTGCAACACGTCGGCCTGCTTGATCAGGCACGAGCGCAGGATGCGGTCCCACGACCAGCGCTGGTTGATGGGGCGATCCGCAGGGTCGAGGTCTTTGGCCAACGTCTGCTCCTTGTCCAGATAGCCGTCCTGCTGGAGGAAGATGCCCAGTTCGCGGTCCTCGCCGAAGTACATGCCGTCGGCGATTTCGAGCCACCGCTTCGTCTCGGCCGTCTCGTCGAAACGTCGCTTCGCGCAGATGCGCGCGTAGTCCGCAGGGCGGTTTTCACGCACCCACGCCGCCGACTCGGCGGCATAGCGCATCGACCAGCAGGCGATGTAGGAGGTATACCAGTTGTTGTCGACGTTGTTCTCGTACTCGTTGGGACCCGTGACGCCCAGCATGACATATTTTCGCCGCGCCCCGGACCACGTGATGCGCTGCGCCCAGAAGCGCGCCACGGACAGCAGCACCTCCAGCCCGCAGTCGGCCAAATACGCCGTGTCGCCGGTATAGCGGATGTAGTTGAAAATCGCGTAGGCGACGGCGCCGTTGCGGTGGATCTCCTCGAAGGTGATCTCCCACTCGTTGTGGCACTCCTCGCCGTTGACGGTGACCATCGGGTAGAGCGCCGCACCGTCGCGGAAGCCCAGCTTCGCGGCGTTTTCAATGGCCTTGTCGAGCTGGTTGTAGCGGTAGACGAGCAGTTCGCGGGCGACGGCCCGCCCGGCGGTGGCCAGGTAGAACGGCAGGCAGTAGGCCTCGGTGTCCCAGTAGGTCACGCCGCCGTATTTCTCGCCCGTGAAGCCCTTCGGACCGATATTCAGACGGGTGTCCACCCCGGTATAGGTTTGCAGCAACATGAAGATGCAGAAGCGGATGCCCTGCTGCGCCCGGGCGTCGCCCCCGATTTCGATGTCGCAGCCGTGCCAGCGGGCGGCCCAGGCGGCCGTCTGCTCTTCGAGCAGGGCCTCGAAGCCCGCCTCCTGTCCCGAAGTCGCGACGGCGCGCGCCGCGGCGATAAGGTCCGCCGGAGCGTGGTTGAGCGACGAGCAGATGCCCGCATATTTATATAAGACGGCGGCGCAGCCCTTTTCACGGCTGACCGCTGCGGTGGCCCGGACCTTCTCGGGGCGGGTTTCGCAATGCCACTCGGCGCCGTCCAGCTCGACGGCCTGCGCCCAGGCCGCCTCGAAACCGCTCTTTTTGGTACGGCTCTGCGTGGCGTCGGCCTCGGTCGAGACTTCCTCCCAGAACTTTTCGTCGTAGTTGGCGTCGGCATTGCGCACGTCGGCGTCGACATAGGGCGAGAAGGTGATCCGGGCCGCCCGGTTGAGCGGCGTGACGGCGTATTTCACGACGCCCAGTTCGCGGCGCGCCAGCGAGAGGAAACGAACCGTCTCGACGGCCACCTCGACGCCGTTTTTCAGCACGACCCTCATGCGGCGCGTCAGCACCGAGCGGCGCATGTCCGTCTCGCGGTAAAAGCTCTTCACCTCCGCGACGGTCGCCAGGTCGAGCGGCTCGCCGTCGACCGCGACATCGACCCCGATCCAGAACGCGGCGTTCGGGACCTTGGCGAAATACTCCGGGTAGCCGTTCTTCCACCACCCCACGCGGGTCTTGTCGGGATAATAGACCCCGCCGATATAATTGCCCTGAAGCGTCTCGCCCGAGTAACACTCCTCGAAATTGGCCCGGCCGCCCATCACGCCGTTGCCCAGCGCGAAGAGCGACTCGGAAGAGAGCGCCCGCGAAGGGTCGAAGCGATCCTCGACGAGACGCCAGGGATCGGTTTTTACATATCCGTCGTTCATAATCTATACTCTTTATCGCTCGTTTCACCGCCCCGGCCGCAGCCTTTCGCGGCGTTGCGCCGGGGTTGCAATCAGTCCCGGTCGATCTTCATCGCCAATTGTTCAAACGTAAACCCCGCGAAGGTTTCCAGCCGCATCGTGGCGGCCGAAAGCGACGCACCGCCCCCGACGCCCACCGAACGCATGCCCGCACGCGAAGCAGCCTCGATACCCGCGGCGGCGTCCTCGAAGACCACGCACACGGAAGGCGCGGCGTCCACGGCGGCGGCACCCTTCAGGAAAACCTCGGGATCGGGTTTGGCCCGCGAAACCTCGTTGCCGTCGACCACGGCGTCGAACAGCGGCCGAAGGCCGCACCGGTCGAGGATCGTCCCCGCGTTCTTCGACGCCGAGCCGAGCACCGTCCGCACGCCGCGGCTGCGCACGTCGTGCAAAAACGCCGCCACGCCCGGAAGCACCTCGGCGGGTGTCATTTGCGAAACAAAACGCAGGTAACGCGCATTCTTTTCGGCGGCGAGACGCTCCCTCTCGGCGGCGGAAAAACGCCCCTCAAGCCCTCCGGCGCGCAGGACGATCTCCAGCGACGCCATGCGGCTCACACCCTTGGTCGCTTCGCCCTGCACGGGCGTGAATTCAAAGCCCAGTTCACGAGCCAGCGCGGCCCACGCCAGATAGTGGTAGCGGGCCGTATCGACGACAACTCCGTCCAAATCGAATATGCAGCAGTCTATCATTTTTTGAATTTCGGATACCAAAGATACGATTTTTTTATGAAAAAAACACGTATCCGGCAACGCATTACCTACATACTTGTAAAATATCACCTTCGAAAAGCGGCTGTTTTTCAGAATTAATTTATATCTTTGCGCACGTAATTACAATCAACGCCTTATTAAAAATGAAGCAACTCTGCCTTCTCATCGGGACAGCGGTCCTCGGCATACTGCTCGTTTCGTGCTCCGCACAGAAGCGCGTATGGTATCTGCAGGACGCCCAGCCCTTCACACCCGAACAAATCGCCGAAAACGGACAGATCCGCATCAAGCCGCTCGACCGGCTGACGATCGTCGTCAACAGCAAGGACCCCGAACTGGCAGTGCCGTTCAACTCGGCGACCTCCTACAATTCGCTCACGGGAACCAACATCTCCGGCGCGGCAAACTCGCAGGCGCTCCAGATGCGCACCGTCGACGAGAACGGCATGCTCGAAATGCCCGTGATCGGCAAGATCGAATGCAAGGGCAAGACCCGCAGCGAACTGGCCCAGGCCATCGCCGAAAAGATCATCGACGGCGGATACATCAACGACCCAACGGTCAACGTACAGTTCGCCGACATGAAGATTTCGGTCATCGGCGAAGTGGCCCGCCCCGGATTCTACGATGTCACGCGCGACAAGGTTTCGATTTTCGACGCTCTGGCGATGGCCGGCGACATGACCGTATACGGCGTGCGTTCGGAGGTGGCCGTGACGCGCGAGGTGGACGGCGTGCGCACGATCGAATACCTCGACCTCACATCGACCGACATCTTCAACTCCCCGGCTTTCTACCTCCAGCAGAACGACGTGGTATACGTGAAACCCAACAAGTACAAGGCGCAGACGGGCGAGATCAGCCAGAACCGCAATTTCTACCTTTCGCTGGTGGGAACGGCGATTTCGGTGGCGACACTCATCGTAACCCTCACCAAATAGCAAGGCTCCATGGCAGAACAACAGATCAATTCACAGATACAGACCAACAACGAAGAACTGACGAACACGATCACCCTGCACGACATCATCCGCATGGTGATCGCCAACTGGTATTGGTTCGTGCTTTCGACCGTATGCTGTCTCTGCGCGGCCTACTACTATCTGGCCAGCACCCCGAAGATTTACAGCCGCACGGCGACCATTCTGGTCAAGGACAGCCGCAAGGGCGGAGACGTGGATCTCACGGCATTCAGCGATCTGGCGGGATTCCAGAACCGCCGCAACGTCGACAACGAAGTATTCATCCTCCAGTCGCGGCGTCTGATGACCAACGTGGTCAAGCAGCTCAACCTGACGGTCAACTATTCGGTGAGCGACGGGCTCCGCCGGCGCGACCTCTACGGTCAGGCCCCGATCGACGTGAAGTTCATCAACGACAACGACAACCAGTCGCTCGCAATGGAGATCACGCCGATCGACGACGACAAAATCCGGTTGAGCGGATTCGAAGACCAGTTCGTCACCAAGCACGAGAGCCGCAGCGTCATCACGGCGGCTTACGGCGACACGATCCCGACTCCCGTGGGCCAGGTCGTGGTGCAGAAGTCGCTCTACATGGCCCCCGACTACATCGGGGTTCCGATCCGCGTGACCAAGAGTTCGCTGGGACGGACCACCAACGCCTACCGCGCAGCCGTGAAAAGCGACGTGGCCAACAAGCAGGCTTCGGTGGTGACCATCTCGATGAACAACACCGTCCCCCGGCGCGCCGAAGACGTGATCAACACGCTGATCGAGGCCTACAACGAAGACGCCATCGAGGACAAGCGCCGCGTGTCGGTCGCCACGGGCAAGTTCATCAAGGCCCGTCTGGACGTTATCGGACGCGAGCTGGGCGACGTGGACCGCAATATCGAGGACATCAAGAAGGACAACCGGATGGTGGACATCACCTCGGAGGCCGCGCGCAGCGTGTCGGAAAGTTCGCGCTACAAGACGGAAGGTCTTTCGCTCGAAAACCAGATCAACGTGGCGGAGTACATCCGCACCTACCTGAACGACCCGAAAAACGTCGGTGAACTGATTCCGGCGATGGCGGCCGCGGGAACCAACACGGCCATCGCCAAGCAAATCGAAGATTACAACTCGGCGATCCTGCGCCGCGAGAAACTGCTGGAGAACAGTTCGGAGCGCAGCCCCGTCATTCAGGACCTCGACAACCTGCTGGCTGCCGTGCGGCGTTCGATCATCTCGTCGCTCGACTCCAACATCTCGACGCTCGAAATCCAGCGCGACGCCATGCGCAAGGAGGAGACGCAGGCCAACATCCGCATCTCGACCATGCCTTCGCAGGAGAAGGTCATCCTGGGCATCACGCGCCAGCAGAAGATCAAGGAAGAACTGTTCCTCTACCTGCTGAACAAGCAGGAGGAGAACCAGCTCAACTACGCCGTGGCAGAGAGCAACTCGCGGTCGATCGACTACGCCTACGGCAGCAACGCTCCCGTATCGCCCCGACCGATGATGATTCTGGGCATCGCCCTGATCGTGGGTCTGGCCATTCCCTTCGGCCTGCTCTACCTGATCGGCATGCTCGACACGACCATCCGCGGTCGCAAGGACATCGAAGACAACGTCAACGCCCCGTTCCTGGGCGACATCCCCTACCACGAGGGCGGCGGCAAGGCCGGGATCGTGGTGCGCGAAACGGGCCGCGACGCCCTGTCGGAGGCTTTCCGCATTCTGCGCTCGAACATGACGTTTATGAGCGTCTCGGCCGGAACCGACATCCGCACCATTCTCTTCACCTCGTCGGACCCGCACGCAGGCAAGACCTTCGTGGCGACGAACCTGGCCATGACCCTCGCCATGGCCGGCAAGCGCGTGCTGCTGGTCGACCTCGACCTGCGCCGCCATGCCCTGTCGTCCCAGCTGGGCCACAGCAACAGCAAAACCGGCATCACGAGCTATCTCGCAGGAACGGTCTCCGATGTGGAGAGCATGATCCAGAACTCCGGATTCCACCAGAATCTCGACGTGATTTACGCAGGAGTGCAGCCGCCCAACCCGGCGGAGATGCTCCTTTCGGACAAACTCGACAAGCTCATCGCCGAAATGCGCGGCAGATACGATTATGTCTTCCTCGACAGTACGCCCGCCATGTCGGTGGCCGACGCAATTATCACCGACCGGCTTGCGGACCTCTGTATATACATCGTACGCGAGGGCGTGCTCGACCGGCGCCAGCTGCCCGACATCGAGCGGCTCTACCGCGAGAAGAAGCTCCACAACATGTGCATCGTTCTGAACAGCACCCGCGCCCGCCGTCACGGATATGAATACGGGTATGGCTACGGTTACGGTTATGGATACGGATATGGCTACGGAGACGATTACAAGGAAGTAAGCTACCGCAAACGCATCAAGCACTTCTTCCGGTCGCTGGCACATAAAGTAAAACGGTAACGATGGCCATTCACGACGCAACAATAGCCATCGACTTCGACGGTACGGTCGTAACGCATGCCTACCCGGAGATCGGTGAGGATGCGGGAGCGGCGCCCGTGCTGAAAGAGCTGACGGACAACGGTTGCCGACTGATCCTCTACTCGATGCGGCACGGAAAACTGCTGGACCGCGCGGTGGAATGGTTCCGCGTCCGGGGCATTCCGCTCTACGCCGTGAACGAAAATCCGTCGCAGAAGCGCTGGACCTCGTCGCCGAAGATTCATGCAGACCTTTACATCGACGACTGCAATCTGGGATGTCCGCTGCGGTTCGTCGACGGAGAGAAACATCCCGTGGCCGATTGGGCCAAGATCCGCGAGCAGCTCGTCCGGGAAGGTTTTCTGGACTGACGCGCAGAAAGGCGGGGGGGGGCTGACGAAGGCCCAAACCGGATAATAAAAAAGCGAGACTTTTCAAAGTCTCGCTTTTTTTGCAGGCAGGCGGACTGGAGCAGGCAGAGCGGCAGAGCGGCAGAGCGGCAGAGCAGGCAGAGCAGGCAGAGCAGGCAGAGCAGGCAGAGCAGGCAGAACGGCGGGCAGAGCGGCGGGCAGGTGGCAGGCAGGTGGCAGGCAGGTGGCAGGCAGGCTGGCTGGAACGGCAGAGCAGGCAGAACGGGCAGAACGGGCAGAGCGGCTGGAGCGGCTGGAGCGGCTGGAGCGGCTGGAGCGGCTGGAGCGGCTGGGGCGGCTGGAGCGGCTGGAGCGGCTGGAGCGACGGGCAGAAGTATACAGGCGGTGGCAAAAACAGGCAGAGGTAGGCCTATAATGACAGAGATAATAGGAGCTGGCAAGTTCCGGGCATCGTAAAGAACGGGACGGACGGGTAGTACTCAAGTGCGTCCCATTCGTCCCGTTCGAGGGAATTACGGAAATGACTGCATCTGAAGCGGAACCGGTTTTTGATTATCGCGGAGCAGATTTTGCCATAACGCAGTTCGGCCCGGACGGGACATACCGAAGTATTTCCCGTTCGGGCCGGACAAGGCAGGGCGAAAGATGCCCGTGAGAATCGAAAACTACGCCCAGAGATTCCGGGGATATTTACCCTCGGCAATCATCTTCTCGATGGCGGCCATCAGCGCGGGTTTGTCCTCCTTGTAGGTGACGCCGTGCCACTGGGCGGCCGAACGCAGCACGCGGAGCGTAGCCGTGCCGTCGCCGATCAGCTTGTTAACCATCGTCGGGATGTAGAACTCCGACTTGATATTGTCCTTGTTGGCCTCGAACCAGACTTTGAAGTACTCCTTCGAGTAGGTGAAGAAGTCGGGCGTGAAGCCGAAGAGGTTCATCGAAACGGGAGTGTCCTCGGAGAGAGGCTCGTCGGCGCCGTTGTCGTGGAAGACGATCTGTCCGTCGGGCATCCGCTCGATCTGCGTCCGCTCGACCATCGACGTGAGGTCGCCTTTCGGATCGACGCCGCAGACGCCGCGCGAGACCGTACCGTTCTCCGAAAGCGTCTTGTTCAGGTCGTAAGCGACCATGCAATAGCTGTTGCGGCTCTCGCCGAGCTGCGCCAGGTAGTCCCCGATGGTCTTATAGGCCTCGGCGCCGTAGAAATCGTCGGCGTTGATCACGGCGAAGGGTTCGTGAACCGCATCGGCTGCCATCATCACGGCGTGGTTCGTACCCCACGGCTTGACACGGCCTTCGGGAACGGCAAGACCTTCGGGCAGGTAGTCGAGTTCCTGGAAAACGAAATCCACGGCGATGCGCCCGCCGAAACGGTCGGCCGAGAAGACCTCGCGGAACTCCTTCTCGAAGGAGTGGCGGATGACGAAGACGACCTTGCCGAAACCGGCGCGGATGGCGTCGTAGACCGAATAGTCGATGATGGCCTCGTTGTTGGGACCGACACCGTCCATCTGTTTGAGCGACCCGTAGCGGGAGCCCATGCCCGCGGCGAGTACCAGTAATGTGGGTTTTACCATGTTATTTTATCTGTTTATGACATTGGTTCAAAACATCCACAAAGGTAAAAAATTAAGCGCGCCCCGCAAAGGATTTATGCAAATTTGCCTATCTTTGTAGGGTTAACAAAGAGAAATCGTACCCGGAGAGATGAAATTTCTGAAAACCATACGGGCATGGTGGCGCGGCCTGTTCCGCAAACGCCGGTTCAACATGCTCAACGCCACGGACAACACCGAAGAGTGGCACATGCACCTCTCGCCGGCGAGTATCCTCGCGGGACTGGTGGCGTTCATGCTGATGCTCTTCATCCTCACGCTGTCGCTGGTGGCGTACTCCCCCATCCTGGAATTCCTGCCCGGATACCGCACCGAGGCCGACCGTTCGCGCGAAAGCCTCGTGCAGAACATCATCCGGCTCGACTCGATGGAGCGCATGATGAACGACATGCTGACCTACAACGAGAACATAGCCCTGATCATGGAGGGACGCACGCCCGTGGCGCGCGTGCTCGCCTCGTCGGACTCGTCGCGCATCAGCAAGGTGCTGGTGATGCCCTCGCACGAAGACTCGCTCCTGCGGGCCCAGATGGAGGGCGACGGCGAATACGCCATCGCCGGACAGGGCGGCTCGCGGCGCCAGGTGCGCGAGGCCATCGAGCTGGCGACGCCCGTCGAGGGAATCATAACCGGAAAATTCGACATCCGGCAGGGAAATTTCGGCGTGAAGATCGCCGCGACCGCCGCCGACCGCATCACGGCCATCGACAACGGCACGGTGGTTCAGAGCCTCTGGACCCCGGAGACGGGTTACATCGTGGTCCTGCAACACGCCGGGAACCTGATCTCGGTCTACAAGAACCTCTCGCAGTCGCTCGTAACGACCGGCCAGACCATCCGTTCGGGCGAACTGATCGGCTACAACGCCGAAGTGCAGGACGGAGAGGTCCGGCTCTTCGAATTCGAACTCTGGAACAACGGCAAACCCGTGGACCCCGAGGGGTACATCGTCTTCTGACAAACGCATGAAACAAAGACTCGCAATACTGGGTTCGACCGGCTCGATCGGCGTGCAGACGCTCGACATCGCCCGCGAAAACCCCGGCCGCTTCGAGGTCCGCGTCCTCACGGCCAACCGCAACTGGGAACGACTGGCCCGACAGGCCCGGGAATTCGACGCCGACGCGGCGGTGATCGCCGACAAACAGCACTACGCGCAGCTGCGCGACGCACTCGCGGGAACCGACACCAAAGTATATGCCGGAGAGGAGGCCGTGGCGCAGGTCGCGGCCGGAGGCGGCACGGACGTGGTGGTGAACGCCCTGGTGGGCTACGCCGGACTCGCTCCCACGGTGGCGGCCATCGAGGCAGGCAAGAAGCTCGCGCTGGCCAACAAGGAGTCGCTCGTGGTGGGCGGCGCCTGCGTGATGCCGCTGGCCCGGGAGCG
>ENA-UEQO01003078-UEQO01003078.1-human-gut-metagenome-genome-assembly--contig:-NODE-3078-length-13614-cov-6.438206_pt1 | contig 13614 bp, 9 predicted proteins | sample MGYA00242938_ERZ507940 | MGnify/ENA primary metagenome ERZ507940 (study PRJEB26167, sample SAMN06115517) | human gut metagenome | host: Homo sapiens | place: China:Chongqing | collected 2014-12-03... | reverse complement strand
CGATATTGTTAATTTAATATAAATATTTAATATAAAAATCAACATATAGCTGATAAATGGGAAAAAAACAAACATTTGCGTAAACTCTATTAGTTGCATATTGTTAGGATTTTGTTAGTTTTGCGTAAGATTATGCAAAGAGTATGAGCGTTTGGGTGCAAAAAATCAAAGCCGGTGATAAGCTGGTATATAAAGAATTGTTTGATGAATTTTATCAAGCATTATGTTTGTTTGCATCCAGATTTCTGAAAGACGATGCTTTGGCTGCGGATGTTGTGCAGGAGGTATTTGTAAAGTTTTGGGAACATCATGCCGATTTCGATAACGATTTAAAGATTAAATCTTACCTATATACATCTGTACGGAATACCTGCCTGAATATCATTCGGGATAAAAAGGAGTTCATCCCGGAGGGAGAAACTCTCTATCGGTTGGAAAAAGAAGCCTATTTTGAGAATGCGGTTTTGGAGCGTGAAAGTCTCCGGATGTTTTATGCAGCCATCGATACTTTGCCGGAACAAAGCCGTAGGATCATTTATCTGGCTATAGATGGAAAAACGAATCGTGAAATTGCCTTGGAATTGGGAATTACGGAATTTACGGTGCATCGCCTGAAAAAAATCGCTTATAAAAAATTAAAAGTCCTGTTGAAAGACTATTATTATTTCCTGTTGTTATTATATTTTGTTTTACATCAATGATTTATATTTAAAATAAAATCTTTTTTCAAAAATAATTGAAAAAAATCCGGTTTTGTGTGTACCATAAAACCGGATTTTTGTGTTATAGGGGTAAGATAAGATCAATTATATGGAAAAGGTGTTTAATGTGGCGAAAGCTATTTCGTCGATGTTAGCTGGTGAGGCATCGGACGAACAACAGCGGGAGATAGAGGATTGGAGGCAGGGGTCGGAAGAAAATGCCCGATTGTTGAGTAAAATGATGGATAATGAATATCTGAAAAAAGACCGGGAGAGCCTGGCACGTTTCGATAAAGAGGAGGCTTGGCGGAAGATTTGTGAAAAGCAGGGAATAGTGACAGAGTTACCGAAACGGGAAGAGATACGGCGAATCGGCCCTATCTGGAAATATGTTGCAGCGGTGATGATTCTTGCATTGGGTTCGGGAATGTGGTGGTGGCTGGCTGAGCGGAAACAAGAGGTACAAGTGGTTGAAATTGCACAGGAAATTCGGGGAAACGAAGGACATAAAGGTGTGATATTGAGATTACAGAACGGAAACGTGATCGATTTGGAGAAAAACGAAGGTGAGGTACAGGTCGGGGCAGGCGGAGCGGTAGCGAATAAGAACGGTTTTTTGTTGGCTTATGTGGAAGTGGAAAAAGAGGAAAGCGGGGAAACGACTTATAATGAAATCGAGATTCCTCAGGGAACCGGGTTTCAGTTGAAGTTGGGCGATGGGACGGTGATCTACCTCAATTCAATGTCGAAAGTCCGTTACCCGGTAGTCTTTCCTAAGGGAGAACGGCGAATAGAACTGGAAGGAGAAGCTTTTTTGGAAGTGGCTAAAGACAGCACCCGCCCTTTTATCGTGGAAACGAAATATGTGGATGTACAGGTGCTGGGAACGAAATTCAATGTGTCGGCCTATGCCGACGATCCCACGATAATGACCACATTGGTAGAAGGGGCCGTTCGGGTGAGTAGCGAAGAAAATGGTGTGTCGGCTGTGTTGAAACCCAGCGAGCAGCTGGTTTTCAGTAAAGAAGAAAAGACGGCAGAAGTAAGAAAGGTGGATGTAAGGTATTACACGGCTTGGCGGGATGGCTGGTTCCGGTTTCAGGACGTGACGTTGGAAGAATTAATGAAAGTGGTGGTGCGGTGGTATGGCATAGAGGTGGTGTATGCCGATCCGGAAGTAAAGGAATATCGGTTCGGTTGTAATTTTAACCGGATGAACTCGATAGAGACTTTCGTGAATATTTTTGAAGAGAACGGAAAAATCAAAATCGACCGGAAGGATAAAACGCTGGTGATAAAAAAGGGAAGGTAAAGAGTAAAAACGGCCTTGAGTGATGTTATTGCACGAACATCGCTGTAAATCAGGCGGTTTTTTTAGCTAAAATAAAAACAGGAAATGCTGGTAACATTTCCTGTTGAATTCCATTCTTTCTTGCACAAAAGAAGAAATTAATGTAAATTAAAATGCAAATTTATGAAAAAAATTTTAAAGTTGATTATCCGAAGCGACTCGGATAAGTTAAAAAAGCAATGGTTAGGCTTAAAATTAACACTATTGCTACTTTTCACAGTTTTTTTTAATGTCAATGCATCTTTACTTTCCCAAAATAAAGTGACTCTGAATTTAAAAGGGGCCACTTTAAAGGATGTCATTTGGGAAATCGAACGTCAAACCGGAATTGTATTCATGTATAGTTCCGACGATTTGAACAAAGTAGGAAAAGTAGATGTAGAACTAAATTCCAAGTCGTTGGACGAAACATTGGAGAAATGTTTGGACGGAACGGGACTTACCTATGCTTTACAAAACGATGTGATCGTTGTAAAGCCTGCACCGCAACAAGATGTAACAAAGAAAGTTTCCGGAGAGGTAAAGGATTCGAAAGGGATGACTTTGCCCGGTGTGACTGTTATCATCAAGGGAACGACCGTAGGCGTGGCTACCGACATCAACGGTAAATACGCCATAACTCTTACCGGGATTCCTGATCCGGTGTTGATTTTTTCTTCTGTAGGGATGAAATCCAAAGAGGTTAAAGTGGGAACGAACGAAGTGATCAATGCGGTATTGGAAGAAGATACCCAGGTATTGGAAGAAGTTGTGGTTGCGGGTTACCAGACCGTACACAAAAGAAATGTAACGGGATCTATTTCCAGAGTAAGCGGGGAAACGTTGGCGGACATTCCGGCCGCGAGTGTTTCGGAAATGTTGTCCGGTAAAGTCGTTGGATTGCAGTCGTTGAACACCGGAGGAGGTCCCGGTTCGAAAAATGCTTTGGTCATCCGCGGAAATACGGTTATGTCCGGTAACTTAGGAGAGGCGAATGAATTTAGTGATCCTCTTTACGTAATCGATGGCGTACCGACAGACCTGCAAAGTCTGGCCGGGTATGATGTTACGAATAGCGACTATTTGGCCTCGTTAAATCCCGACGATATCGAGTCGATCGACATTTTAAAAGACGCCTCTGCGGCTGCTATTTACGGGTCGCGCGGGGCGAACGGTGTGATCATTATCAAAACCAAGGGAGGACGTCCCGGAAAATTGCAGGTAACTGCTAAAGCCACGATGGGTGTGAATCTTCGTCCGGCTCTGAAAGGAGTTATGGTGGGAAGTGCGGAGCGGAACGAAAAACTCCGCCTGATCAATAGTTCGTGGAAATACACCGATATACAGCAGAGCCTGCCGATGTTGCTTACCGATAGTTTGAATCCCGCATTCAATAACAATATCGATTACCAGGGGATGTTCTATCAAACCGGGATTACCCAGGATTATTCGGTATCGCTCGACGGAGGTACGGAAGAATTGAGCTATCGTTTATCGTTAGGTTACTATAACGAGAAAGGTATTGTGAAAGGGAACGGAATGGACCGTTTCAGTTTATCGCTGAATTTAACACAGCATCCTTTTAAGGCTCTCCGCAACCAAACGGTGATCCGTTTGTCTTATAACGACCGCCAGACCGGAACAGGAGATTCCGACGGGCATAATACTTTTCCGATGGACTTAAAAGATATGCGTTCGTCTCTGTTCTACCTTTCGGACGACCAACGGGATTATCTGGAAGGACAGTTGGAAAACCTGTATAATAAAAACCGGATTATCGATGTTTCGGTATCGAACTATGCCAATCTGGATATTTGGAAAGGCATTACTTTAAATTCTCAGATCGGTTTGGTGTACAATCACACGAAGACCAATTTCCACCAGCCTTCGACGGTGCGTTCGGACGGAATGAACTATGCCCGTTACTATTGGGGACAAACCAAGACGGCTTCTATCGAAACTTATTTAAGTTATACGAAAGATGTAGCTAAAAATCATAATATCAACGTTTTGTTGGGAACATCGTTCGATTATACCCAAAATGAGACTTCCGATTTCAATGCTTTGGGCGGTTCGGGAGATATGATTCATACCATTACAGGATATAATAAAGACGATATAGACGGTTCGACGAATATTTCCCAAAATGCGATGTTGTCGTATTGGGCACGTCTCGGTTACCGTTTTATGGACAGGTATTTGATCGACCTGAACTATCGGCGGGATGCTTCTTCCCGTTTCGGAAAGAATAACCGTTGGGCAAATTTCCCTGCTGTTTCCGTAGCCTGGATTTTTTCCGACGAGCCGTTTTTGTCGGGGATAAGCGATTGGCTGACATTCGGAAAGGTTAAGTTTAGCTATGGTAAGAACGGAAAGCAGTTTAGCGACAATTATTTGCGGTATAATATGTACACCCTCGGTTATAATGGAATGGGAGGATATGCAGGAAATGTGTCTAATTCTACTTACAACGGAACCACTGCCGTAGTGCCCGATTTTTCACAGCTTGCCGATAATAACCTGTCCTGGGAGGAAAGTAAGCAATGGGACTTAGGTATCGAGCTGGAATTGTTCAATAAACGAATTTTTGCCACTGCGGATATTTACAACCGAAAAACCGATGCTCTGTTATTCGGTGTAGCTTTCCCGGATTACACCGGATTCAATCAGGTGCAGTCGAATGTGGCAGGAATTATGAACTACGGTTTTGAACTGTCTTTCGATGCTTACCTGTTCAGAAGAGGTAATAATTTCCAGATCGAAATTCAGCCGGGTATTACCCATAACAACAATATGGTGACCAAACTTCCGAATAATGACCGGGACTATATAAATTCCGCTTATAGTTACGGTTACACCGTGGGAAAACCCGGTCCGGTTTATTACGGGTTGAATTACCTCGGTCCGATCGATAAATTATCCGATCTTCCAGTGAATCCCTATACCGGTTTGCCGCTCGATCCCACTAAAGGTGGCGTTTGGGGAACGGCAGTTCCGGGTTATCCGCTTTGGGAAGATGTGAATGGCAATTATGTGGTGTCCGATGCAGCCGATGAAGATACGCAGTTGATCGACAAAAATGCCAATCCGAAAATACAAGGATTTTTCAACTTCAACATTTCCTATAAACAATGGAGATTACGTGTAAATAACGAGTTTGTTTTCGGCCGTGATATTTACGATCAGGTTTCGGCATCCGTATTGAATCGCTACGATTACGGTTCCTGGGATACGAAAGCTTCGCTCGATCTTTCCAATTATTCCATTTGGACAGGCGAAGGCAGTGGCGGTTATTATCCTTCTTTGCTGGCTACCGTGCCGGGCAGCGCTTCGCGCTACGGTTACCGCGGATCGTCGATGTATTGGGAAAGCGGGAATTATTGGAAGATCAGGGATATTACCCTTTCTTACAATTTCGACCAGCCTTGGATGAAAAAAATAGGATTCAGCCGGCTCTATGTCTATGGAACGGTGTACAATGTTTGGCAATGGCAGAAATCTAAAACCGTGACCGATGCCAGTGCGGTGGATTCCAGAGGTTATACTTACGGTGACGGCTATCCTCAAGCCCGGAAGTTTGTACTTGGTTTGAATTTACAATTCTAAAAGAGAGCGTTATGAAAATTAAAAATATCATGAAATTACTTCTTGTAGCGGTCGTTATTTCCACTACGGGATGCCAGAAATATCTTGACTTGGATCCGCTTAGTAATGCTAACGGAGAACAAATCTGGGGAACGGCGGAAGGTAACCGCCAGTTGCTTGCCGGAACATACAGTTTATTCCGCCGGATCATGTTGTCGGAACGTCCTTTCTATCTTTACGGAGACCTGCCTGCACAGACCGTATTGAAATCGAATCACTGGATTTCACAGCAGGTTGTAGATGGAAATTATGCCGGTTCATATATTTACGATTCTTACGGCTGGTCGGATTGGAGCCCGTATTATCAGGTTATCACGACTGCCAATACCTTGTTAAACCATATCGAGGATGTCCCCGATTCCGAATTTAATAAGGATGAGGCAACCGGGAATAAAGAGAAAAAACAGATTGCTGCGGAAGCTCATTTTCTGTATGCCTACACTTATTTCTGGCTGGTACAGGTTTACGGGGATGTGCCTTTGGTAAAAGAGGCGATCGAAAGTGTGGACCAGGCTTTGGTGGAAGGTTCCACGGTAGGGAAAGCCCAGTCGTCGGAAAAAGATGTGCTGGAATATTGTATCAAGCATTTGGATGCTGCTATCGCTACTTTGGATTATGACACTCCGGGCAGCGATACCTGGGCGGTGAGGGCAGATAAAGGAGCCGCTCAAGCCTTGAAAGCCCATGTTTGCCTGTGGCTTGCCAATAGTTATAAGGGAACCGATAAATACAGGGAACTGGTACAGACGGCGGACGATTGCCTGGCAGCCGTGATCGCTAATGGAAATCGTTCCCTGGTGGATTACAGCAATCCGGATGCAGTGACCGAAATGTTTAACGGACGCAGCTCCGAAGGTATTTTCGAATTGAATGTATCTATTACTCAAAATGAAACCTACTGGATGTATTACAACTGGAGTGTACACAGCCGCACCTGGTGGTCGGAAAATTACACCAATTCCAATTTGATCGCCTCAGGCGGGAATCCGCAGAGTAATTTGACGGTTGCCGATGTAAACTGGTCGCAGTCGCTTTATTCCGAAAAAGACATTCGCCGCGATCTTTTCTTTGAAAACTTCGGAAGTAACAATACGAGTGAATCGAGACCTCCGATGTTGAAGAAATACTCCACCGGACAGCAGGTGGACCCTGCCAATGCCGGAGCCTATTTCGCTAATTCCAATGTGATGCTGCTGCGTTTGACCGGAATCTATCTTTTACGGGCTGAAGCGCTTTATAAGCTGGGACAGACCGGAAGTGCCCGTGCCCTGCTGAACGAAATCCGCCGCCGTTCCGGAATCGGCGATTATATGGGCGGTGATTTGTTAGCCGGAATTTTTGAAGAACGTGCGCGTGAGTTGGTGGGTGAAGGCCATAGTGCGTTCGATCGCATCCGTAACGATTATTGGACAGGCTGTGACTGGTACACGGCAGACCGTGGTGCAAAGAAAGGATATTACTGGCCTGTATATACCGGCTTGTTCTCTGCTAACCGCGAATTGGTACAGGGCGCTTACTGGCAGGGTAAAGTATAAAAATTACCGGAATGAATGTTTATAGAATCAAAACAACAAGTGATATGAAAAATATAATTTACTTCTTGCTGCTGGCTGTTGGCATGTCGGCTTGTACGAACGACGACTATCTGATCGACGGAGGAACGGCGAATCCCAATGTCGATATGACGACTTATGATTTTTTGAGATCGAAACCTTTGTTCGATACCTTAGTGATGGCGATCGATATTGCCGGATTGAAAGACAAGGTGAACGAAGCGAAAACTTTTTATGTGCCGACCAACTTTTCGTTCAACAAATATATTACGGCAGAATTGGAATTGCGTAAAAAACTCGATGCGGACGCCGTTTATACGTTCGACAGTATTCCGAGGGCGGAATTCGATTCTTTGCAGATGTATATGTTCGGTGAATATCTCACCCGTGACAGTTTGGTAAAAGAAGGAGAGATTTACACTTCTTTTATCGGGAAAGAATTTAAGTTATCGAAAGAGCCGCAGGATGCCTATCAGGACGATCTGGTGATACAACCTGAATACCTCTATTTTATTAATAAAGTGGGCAGGCAGTTCGATTCTTATGAAGACACGGTGGACGGTAATGTGGCGAGTAGCGAAAAAGACGAACGGATCATTGTGCAGACTTCCGGTATCATTACGACGACCGGGGTGGTACATGTGCTGAATAACAACCATACGCTGTTTTTCCATGTCGCGAAACTACAAAATTGATAGTCAGGGTTTATTAAAACAAATGGATTATGAAAAAGATTGCTTTAATCATATTGCTTTTTACAGTTTGGACTTCTTGCCAGAAGCCGGATGTCGGTTTCTTTAGCGAGGAAGGGATTACAACCCGTGAAGATACGATCTCTATCGTCCGGGGCATTTATCAGATTTCGTCTATCCCTTATGTGGACGGAAGCACCCGCCCCATTACGTTCGAACTGGTGAATGTGAGGGATTTGACCACAGGAGAGGATGTGCCTGAATTTTTGAACGGCAGGTATGAGATTGCTTTGTGGTCGTCCGCCTACGATGCCACCACGGATACGACGATGGCTTTAGTGAACGAGAAACTGGTCACGTCTGAAGAAGCTCCTTTGCAAATCAACTCCCGGAGCGGGCAGTTGGTTTTTAATAGCGGAACGGTAAATTTGCCGGGGGGATTGTACGGAGTGGATGTCAGGGCGACCAATTCCAAATCGAGCAAGGTGTTTGTAAATTTCGGAATCGTAAAAATGGAAGTGAAACCATTCCAGGTTCCCGGTAATTTCGGAGATTATTTTTATGGAGTTTCTTCGAACGGAACAGAAAGTGAAATCAAAAATTTTAATCCCTATACGACTGCAGAGACAGAACAGGTCGTTAATAACACTCATCCCCGCCGGAAGTTGTATAAAGTGGGGGAATCGGATATCGTAGAACTGGAAATGGTGGTGAAAGATGCCGAGGGCACTCCTTTCCCCCCTCAGGCCATCGAACGCTGGTGGAGTTCCGAGAATAATTGGTATTACAACAGCTATCATGACAATTCGCTGGCCATCGAGGGTAGCTCAGAGAAGGTTACTTATACCGATACTTCCTGTATATTCCGTTTCCCGACGGTTCCTTATCCTGCTTTCGGTAGTTCGTACAATAGCGGAGATAACATTTACCTGACTTATTACAATATCAACAACACTTATTGGAAACTGACGGACGAATATCAGCAAATGGCCAATGCTACCGGTGTGATTTACCCGTCTTATCAGGTACGTTTCAAAAATAGCTACAAGATAAACGAGCCGGGGAAATGGTTAATGGAGATCATTAGTCCTTATGTAATCTGTACCAGACGGTAAGCAGATGTAAAGCTTTATAAGTGAACGATAAAATTGAAAGCGTATGAAACTGAAATTAATGAATATATGCAAAGCTCTCCTTATCCTGCTGATTTCAGTGGGAATGGTGAGATGCAATGAAAACGAAGAAATAGCCGGGAGCGGAGGAGAAATCGAAATTCGGGATTCGTTGCCGGTAGGGAAATACGAGGTAGCCGTGTCGGATATACAGGTGACTTCTGGGGAACGCACGCTGAATGTGAGCTGGGATGCTCCGGGTAACACTTCCCAACTGGCCTATTATCAAGTGGAATGGCAGGGAAGAAACACCGATACAACCCTTTATACGGCTCCGACGACAGTAACCTCTTATCAAATCACTCATTTATACAACGATGAGTATTCTATCCGGATTACGGCCGTTGCTACAACGATGCAAAAGTCCGATCCGGTTGCTGCCGAAGGCTTTTTCAGTCCTTTGGAAGATACCCAGGCTCCCGAAAATGTCAGCGATTTTCAAGTGACTCCTGTCGCTACCAGCGCTGCTTTCAACTGGGTGAATCCTACAGATGAAGATTTCGATCGTATTCTTGTAAAAGTCCGCCGTACGGATACCGTGGGCTGGTTTTTGGTCGATACCTTATCGGCTATCGAATCTACTCTTTCCGTAGTCGGGTTACAGGAACGTTCGGAATACGAATACAATATTCAGACGCTCGATTATATCGGTAATATTTCGGAAGCCATAGAGGGGACTTTTAAAACGAAAATGGAAGTGCAACTCGAAAAGCTCGATGCCGACGGTAATCCTTTATGGTCGATCGTGGACTTTTCTTCGCAGGAAACCAGAGGAGACGATGGCTATGCCAGAAATGCAATCGACGGGAAGGACAATACCTTCTGGCATTCGGTTTGGTATGGCGGTGATTTTAGTGACGGAACGACTTCCGGAAACTTACCTCAATATATTGTGGTCGATCTGAAACAGGATGTAATTCCTTCGGTGGTTATGCTTTACAGGCGCGACGGAGCTTCGACCGGGCCAACTTCTGTAAAAGTCGAATCTACTTTAGAAGAGCCGCTGTCTAAAAACACGGAATGGAACGACCTCGGTACCCATACCCTGAACGGCGGAACGGATAACGGAGCGCTTCCATGTAATATCAGTGTGCTGAAAACAGCCCGCTACATAAAAATCACGGTTCTTTCAGCGGCAAGCGGTAATTATGCCATTGTCAGGGAAATTAACGTGAAAGCCCTGGTGGACGAAGAGTAATCTCATAAATCACCAATATATATTATCCCTGAAATCCGGGTAACGGAAGCCTACGTTACCCGGATTTTATTGTTTGCAATAAATGAAATGTTTTTATTTTATCCCGAATCTGGTGGTCATTTCATACCTGAGTTTTATTTTGCGGATATTTTCCATGGAATCGCTTCCGGAGGCATCGGCTGAAATGTTACTTACCAGCCGCTGGGAATAACCGGGAACAAAAGGATTTTCCTGAGTTTCGACGACAGAGATCACCTCCCCTAACTGTTCTCCTATGCTTTCCAAAAGATAAGCGGCTTTTTCTTTGGCGGCCTGCAAAGCTTCTATTTTTGCCTGCTTTCTGTATTCGGCTATTTTTTTATTCTTCAATTCTCCTATCCCCATATAAGTTACGCCGTTCGTATTGATCGAACGGGTAATCGCGTCGATGGTTTTTAAGTCGGTAATCCTGATTTGCAGTTGCTTACCGATTAAAAAATCTTTTCCTCTTTGCCGCCAGTAGTCGCCCACCTCCTGAACGGTGATATCTTCCTGCTTTACCCCGATTCTTTGTAGTCTGGCTAAAAGGTCTTTCTCGATGTAAGCGATAGGTATTTTAGTCCGGTAGTCTTCTTCTTTGGTTTTCTTTTCAAATTCTTCTCTCCAATATTCCTGAATCCGGATGATAAAAAGAATTTCGTCCGGTTCGATAGAAATTTCAGAGCTTCCGGTAACTTCGATAAAACGCTGGGGAGCTGGCTGTGTTTGCTGGGCATAGACGGAAAAAAGAGCCGATAACAGTAGTACGGATAATAAGGCAATTCGCTTCATGACGATAAATGTTTTGGTTTATAGACGATAAAGATAGAACAACGGATTGGATTTGCCCGTGTCGTTTTTTAATTTTTCCCTTTTCACTTCCCACTTTTCCTTATACCTTTGTGGTATGATTGATCAGGCGACAATACAAAAAATTTTTGACGCAGCAGACATTTACGAAGTGGTTTCCGACTTCGTGAGCCTGAAGAAGCGGGGCGTGAACTATGTGGGATGCTGTCCTTTCCATAACGAAAAAACGGGGTCGTTCACTGTTTCTCCGGCAAAGGGCATTTACAAATGCTTCGGTTGCGGTAAAGGAGGGAATGCCGTAAACTTTATTATGGACCACGAACAGTTGTCCTATGTGGAGGCTTTACGTTTTTTAGCGGCAAAATATAATATACTGATCGAAGAAAAAGAACTTTCCGAGGACGAGAAAAAAGAAAAGAGCGAACGGGAGAGTATGCTGATCGTGACGAATTATGCCGAAGAATTTTTTATGTATCAGTTGCTGCATACCGATGAAGGAAAATCCGTCGGATTAAGTTATTTTCAAAGGCGGGGACTGGATATCCCGACCATTGAAAAATTCGGTTTGGGTTACTGTCCGGAGGCATGGGACGGATTTACGAAGACAGCTCTGGAAAAAGGGTATAAAAAAGAGTTTTTGGTAAAAACCGGTTTGACGATCGAGTCTGAAAAAGGTTTGTTCGACCGGTTCCGGGCGAGGGTGATGTTCCCGATCAGGGATATTGCCGGAAAGATTATCGCTTTCGGAGGCCGTATTATGACCAATGATAAAAAGAGTGCCAAATACCTCAACTCTCCCGAATCGGAAATCTATCATAAGAGCAGAACTTTGTACGGGATATTCTTTGCCAAGAAGAGTATCGTGCAGCAAAACCGTTGCTATTTGGTGGAGGGGTATCTGGATGTTATTTCTTTTCATCAGAAAGGAATTGAAAATACGGTAGCGTCTTCCGGTACTTCCCTGACAATCGAGCAGATCCGTCTGATTCGCCGCCTGACTCCGAATGTCACTATTATTTACGACGGGGATGCGGCAGGGGTCAAGGCTTCTTTAAGAGGGATCGACCTGGTGCTGGAAGAGGGACTGAATGTGCGGGTTGTATCTTTGCCTGAAGGGGAAGATCCCGATTCGTATGCACAAAACCACACAGCTGCCGAGGTTTTGGAATATATTTCCAGCCACGAAACGGATTTTATCCATTTTAAAACGAAGCTTCTTTTAGGGCAGGCCGGTGACGATCCTATCGAGCGGGCACGCCTGATTACCGATATTGTAAAAAGCATTTCTTTAATCCCCGACAATATTACCCGTTCGGTGTATGTGCAGGAAACCGCCACTCAATTAAAGGTAGAGGAAAAAGTGCTTTATACGGAGATAGCCCGTATCCGGAAAGAAAAAACGGGCGATCCTGTGCCTGTGTCGTTTCGAACTGCACCTCAGCCTGTTCCCGAAGTGACGATCAGTCCGTCACGTTCTATGTCCTCCAATCCATGTGAGACGGAAGAGATGATGCTGATCCGTTATTTATTGCTGTTCGGAGAAATGGAGTTATACCGGGAAGAAAAAGACGGAGAATCCTATGGGGTGAGTGTGGGAGAATATATTATCCGGGAATTGCTGGAGGATGAGCTGGAAATGCTGAATCCCCGTTTTCAGGAAATACAGAAAGAATACCGGGAGAATAGTAAGAAGCCCGATTTCGTACCTTCGAAATATTTTATCGGCCATCCCGATGTGAATGTCAGCACGACGGTAGCCAATATTATTTGCGAGCCTTATGAGCTCAGCAAGATATGGACACTAAAAGACGTTTCTATGCGTACCGAAGAAATGATGCTGGGAGAATTATTGCCGAAAATTGTGGATAATTATAAAATGCGGCGTGTGGAGATGATTTGCCGGGAAGCGGACAATAAGATTCTGGAACTGCAAAAATCCGGAAGTCCTGAGATTTTAGAATGGATCAAAAAGAAAACCGCTTACGATAAATTGCGTGCCCGTTTAAACGATAAATTGAAAAGGACGGGTGTGAAATAGAGATTTTAATAAGTTTTAGAAGATAAAAAAGTCGATAATCAACCCGCCTGAACTGTATTTTCGGACGGGTTGATTTTTTAGTAGAAAACGGATTCGGAATTATTTTTACTTTTCTTCCCCGTTTTTTCCCCGTAGATTTCTTATTTTAACGGTATCGGGATATAATTATTTTATTAATGGTGTGATTATTCGCATAGGAAAATCTTGTTATATGTTAATCGGTGAGTATATATATTATTAGCATCGCAAGAAAAAATTCCGGGTACGAATTTATAAGCCTGTTAAGAAATGCTAATCCACCCCTTTGTCCGGAAGGGGTGGATTAGCATTGTATAAATAAAAAGATATTATTAAATGTCTGACAAACTTCTTTTGTCAGTTCCCTTTTGTATTATATAAATCATTGTAATAATGATAGATAAGTAGAAAGTGGAAAAACATTTCTTTATAATATAAT
>ENA-UEQO01003067-UEQO01003067.1-human-gut-metagenome-genome-assembly--contig:-NODE-3067-length-13670-cov-10.350989_pt1 | contig 13670 bp, 9 predicted proteins | sample MGYA00242938_ERZ507940 | MGnify/ENA primary metagenome ERZ507940 (study PRJEB26167, sample SAMN06115517) | human gut metagenome | host: Homo sapiens | place: China:Chongqing | collected 2014-12-03... | reverse complement strand
CCGCTTCGCTGCGCTCAGCACCTTTTTCTCCCGAAGACGGGCCCCTTTTGTCGGCTGCGCCGACATTTCCCCCGCGCGCGGGGGAATCACCTCAAGGAGAAGGCTTGCAAAGCGGCTACGCTTGTTAAATATTTACGCATCTTTGCGGTAAGCGCAAGTCTCCCTTGTGTAAAGGGAGGTGGCACAGCGTTAAGCTGTGACGGAGGGATTGTAACGAAGATGTGCGATCAATCGCCGTCTGGCGGACGGCGACAATCCCCCAGTCACGGCGGAAGCCGTGACAGCCCCCTTTACTCAAAGGGGCCATGCGCCTGCCATTAGACACAGAAAATTCACTACTTTTTCCACCTCATCCACCGCCGTTCGGCGGTCCCCCTTCCCCTCTAGGGGAAGGCTTGAGAAATCTCATCTTTTCTCCGCGCACGGGGGAATTACCTCAAGGGGAAGGTTTGCGCTCGCCGCCAGCTAGTATGGAAAAGGAAGGTGGTTGCAGGAACTCTGCCAACCTGCCAAGCGGGGCTTTTCTCAAACAAAGGGGCTGCAAAAAACGCCCGGGGAGCGGCGGTGAGCTGCTCTCCGGGCGTATAGGTATACAGAAATATAGGGGCTTGTTCCGTGCGTGAGGAGGGGGTTGTTTTTCACGCAAGGCGGATCAGCGTGCGGGGCGGATCAGTCTTCCTCCGGGCGCTCCCAGTTGTGCCAGACATTCTGGACATCGTCGTTGTCCTCCAGCATATCCAGCAGCTTTTCCATTTTGGTGCGGGATTCCTCATCGTCAATGGTATTGTACACATCCGGCACCATTTCCACATCGGCGGACACAAACTGGTATCCTTTGGCGGTCAAATCCTCCATCACACCGGAGAAATCGTCCGGCTCGGTGGTGATCTCAAACACATCGCCGTCCGCATTAAAGTCGGCGGCACCGGCTTCCAGCGCGTCCTCCATCACCTTGTCCTCGTCCAGCCCCTCGGCTTCGATGGCGAGCACACCTTTTTTGTTGAACATAAAGCTGACGCAGCCGGTTTGACCCAGATTGCCGCCGTTTTTATCGAAATAGTGGCGCATCTCGCCCGCGGTGCGGTTGCGGTTATCGGTCAGCGTTTCCACGATCACGGCGATGCCGCTGGGACCGTAGCCTTCGTATTGCAGCGCCTCATAATTATCCGCGTTGCCGTCGCCCGCCGCTTTTTTGATGATGCGCTCGATGTTGTCGTTGGGCACATTGTTCGCCTTGGCTTTGGCGATGCAGTCCTTCAGTTTGGAGTTGGCGTTCGGATCGGCGCTGCCGCCCTCTTTCACCGCCACAGCGATCTCGCGACCGATTTTGGTGAAGATTTTGGCTTTTTGACCGTCGGTCTTTTCTTTTTTGCGCTTGATATTATTCCACTTCGAATGTCCGGACATGAATAAAATCCCCTTTAATCTTATAATTCGTTGCTATCATAGCACAAATAGAGTCAATGTGCAACCCCGCCCCCCTTTATCTTGATGGCGGCGGGGGAGAAAGCTGCATAAATATTCTGCTTGCCTGTATAACCGTTCATCGTGTATAATAGAAAGTGGGGGAAAGCCCGTTTCCCCTGTGCGAAAAAGTACCGTTGAAGGACGATAAAATAGAAAGGCAGTATCTCATGACCTATACTTGGAACATGCGCCTGATGGGCGATGTATTTGTGCTGCCGGGCGATATTGTGGACAACCATCTGCGCCTGGCGGGATCGACACAACTGAAGGTGTTGCTGTGGTGCGCGCGCTGCGGCCGCGGCGAATTTGATGCGCAAGCCTGCTCGGCAGCGATCGGTGTATCGCCCGCCGATTGTGTGGATGCGCTGCAATATTGGCTGCAAACCGGTGTGCTGACGGAAAACGGCGCTCCCGCCTCGGTTCCGGCGGCACCACCCAAGCCGGCTCCCGCGCCGACCGCGCCCTCCACGCCATCCCCCGCGATGCGGGTGATGCCGCCGGTGCAGGCGCGCCCCGCCGCCGTGAAGCCGCAGATGAACGAGGTGGTGAAACGCCAGCAGCAATCCGCCGATTTCGCCGGATTGCTGACCACGGTGGAGGCACGGCTGGGACGCCCGCTGTCGCATGGCGATATGTCCACACTGCTGTATCTGCTGGATACGGCGGGGCTGCCCGCCGGGGTCATCATGATGGTGGTGGGCTATGCCGTCACGGTGGGCAAAGCGAATATGCGGTATATCGAAAAAATGGCGCTGGACTGGGCGGATCGCGAGATCACCACGGTGGATCGTGCCGAGCAGGAGATGCTGCGGCTGGAACGCCGCCGCCAGGCGATCGGTCACATCCAAGCCTTGTTTGGGCTGACCCAATCGCCCACCTTTGCCCAGGTGGAATCCGCTTACAAATGGGTGTGCGAATGGCAGATGCCGGACGAGCTGATCCAGCTGGCGGGCAAGCAGTGCATCGAGCGCTGCGGCAAGTTCCAGTTTGGCTATGTCAGCAAAATTTTGGAGCATTGGCACACCGACGGGTTGAAAACCCTCGATCAGGTGAAACAAGCGGGACAGGCGGGCGCTGCCAAAACATCCAAGCCGCGCAAAACGACCTCGTTTGATCTGGATGCGTACGACGAGATGGCGCTGCGCTACACCCCGGTTTATAAATCCAAGCAATAGGAGGAGCAGGTATGGCGTATAATCAGGAGATCTATCAAGCGGCCATGACCGAGCTGGATCGGCGGCGCACCAACGCCGAGGCGTCGGCGCTCACCTTTCGCCAGACGATGATCGCCCGCTATCCGCGGCTGGCACAGATCGAACGTGAGATCACGGCGACTTCGTCGGACATCGCCCACGCCATCATGAGCGGCGGCGATGTGGCGCAAACGGTGGAGGCGATCAAACAGCGCAATCTGGCGCTGCAGCAGGAGATCGCCGACATTCTGCACGCCGCGGGCGAAAGCCGCCAAAACTTTGACCCGCCGTATACCTGCCCGATCTGCCACGACACCGGCTATGCCGAGGGGCGGATGTGCTCCTGCTTGCAGGCGTTGATGCGGGACGAGGCGTGCCGCCGGCTCAGCCGGATGGCGGCGATGGAACTGACCTCGTTTGACGATATGCAGCTGAGCTATTATCCGGACGAAGTGGATCCGCGGCTGGGGCAATCCCCGCGCGAGCGGATGCGGGGGGTGCTGGCGTATTGCCGCGACTATGCGGAGCATTTTTCCACCGCCTCTCCCAATCTGCTGGTGAGCGGCCCCACCGGGGTGGGCAAGACCCACGCGGTGCTGGCGATCGCGCGCACCGCGACCGAGCACGGCTTTGGCGTGGTGTATGGCCCCGCCAGCACGCTGCTGGGGCGGCTGGAAAAAGAACATTTCGGCAAGGTGGACGGCGACAGCGAAGCGGTGTTTATGGATTGTGATCTGCTGATTCTGGACGATCTCGGCACCGAATTTGCCGGCAGCTTTTATACCTCGTGCCTGTATTCGCTGGTGAATTCCCGGCTGCTCAGCCACCGCCCGACCATCATCAGCACCAATCTGGGGCGCGGTGAGCTACTGGATCGCTACGGCGAACAGACCGCCTCGCGCATTTTGGGTGCGTATGAGCCGATCGCCTTTTTCGGGCGGGATATTCGCCAGATCAAAGCGGCGAAACGCCACGGATAATCGAAAAAAGCGCCGTGTGGCGCGGCGCGATTGACATTTGACCGGAAAAATTGTAAAATAAAGCGCGTGTGTTCTCTGATTTCAAATAAAGAAAAGGTGGGTCGATCACCATGTCTGATAAACTGTGTATGGGCTGCATGAACGCGCTGCCCGACGACGCCGAAACCTGCCCGGTTTGCGGGTATCCGGCGGGCGGCGAAAACCCGTCGCAATACCTGCCGGTGAACACCCTGCTGTCCGACCGGTATCTGGTAGGGCGGGTGCTGGATGTCGGCGGCGACAGTGTGCGGTATCTCGGGTACGACCGCGAGCTGCGCTCGCCCATTATGATCCGCGAATTTTTCCCCGGCACGCTGTGCGAGCGGGGCGAAAACCACGCGGTGCTGGTGTTGGGCGGCTGCGAACTGCCGTTTCGCGAGTATCTGGATAAATTCCGTCGCCATGTGCGCGCGCTGGCGCGTATGCGCGAGCTGCCCGCGATGATCCCGATCTACGATATATTTGAAGAAAACGATACGGTGTATGCGGTGTCCGAACCGGAAGAGGGCGTGACGCTGGAATCCCGTTTGGCGGAGATCGGCGGGCGGATGCGCTGGGCGGATGCGCGGCCGTTGTTTATGCCGCTGCTGTCCTCGCTGATCTCGCTGCACAGCGCCGGCATCTACCATTTGGGGCTGTGCCCGCAAAACCTGTTGATCGCGCCGGACGGCAAGCTGCGGCTGCGCGGCTTCTATCTGCCGGAGGCACGGTTCGCCAGCACCGAGATCACCCCCTCGCTGCCGGACGGCTATGCCGCGCCGGAGCAGTACGGGTTTGATACCGATATTACCGCCGCGACCGATGTGTACGGCTTTGTGGCGACGTTGTTCCGCACGCTGAGCGGTGTGGTGCCGCCGGTCGGTTCCAAACGCGCTGCCAATTCCGGCGATCTGTTTTTGTCCGCCGATGTGGCGCGCGAGCTGCCGGATCAGGTGGCAGCGGTGCTGTTCAACGGCTTGCAGGTGAACGCCGCGGCGCGTATTCCGTCGCTGACCGTGCTGGAGGATCAGCTTGCCACCGCCCCGGCGGTGACGGCGCTGCTGCAGGACGAGCCGGAGGAGCTGCCGGTGAAACCCGCGAAAAAGGACAAGTCCGCCAAAAACAAAACGCCGCTCATCATCATCGGCGTGGTGTTTGCGCTGCTGGTGCTGATCGGCGGCGGGGTGCTGTTCTGGATCCTGTCCGGTTCGTCGGACGAGGTGGAGGATTCCACCCCCTCCTCGTCGGAGGATAGCTCTCTGTCCACCGAGGACACCTTCGCCATTCCCTCGCTGATCGGCGAAAACTTCTTTGAAGTACGCACCGGCGTATTTAATGGCAATATGAAGGTCGAAGTCGACTATATGAAATACAGCAAGAAAAAACGCGGTACCATTTTGTCCCAGTCGCCCGACCCGGACAGCCAGCTGCCCGCCGAATCCACCATCAAGGTGGTCATCAGCGCCGGTCAGGAGGACATCAAGATCCCCGATGTGGCGGGATGGCAGGCCGACCAGGCGAAGGATTATCTGGAAGCGCTGGGCTTTGAAGTGGATACGGTGAAGGTGACCGGTTCCAAAGAGAAGCGCGGATGCGTGGACAAGGTGTCGCCGGATCCCGGCTCCACCGCCAAGGAGGGCGACATCATCACCCTGCGGGTGAGCAATCAGGATCCGCCCACCTCCACCACCTCTGCTCCTGTGACCACGACCACCACGGCGGCGATCGCGAACACGGCGGCGCTGGATACCACCATCAGCATCGCGGAAACGCTGCAGCAAACGGATTTCACCGAGCAAAGCTGGACGGCGTTCGAAGCGGCGCTGGACGAAGCGCGCAATGTATCGGTGCGGGTGGATGTGAAACAGCGCGAAGTGGATGCGGCGGTGACCCATCTGAACCAGGCGATCCGTTCGCTGGTGCGCGCCTCGGCGGAGCCGAGCCATTCCACCAGCACCACCGATTAAAAAACGGAGCAAAATCGCGGTGTGGCTTGACCAATCGCGTCGTATTTGGTATACTTGGCAGCAACAAACGCTGCATTTTCCCGGCATGGCAGGCAACTGTCGTGCCGGGTTGACCGTTAGATGGAGAGGCGGTCTGTCGTGCGGATCTTTTCCGCCGATGCTACGAATGTTTTAATAGGAGAGCTTGCATGAAAAAGATCAGCATTATTATTCCTGCGTATAATGTGGAGAAGTATATTGCGCGTTGTTTGGATTCGCTGGTGCACCAAACGCTGCAGGATATCGAAGTGATCGTCGTCAACGACGGCAGCACCGATTCGACCGGCGCCATCATCGACAGCTATATGGAGCAGTACCCCGATATTGTGCGGGGCTTCACGGTGCAAAACGGTGGTGCCGCCGAGGCGCGCAACTATGGTTTGCAATATGTGACCGGTGAATTCATCGGCTTTGTGGACAGCGATGACCATGTGCATCCCAAAATGTTCGAGCTGCTGTATCGCGCGGCGCAGGAAAAACAGGCGGATATCGTCTGCTGCGATTATTGCCGGGTAATGAGCAAAAAGATCAACAACAAGAGCTTCGGCAATATGAACATCCGCAGCGAGGATGCGTTCGACCGCAGCATCTACGATACGACGCTGCTGTTTGACGAGGTGCCCTATCTGTGGAACAAGATCTTCCGCGCGTCCATTATTCTGGACAACGATCTCAAGTTCCACAAATCGCTGCGCATTTATGAGGATCTGGTGTTCACCTACACCGCGTTCATGTATGCGGATAAAATCTCCAATGTGGAGCGGGTGCTGTACAACTACATCGTGTACCGCAGCGATTCGCTGACCTTCTCTTTTACCGAAAAGCGGTTTGACCTGTTTTTGGCAAGCCGGCTGCTGCTGTCCGCCTATGAGGCGAACGGCGTGCTGGATACCCGTATGCGCAACGCGCTGCTGTATGTGATTTTGAAGCACATCTATGTCATCCTGGAGCGCCCCACCCGCCAGCGGGAAAAGGCGCTGAAATGGAAATATTGCACCCAGGTGTTCGATTTTCTCAACCGCGAATTCCCCGGTTGGCAGGAAAACGACTACTACCGGCTGCAGCGCAAAAATCAGAACAAATATACCTCGCGCGGCTATTGGCGGCGGCGCATCCTGATCGGGCGGCAGCTCAACTTCCGCCGCTGGTTTGCCCGCGGCAAAAAGTTTGTCAAAGCCGGTTTTTCCGCGCTGCGCCGGTTCCGCAGCGGCGATGCGTATGTGAAAGCAATGGCTCTGCCGCTGCAGCCGCAGGCGGTGTTCCTCAACTCGCAGCAGGGCAAAAATCTGAACGGCAATATGTTCTACCTGCTGCGGGAGCTGGCGGGCGATCCGGCGTATGAGGCGTTCACTTTGTATGTCGGGGTGCACCCCACCGCCCGGGACAGCTTTGAAACGCTGCTGGATGCGTATGATTTGACCAAACGCGTGGTGCTGGTGGAAAATGACGGTCCGGAGTATGTGCAGGCGCTGGCGACATCGCGCTATCTGATGAGCGATACCAGCTTGCCGCCCTATTTCATCAAGCGCGAGGGGCAGGTGTATCTGAACACCTGGCACGGCACCCCGTTGAAAACGCTGGGCAAAGCCACCGCCAACGACTTTTTCGATATTCCCAATGTGCAAAAGAGTTTTGTGCTGGCGGACTATCTGCTGTACCCCAGCGCGTATATGCGCGACATTATGATCGACGACTATATGCTGAAAGGGCTGGCGCACAATCAGATTCTGATGTGCGGCTACCCGCGCAACGAGATCTTTCTGTCCGGCGATGCCGATCGGGTGCGTGCCGAGCTGGGGCTGGCGGGCAAAAAGCTGTATGCGTATATGCCCACCTGGCGCGGACAGGTGCGCAACGTCAATGTGGAGGATCAGACCCGCGAGGTGGTGGAATACCTGCGCGAGATCGACCGCCGGTTGACCGACGACGAGATCATGTATGTCAATCTGCACCCGTATGTGGGCGAATCCATCTATTTCATCCGGTTTAAGCATATCCGCAAATTCCCCGCCGGATACGAAACCTATGAGTTTTTGAACGCCTGCGATGCGTTGATCACCGACTATTCCAGCGTGTTCTTCGATTTTGCCGCCACCCGCAAGCCGGTGGTGCTGTTCACCTATGACGAGGAGGAATACCTCGCCGATCGCGGTATGTATCTGCAATTGAGCGAGCTGCCCTTCCCCAAGGTGCGCACGGTGGACGAGCTGATGGCGCAGCTGCGCGGCGAGCCGCTGGATCCCGCGGTGTACGAGGCGTTTGTCAACACCTATTGCGCGTATGATGCGCCGGATATCAGCCGCCGCATCTGCCGTCGGCTGCTGCTGGGCGAGGACACCGGGCTGACGGTGGAGCCGATGCCGGAAAGCGGACGCGAGCTGGTGATGATGTATGCCGGTGCGCTCAACTATTCCAACAACACCAACGATTTTATTCGCGCCGGTCGCCACACCAAAAAAGAGGCGTACGATTTCTATTTCTCCTATATCTCCAACAACATTCGCCCCAACAGCGCCAACTTTAAGCGGTTGGTCGGTAAGCTGCCGTACTACGGTCAGCTGGGCAGCCTGACCAACACCACCAAAAAGCAGGCGGGCGTGTTCTTTGCGCTGCGGGATCACAAATGGCTGTACCCGCTGTTCAAAAAGAGCATCCACCGCGCGCTGGCGGTGGAACGCGAACGGTTGTATACCGGGCTGTCGTTCAGCGCGGCGATCCTGTTCGGCGACATCGCCTACAAAAAGATTTACGAATTTTCGCAGTTCCCCTGCCCGCGGATTCTGTATCTCAGCCACGAGCTGTATCTCAACCGCCGGGTGCACCCCGGCGCCTATCGCGATTTTGACCTGATTCTGGTGACGGACGAAGCGACCGAGCAGGCGGTGAACCACTATGTCGGCAAGGGCGTGGAGGTGCGCCGGATCGATCCCATCATCACGATGAACGATTTTGCCCCGTATATCGAGGAGCTGAACCGCGCTTCTAAATCATAATTTCCGAAAAATGGCATCCGGCGACCGCGGAAAAAGCGGTCGCCGGACTATTTTTACGCCCTTTTTTGATAGAACAGTTGCAGATGTGACAAAAAGCGTGTATAATATCTCCATGTCTATCGTAAATTTTGCAAATGACTGCTGTGACAATATCAACAGGAGGCTTGTTACTTTATGAAACGAGTGTTGACCTATGGCACCTTTGACCTGCTGCATTACGGGCATATCCGTTTGCTGAAGCGCGCCAAGGAGCTGGGCGATTATCTGATCGTGGCGCTGTCCACCGACGAGTTCAACGCGGTGAAGGGCAAAAAAGCGTTCCACAATTACGAAACCCGCAAAATGATGCTGGAAGCGATCCGCTATGTCGATCTGGTAATTCCGGAGGAAAACTGGGAGCAGAAGCTGGACGATGTGAAAAAATACTATGTCGATGTCGTCGTGATGGGCAGCGACTGGGCGGACAGCGACAAGTTCGATTATTTGAAGGATTATTGCGATCTCGTGTTTTTGGACCGCACCGAGGGCGTGTCCACCACCCAAATTAAAGAAGCGCTGAGCCACAACGAAGCGTAACTTTATACCCTTTCCGAAAAAAGCCGTGACCAAAACCGGGTCGCGGCTTTTTTCGTTGCGGCGGGAAGTTTGCCGGGGATAATTCGGCGCCGCCGGAACACACTGGAAACAGCCGGGACAGCCGGTTGGGGGGAGAAAACGACATAAAGAACCAAAAAATAGCAAAAACAGCTTTAATAATTTGGCAAAGAGTGATATAATCAATAGAAAGGGGGCGGCGATATGCTAAAGGTTTTTCTGGTAGAAGACGAAAGCGTTGTCCGCGAAGGGCTGCGCGATTGCATCGATTGGGCGCGGTACGATTTTGAATTTTGCGGGGATGCGCCGGACGGCGAGCTGGCGCTGCCGCAGATCCGCAAGCTGCGTCCGGATATTTTGATCACCGATATCAAAATGCCGTTCATGGATGGGCTGACGCTCAGCAAAATGGTCAGCGCCGAGCTGCCCGAAACCAAAATCATCCTGATCAGCGGTCACAACGACTTTGAGTTCGCGAAAGAGGCGATCGAGATCGGGGTGGAGCAGTATCTGCTGAAACCCGTGACCAAGGCGTCGCTGCTGCAAACGCTGGAAACGGTACAGAAAAAGATCGAGGAAGAGCGCGAGCAGAAAAATTATCTGCGCCAGTTCCAGGCGGAAACCCGGGAATACGAGCAATACGCCCAGCGCACCTTTTTTGAACAGATCACCTCCGGCGTGTTGAGCGTGTCGGAGATTTACGCCCAAGCCAAGGAGCTGCATATCGACATCGACGCGGAAAGCTACAACATTATCCTGCTGACGCTGCAGCCGCAAAGCCCCACCGAGTATTCGCAAGCCGCCGCCGAGCGGTTGGAGGAGCTGATGGCGTATTTCCTGCGGTACGGCGAATATCTGCTGTTCCGCTGCAATTTGATGACCTATGCCGTCATTGTGAAAAGCGATGCCGCCGGGATGGAACAGGCCACCCGCCGGTGTGTGGAGAACATTCAGCAGCGCTGCGCGGGCGATGAGGAGCTGGATTGGTATGTGGCGGTGAGCGATCCGGTGCCGCGGCTCAGCGGGCTGGCGGAATGTTATGCCAAGGCGCACACCATTTTGTCTTATCGCCATCTGCTGCCGGAGCAGCATGTGCTGACCGCGGCGGTGCTGGATAAAGGCGACGCCCGCGATCTGTCTGCGCTGGACGCATTTGACGCGAGCAAGGCGGATTCCGCGATCGTGCGCGGCTTTTTGCAGATGGGTTTGCAGGAGGAGGTGCCGGATTTCGTCACCGAATACCTGCTGTCCTTCGGCAACGCGCTCAACTCCACCCTGTTCCGGCAGTACATCATGCTGGATCTGCGGTTTAACGCGATCTTGGCAGCGAAAAAGTTCGGGTTCACGCAGGAGGAGTTTTTGCAGCCGCTGTCGTCGCTGCAATATATGGAGCCGGATGTGGATCCGCAGGAGCTAAAAAAATACGCCGTCACGCTGCTGCGCCGTGCCATTGAGCTGCGCGAGCAGGAATCCGGCAACCAATACAAAGCCATTTTGCAGCGCGCCATCCGGTTTATCGACCAGCATTACACCGAGGAAACCATGTCGCTGAACGCGGTCGCCAAGGCGGTCAACATCAGCCCCAACTATTTCAGCGGCATTTTCAGTCAGGAAATGGGTCAGACCTTTGTGGAATATCTCACCGCCAAGCGGATGGAAAAGGCGCGCGACCTGCTGCGCCATTCCGGTATGCGGTCGAGCGAGGTCGCGTATGAGGTGGGCTATCGCGATCCGCGCTATTTCAGCTTTATTTTCAAAAAAACGCAGGGCTGCACGCCCAGCAGCTACCGGGCGGGAAACGGAGCCGAGCATGAAGTGGAACCGTAAGCCTCCCGAATCGCTGGATGTGCGGCTGCGATGGCTGCTGTGGAGCATGCTGCTGCTGGTGTGTGCGGCGATCGTCGGCACGCTGGCGGTGCTGCTTATCCACAATTATCAATACGCACGCGTGTCCGCCAACATTGTGCGCGCCTCGCAGTTTAACCAGAATTTCCGCGAGGATGTCGATTTGAAGATGTACTACTATGTTACCGGCAGCAACTATGGGCAGGCGCTGCCGTTGCAGGAGGTCAAGGAAGCGCGCGTGCTGGCGCAGGAGCTGCTGGCGGACACCCGCGACGGCGACAGCCGCAAAGCGATCGAAAGCGCCATCAATCTGTGCGAAACGCTCAGCGACCGCATTGTGGATATTTCGGAAACCTCCGGATACGACGCACGGATGGAACAGCTGGAATCCAATGTGTACATCCTGACCGAGCTGGTGCAGCAGTATTTTTATGAATATCTGTATCACGAAGCGGGCTATCTCGACTCGCTGCAGGACACGCTGACCATGCGGCTGTGGGCAGAGCTGGGAGGTGTGGTGGTGGCGGCGGCAGCGCTGCTGGCGGTGATGGCGCGGCAGGCACGCAAGCTCAGCCGCAGCATCACCCAGCCCATCTACGCGCTGTGCGACCGTGCCGAGGCGATCGGTCACGGCGATTTGACGGTGCACGAGCCGGTGCAGGCGGAGGACAACACGCTGCAAACGCTGAGCGACAGTATTGAGCAGATGGCGGCGCACCTCGGCGAACAGATGGAGCTGATCCGGCAGGAGCAGGATAAGCTGCGCACCATGGAGCTGGCGCTGCTGCAATCCCAGATCAACCCGCATTTTCTGTATAACACACTGGATACCATCATCTGGCTGGTGGAAACCGGCAAAAACGATCAGGCGGTGGAGATGGTGACCAGCTTGTCCAACTTCTTCCGCAGCTCGCTGAGCAAAGGGCGGGATATCATTACCCTGCGGGAGGAAGAGGTGCATGTGCGCAGCTATCTGGAGATCCAGCAGGTGCGCTACAAGGATATTTTGCAATATCATATTCAGGTGCAGCCGGAGCTGCACGATTGCGTGATTCCCAAACTGACGCTGCAGCCGCTGGTGGAAAACGCGCTGTACCACGGCATTAAGCTGACCCGGCGGCAGGGCATCATCGCGGTGGATGCCCGCCGGGAGGAGGATTCCGTTTGCATTTGCGTCAAAGACAACGGCGCGGGTATGTCGCCCGAGCGGCTGCGGCAGCTGCAGGACAGCCTGGACAGCGAAGAGGAGCAGATCGGCTTTGGGGTGCGCACGGTGTATCGGCGGCTGAAGCTGCTGTTTGGGGATGCGTGCCGGATGACCATCGACAGCGCTCCCGATCAGGGTACCACCATCACGCTGCAATTTCCGATGCAAAAGGAGGCGGCGACCGTATGAAAAAATGGTTGATAGGGTTGCTGGCGGCGGTGTTGCTGCTGGGCGGCTGTTCGCCGCGCCAGGCACCGTCCCAGCCCGGGCAAAACCGGCTGATAACGGTGGGGTTTTCGCAAGCGGGCGCTGAATCCGATTGGCGGGTGGCGTACACCGAGTCCATGCGCAGCAGCTTAAACGAGGACGCCGGCTATGAGCTGCTGTTCAGCAACGCGCGACAGCAGCAGGATAACCAGCTGAAAGCCATCCGCACCTTTATTCAGCAAAAGGTGGATTATATCGTGCTGGCGCCGGTGACCGAAACCGGCTGGGACAGCGTGCTGAAAGAGGCGAAACAGGCGGGCATTCCGGTGATTATCGTGGATCGGCAGGTGGAGGTCAGCGACCCTTCGCTGTATTGCAGCTGGGTGGGGTCGGACTTTCGCGGCACCGCCGATCGCGCCGTGGAATGGTTGGAACAGGAGCTGGTGCAGCAAGGGCGCGCCGAAAGCACGGTGCGCATTCTGCATTTGCAGGGAACGATCGGTTCGACCGCGCAGCTAAAGCGTACTGCCGCGCTGGAAAGCGGGGTGGCGCAACACAAAAATTGGGAGTTGGCGGCGCAGCTGCAAGGCGATTTTACCCAAGCGAAAGCGTATGAGGTGACACTTGCGTATTTGAAGCAAAACAGCGATGTGGATGTCATCTATTGCGAAAACGACAATATGTGCTTTGGTGTGATGCAGGCGCTGGATAAGATGGGGATGACCTACGGCACCGAGGGGGATGTTACGCTGATCTCGTTCGATGCGGTGAAACGCGCGCTGGAGGCCTGCCGGCTGGGCAAGATCAACCTGTGTGTGGAATGTAATCCGCTGCACGGTCCGCGGGTGCGGGCGATTCTGGATAAGCTGCAAGCGGGCAAAACGCCGGACAAGCAGGAATATGTAACCGAGTCGTTGTATACCCCCGACACTCTCACGGAAGCGTTTATCAGTTCCCGAAAATATTAAAAGACAGCGCAAACCGCCCCGCAGGGATTTCCCCTGCGGGGCGGTTTTATGTGGAAAAGAGAAGGAAGAAACAATGTATGGCTGCGATTTAGAGCGACGAAGAGGTCAGAATACAAGGTCGCGCAGAATCTTCTCAAGCCTTCCCCTTGAAGGTAATTTCCCCGCGCGCGGGGGAAATGTCGGCGCAGCCGA
>ENA-UEQO01003027-UEQO01003027.1-human-gut-metagenome-genome-assembly--contig:-NODE-3027-length-13863-cov-4.588060_pt1 | contig 13863 bp, 10 predicted proteins | sample MGYA00242938_ERZ507940 | MGnify/ENA primary metagenome ERZ507940 (study PRJEB26167, sample SAMN06115517) | human gut metagenome | host: Homo sapiens | place: China:Chongqing | collected 2014-12-03... | reverse complement strand
AAATTAAAATGATGAAAATTAGTAATTTAATTTTGGTGTTGGCGGTCGGGCTTTGTTTCGGAGCCTGCAAGAAAGCACCGACAGACGAACAGTTGAAAGATGTGCTGAGTAAGGCTCATCAGACTTTGCTGAACAGGGACAGTACTCCGGAGCAGAAAGAAGCGAGTGTGAAAAGACAGTTGGCGGAAGCCGGTCAGACATTCGATATTATGAAAGCTAATGCCCGGCAATTGGGAATGTTGTCTCAATGGAACACTTTTTTGCGGTCTAAACCTGTAAAAGAATGGGTTGCTCCCCGTTTGGATCAATTATCTCAAAAGAAGGATAAGGAAGGAGCTGTGGCTGCATATTACCGTCTGGTGTATGATCCTGCCCGGGAAAAAGGCGGATACACTCCGGAAGAAGTGGCTGTGTTATTGGCTCATCCTTCTGTGGGAGAAGTATTCCGTGATTCGGTTTTGGGAACTACACTTTTTTCCCGTTTGATGTTGAATGTCGCAGGCGACCAGAAAGCCAAGGCAGAATTATATAAATCGATTCTTCCGTTTATCGACGATCAATTGAGTGATCAACAGATAAAGGCAACCGTTTCTTTGTTCGACAGCGCTTTGGCTTTGGATTCCCTGATGCAGGATAACGACCGGGAAGCTTTGCGTGTCAGTATTTTGAAACAGCAGGAACGTTTATTGGCGAATGCCACTAAAGCCGGTAATGAAGCAGATATAAACCGGGCAAATTCCAATATTGCTTACTTGAAAAGTCCGATCGCTTTAAATAAACTGATCGGTGGGGAAGCTCCCGATATTGAGTTTATTTGGGCAAGCAGCGGAAAAACCGGACATTTGTCGGATCTGAAAGGGAAAGTGGTGGTTTTGGATTTCTGGGCTACCTGGTGTGGGCCTTGCGTGATGTCTTTCCCCAATATCCGGGAGTTGCAGAAAAGATATAAGAAATATCCGGTGGAAATCATCGGGGTGACGAGTGTACAGGGACGCCATATCCGCCGTCATCCGGGAGAAAAGCCTGAGGCTGTCGATACGAAAGGTAATCCTGAAAAAGAATTCGAGTTAATGAAAGAGTTTATGAAGGATGCGGATATGACCTGGAAAGTGGCTTTTTCTTCGGGAAATGTGTTCAATCCGATGTATGGGGTGAAAGGTATCCCTCATGTAGCGATTATCGATGCAGAAGGACGGGTGCGTTATAATGCTCTTCGTCCCTATAATCCTCCTTTCCATGAAGCTGAAAAGATCGATGCGCTTTTGCAGGAAGCCGGACTGAAATATCCGAAAGAACCGATGACTCAGGAAAACTTTGTGAAATTCAATTGACAATCGAAAGTTTTCGTTGAACGGATCATTTGTTTAAAAGACTGCTTTTAAAGATATCTTTAGAAGCAGTTTTTTTATGGTTTTCCGAATACTGCCCGAACAAACGAAAAGTTGGTAAACAGATAAATATAAAAGAGAAAAAAGAAATAAAAATTATTGGTTAATCGATGCGGGATAATACCGTAAATGTCCGTAACATTCTTTGTGTGTGACCGTAAAATTCTAAATTAAATTTTGTGGTTATGAGTACGTTAGATTATGGGGTAATCGGTAATTGCCGTACGGCGGCATTAGTGTCCGGAAAAGGTAGTATCGATTGGTGTTGCTTTCCGGATTTTGATTCACCTTCCGTATTTGCCCGAATATTGGATGAAGAAAAAGGAGGATGTTGTTGTTTCGAGGTCGAAGAAAAATATTCGGTAAGCCAAAAATATGTGGGTAACACAAACATTCTTTCTACATTATTCAAGAAAGGAGACGATGAGTTTGAAGTGTTGGATTTTATGCCTCGCTATAAGCCGACAGGCCAGAAATATTATGTCGCTCCGGAGATATACAGGCTTATTCGTTATTTAAAAGGAACTCCTCATTTTCGGATTCGTTATCAACCCGCTTTAAATTACGCCCGGGATCGGGTGGTTCATGATAATACCGGGAGATATGTTAAATCTTATTCCGAAACGGATGAAAATAAGGCGGTTTATTTATATACAGGGATGGGGTTGGAGCAAGTCGTAAATGGAGAAGAAATTGTATTGACACAGAATGAGTATTTGTTACTCTCGGCTCACCAAAAGTTGGTTCCTGTAAATTATGAGTTAGTATATTTGGAATATGAACGGACAAAAATTTATTGGCTCAACTGGAGTAATCGTTCAAAAAAATATCTATTGTATGAAGATGTCATCGTTCGGAGTTTACTTGCTTTGAAGTTGTTGACCTATGAATATACTGGAGCCGTGTTGGCCGCGGTTACTACCAGTATCCCCGAAACTGTCGGTGAAGTACGTAACTGGGACTATCGCTTTTGCTGGTTGAGGGATGCTTCCATGTCTGTAGAAACTTTAATGGCTACCGGGCATCGGGAAGGTGCCGGACGTTTTATTCGTTTTATTCAGCGTGTTATCCGGTCGGAATACGGAACTTTTCATATTATGTACGGCATCCGGGGAGAGAAGTTTTTGCCTGAAGAGATTTTGCCGGATTTGGCTGGATTTAGAAATTCTCGTCCGGTTCGGATCGGGAATGGGGCATACGATCAACGCCAAAACGATTCATATGGATATTTGATGGATGTTATTTATAAATATTTTCTTTATACTCCCGGCACGCAGGATGAAGTGGAAGAGGTGTGGGCAATGGTTAAGATTATCGCTTATACTGTGATGCACGATTGGCACCGGTCGGATAAGGGTATTTGGGAAATTCGGAATCAGGAAAAACATTTTGTATTTTCAAAAGTAATGTGCTGGGTTGCATTGAATAGAGCCGTAAGTATTGCCAGGTTGATGAATGAAGAACGGTATGCTTTACGCTGGCAAACCGAAGCCGACCGAATCCGGGAGGATGTAATGGAGCATGGCTGGAAACCGGAAATCGGTAGCTTTTCCCAAGCTTATGATAATTGGGAATTGGATTCGTCTTTACTTTTGATGGAAAGATACGGGTTTATAGCTCCTACTGACGATCGTTTTAGACAAACGGTTAAAGCTGTGCAAAAAGCTTTATATTATAAAGGATTGATGTATCGGTACACAGCACACGATGATTTTGGTGCTCCTTCGTCGGCTTTTACCATTTGTACTTTTTGGTTGATCCGGGCCTTGTTTATGATCGGGGAGAAAGAGGAAGCCCGGAAAATTTTCGATCGTGTAATTACTTATTCGAATCATGTAGGGCTTTTCAGCGAAGATTTGGATTTTGAGACAAAAACTTTATTGGGCAATTTGCCTCAGGCATATTCTCATTTAGCTTTGGTAAATACTGCTTTGCTTTTTAGTGAAGTTCTTCCTGTTTCTCAGTATAAACGGCCTTGACCGTCTTCTAACAGCTGACCAGTCTTTTCAGAAAAGGCAATGTCTGCGATTGGGTATATAAATTATACCTGGCACATCCGGAAAGATTGCCTATTTTTATTGTAATGGCTTCAGGAGGCATGGCCCGGAACATGTCTTCATCGGTGACATCGTCACCCATAGCCATCAGGAAATCGTAACGGTCTTGAGCTAAAAGCATTTGGATAACTCCGCCTTTTGTACATTCCGGAGATTTAATTTCCACGATTTTGTTTCCTTTCATGATCTCTAATCCTAATTTTTGACACGGTAATTTCAGTGCTTCGACTAATTGCTTTTCTCGTACAAATCCTAACCAACTATTGACATTCCGGTAATGCCATACCAAAGAAGTCCGTTTGATTTCCAGTATAGTTCCGGGAGTTTTATTGATAAAAGTACGAAGGAGTTTTATAATTTCGTCATTCCAAATTTCCCGGTGTATTTTTTCGCGCCATATACCGTTTTCCTTAAAAAAGGCTCCGTGTTCGGCTGCGAGCCCCAGAGGGAGATGTCCAAACCATTTTTCGAGAGTTTTTTGGTCGCGTCCACTGCAAATTATTACAAAGTTTTTTCGGTCTGAAGCTAAATTGACGAGCAATTGATAGAGTTCCGGGGGCGGCACAGAATCCTGCGGATCACAGGTAAAATCTACCAAGGTTCCATCATAATCCAAAATAATAAGGCGGTGGGTAGAGTTCCGGTAAGCTTGTAGGATATGGGTCAGATTATTGTTTTCAATGAGTTTACAATGAAGTTGTTCGTTTTTCCGGCGGATATCTTTTAATTTCAGAACAAAATCCGTAGCCCATTTATTGACAGTTTGGCGGGATATAACGGCTTGCATCCGGTGAAGTTTGGCCAATTGCTCTTTTTCGGGCATTTGGAGTGCGATGTGTAGTGCTTTGGGGATTTCGTCAATATCATTGGGATTTACGATGATTGCTTCGGGTAATTCCAGTGCTGCCCCTGCCATTTCGCTTAGAATAAGGACACCGGGGCAATCCCGTTTGGCTGCAATGTATTCTTTGGCAACAAGGTTCATTCCGTCGCGTAAGGGGGTTACTAAAGCAATGTCTGCCAGATGGTAAAGAGCTACTAATTCGGCGAAGGGGAGACTGCGGTAATAATAATGGATAGGGGTCCAGTCTATGGTAGCATATACCCCGTTCACGGCACTGATTGTTTCGTCGATACGGTTTTTAAGGTCGGCATATTTCTCGACATTACAACGAGAGGGAACGATTACCATAGACAAGATTATTTTTCCCCGGTACTCCGGGTGTGTTTGTAAGAAAAGGGCGAATCCTTTAAGGCGTTGCAAGATACCTTTGCTGTAATCCAGGCGATCTACGGTCAATATGAGTTTGGAGTTTCCTTGAATATGCCGCAGATTGTTTATGAATTTCTGAACTTCCGGATTCAGGGAAGAGTTATAATATAACGAGAAGTTGATTCCCATTGGAAAAGCATCTACGTGTACGATCCGATTGATCAGCTGTACTTCTCTTTCGCTGAAATTAATACCGGAAATACGTTGAGTGGCGATCATAAAATAACGCATGTAGTCTTCGGTATGAAATGCAACTAAGTCGGCTCCGAGTAATCCTTTGATTAACTGCGTTTTTTCCGGGAGAACGCGGAATAGTTCGTAGGAAGGAAAAGGAATATGATGAAAGTAACCGATACTGATTTGGGGAAAATGGTTGCGAAGCATTGCCGGCAGGAGCATGAGCTGGTAATCCTGTATCCAGACAATATCTTTTTCGGTTAGTTGGGGCAGGGCTGTATTACAAAACAGCTCGTTTACTTGTTGATAGGTAGTCCAACATTTATTTTCGTGTTGTATATACGAGAAAAAATAATGGCATAAAGGCCAGATCGTACTATTGCTGTACCCTTCATAGTATTCTTTGACTTGCCGGTTGTTTAAAAATACGGGATGATAGTGTAAAGGCTCTAATTGAAGCTGAATTTGTTTTTTTTCAGATTCGGTTTCTACGCCTATTCCCGGCCAGCCGATCCAATGTTTTTCCAAATCCGTTTCGAGAGAAGCCAAGCCTGTCGCCAAACCTCCTTCACTTCGTGAAAAAACGAAATCGTTGCCCTCTTTTATGGCTTTAATCGGTAATCGGTTCGAAATAATGAAAAGTCGCATTTTATAATAACGATTTAGGTTGGTGTATAAGATTAGATATCGGTTTGCTTTAGGAAAAAAATAATAAAGCCCGGTATGATGGTCGATCAATCATGCTGGGCTTTATGGTTGTGAAGTACCCGATATGAATAGATATATTTATTTCTATGATGAAATTCATATTAGTTTGAAACATAGTGGGTACTTCACAGGTAGCATTTTTCCTAAACGGAAAGGACATTATTTGCAATTTCCGTGGGAAGTCCCTTTGGATGATTTTGCCTGCATTCCTTTTTCACTGTTTTGTGAAGTGGTACGTTTTTTAGAGGGTTCACTATTTTTTGAAATAGTGCTCTTGCTTTGTTTGGTTTTGCCTTCTTCTTTCATGGCTTTCAATTTTTAGTTTAACTTTCATTTATATTTCCCCTTTACCCAAGGCGGGGTATCTTATGTTCAATATATTTTTCCGATGGGGTTATCCTTATATTTGAGGATTTTGCGGATGCTTTGTCGAACGATTTTCGTGATTCTTCAAATTCTCATAAGCGTCATCTATTTTGTCTTGAGCTTTATCCATTTTCTTTTGAGCTTTGTCCATTTTTCTATGGGCGTCTTCGAGTTTAGAATCGGAGTTGTCGCTCCATTCGTTGATTTTATCTTTAACCTGGTTTCCCCATTCATTGACTTTGTCTTTGGCTTTATTAAATCCTTCCTTGACATTGTCTTTCATTTCTTCGGTTTTGCGTTCTACTTTTCCGAGAGTCGTTTCTTCCTCGTGGGTTTTTGTATATTGGGTTTCATCTTGTTCGAGGCTGTGCTCTCTTGCATTTACCCGGTCTGAATGCAGGCGGTTTCTTTGTTCACTCTCTGTGCTGGATGGATTTACAATATTCTCCGGCTGAGAGTTGTTAGGAGTGGAATAATCATGCCTGGATGATTGTTCGTTTGGATTGATGGTATTGTTTATAATGCAATCGTTTTAAAATGTTGTTTATAATTTTCTGTTTATGCAATTTGTTTTCAATGTTATTAGTTAAACGGCTTTTGAGGGCTTAAGTTGCTGAATTTCTTATGCTTTATGTTAATGTGTAGGTGTGTTTGTAATAAATAATGCAATCATTATGTAATGTTTATAAAATAATATGTGGAACTTTGTATTTTAATGAATTTCAACATTTCCGCCGTTCACGTAATCGTCCCATTTTCCATTGACGATAATCTCAAAGTTGAGAGTCCCATTTTTTAAATCAGTTAAGAGTTCTACGAGCTGGTTCCGGACGACATTGACTTTTGTGGTTAATATCTCGTTAAATATGGCTTCCGGTTTATCAGGGGTATATAATTTCAGCCCGAATGACGCCGGTTTATCGGTTAAAGTCGGGAAAGCTCCTAAAAGAATATCGATATCTTTATTACTGCTGCGTTGGAGTTTCTCGACGGGAATACGCTGGGAAATATCGATTCTTTTACTATAAATGCCTCCTTTGCCACATTCACTGGTTATTCCATGGATCGTTATTTCTGCATCGCAGATATTATCCGGGATGTTTATAATCCGGCATCGGATTACGCCGGATAGACGGCGTAATTTAGAAACAAATTCCTGTGTGCAGTTACAATCTATGGTAAAATCTAAAGCACTGGCAAACAAATCTTCTACTTGATCCACGCCCCTGTATAGTAAGGATAAATTTCCTGGAATATGCAGGTCGTTGAGCATGGCATCGGGAGAACAGTTACCGATTGTAACTAATCGATAATTGCCGAATTCTAAATCGGGAAGGGTGAGTGTATGACAGTTCCCTTTTGTTGCAGACAGGTCTGTTACGGTTGTGTCCATGACATAAGTCTGATCTTTAAAGAGGATGAAATGGAGGAACTGAATACGCTTGTTAAAGATTTCTTCGCAGTTGTCCATGATTCCCGGCGAGTTGGTTTGAAATTTTTCGGCATAGAAATTAACTCTTGCGTTTCCGACCTCACATTTGTCCAGCGTTTCTTTGACGCAACTTGTCAAGCTGATGAAAATCAGTAATATACTGCTTAGTTTTGTTTTCATGGGTTTTGTGTTTCTGGTTCGGTTTTAACTGCGTTCCATTCATAAAATGGAGGAAATATGTTCCCTTCTTTGGGATCGTTCACATTGATGATAGTAAATCTGTTTTGATCTGCATCGTATTCGATAGGAACTTTCAGTTCATATACTTTCTCTATAATACTATTGGGTTTTAGTATGAAATCTACCGGTTCTTTGCATATATAAGAGGATTCTCCAGACCGGCCTGAAAGCAATATATCACTGATTTTGCAGGAAATACCGCTTGTTTTAGTATTATCAGTCAGTATAAAAGGAGCATAATTCGTACTACTGGTTATATTGGACGGGATTCCTTCGAGTGAACTTACCGACATAAAATACAGGCGGTTGTCGGTTTTAGAGAGGAAATAATTTCCCGATGTGCAAGCATAAAAGGGCATGGAAGTACATCCGGGACCGTCATTGTAAAAAGGTCCTCCCAGAATGTTGATACCGTCGCAAAAACGTTCGCCTTCGTTACAGGTGATGTTGCCTTGAAACCAATAACTCGTTGCTATAAAATCTGTCTGGTCTTCTCCCTCTTGCTTTTCTCTTAGTCTGATCAGGAAACGATACCGGGATACCTGACGTTGGAGTTGTATTTTAACATTTCCGGGATTTCCGGCTGCATGGAGATCATTATTCTTATCGACGGTAAAAGAGGTCATACCGGCGAACAATTCCCGGTTGATTTCCAAAGAACCTTCGGGCGGGTCGTTGATAAGGGGGGCATCTGCAAAGGCAACTGTATAGGCTGCCGGTAATTCGGTGTTCGTGAGGGAGATTTCGGCTTCCGATGAAACGATATACCCTTTTTTCAAATTGTCATTCCATTTCACTCCGTTGAAATTGATGAATAGCCCCATCTTATAGGTTCCCGGTCTTAGTTCGGTTACGATTGGGGAAAATTCTGTGTCGGTAGTGACGATAATGGATTTCCACGGACTTAAAGAAGTGATGACATTTCCTTGAAATACAGTGTCTATAATCCATTGTTGCCCTGTAAGTTTGATAACGATCGCTTTGTATGTATTAGCAATGCCTGACAGATAATAATTATCTTCTGTCATTGTCATCGGTGCTCTTTCTACATTATAATTGAGTTGCTCGGTTACGCTGGGAATAAAAACGACCTGCGTTTTATTTTCGGTAATACCAGCGGGCGTATCTCCCTGTATTTCTAAAGCGTCTTTTTCACAGGAAACTAATCCGGCTGTAATTGCGATAATATATAGGATATTTTTCATACGATTTTAATTTAATAGATTGTATTCCACTGGGTATTTAAGTCTATATTGCCGGAAACACCGATGTCGATGATGCGGTTACAAAGAATTCCGGCTTTATTTACAGTATAGGTGTCCGGATCGATGGAAATGTAGGAAGACGTATTGGCGGGAGGAAGTTGTAATTTCAGTTTTTTCCGGAGATAACAGTTTTTATCGTGTGCGTGTTCCGGATTACCGCATACCGGAGTGGTGTCATAGTAATGGAACACCAAGGAAGTTCGTAGGATGTTTATGGCAGGATAGAAGCATAAACCTTTTAGTTGGCCTCCTGCTTGTATACCCCCGGGAAGAGTGTCGGCTTGTGCTTGTGGTATGGGGGTACACATCCGATTGTCTAAAGTTAAATATATATTTTGTATGAGAGGATCTGGAATGGTGTCAGCGGGAATTAATGCTCCCGCTCCATTAAAAGAAAGTTGTGAGGTATAATGGGTATAGCTGATTTGTATGGTGTCTATCCGGTCGAAAATCGAAGTTACCGACGGATCGATAGGTTGGGGAGTGTTGGTAGGATCTACCTTAGAGAAATTGAATAACATTTGACCGACGAGCCTGGTTAAATTACCATGAATTGTATCGGTAGCTAAAATATCTTTTCCGTTCAGGTCTTTTACCTGAAAATAATTATCGGCCGATAGTGAGGGTTCTTCGGAAATCAAGCGGATATTTTCCCATAGAGTTCCCGGCCCGGGTTGTATGGAGGATCCGGATATAACGATTACGGATTCTTTTTTGCCTGCCGGAGTCGCGACGAATAGAAAACGATAGTTGTTTTGTAACAATTCGTCATTGGAAAATTTCAATTTGCTGCCGGCCTCGATTGGTGAAATCAGGGTGTCGAGAGTGTAGCTTTCCGCCGGGTTGTCCGTCGTATGGGAAAAGATATAAACCGAATAGTCCAATGAAGGTATTGAAGCCCGGTTTTTGCTTTGCAGCGAAATAGCTATAGGAAGACCTTCAGAGGGAAGAACGGGAGAGGTGTACATACCGGATTCTGGTGAACATGCAATTATGCCTGCCAGAATACCTATTGCGAAGATGCTTTGATTTATATAGTTAATGAATTTCATGTCCTGTCTCGATTTTTTGTAATGTTGTAACCGTATTATCCCATATACCTGTGTCGCCTTCTTTTTCTATGTGAATCGGTTGGGTGTCGGCCGATATGCCGATATGGTTCCAATCGTTGGTGATCCAAACTGTGATAACAAGCCGCTCATTACGCCCTACTTTGCCTGTTGTGGTTAAACTGAGTTCCGGCTGGGGACTATCTTCAGCCGGGTAAAGTTTTACCTCCAATTGTAAAGGTTTTTTCTCTTTCGGCGGGAAAAAGAACGGTCCTGTAAATGTGGCAAAACCTTCTTTTGTAATACTGTCATAGGCAGCTGCCGGATATTTTGTTATCATAGAAGCTTCTCCGTCGGAATTATTGTGGATGTCCAGTGAAGTACCGACGTTTTCTAATCGTAGTTCTATTTGATTAAAATAGCGGATAATGCTATCCTGCTCATAAGGAATAGCTTCAAACTGATTATCTCCTGTTTTTCGTCCCCTCTTAATAAAAAGGGTTGCTTGTGACACAGCTCTTTTTAAGTTGAGCTGGATTGTTGTGGCTGTGTAAAGCCGGTAAACGGAGTCGGCGAGATTATCTTGTAGAAACAATTCTTCGCCTGCTTGTAAGTTTGTTTCATTATTTTCTATCGGCTGGGCAACAAATTTCATTTCATTGAATTGTGTGTTTCCTTGTTCGGGTAACTGCGGAAACTGAAGTATGCTGCCGCCATATCCAGTTGCGACCAGAAATTGGTAATTTCCCACCGGTAGCTGAATTTCCGTACGTCCGTCTGCATTGCCCGATGAAGAAAAAGTGTTCAGGAATACAAATCCGTTATTTTCTTCCCGGAAAGCCGATATCGTGTAATCGGTCATCGATTCATTCAGAAAACTGATATTTCGTGTAGCGGTTGCCGGAGTGGGAGAGGAAACAATTTCTTCTTCTTTTTCGGCACAGGCTACTACAGCACCCAGTAGTATTAGATAGAATAAATTTTTTGCTTTCATCACTTTCTTTTTGGGGGATTGATATCTGTTATTTCCGGGATTTTGGAAGAAGGCTTCGACGGTAGCCCCATGGGGACGGATACCTATCGGAATGCCTTCTTCCAGCTGACTGATTATAGAGCTTCGCCCCAGCTTTCGTTGTTATAATCCCATGCTTTGTTGATCGTAACGCTGAAAGTTGTATTGGTGTGGAATAAATCTTCTCCCGGTACATAAATTTTAACCAGGGTTACCTGATTACGGATCAATTTTACGTTCGGAACTTCGATCGTTCTTCGTATATATTGTTTCGTTGCTTCGTCGTAAGTCGATTTTACGGTGATCGATAAGGTTGTCATATCCGGAGTAGCGTCTTCTGCTACCGATTCGTAAGGAAATACAAATGGTCCGTAGATGTGTGCCCCGCCATTTACAATATATTCGGGCAGTATATTTTCGAAGTCGTTATTGCCGCCTTCTGTGCCTAAAGTACTGTTACCGGGTGCGGTTCCTTTCGTCAAAGCATCCGGAAGTTTGACACTGAACGAAGGATTGAAAGGAGTACCGCTTACCAAAGCTCCATCCATCAATTTTATCGTAGGATTGATATTCGTGAAAGACATTCCCATCGAATCAAGATTCGTAGTCGTTCCAAAGACACTTTTATCGCTGGGGTCCTCTACATAAGATTCGCCGTCTTTATGCCCTCTTACGAACATTACATCTACTCGCGCAACGCTACGTTTTAAATTCAGATTGACCTGTGCCGGAGTGTTGTTGACCGCCAGTGTATAAGAAGTAGGAGTAGTTCCTTGTTCCTGTAAGAAAATAGCCGGCAGAATACCTGTATTGTGTGTGATATTCATTTCATCCGTGATGTTTGTAGTGCTGGCCGGTTTAGGGATACTTACATCGGTGCCTGTAGGATCCGGTAATCCAAAAGTCGGAATAAATTGATATACTCCTACGGGTAATTCAGCCGAGCCACTGAAAATTCCGTTTTCGTCTCCTGTGATGTTGGTTTTATCGACATCGGCGACATAAAGAAAATTGCCTTCGTCGTTTTGCCGGAAGGCAAAAATACGTAAGTCGTTTTTACCGTAAGCTTGCGAAATACTACGGGTATTGGATAAATTCAATGCCGGAGTTTTCATTTTGAATTGTACGGTAGCCATTTCGGCAGGCAGAGAGTTTCCTCCTTGAGTAACGACGGCTTCATTGTCTTTTTGACAGGCCGATAATGCTAAAGTTGCCATAGCCAGGAATAAATTGATTTTCATGTTTTTCATGATACATTTTTTAAAAGGTTATTATTTAGTAACTGTGAAATATTTAAGGAATCGGATGGACTGGTTCGAGATTGCTCAGGTTGTAAATTGCTTCGTCGCAACCTCTGTTCCCCGCGTTCCGGAAGTATTCGCATGCTTCGGGTATTTTGTCTTCTATCAGCAGCAATACTCCCTGATTATTTAAAGATTGTGGTGTATCGCTACATTTAAGCAAATATTCGTGGGCTTTTGCCGGATCTTCCTGTTTTAAGGCTATTGCAGCTGCATTGTTATTGGCTATAATATCTTGAGGATATAATTGGGCTGTGTATAATATGATTTCATGAAATTCCGGAGAATTTTCGGGATATGAATCGGCCAGAAAGTAAAGTTCGTAGAGGGTAAGTCTTTCAGGATGAGTACCGTATATTTCCCGTCTCTGGCAGAAACGATTTAACTTTTTCGCCCTTATGTGGAAGAAGGATGCGAGATTGTCTGCTTTTCCATCTCAAACAGTATGTCAACATCCGGCAATGTCATGCGTCTTGCTGCCGGGGAACTAGAAGCAGAAAACCGGATCACCGTGATTGATTCCGCAAATCTCTCCACCGGAATCGGACTTCTTGTGATAGAAGCTGCCATTATGGCAAAAAACGGACACTCTGCATCCGAAATTGCTTCTGTCATGGAAACTTTAAAACCAAATGTCAGAGCAAGCTTTGTCGTGGATACCCTCACCTACCTGTACCGTGGCGGACGTTGTAACGCTGTTGCTGCCATGGCCGGCGGTGTCTTAAAGCTGCATCCAAAAATCGTGGTAGAAAACGGTGCTATGGATGCGACAAAAAAATACCGCGGAAAGATCAATTCTGTTATCATGTCCTATGTAAAAGATATGGAAACTGATTTAAAAGCAGCCAGACCTGACCGCGTATTCATCACACATTCCGGCTGTGACGCTGCAACGGTGGAATCCGTCCGCTCGTATCTGGAAAGCCTCGGTGTTTTCCATGAGATATTAGAAACCAGGGCCGGTGGTGTCGTGTCAAGCCACTGCGGTCCCGGTACGCTTGGCGTTCTGTTTATTGCAAAATAATAGAGGTTCGGATGTTTTCTTCCAAACCTCTGTTTCTTTTACTTTTCTATCTCTGCATTGATCTCATCTTCCGTAGCTTTCATTGCTTCCAAAGTCATTGTGAGCAGCTTGTCTAATTCCCAGCCAAGCTGCTCTGCTCCACGCTCAATTACCTCTCTTGAACATCCTGCAGCAAAGCCCTTGCTCTTATATTTCTTCTTTAATGACTTAAGTTCCATGTCCTTAGTACTCTTTGATGGACGCATAAGTGCTGCTGCCCATATAAGTCCTGTAAGCTCGTCCGCTGCAAAAAGCACTTTTTCCATCTCATGCTCAGGTGCAACATCAACTGTAATTCCATAGCCATGAGAAACTACTCCATGAATTATATCCTCTGATACGCCGCCCTCTCTTAAAAGTTCTGGTGCTTTGATACAATGCTGTTCAGGATAAAGCTCGAAATCAATATCATGAAGAAGTCCAACGATTCCCCAATACTCCGCATCATCGCCATATCCTAATTCGTTGGCATACCACTTCATAACAGCCTCAACCGTTAATGCATGCTGAATATGAAATGGGTCTTTATTGT
>ENA-UEQO01003021-UEQO01003021.1-human-gut-metagenome-genome-assembly--contig:-NODE-3021-length-13903-cov-24.132649_pt1 | contig 13903 bp, 6 predicted proteins | sample MGYA00242938_ERZ507940 | MGnify/ENA primary metagenome ERZ507940 (study PRJEB26167, sample SAMN06115517) | human gut metagenome | host: Homo sapiens | place: China:Chongqing | collected 2014-12-03... | reverse complement strand
ACAGCCAGCGACTGCGAGGGTGCTGGTCAGATGTTCCAGGTAACTACCAAGAACCTCTACAACCTGAAGAAAACCGAGGATGGCAAGATTGACTATTCTGATGATTTCTTCGGCAAGCAGACTTCATTGACCGTTTCCGGTCAGTTGGAGGGTGAGCTCGGTGCTACAGCACTCGGCGCCATCTATACCTTCGGTCCAACCTTCCGTGCAGAGAACAGTAATACTCCTCGCCACCTGGCTGAGTTCTGGATGGTAGAGCCGGAGGTTGCTTTCCTGGATATGGACGGTTTGATGGAGTTGGAGGAAGACTTCATCAAGTATTGTATCCGTTGGGCACTGGAGCATTGCAAGGACGATCTTGCTTTCTTGAACAAGATGATTGACAAGGGTCTGATTGCCCGTCTGGAAGGCGTATTGAATTCTGACTTCGTTCATCTTCCATATACCGAGGGTATCCGCATCCTTCAGGAGGCTATTGCCAACGGTAAGAAGTTTGAGTTCCCATGCGAGTGGGGTGATGACCTGGCTTCAGAGCATGAGCGTTTCCTCGTAGAGGAGCACTTCAAGCGCCCGGTTATCATGACCAACTATCCTAAGGCTATCAAGGCATTTTATATGAAGATAGACGAGGAGGAGAGTGGTTTCGGTGGCAAGAGCGGTCAGACCGTTCAGGGTACCGATGTACTGTTCCCACAGATTGGTGAGATTATCGGTGGTTCTGTCCGTGAGGAGAGTTATGACAAGCTGATGGGTGAGATAGAGGCTCGCAACATCCCTATGAAGGATATGAACTGGTATCTCGATACCCGTAAGTATGGTTCATGCCCACACGCAGGTTTCGGTCTCGGTTTCGAGCGTCTGATTCTCTTCGTAACCGGTATGCAGAATATCCGCGACGTGATTCCATTCCCACGTACACCAAAGAACGCTGAATTCTAGTATAAACAATGAAGCCTGTTTCGATGTCCTTCGAAACAGGCTTCATTGTTCTTCGCAAGTACTTGCGATGGCCTACGCAGCTACTACTCTATCACCCAATCCTCTATGTTTCCCTTTGAAGAGTCGAAGTTGATACCAACTTTCGTTATAGGTTTGTTGCAGAGAGCGAAACGCTGGCGATAGTTTTTGAGATTGATTTGCTGCATTGCAGCCTGAGCACTCTTATCAAGTTTCAGTTCTATGATGTATAAATCTGTTCCAGTCAACAAAACGACATCTACCCTTCCCTTTGGAGTATGCACCTCTACATCTACCAGATAATCGGTGAGGAGCGAGAAGATGATGAAAAGCATCTGCTGATAATGCCCTTCATGATTGGTGACATTGCAATAAGGCACAGTACCCAGAAAATCCTGTAGCAGATGCAAAGCTCCATCCATGTCTTGCTTATCCAAAGCCTGTGCTATGCGACGAGCCGTATTGGTAGTAGCAAGCGTATTACCAGTAACATAAGACGGAATCAAAGCCTTGGTCAACCCTATCTTCACCTCCTTGTTAGGAATATCAAGCGTATAATAGTTATAATCTCTGTTATAATCCTTGATGGTCAAATAACCACTCTGGTAAAGCAGCGGCATCATTGTAGTCATATCCTCTGTAGGTGCATCAAATTCACTCTCGTCAGCCTCAACACGCGTAATGCTTGTAGGAAGCACATGATATTTACGCATCATATTGATAAGATAGGTTGGCGTACCTGAGGCAAACCAATAAGAACCCAACTTACCCTGAGCGAAGCAATTGAACAGGCTGTAAGGGTTGAAGACATCAGGTGAATAAGCTGAGAAATGATATCCATCATAATTCTCAGTCAACTTATCTAAGGTCTGCTCCTTGGTAAGATGCATTTTTGTAGCCAGCACTTCTATATCTTCTGACAATTGCCCGCTAAGTTCTTCCTTAGTAATCCCCAACATACCAGCATATTCATCATACATGGATACATTGGTGACGTTATTCAATTCACTGAATATACTCACTTGCGAAAACTTAGTAATACCCGTAAAAAAGACAAAACGAAGATAGGCTTCACGCGCCTTCAGCGGGCTGAAGAAATTACGCATGATGTTGCGAAGCTTAACCAACTCCTCTTTTTCGTGAGCCACGTCCAGCAAAGGGGCATCATACTCGTCAATCAGCACTACCACCTTCTTGCCTGTAGTCTGATATAAAGACATAATGAGGTCTTTCAAGCGAAGATTTATATCTATCTTCTCATTATGAAAGCTAAATTTCCGTTCCTGTTCTTCCATCAAATCTATCAGATATCGTTGTAGCTGATCTTCAGACATATACTTTCCTCCACTCATATCCAGATGGATTACAGGATATTCTATCCATTCTTTTTCAAGCTGTTCCATGGCAAGTCCTTTAAACAAGTCTTTCTTCCCTTCAAAATAACTTTGCATGGTCGAAACAAGGAGCGACTTTCCAAAACGGCGTGGTCTCCCCACGAAGAAATATGTACCATCAGAATGGGTCATGCGGTAGATATATTCCGTCTTATCTATATAGAGCTTGTCCTCCTTACGGATACGCTCAAAGGTCTGTATTCCCAAAGGATATTGTTTTATAGCCATAAGCGCTTATTTTTTAATACGTTGCAAAGGTACAACAAAATATTGAGAAACTGCAAGAAATGGTGAAAAAATAACAAAATGAGCAGGAGAAGGAAGGGATATCTGAAAGAAAAACGGGGCACCCCTGAGGATGCCCCGCCACCAATTAAAATAATTGGTTGTCGCATTATAAACTTACCGTACTACTTAGCGATCATGATCGTTACACGGTTCTCTGCGTTTTCTGCAAAAGGCTGCACACGTGCACCCTTAGATTCTTCTGTAATGCGCTCTGAAGGTATATTATATTTCTTTGTCAGCATCCAAACCACAGCTGCTGCTCGCTTGCCAGCAATGCGGTCGTTGATGACGTCATTGCCTGTACCCTTGTCAGCATAGCCGGTTACTACAACCTTTGTCTCTGTGTTCTTGTTCAGGAAGTCAACCACCTCACGGATCTTAGCATCCTCAGAAGGAGCAATCTTGTAAGAATTGATGGTGAAGAAGATGTCACGGCGAATCTCCTCTACCTTCTTCTCTACAGGAGCTGGCTTAGGCTCTGGCTTAGGAGCTACATATTCCTGCTTAGGAGCTGGTGCTGGAGCAGGTTCCTCTACCGGCTTAGCCTTTTTGGTATAGCTCTTGCCCAGGTTGATGCGTACACCTGCCAGTGCATTGAAGTACCAGTCAGGGTTATCTGCCTTCTTTGAGTTGTACTTGTCTGAAATGATATTGGCGTTACCCTCCAACATCAAGCTGACAGACTTGCTTACCTTGAAAGCCAACTCAAGACCGGCACGACCGTAAGGGCGAACCTTGGTACCATCCCAGAGATACTCCAGGTTGTAGGCATTCATATTCTTCATGGTTGCAGCCAACTCATTCACCTCGTCATTATCCCAAGCGATGTTAGCACCTGCACCGGCGAAGGCAGTAACGTTCAACACACGGTTAGGGTTCCAACCGCAGAAGAGGTTGCTGAGGTTGAACATGAAGTCCAGACCAGGAGCCACATATTTATATTTATACTGAGCGTTGTAAGGAGTCTCGCCCTTCTGAGCGCGGAAACCAGCCCAACCGCCCTTGCTCTGCCAACCGTTAGCCTGCAGACGCATGCCAAAGACAGGAGAGAACTGGTAGCCCAGACCCAACTGAACGTTAGGAGAGAGCAAGTCACCGAACTTAGCTTCACCAAGTGTGTACTGAGCACCACCCTGGAGATCCAGGAAGAAATGCTTGTTGAATGTATACTCATCACCGTTCTGGTCGGTGTAAGTAGCCTGTGCCATAGCAGATGTTGTGCCGAGGGCAAGCAGGGACGCAGCGAATAAAGATTTCATTGTATTCACAATCATTTCCTTTATTAATTAATAAATAATAACTCTATGAGTGTAGCTTATCTTGTCAACAATACCTTGGTTGTATCTTTGCTGACATCAATCACCTTGGCAGGAGTTGGTTTCACAAATACGAGCAGCGCACGGAGTGTGTCACCGTGTCCCTTGACGTAATGCACCTGTACAGAATCGCCCTTCATCATCAAGCCATTGTTGTACTCAGCATCCATCAGATTGAATATCAGCGTATCCTCACCATTGTATAGCCTCATACTCTTTACGGTGTCACCCAAGTTACTTGTCTCAACCTGGGTTACCACGCCGTCCATGTTCTTCAACTTCTCCTTGCAGGAGGTGAGCGAACCAGCCAAAAGTGCCACTGAAGCAAAAGCTATCAGATACTTTTTCATTTTCATCATTCGTTAATTCTAAAAAAGGGGAGCATCCCAGCTTTGGGAAGCTCCCCTTTGGGTATGTTTTAAAGCTTCTAAATTACTTTAGATTCTTTATTATTTAGCACGCTTTACTGTGAATGGCAACTCGTAAACGTTCTCGTGACCGAATGCGTCTGTCATTGTCAATACCAAAGTAGAAGCTACATCAGCTGTTGGGTTAGTTGCAGCAGACTGCTGGTGGAATGTAATTTTACCATCAACAACTTCTGCCTTGTAGTAATCCTCAAGCTTGCTACCGTTAGAGATCAACTTAGCATCAATATTAACGTACTTGTTGTAACGCTCAGAAAGTTTACCACCGAATACTTTGTTGTCGAATGAGTTGTGAGCAACCAAGCAATCAAAGATGTTAGTGATTACAGTTTCCTCGCTACCATAAGTAAGAACGTTAACGTCCTTAGCAGGTGTAACAACCTTACCATTTGTATCATAAACGGCTGGAACTTGTGCCCAAGCGTATGTCTGAGCAGCAGTGTTCAATGGGCAAGCGAATACTGTCTGAACAGTCTCTACGTTTACGATGTAATCCTCAGTAGGTTTAACTGAGCTAATCTTACCGTAGTTGTAACCGATAGTAGTCTCGTGCTTTGTCTCGTTGTCAATCAAAGCGACACCAGCATCGTCCTTAGCGTTGTTTACCTCAACCTTCCAAGGAGTAGCAGTTACATTAAGAGCATTCTTGTAGTAGTTCTTACCATTCTCAGCCTTCAAGTCTGCATTAGCGATGCTGATAACGAAGTTCGTATTCAAACCATTGATAGCCTGATTCATATCCTTGTAACCTGTAGCAACATTTGCTGTTGTCCAAGCGTCAGCAGCAGGATAGAGGTATGCTGTGTAAACACCATTGTTCAACTGGTTGTCCTTCCAAGAGTACTTCATGAGAGCCTTTGTAGTCTCAGCTGTAGGCATAACCTTAGTCAAACTTACAGAGATTGTGTTAACTGTCACGTTAGCATTATCCTTGATAGTACCAGTAGCAGTTGCACCGTCAGCCCACTTTGTCAAGTCTGCAGCAGCAACAGAGAACTTAGCGAACTTAATCTTGCTGTTATCTGCAGCTGGATGACCCTCATTGTCCTTAGCGTATTCTACGTTAGCTTCGATCTTAACATTGTTAACAGTTACCCAAACAGTAGAAGGAAGAGCAGCACCATTCTTCAAGCTACCAGAGATTGGCAACCATCCTGTCTCCATAGTCTCCTTACCAGTAGCAACGAGGTTACCAGCAACACTAGTAGTTGTAGACTGTGCACCAACATATACACGGAATGGACGACCCTTCTGCTCTACGAGAGTACCATCATAGTTGACAGCGAAGATACGGAACTGAACTTCATCACCAACCTGACCGTTGATCTTAATGTTGAGAGTAGCTTTACCATTACCGTTTTCAACCGCAACAACCTCGTTAAGGCCCTGATATTCATAAGACTTCCAAGCGTTCAACTCAGAAGAGCCTGACTCATCAGCGTGCTTATCATCACGTACAACATAGAAACGATCTACGTTAGACAAATTCTCGAAGCTAACCAATACGTTCTCGCCGTTAGCAGCGTAAACAAGATCAGTAGCACCAGGATTAGGCTGGAGTGAAGAAACAGTCTTCCAATCCTTAGACTCAGCCTTAACCTTTACGGCACCAAGATCAGTTGCACCTTGATAATCATATGCACCTTGTACAGTCAAGTCGTATGTTGAAACAACATAACGGCTTGCAGCATCAGCTATAGTCTCAGCCTGACTAGCAGTGTTGTTTACTGCAACTGCATAAAGAATATTCTTACCGTTTTCAGCTCTCTGTGCAACATTCTCTTTCTTTACACCATCCTGCAACTGAACCTTAACAGTCCAAAGACCAGTCTCAGATGCACGGGAAGTAAGAAGATTGTCATATTTCTCTACGTCAACAACCTTAACCAACTTATCCAAGTCGTTACCCTTTGAGTCGATCAACTTGATCATATCAGGAGTAATCTTAGCGTTAACAGGGTTGACACGAACCAAGAACTCAGATGGGAAGTTGATAGAAGCATCCTTTACGTATGACTTCTTAGGATCTGCGCTATGCTCACCATTCTTATCATCCTTCTCCTTAGCACCGAATGTATAGTTTGCACCAATTGTACCTGTCTGGAACCAGAGATTACAGTCATCATTAAATATTGAGTTACCGGTATGGTTATTGCTGTTCCAAGAACCTATCAAGCTAACCTCTGTTACAGCAGTATACAAAGCGTTGATACCACCCTTGTAACCATTAACAATCTTAGTCAAGTTAGCGATGCTATCAGAAGTAGCCTTGTTGATAACCTCAGACAAAGAATCCAAAGAATTCTTGAGCTGAGTAGCTGTTACGTGAGACTGAGCGTTCAAAGCCAAATTCTTCAACTCCTTATCCAAACCTGCAATCTTTGTCAAAGCTGCGTTGGCAGAATCCTGAGCAGTTTTAGCAGCATCAGCAGCATTAGAAGCAGCTGTAGCAGCGTTAGAAGCAGCTGTAGCAGCGTTAGCAGCATCAGTAAGAGCCTTAGCTACATCAGTACCATTCTTAGTAGCGAGTTCCTTTACTTTGGCAATGTCTGTGGCGTTGGCACCAGCCTTTGTCAAAGCCTCCTCAGCCTTTGTAGCTGCGTTCTGTGCAGATGTAGCAGCATTGTTTACCTGAGTTCTCAATGCCTCTACGTCAGAAGAAAGAGCAGCCTTGTTGACTTGTTCCTGCAAGCTGTTGATGTCATCATCATAATCCTTACAAGAAGTAAATGTACTCATGGATGCCACTGTAAGTGCTCCCATAAGCAGCGCGCTTAAATACTTTCTTTTCATCCGTTAAATATTTATAAAGTTATACGTTTTTCCTAGCCTTTCGGCAGGAAGTTATTAATTAATTCTCTATATCGAATCAAGAGTCCCGTTTGATGAAAAGAGTCTGCACTTTTAGAAAAGTTCTTCGTTCTCTTTCAAAGGTTCTCTTAGAACAGTTATTTAATTGTTCTTATATATTGTGTGGTTTTTTATGACCACTAATTCCTTATTGTTTTTGTGATATCTCCAGCAGGGAGATATGCTATGGAATGGAAAGGTAACCCTAAATATCTGCATGAGAAAAAGTTTTTCTCAATTTTATTGCCACATTTGCCACACGCATATTAACTTACTGGTATACAATGGTTTAATGGTGGCAACAGACCCTATTTCTATTATCACCTTATTGTCACCTATTGCCACACCCTAGGTATGCTAAAACCGGCATAATTAACTGATATTCAGGTGTTTCATGTTTTCTCTTTGCTTTTTCTATTCATTGGAACGCTTGGTGCATCGACTGAACAAACAAGGGTTTTTGCGTTCAATATAGCCCCTTTTTTCGTCTTTTTATCACCAAAAATGGAAGTGAGGCTTACTTTAGATTCAAAAAAGGCTATTTCTAACTTCAAAAAAAGGCTATTTCTAACTTCAAAAAAAGGCTATTTCTAACTTCAAAAGAGCCTTACTTGATAATGGGTAGGATGCTCCTGAAACTGCGTCACGACGTAGCTGTCACTGCGTCGGGACGTAGTTGTTGTTACGTCGTGACGTAGCTACTGCTACGTCGTGACGTAATTTCTCCTGCATCGTTGGCGGAATAACTCTTCGTCCCACTCATATACTGATAGCTTCGATAAGCATATCGTTGTATCTGTCTATCACATCGTCATTGATACTTTTCAGATAGATGCGTGTGATTTTCTCTGAGTTGTGCCCCATGCTGTCACTTATCACGCTGATGGGGATGTTCTTCTCCTTGGCGATGGTAGCCCAGGAGTGACGGGCGCAGTACATCGTTACTTTCATCGGTATGCCGATACGCCGGGTGAACTTCTGCAAAGCCTTGTTCACCCTACATTGGCGGTAGTGATACTGTTTCCTGACATCGGTAACCACGTTCTGGTTTACGATACCCAGCAGATGTTTGCCGTCGAGTGAAGGGTGGCGGTCTGCAATCTCTTGCATGCAGGGGCGCCATGCCACCCTCAGTTCTTTACCCGTTTTCTTTCTTTTGTATATCAGTTGCCCGTCCTTGATGCTTCCCTTTTCAAGAAAGGCGATATCTACGAACGACATGCCTCGGGTATAGAAACTGAAGAGGAAGAGATCTCTCGCCAGTGCTTCCTCCTCGGTGACGGTTGTTGCAGCGACTATCTGATGGATGTTTTCCGCTGTAAGTGCTCTTTTGGCAGTCGGGGTGTTCTTGGTGAAAGAGTGGGCGAAGGGTTTGCGGTCTTCTAATCCATATTGCTCCAGAGCTTTGTTGTAGATGGCTCGTAGACGCTTCATGTAAAAAGAGATGGTGTTCAGCGTGAGACCGTTCTTTCTCAGATAACTCTCGTAATCTTCCATGATGAGGCTGTCGAGTTGGCTAATCAGCAGGTCTTTCTCTTTCCGGAATTTCATGAAACTGCGCAAGGTGCACATATATATATCGGCAGACCGGTATTTGCCATTCTTGTAGAGTCGCTGGGTGAGTTCCCTGACATATTCGCCCAGCGTCGGACAGGCATTCATGTCTTCTTTGGCTATTTGCTGCGCATCATGTTCGCTACCATTCTCTATGACATATCCCAATGCGTTGTTTCTGTTGCTTACTTTGATGACGATTTCTGCATCTTGCCGAATAAGTTCCTGTGGAATTTCTATTCTTAGTATCATTTTTATGTGAATATTATGTTGAATGAAGTGCTTTGTTGTATAACAAATTAGTAAACAGCCTACAAAGTTACGATTTATCTCTGGATTACCCAAAGCTTTTTCCGATATTCACATCTCAATGCCAGTATATATGATAAGGTGTAATGGGCAGCCAGCCAGTTTAAGTAAGTAGATGAAATCATGTACGTCATTTAACAAGTTTATACGCTTCATTGAGTCGATAGATATGACTGCGTTGGGTTAAAGATACGACTGCGCTGGGCGGAAGATTCGATTTCGTTGGGTTAAAGATACGACTGCGCTGGGCGGAAGAGTCAAATTCGTTGGCTGAATAATATGGCTGCGTTGGCTGAACGAAGTAGCTCTGTTAGCTGCATGAAGTACTTGAGTTGTCAGAATGAGGCGGCTTGGTGTAATACGGTTCGCTAGTCTGTTAGGCGTTCGGGGCTTGCTGCCCAGCCTTTATTAAAAGTAAAAGAAGGTGCGTCATGGACTGATGACGCACCCTCTTCTCTGGATATTTATACCTCCTTCATGTTCTTTAGTTCCCAACCCTCAAATTGCATGATGATTTTATGCAGTTGAGTCCCCTGCCTTAGAACTTCTACTCTTGGGGCTGCAGCATATCGGTTGATTTGCTCCACAGCCTCGTCCCATTGCAGTTCGGCTTTCGTCTTGCTTTCCCCTTTGGAAATTACATTGAAATCTTTCTTCGGCAGCATCTTCAGTTCTATGATATAGCTATGCTTAGCCTCATAATGCGTAAGGTCTGGCAATAAGAAGAAATCACAATACCCATGACTTAACTCCAGTTCTGGCGCAGTATAATAGTAATCGTTCAGACTGAGATATGCCATAAAGAATCCCTGCATGTTACGTTCAGCCTCTATTCCGTCACGCACGGAAGAAATCTTGGCATAAGAATCTGCCATGTATTGCAAGGCTTCATGCCACTTGCCTTCATATGCCATGTCGTAGTAATAGTCAGTAAGCTTGTTTACATTGACATAGGCTTTTGCATCCATGAGTTCTATCAGATATTCATAATATTGCTTGCGCACATTGTTGTTCGGAATTCCGAGTATAAGCTTTGCTCCTCTCGTAGCCTTGATGGTAAGCATGCCATAATAAAACAGCAGGCTTGGAAATACCTGCGGGTCTGTTATCATTCTTGCAGGGAAGGTGTCATAGAGTGTAGTCACAATCTCTCCTTTCTCGGCAATCGTGCGAATCACGCCCTTTCGGTCGCCATCTAGCTTGTCGAGCTGGATGAGCTTTTTCATCTTGTTATAGTCGGTCTTGGTGTTAGGGTCTATCATCTCTTCAGGGCCCTTGCCAGAGCTCAGATAGTTGCGCAGATAATAAAACACCATATCGCAGTTGAAGATCTTACTTTGAGATGTCAAGGCACTCTTCGAGAAGCAATAGTTATCATACCAGGGTTTCATCTCGTTAACAATGTCATCAATGTTGGCATTGGCTGCAATTTCGCCCTTTTCCTTATAATAGTTGAACATCTGATAGACATCTTCTGTAGAAAAGCCTAACATCTGGTTGAATTGCTTCTTGGTGGATATATGCCATCCGATGTTGAAACCGCTGGTTACATCATCGAGCGTCACAGGACTCACACCCGTCATGAAGATACGTTCAAACGAACCTTTGAATTTCTTGAAGATATCACGATAGAAACCCTCAGCATGGGTAATGGCACGATACACTCCTTCACCCTGCTCGTTGAGCACCGTATTGGTGAAGTTGTCATATTCGTCAATGATGAGATAGGTACGAAGATTCAGCTTCTTCGATTCGTCGTTGATAAGTATCAACTTGTCTACGGCGTCTTCCGCCTCGAAGACCTTCTTTACAAAATCCTCCGAATAGTATTGACGGTAGACATCCACAAAACTATCCAGCTTCACTTTGCAATAACGGTTAAACTTGTCTTCCAGCTGGTCGATACGTCCGCCTACTTGCGAAAAATCAAGATAGAGAACCAGATATTTACCTTGAAGGGGAGTGGGATTCATGCCAATCCACAGATTGCCGAACAGATCCTTGAACTTATCCTTCATGTTACAATCATAATAAGCTTGGAGCATACTGATGAATACGCTCTTGCCAAAACGGCGAGGACGGATAAAGAAGAGGTTTACCGCCTCATCTTCCAATGCTGGCAAATACATCGTCTTGTCCACATAGTAATTGTTTTGCTCTATGATTTGTACGAAGTCATTGCGTCCATAAGGTATTCTTTTAGTATCTTGCTTCATATCTCCAGTATTACTTGTAATTTTGTGCAAAGATACAACTATTTGGGAATAATACCAAAGAAAAACGGATTTTTTTCGGTAATCTGCAGAAAACAACATTCCTGGTAGATACTCATACATTCGTATCTAGATGGTCCCTATATATAATAAAGTGTAGGACCGCCAATCTCCCCTATATATAATAAGGTGTAGGTTTTATATCGGCAAAATGGAGGAAAACAGGGAAAATGGACGGGTTAGAAGCCCAATATGGGGGCTATTTTATAAAAAACATAAGAAAAATAGCCTTTTTTTGGAAAAAAAATGCTCAAAAACTTGCAAGTTTCAAAAAATATACTTACTTTTGCAGCATGAAAAATCTCCCTGCTGGAGATATTTCAAAGACGATAAGAACTGAGTGGCGATAAAAAGCCACAATATTTAAGAACGATAAAATAACTTTTCTAAGAGGACCTTTGAAAGAGAACGATAAACTTTTCTAAGAGTGCAGACTCTTTTCATCAAACGGGATTCTTGATTCGATATAGAGAATTAATTAATAACTTCCTGCCGAAAGGCTAGGAAAATCGTATAACTTTATAAATTATTACCGTATGAAAAGAAAGTATTTTAGCGCGCTGCTTATGGGTGCATTGACAATTGCCTCGGTAAGCACATTTACTTCTTGTAAAGACTACGATGATGACATTAGTAATCTGCAACAGCAGATTGATACTAATGCAAAGGCAATCGAAACCATTCAGAACTTGATTAAGGGTGGTGGTCTTGTTACCGGAGTAACAGAAAAAAGTGATGGTGTTACTGTAACGCTCAGTGATGGAAAATCAGTCACTATTTCAAATGGTAAGGATGGCGCTCCTGGTACTGCATGGACTATCGGTGCCGATGGTTACTGGTATGAGAATGGTAAAAAGACAGACAACTTGGCTCGCGGTCCTCAGGGCGAGAAAGGCGAGAAGGGCGATCAAGGCGAGAAGGGTGATGCAGGCACAAGCGCATCCGCAGCATCTTATGAGTACTATGTTCCTAATGCCGAAACAGGTTACTTTGACATCTACAAGGATGGCAAGAAGGTAAAACAGAGTAATGTTATGTTTGTTTCAGAAACTCCAAACTCTATCACCGCTACTTTGGATAAGCAAAACTTGATCCTCACAGGTGTTAAGGGTATTTCTGGTGAAAAGGTCGTTATTTCACTTACCGGTGATTTGACAGGCTTGGTATTCATGCCAAATCTCTACTTGGATGGTATTGAGACTTTGACTTATGACTACTTGCATGGTGATTACTTGACACATAAGACCAATTTGCCAGGTCTTAGCCGTTTGACTACTACTGATGGTAGCCATAAGACAATTACAGGTCTCGATAACTATTTGCCTGATAGATTGGAAAATGATCCGGTTTCTGCGATTACAACAGAATTTGATTATGGTCCTGCTTGGGGTGTTAAGTATCATATGAATCCATCAAATGCTGATATGGCATACGAGGATATTGTGGGCTTCAATCTTCTTGAGCCAACAATCTTGAATTATCATACTCGTGCTACTGCTTCAGATCTTGGCGATATTACTTCTCCAGAGACGAACGATGCAGGTAAGGCTCTCTTCAATACTTCTAATGGTATTGTTACAGCAGGTTTGAAGATTCAGCATCCTGAAAAGTTGGAACCATTCCCAACGGTTAAAGATAAGAATGAGACAGCTAATACCGTTGCTTTGCAGGCTAAGACTGCTGCAAGTACAGTAGCTGAAGGCAAGGTTACTTCTGATTATGCTCTGATTCAACCACAGAAGGCTTACCTCGAGGCTTTGTACTGGAGATTGAAACCTCATTATGCTGGATTAGGTTTGCCTAATACCCGTCTGGGTGACGAAAAGGGTATTCCTACTGCTAATACATTCGGTACAACTGCTGCTGATGCTACTGCTCAGGTTCACGTTTACGACTCACCTCAGGAGGCTTTGGCAGATCCAGCAGGTGCAGCTCTCGAACTTTACTATAACAGCGCAGAGGGTATTGATATTGCAAGCTACCTCGGACTCCATATGTTGGTAGAAGATGTTAAGCAGTTTACTCCTGGTACTCCTAATAAGCTTGGTGTTAACCTGAAGGAGATGTCATTAGAAGAAGGTAAGGAATGGGGCTTGACCTATCAGTTTAACCTCGTTGAGTACAAGGTAGACGGCAACGCTACAATTGATAGCCGTTATGCTAAGTGGGTTAACAAAGACGCTGGTGTAAAGAGTTCTGAGGATGGTATCCTCCGTGCTTATAATGTTGATGCAAGCGGTAATCCAACTTCTGAGTCTGCTACTTCTATCGACCGTGAACCATTGGTTCAGGTACTCGTTAAGCGTGGTGATAAGGTGGTTTTGGATGGTTACATCTTGATTCACATTACACGCCAGAACCCAGAGGTTGCTCCTAATAAGGCAATTGATTTGTTGACAAAGGATGCTAAGTTCGATCTCTGCAATGGTATTGATGATTTGAAGACTACATGGGCTCAGTTCTCTGCAACTGTATTGACAGAGGGTCTTGAGAATATGACAAAGAAGGACTTCGATGAGCAGTATACTATTGAT
>ENA-UEQO01003008-UEQO01003008.1-human-gut-metagenome-genome-assembly--contig:-NODE-3008-length-13940-cov-55.750415_pt1 | contig 13940 bp, 21 predicted proteins | sample MGYA00242938_ERZ507940 | MGnify/ENA primary metagenome ERZ507940 (study PRJEB26167, sample SAMN06115517) | human gut metagenome | host: Homo sapiens | place: China:Chongqing | collected 2014-12-03... | reverse complement strand
GCCTCTGTATATAATTGTTTAGAACTTTTTTGCTGCTGTTCGGTATGCTGTACCACAACATTGCTACACTTTTCCGATTTCAATATCTCAAAGAATTTTTTGCAACCTTGCAATTCATTTAGCCCATTCTTTGCTTCCATCCTTTGTACGAACTTTAATGCATCACCAGCTTCTTGGCAACCAAAACAAAAATAATTTCCATGGTCCAAATCAACGGTCATACTAGGATTGATATCTTCATGGAATGGACATATGATCTGTTCTTTCCCTTGGCACACATGCTCAAGTATGTTGTAGTACCAAAGTACTTTTACAAGCTGCTCACCTTGATTATGTACATTACTCATTATCCTCGTCTTTCTTAACGTTTATTGTAATATAACCATTTGCCTCTTTTAACTCATAGCAACCTTCGATGTCTCCTGCAGTAATGTCTCCAATCTCAGATAGTTCATCCATTTTCTTCTGATTCACTTTTTCAGTAACAATCAGATGTTTTTTGAACTTCTTTGGATCCACGCCACAAGATTTCAAATACTTTATCAATCCATGCATATCACTGATGTAATATTCTTTCTCAACCAGCTCTGCATACAATTCCGGAGACAGTTTCTTTTTTAACTTGGCAACATCCCACTTGATCATCTTTCTTACTACGTGATTAACTTTGACATTACCAAACTCACGACTACGAAAGTCAAAACTGCTATAACCCTGGCTGTACATGTAATTACGAATCCGGACTGAGAGTTTTTCTTTCTGCTCTTTGTATGAAGCTTCCAATGCCTCAAACCTCTGTTTGTTTCGATACAGTTCAAGAACGTCTTGAAATGCCTGCTTGTCATTTACATTACTTTTTCTCTCTTTTCGCATCTGCACTCTTCCTCTTTAATTCGTCATATATACCTTTTGGCCATCTTGATCCTGTTTTGGTCCATACAACATTATCGAATGGAACGGTAAACTCTTTTCCATATTGGGTCTCGCATTTGACGAGCTTCTTGACCTTATTACGATTGGTCAACTTGGCTGTGTTGAGCTTACCTGTCTCCGGTTCACGAAAAGCAATCAACGTGCCAAATGGAGCGGATGCAATTCTCTGTTCCTTAACAGTTCGATCAACCGTTACTAACTTATCGCTATACTGCTCACTAGCCTCATCAATTGCTTTCTGCGCATCAAGAACATCATCCTTGATCTCCAATGCTCTACAGATACCTTCAATCAATTCTTCTTTTGGAAGTAATGATTTTCCTTTGTATCGTTTTACATTGTACTGTTTGGCAATCTGTACGACTTCTGACTTGCCCATGTTTTCTAACTCATTTCTTGTCATTCTTGACTTCCTCCTTTAATCTTTAATATTTTATCTGTTATGCTCTATCTCACGACAGTGCAATAAATTTCATTTCATTCTCCTATTCGTGCACATTCCGTACCAAGCCCAGATTCTTTATGCTTCTACCGTTTCATCTCCGGCGAAAAACACTTCTCTGTCTCCCCAGTCACGAATCTTCGCTTTCTTTTCTTCTTTTCTGGTTTCATTAAATTTTCCAGCATGATGAATTGCTTGATATGTGATTGTCTTTTCTGTTCTTCTCACAATCTCGAACACTACTGCGTTTTCTCCGTATCTCTTGCCTTCCTCAAATTTTCTCATTTTTATTACCTCTCTTTTCTAAGAATTATTTGTTGTTTTCCTTTGATGATTTTATTATATCATATCCAACAAATTAAGTCAACATATTTTTAAAAATATTTTGACGGCTGGTTGGTACCAGCCGCTACTCTATATGACTCCATTATGTCTCCAAGCATATGCTCCAATTACATCTTTTGCTAACTTGTAGTCATTGTACTCCATATAAACAACTTGCCTGCCATCTCTTGGCATGCAATCAAACTTTTCACAAAGTTCTTCAATGCGATCTCTCCATACAATTGCCTTATCGAGCTGGTCTCCTGTTCTATTCTCAAATGCATCATGTAAAGCATTCTCTGCTCTATCTACTGCATTGTAGAATACATGTTGTGTTTTTGACCAACTAGCAACAGGATAAAGCTTTGTTTTCTTTATTACCTCATAACCTCGATCTTTGCAAATGCTTAGATTCTTTTTATAAGCTTCTTCTGAATTATTTACAATTGCCTTCTTATTGCCATTGATGTTTACTACTAACATAAATTTTACTGCCATGCCATTTTCCTCCTAGAAATTTATTAACAAAATCTATCCTCTGCTGTATCATACAGTTCTACATATTCACACTCTTCTTCATCGATAAGAAACTGTTTTGTTCTCAATGCTTCTTCGAGTGTATCTTTTTCAATGCATCCATCATCTTCTCCGTCATTGTATCTAACTAAAAATCTTTTTGTTTTCTCAAATCCCATTTCTTTGTCCTCCTGAACGTTTACTGATTTATTTGTTAATATTATAATACCACACTTTCTGTATAATGGCAACAGTTATTTCAAAAATATTTTCAAAACAAAAAGGACGGTATATTTCAACCGTCCCTTACTTTACTTGTACATTTGCTGCATCATCTTAACTTCTTTCATTGCTTCGATTTCCTGTTCATGTAAATATTCGTAAATAGCCAACATATTCTCAGGTGGAGCACCATGTTCTTGCTTGTACTGGTCAATCATTTCTACTACTTGCTTATGAAGCATATCGGCATGCTTCACTTCCTGCTGACTTAAATCATAGAATGTATCAGCAAGATCTCTGTTCTCATCTTTATGTGCCAATGCACATTCGACATACTTCTTAGCATCACCAATCTCTTCATTGATATACTTTTCAAGCTTCTTAATCATTTTCATATCAATGCCTCCTATTTACTTTTATTTGTTACTGCCGCTGCTGCAACTGGAGCTGTTCCATCAATTGATCTCAGATCATTGTTTGGCTGGCAACAAGGATTTCCCAACATTTTAAATAATCCACCAGTCTGATTTGTCTCACAACATGTACAATATTTTGTCCTCGTTCTAACTCCACAAGCAGTTACCTGTCTGCAGTTCCTTTTCGTTAATGGGTACAATTCAGTTCCTGCTCCAATCTGAATATATACCGGAGCACCAATTGTCGTAGTTGTTGGAATCGACTGTGCAATAACAATACAGTATTTCTCGTTATTGTTATACGAACCTGCTGGAATTGTAATTACCAAGTTACCATTGGTAAATGTAACTGCTGTACTAATTACCAATCTGTCGCATAACTTACATACATTTTTACAAGCCATAACTTTTTACCTCCTTAAATAACAAAAGGGTGGACAAAGCCACCCTTTAACAAATCAGCCAAGATGGCGAGTTAGCAAGTGCCACATCCTGAGCAACCGCATATATTTTGGGCTGCATAAGGACTTGCTGTGATATAAGCTGGTCTTGCAACCGGTTGTAATTGGTTAACAAGATATGCATTCTGAGCACACTGGCTATTTGCAAGCTTCTCATCCTGCAGACGATCTCTCAGATCCTGAATTGTATTACTTGTGATAGTATCAATGATTCTCTGAGTATTTGCATTATTCGCCTGAATAATATCACAAGTGTGTTGTGAATTTTCGTAGCGAACAGCATCAATGTTACGATTGGTCTCACAGCAGCACTGCTGAGCTGCAAAACGACTCTCGTTAATGTTTGCATTAACTGCATTGAGTCCTGTTCCAAGATCTCTTGCTACATTGGAAAAGCCAGTCTGCATATTCATGTTTGTGGAATAGAATCCATCACACAATCCCTGAGATATAGACTGCTGTGTGTTACGAACTGCATTATGAAGATCATTGAAATTGAACTCCTGGCACATATCACTTCTTGTTAATGCACCTTGTGCAGCTCCATTGTTTCCGAAACCTCCAAATCCATTTCCGCCCCATGCTAACAAGAAGAATAAGAAGAATACCCAAATCCAAGAATTGGCAAATCCGTCATTGCCGTCCTCTCCTCTTAATGCCATAGCATCTGCAATTGATAATCCTGTTGATTCACCCATAGTCGTGAACCTCCTTTCTTAAATTATAGTTATAATGTGTTTATATCAACATCATAATTTGATGTTCATACCAGTTTGTTGATTAAACGAATTTAATGCATCACTAAGATTTATTCCTTTTTCTTTGCAAACATTTTCCATCATTTGCTTCATACTTTTCTTGTCTTTAACTCCACCCATCATTTGCATTGCCATATTCATTTGTGGATTTTGCTTAGCAAGATTCATTACCATTTGCTGTGGATTTTTCATATTACTCATCATTCCTAACATTTGCATTGGATTTAACATTTTTGTTTCCTCCCATCTTCTTTTTAATCTCATCTATTTGATTTTGCAAATCTTCTATCATACCAAGATAGTCTTTACTTTCTGTTGACTCCTCTTTTACCGGGGCATTTTCTGTTCTATATTCCTTCAATGTTGCAGTACCGTCAAGATTGATCTGTTTAGTATAGATCTTTCCATTAGCAATATCGGGGAAAAAAAATACAGAACCATCAAAATCTATCTGTGCCGCTCTTGCTTCTTCTAAACTCGTAACCGGTCTACCTTTTAGTGAATTACCATTATTTTGTGGCAACTGTTGATTCCCTTGATATTGATTGTTGTACATCATCTGATTGTTATACTGCGGGTACATCTGCTCCATTTGATTAAGCCTCATTTGCGTCGGCGAATAACCCATGTTACTTGCATAACTCTGATACATTATTTGCTTCCTCCTTTTCATCTTTTATATTTTTAATGACCTCAACGTTCATTCGCAACTCTACAAGATTCTTAAGAGGAAGACTGGCAAACAGATCTTCAATTGACTTTTTTGTTTTAATTATATATATCATTTGCTTTCTCCTCCTTTATTTGTTATAAGTTAATTATATATTATAATTATTTGCATAATATATACTGTTTAAATATCTAAAATATATGCAAAATATACTTTTATATACAAAAAAAAAGAAGCACCACATTTCTGCGGTACTCCCTTTATATGTATTTCCTTACTTTCTTTATTATTCTTTGATGCATCCTTGCTATTCCTACTTCTGAATATCCTAATTCATCTGCTATCTGATTGAATGTTTTATGCTTTATATAATACAAACGCATCATCCGTTCTTCTTGCTCAGATAACATCATCCTATCAATCAATGTCTCAAACTCAAACTTGTCCTTTTCTAAGATTTTATGTTTTACGTTTATATGCTCACTACTCAATTCACATATACCTTCCACAAGTAGGACATCGCTTTTGATTTCCTTTAGCTTTCGATTTATTTGAGTTTGAACTTCCTGCATTACTTGACTTAATTCTAGTTCTTTTCCTTACTGTAGTTGTAGTAACTCTTACACGTGCCTTTGCCATTCATCCACCTACTCCCTTTATTCATTATGAACTGCATCATCATTATACATGTCACCATCAGTAACATTGTTAATATTTGCATTATCACCACTTGTATTCATATCTGTAGTTGTAGTCGTTGTCGTCGTAGTTTCAAATTGGCTTTCATACCAAAAGAAACCTATCGTCATACAACATATAATACATGCAAAACAAACCACAACAACCAAAAGCATTTTCCTAAATTGTTTAATCAATTTTTCTTGGCTCTTAGCAGTATCAAGAAGAATTGAATTTAAAGCTGACAACCTCTCATTCTCTCTTTCTAACTGTTCATCACTCATGTTTGTTAAACACCACCTTTTCTACATTCTTCATTCTTGTTTGTAAATTCTCGATTGCAATAGCATGTTCTGAAATAATATCATCTTGATGGTCGTTACGTTGTTTTTGGTCCTTCTTTTGCTCATCAAATCCTCTCACAAGATAATCAACCTTTTCCATTAAAGCACCATCTTGCTTTGCTTTCGATAATTGTGCCGACACAAATGTTGCAACACCAATTACACAGCCGATTATACCTACACAACATGTAATTATAGAAATAGGATTCATATACTCACCACCATTCTACTTATGTCAAAAACATTTGCATAATTGGCAGATGTATTTCTTCATATGCTGGTAACAAAATCTGCCCCGTTGGTGCTTTAACTTTAATGCTTACGGCATCTCCATCCATTTCACCATCTACAATTACAATTGTTGAACTTCCAGCAACAGAAAGTGATTCACTATTTACAAATGCATTCTGAAAACCTATAGAAGACAATCCTGTTATCCGTAATACTTCTCTAGCACTAGAAAGGTATACATTCCCTGAAGGTCTAAAAGATGCACCTATCAAATATATTCTGCTGGCAAGCCTCAATGCTAAACCTCTACTCACTATTTGTAAATCCGGATCATTGCCATCTTCAGAGCCCAACTCCGGCAACTTAAACACTTCATCGCCAATTGCATCAATTGCTGAACTAAGGACAGTATATTTATCCGATAACGAAGATGTTTGGTTTTTCAACGAAGATACGTCATTTGTAATGGAACCAATATTCTGACTATTGTAATTTACAGTACGTTGCAAACCTGAAAAATCATCTCGTAAGTATTGAACACTAATATTAGTCAACTGAATATTGTTTTCGGCTTTCCCTATTCTACTAGAATTTGCTGTAATCTTTGAAGTATTCGAATCAATCTTATCAGAATATTGTTTAAGTAAACCATTTACTTTTTCTTGAAATGCCTTATTGTCAATATCGTTATTCTTTAACATTTTACTAATTTGATCCACAAATCTATACCCTTCACTTTTAAACAAGGCATTAAAATCTGCTTTAGGTTCTGAACCAACTGTTTTTTGTGAAACTTTCGTTGTCTGAAATCTATCAGTTACAACATCAATTGTTGCCATTTTTCTCACCACCTTTTTATAATTATAACATATTTTGCTTATTTTGTACAACAATTATTTTTCAATTTCTTTTTCGACTTGATCTCTCCACTTTTCCGGTACATCACCAAGTTTAAGTTTTTTATCTACAGTAATTCTATGAACGTAAAACTTAATCAATCTACTAAAAGTTTCCATCATTCACCACCTCCTGCTACCATATCTGCAAGATCCTGAATTGCTCCAGCGTTTAACTCATGCTCTGCTTTCAGTTCCTCAATAGCCTTCTCAATTTCTGTTTTTGATCTGATTGAGATAGATACATCGTATGTACCGTCCTCAGTCCCATCAGTTCCAGTATGAGGAGCGCAGAAGAATGTATCATATTTCATATCCGAATATTCGGCAGTTGTCTTTCCATCGTGTGTAAACGTTACAGACTTTAAGTTCTCATCTTGGAACGCATGAACTACCAGCTTGATATCTCCAGTGCTTTTGACGTTGATTTTGATGTTGCTAAGACTAGAGTTTTCGAGAATCTCAAATTCTGTCTTATCAGTTAAGATGATTTTATCCATTTTTTTATTGCCTTCCTTTCTTTAACCTAAGTGGATAACTAACGGCATGTATCTAATATCTGAAAGTATCTGATTTGTACGCCCAGTGAATCTAATTGGTAAGTTCCATTTTTCTGGGCTACTTGTAAAGTTACTTCTAATGAGTGATTCTTGTACATCAATATTCTCTCCATTAAGTGTATTTACATCAACAATAACAATGCTATTAGCAGGTAACGATAATGAGACCATAAGATTAGTAGTCGTTCCTGCAGGATACTTTATGTTTTCGACCCTATAGCCGCCATTGTCTATATCCCAATCGGTTTGTACACTTATTACATCGGAACCATTGTTGACTATACAAAACGGGTTTCCAGTAAATATGTTTTCGATGCCAATCGTCGGCACTTTCTTAGCATTCAGTATATCATTTATCGCTTTAATCTGTGCTCCAAGACTTCCTTCCACATTTGGATTCGCCTGACGTGCATCAAGCGCGAATCCTTCCACTGTAGTAGTTTGGTTGTTTATAATATCATTCTTATCTAGCTTATTTTCTGACGCATCAAGAATTGCAGCTCCGCTTTCACTTTTCGCATATGTTACCTTTACATTACCTGGCGAAATAATATTAGTTACACCATCGAATGACTTAAGACCAAGCAAAGGGAACTCTGTCGAAGAGTCAACGTGGGCTGTAGATTCTGTGTACGGTACGAAATCATCATAGGTTACATTTAGATCAGTAGTGAGCATTGGTTTTAAGACTAAGTTATTGCAAAAAGCTCCATCTGGAATATTGAAATCAACTCTAATATATGAAGCGCTTGGACTTATCTTCGCATTAACTCCTTCTCCAAGATCATAGCTATTGCTAACGCCGCTCCAGTCGCTGCCCCGTTGTGCTAAGTTAACTTTAATATTACTTTTTTTACTATTTCCAACTAGTCTGTATGTTTGACCAGCTATAAGAATATCCGAAAGAGGATCTTTTCCAACACTAGTAGTTGCAAGATTGAATGTTTTTGTAGCCGTGCCATTTAATGTATACGTTCCATCACCATTATTAGTACAGGTTATTCCATTTTGTGTTGTTGTATCTAATGTTGGATTTAATAAATTCTTTCCAATCGTCTTAATATTGTAGCCGGAATATGGTACGAAGTCGTCGTTAGTAGCATTGAGGTCTGTAGTAAGCATCGGCTTAATCAGTACATTCGATATCATAGCTCCTTTTTTAATACGAATGTCGACATATATATCTGAGTATCCTTCTGCAACTGTAAAAGAATTTCCATCATATTTTTCGCCTTTTGTCCACCAGTTGCCATTACTATCGGCAATATTTAATAAGCACCGTCCATCAGTTCTAATCCCAAATCCTCCGTCTAAAAATTTAAGAGTTTTTCCGACGACATTGTTGTACAATAACTTTCTTTCTGCAGCTCCTAAAAAACCAAATACTGCCTCGTCGGTAGCAGTTCCATTAAATGTATACGTGCCATCGCCATTATTTGTACAAGTAATACCATTACTTGAAGATGTTTGTAAAGGCGGATTTAACAAATTCCTCGTAACCTTGTTCAGTACTAACGGAGCTTCAATAGTGTCATTAAGCGATTTACTAGTCGACGTAGAAAAATCAACATTCATGCTATACTGTTTTGCATCTTTCCATTCACTTCCTTCTTTATATTGCAATGAACCATTTCTGAATCTTATATTATGAACACCATTTTCATCTGTAACATTTTGTTCTACATGCAATTGAATAGCTTCTGCTGCATTACTTCCTGTCGTAACCGGTAGCTTACCTCCTCCATAAGAAAGCAATTCAGATAATTCACTTTGTTCTTCATCGGTAAGTTTCGAAACAACGTAATCACTTAACTTATAAAGCACCTGTTTTCCTTTATCTAAAGTTCCTGTTGGTGTTTTATAAATATTTCCTACGTTCTCAGAGTTATATGACAAAATACTGCCAACTCTTTTAATGCAATACCAATAACCATCTACAGAAAGTTCTATGCTATCGCACAACCAATATTTACCATTTGCATCTGTATAATTTGCAACAGATACATCATCGATGATAAATCCTCTCAAAGGCATTCCGGTTGTTAACTTAGCGCTACTTACATTCTCGTTTGTTGCATCAACAGAATCAAATTCAAGTGTACCTGATTCACCAACACTAATAAATACATCATTCACTAGCTCAGACTTACCATATATCTGTTTCAAGAATACGTATGCATTCTGCGCATTTTCAGTAAATACAGAACCATCATTTGACGCCAATTCAAACAGATCTGTTTTTAACCCTCTTAATGCAAGCAATTGAAACTGTTTTTTTAACTCTGAAATCTGATTTGCAAGTTTAACTGCTTCCTCATCACTAAGCATTGCTTGAATAGTTTCATACCATGCATCAAAATCACCCTTTGTATCAGTCATCCACTTTCCAAAGTTAGTTTCTGCAAGGACTGCATAATCATTATACTTTTTAGCAAGATCAGAACTGAACTTGTCTGAAGTTGTTACCTGCTTTTCATAGTATTGCTCAAATGCATCTGTAAATTGTGCAAAAAGATTCGTTGTGTCAATCTGGTTTACAACTCCTGCAACATATCCACAATATGTTCTGTCTGGTCTAAGGTCCGTTATATTCGCATCCGAAATAGATAATACACCTCTTTCAATATATACGTCTGCAAGACCAAGTTCCCACGTGTCAGCATTTCTTGTAAGGTTCTTTGCACTTGGTGTAGCTGCCGGATTGCCTTGTAATATTGCAAGATTGATATATCTTGTCAATGAGTCCCATCGTAATACAACTCTATCAATTCTCGGTAAAGAACCATTCGCTTGTGCAAGTTGCAATTCAAAGTTCTCATCATTCTTATACCAATAACCGTTTATGAATGCATCACCAACCGCCACATTTAACTTCAATTCACCTTTTGATGTTACTTTTAATTGTGTAGCAGGATTGATGTAAACACCGTTTGAGATGAACTTACTGAAATAATAAGCAAATTGATCTGCATAGTATATTCTATCATATGTTGTCGAACCATCATCTTCTATCATCTCAGCATTAAAAAATCCACTTGTTTCTGCCATTTATATCACCACCTATATTATTCGTTTTATTTTTTTTAATATCGTTGGAACACTATTCCCAAAAGTTGGTATATAATCATAACCATTCGCATCGTAAACAATTTGCATCTCGGTAATTTGTACGTTTAACATTATTCCCAAGCTTTTGTCAATTACTGTAACATAATCACCATATGTATAATCTTTTCCAAACTGATATATTGTCCTCGCATCTGTTCTTATTTGAGATTCATATGACTCCTCAACTAAAGTTTCTCCCATCTTTTCAAAACCACGATTCGACAATGTTGCATTATACTCCTGCTCAGTCATTTTCTTCTGAACGGTTTCAGTAACATCATTTCCTTCATCATCTTTTGCGGTTGCTTCTTCTGAGTATTCAGACTGTAAGTCTCTTGCATCAATGTAAAGCTCTTTTCTATAAAAGCTAGACACATTCTCACTTCCTACTTGATCTACAACTAAAAATGTCCTTGTTGCATTCTCGTTGTTAGATCCGTCAGTAGTTTCTCCAGCAACTAAAGCTATATTGCGAAAGCTATCATCATTGTATTCATAACTACCTGATACAATATTTTCAAAATCTCTTGAAAAAACAACCGGTTTATTTCCATCTTTATTTCCAATCGTCCTGTCTTTCCCTTCCAACATAACGAACTTAAATGGATTTACATTTCTTGGATTAAAATATATTTCAAACCCAAGATTGTTTGCTGTTGAAATATTTTGAACAGACGTGAGAACTGTATCTCCTGTTTTTTGATACGTTATATGTGACTTATTGATAACATATCCTGCATTTCCAATTACAAGCCCTCTCATTTTACGCTTAGGATCAGAAGGATTCACACAATGAATATTAACGATGCCCTCTGCTAATGATGCAGGTTCTCCTGTCTTTACAAAACATGGATAGACCCACCGCCAATTCAACATTTCTTTTGCAAGCTTTCCCTTTACAGTTATAGTGCCATCATCTGTAGACGAACTTATGTACTGAATAATGCCACATACTTCATTTTCTATCCATAAAAAACGATTTTTCTGAATAAGTTTAACATTCTGCTCATTTATTGCACACTTTAACTCGAAGCTACCAACGTCAATGAATTTAAGTGTGTAATTTATCGAAGAATAAATCTCTATAAGACCTAAGCGATTTAACTCAAAATCAAATACTTCCAACCTCATATTTTACTCCTCCGGTATATTGTATCTTGCAGACTTGTACTCAATAATAACTTCTGCTCTTTTATAAGATTCATCTCGTACATTGCCACTTGAATATGATCTAAACGTCAATGTGTTTATCCCAGTTTGCAACTGCAACCACTCAGAATCATAATCAAAATATTGGATATAGTCTTGCTCAATTCCATTAACAAAGCCATAAACATGTCTATTACCTGCATTAGTATCAATTTCAACAACTTCGCCGCTATTTAATACTTTATTTATTCTTACTTTTTTCCCACTATTTACATCGATGATTTCGATATTATTTACTGTTCCATGTGCATATATCTTAATCTTAATGCCTACGCTAATGCTTCCTTGGTTGTTTATTGTCGTAAATAAACTTCTTTGCCTATAACCCATTATCAAACCTTTGTTTTTAGGAATTGTCAATGGAAACATGAATCCGCCAAATATCTTACCAATTTCAGGTGTCAATGGATTCGTCAAAATAAACATTGGATAATCACACAATATTTGTATTAAAAACTTGCAGCATACATCATTGTTTTCTGCATATTCTTTACCATATGTAACATTGCTACTAGGTTTACCAGAGATTGAATATTCACCAACGTAAATGGTGACTTGCTCAACCGGATTGATAAATCTTGATAGTGAGTTTTTCTTTTCCTCTATCTCTTCTAACGTTTCACCAATTATCCAACCATTTACTGATATATCTCTAGTGCCAATTACTGTATTTGTAATATATGCACCTATTTGAGTCGGATATGAAAATGTATTATGGTTAACTGCAACAGTACCCCAATCAATAGCACCTTCATAAATCAAATAATCTGCTTCAGACATGTCAAAACTTTTCACAACATTTGTAGTCATGTTTTTTATCTTTATACTTTCAACCATTTATCTCACCACCTTATCACCACCTTTACAAATTATCAATAATCCATTGCCAACTGCTTCTTAGCTAACTTCATTTGTCTAGCAGCTTCCCTTTCATCAATTGCTTTTGGACTATTAAATATGAATGTATCACCACCAGATGTTTTGTTATTTGCCTCTTCTTTCGTAAGGACTCTTTCACCTTCGTGCAATGTCGCTTGATACCCGTCATATGGAACGTATGTTAAACCTTGCCTATGCGAATGGCTTACACTATTTGCTTTTGAATTATAATCTGCAACTTTTGCATTCATCTTACTCATGTATGAACTTACAGTATCTAATATGCCACCTAATGTCTTTGCAAGTTTATTTTTACTTTTGTTAATGCCATCAACCAATCCTTTAACAGTTTTTTTGCCAGCAATTTTTGCACTATCGTAAGCATTATTTTCCATCTTCTTTAACTTCTTTTGATACTGTGTAGCAAGTTTATCGAGCTTTTTATATGCTGCAGATTGAGCCTTTGCAATATCACTTTGTAACTTATCATATGCCTCTTTATTTTCACGATCAGCTTCTTCTTTTGCAAGTTTATTTCTTTGTTTCCACAAATCAGCATATTGCTTCAATTGATCAGAAGTCATGGCATTCAACGTTGTCAATTCACCTGTAGCCGCAACACCTTGCTCCCTCAATTCTGTAATCAGACTTTTTGGTAAGATTTTTCTTCCTTCCAATTTTTCCATTTGACCATTGAACTGCTGCAAAGCATCAACCTGAGATTGTAAGTTATCAGTCAAATCTTTTCCAGATTTATCTGTACTAATCTCATACTTGTCGAATAATTTAAACGAAGATAACAGTGCCTCTTTCCTACTTGCAACCTGATCTTTATATGCCTTAGTAAGATCCGTAACTTCATTTTTCAAATCAGAATATACAGTAGTAACTTTTTCTTTGTACTCGCTTTCCATATTCTTAATTTCTTCATTGTACTTTTGCTTTGCTTCTTTGTAGCTCTTATATGCTTCAAGATATGCACTAGATCCTTTTTTTAAATGACCCAATAATGATTGCCAATAAAGAATTTCACCTTCCTCGGAGATTTTGTTATATGTCTGTAAAACATCCAACTTAGTCTTAGCTGCATCCACAATATCTTGCGACACTTCGGAAGCTGCTTTCTTTGCTTCTCCTTTCTTAGCTTTAACACCAGCTATGAGACCATTAACAATGTTATATCCAATTTTCTCCTTCATAACCTTTGATGGAGAATGAATTTGAAAAGCACTCTTAAATCCATCGACGACTCCTCCTGCAAAATCAGATACAGCTTTTTTTGCACTTCCCCAT
>ENA-UEQO01003005-UEQO01003005.1-human-gut-metagenome-genome-assembly--contig:-NODE-3005-length-13947-cov-3.688320_pt1 | contig 13947 bp, 8 predicted proteins | sample MGYA00242938_ERZ507940 | MGnify/ENA primary metagenome ERZ507940 (study PRJEB26167, sample SAMN06115517) | human gut metagenome | host: Homo sapiens | place: China:Chongqing | collected 2014-12-03... | reverse complement strand
TCTGGCAGGTCTTTTATTCGCTCTATATTCATGCAACAATGACCTAAACACGATTGGAGATACGATGGTCCCCGCCGAGGGTTACGTGAATATAGAAACTTTTGACATCGAGACATCCACCGTTCGATTGGATTCATTTCCCACAAGTCTTAATATATTATCTAATATGTTAGAAAGTAATCAGCTCACTTTAGGGAAAATGACTGATAAGACCACGGGAGTTACAACCGCCACTCCTTATTTCCAACTTATCGGAAGCGGGAATACCGGGATACCGAATTATGATGATAATTACGTCTACGATTCTTTGACTCTTGTATTCCCTTTTAATGCCAGTACAAAGATTTTGGCAGGAGATACAGCTACTTTACAAACCTACCGGGTATACCGGCTGAAAAATTTTCCCCCTACGGACTTTGACGATCCCAGTATCTACAACAATGAAACCCTTCCATTATATGCCCCGGAGAAACCATTAGCCACGTTGAGTGTCAAGCTGGAAAAACAATTTTTCACTCAAAACAATAATGAACGGTATTTCAAGTTGGATGACGATTTGGGAAGAGAACTCTTCAGTCTCATCCGGAGACAGGATTCCATTCTAGACCCGAATAATGCACTGGATTTTATGCGTTATTTTGCCGGTTTAACGATCGTGCCGGACAAGGATAACATGGCTTTATTACCGATCGACGGTTCAGGCTTGTCGCTAAGATGTCATTATCACCTGGATGTAAACACCGGAACATACACGTTTCGGCCCTTGGCCGCTTACGCTAGCGGAGGATATTACGCTTTCACGAACATCGAACACTCTCCTTCCGTTCGGTTTAGCAATGTTTCGTGGAACAATCCTTTACCATATTCTCAAGAAAACAAAGCTGTTATTCAAGGTCAAAACGGGTATATGTTAAAGATGAAATTACCCTTCAAATCGGATGTGAATCCCTACCGCACAATCTTAAAGGTAGAAATTGTTCTGGAGCCCCAAATCGATAATTTTGAAGACATCCCGGAACCTACAACTATCCAAGTATTCACTTTAGATAAATACTCCAGAATCTCCGGCAAACTGACCGATTTATCTGGTAATTCGGTATTCGGGTATCTCGAAGCAAACCCGAACTACAAGGAAGACCGGAAATATAGAATAGACATCACGGATTATTATAACAATATGGTAAGTAATGGGACCGGAGGTATTGATCCGGAACTTAATTTACTAATCGGTTTAGCAGGTAGCCCTGTACAAATCGGCGTCGATGAAATCAATACATTCGTGGGAGCAAACAATCTCACGTTCCAAAGACTTATCGTTGACAAGACCCCGGTATTACGAATCTATTACGCGAACTATTAGTAAAAAATTATTGCCGTTTATAACAATGATTATGAAAAAAATATTTACAAGCATTGCAATATTACTTTTTACCCTCGGAGCATGGGGACAAAACAATATGGGTACCCCCTATTCCAAATTCGGAGTTGGATTATTACCCGATAACTATGGAGCCTATACTGGAATGGGTGGAGTTTCTGCTGCCATGAGGGATAATTATAATATCAACTTCTTAAACCCGGCATCTTACACGGCATTAGATTCAATGAGATTCTATTTCCAAATGGGAGTCACAGGAGAGTACGTCGATGTTTCTACTTATAAAGATCATTCCAACTATAAAGTGGCTCAAAATGCCTCGCTAAACATGGCATTCCGAGTATATAAAAAAACATTCGTTTCGCTGGGCTTAGTGCAGAGATCAGACCGGGGATTCGATTTGATCTATTCCTATCCTTTAATCGAGGATCCTACCATGTTTTATGTACAGCAATTAGAGGGATTGGGTGGATTGAACGAAGCCTATTTAGGAGTGGCTTACCAATTTGGCCGATTATCAGTGGGGGTAAATGCCTCTTATGTATTCGGCAAAGTTGAAGACCGTCTAACTCTTGTGATGCAACCAGCCACAAGTGGATACTATCTTAAATCACAAACCTTAACTCGCATCAATAGTAGTTTGTTTACATTAGGCTTTCAATTACCCTTACCATTAACAAAAAAATCAGAACTAACGCTTGGAGGTAGTTTTAATTTTGGTACATCATTGCATGGAAATAGAACTTTTGTTGCCAATAAAATTAGTAATACAAGCGGTGCCATCATAAATGTTAACGACGAAAGTTGGGACAATGGAGAGGTATTTTTTCCTTTCAGAATGATTGTTGGAGCCTCCTATCAATACAATAAAAAATGGATATTTGCAGGAGATTACACATTTCAGAAAATGTCAGCTTACGAAGAATTCGGAACGAATCAGGAATTCCAAGACTACCATAAAGCAGCCATTGGAGGGTCATTACAACCCAACGAGTCTGGGCGTTATTGGTGGCAAAGGAATAAATATACTGCTGGAGCTTATTTTACTCGCTCTCAACTCAAATTCAATTACACAGACATTAACACTTATGGCCTAACCGTCGGAACCCAAATGCCTCTTCGTCTAGCCCGCCAAGAGTTGATGTTGGGGGTTGCCGTTGATTTAGGTATGCGCGGAACTCACCGGAATAATCAAATTTTAGAGAAATACGCAAAATTAAGAATAAACATTGCCTTTAAGGAGATCTGGTTCATGAAAGCTAAGATTCATTAAAGACACAATATTTCATATTTAGAAAACTAAAAACACATGAGAAAACTTTTATTATCAATCGTTGCAGCAAGTATGACCCTTGCAGCATGTAACGCCCAAAGTGGTTACAAAGTTACCGGAACGGTAGAAGGAATGCCGGACGGTAAAGCTATTATCGCAACTGTTAATGGCAGTAGCCTTGACACATTAGCAAAAGCTGACGTGAAGAACGGTTCATTTGAATTTACCGGAAACGTAAGCGAACCTACCGGTGCGTATATCATGGTTATCGGTCAAAGAGGAGCTATTCCATTTATGTTGGAAAATGCAAATATCACGGTCAATGCAGGACAGGCAGGATTAACTGTTACAGGTAGCGAAGGTCAAAAAATATATGACCAATTCATGGCAATTAATGCAACTGCTCAACAAGAGGCCATGAAATTGCAACAAGAATATCAAGCAGCTAATGGAGATCAAGCTAAAATACAAGCAATCCAAGAAGCTTACGCTAAATTAATGACAGATGCTCAAGCTAAAGAAACTGAATTAATCAAAGCTAACCCGGATTCTTATGTTTCAACTTTCGTTATCGTATCCGGCATGGGACAAATGGAATACGAGCAGTTGAAAGAAAGATATAACTTACTGGGTGAAAAAGCAAAAGCTAGCGCACAAGGTAAAGCTATTGCAGCTCAAATCGCTAAATTAGAAAGCACAGCTATTGGCCAAATCGCTCCGAACTTCACGATCACGACCCCGGAAGGAGAATCAATCTCTTTGTATGACATCAAGGGTAAAGTGAAATTAGTTGACTTCTGGGCATCATGGTGTGGTCCTTGCCGCGGAGAAAATCCTCATGTAGTTGAAATCTACAAAGAATACCACCCGAAAGGATTGGAAATCTTCGGTGTATCTTTGGATAACAACAAAGAGGCTTGGGTAAAAGCTATCGCTGATGACGGTTTGGTATGGAAACACGGTTCTGACTTGAAAGGTTGGCAATCAGCTCCTGCTAAATTATACAGCGTAACCGGAATTCCTCACACGATCTTGTTAGACGAAAACAACAAAATCATCGCCAAGAACTTGAGAGGTGACGAATTAAAACAAAAGATTGCTGAATTATTGAAATAATATCCAATCTATTGATACAAGTGCGGCAATCTATTCATGTTTGCCGCACTTTTTTTAACCAACCTCTAACGCTAAAACTTGTAACTACCATGCACAAGCTCCTTCCCGTAATCGGACTATTTTGCATGCTCCTCCCCTCTCTCCACGGTCAGGCTCAGTCCTCGTGGGCTGATTCTACATTAAATACCATGAGTTTGGATGAAAAAATCGGCCAATTGATCATGGTTGCCGCCTATAGCAACAAAGACAGCGTGTACGAGAATCACCTGGGAGCAGCCATTGAAAAGTATCATATCGGGGGTATCATCTTCTTTCAAGGCAGTCCACTAAGTCAGGCTTTGATGACAAACACCTATCAACAGAGTGCTAAAATTCCCCTCATGATCGGCATGGATGCAGAAAACGGGGTTGGCTGGCGGATTAAGCCCGCCATGGAATTTCCCAACCAGACCTTGTTGGGAGCCATTCGAGACACGAACCTCATTTACCGTCTGGGAGCAGCCATCGGACAGCAATGCCGGGCAATGGGCATTCACGTGAATTTTGCACCCGTGGCCGATATTAACGTTAACCCCAAAAACCCGGTCATCGGCATCCGGTCATTCGGGGAAAAGAAAGAAGAAGTCGGCAACCGTACCCTTCAATATATGCGAGGCTTGCAATCCCAGCACGTGATGGCCGTGGCTAAACATTTCCCGGGACACGGGGACACAGACGTTGATTCACACTTGACACTCCCCTTGATTCGCCACTCTGCGGCACGTATTGACACGGTTGAATTGTACCCCTTCCGTCAACTTTTCGAGGCTGGGATACCGGGCGTCATGATTGCCCATCTAAACGTACCTTCCTACGATACAACCAATATCCCGGCTTCTCTATCCAAACAGATCATCACGGATCTGCTACGCAAGAAATTACACTTTGACGGTCTGTGTTTCACGGATGCCATGAACATGAAAGGTGTCACCAAAGGAAGAACTCCCGGAGAGGCTGATGTAGAGGCGCTAGCAGCAGGAAACGATATTCTGTTATTCCCGGAAAACGTGGAAGCCTCCGTGAAAAAAATCAAAGCAGCTATCCGCAAAGGCGTTCTCACGGAAGAGATGATCGACGAAAAATGCCGAAAAGTACTTGAAGCAAAAGCAGAATTCGTACTCCCGTATGCTGCAGCCGTGGACACCGCCCGGCTGACCGAACGATTGAGTTCCCCATCAGCCAAAGCTTTATTACAAGAAACATACGCCAAAGCGATTACTCTCGTGAAAAATGACGGCCTCCTGCTCCCGTTGACACATTTAGACACGCTACGCATTGCCTCATTGAATTTTGGTGACCGAAAAGCCCCCGTTTTCGAGAGTACACTAGAGAAATACGCCCCTTGCGCTCACTTTTCTCTATCTCCCAGTGCCTCAAAAGAAAAAGTGGAAAAACTGATTAACAATCTATCAGAATACAATTGTGTTATCCTGTATAACAGTGCCGCCCGCAACACGGCATCCCGGCAATTCGGGGCCACCATGGAACTTGTTAATGTTATCAAACAACTGAAAGGAAAACACATCGTGTTCTGCCACCCGGCCACGCCTTACGGGATTGACTTGTACAGCTACCTCCCTATGGATGCCATCATCGTGAGCTATTCACATGACACTCCCGCACAACAGTTTGCCGCTCAAGCCATATTCGGGGGCATAAACGTGAACGGAAAATTGCCTGTGAGTATCAATCACTACTACCCTGCAGGTACCGGATTATCCACCCCGAAACTGCGGTTAGGATATTACCAGCCGGAAAGTTGCGGTATGGATTCACAGATCCTACTTAAAATTGACAGCATATGCCAAGCCGCCATAAAAGCAAAAGCGACTCCTGGCTGTCAGGTTCTCGTGGCAAAAGACGGTTATGTTGTCTACAACAAAGCCTTTGGTTTCAACACTTATGACAAAAAAAAGAAAAATACGACCGACAACATATACGACATCGCCTCCATCACGAAAATAGTGGCGACTCTTCCGGCAGTCATGATGCTTTATGACCAGCAATATATAGCACTCGACTCCCCTATTGTCCGGTATTCTTATTCTCTTCGGGGAACCGACAAGCAAGATATTACTGTCAAGGAATTGTTATTACATTCAGCCGGATTAAGGGCATCTTTTTCTTTCTTCCAGCACGCCATTGACTGGGATAAAATGCAAGGCCGGTTGTTCACGACAAAATACACGAAAACCAATACCCGTAAACTCCGGGATCGACTGTACCTGAATCCCAAATTCACCTACCGGGACAGCACGTTTAATTTCACGGGGGGCGAAGGCTACTTGGTCGTTTCCCCGCATTTTTATATTCACAAGCATTTCCAAGACTCCATTCACAATTTGATTTTAAACTCCAAACTGCTACCCCAGAAAAAATACACTTACAGCGACCTTGGATTCGTACTATTAAAAGACATCGTGGAAGAACAATCCGCCACACCTTTTGATGTTTATTGCCGGAAACATTTCTTTAAAAGACTGGGAGCCTATAACACGGACTTCAACGCTCATTTTAATCTCGACATGAAAAGAGTGGTTCCCGCCAATAAAGATGATATTTTCAGAAAATCCCAATTACACGGGTACGTACATGACCCGATCGCGGCACTCATGGGCGGAGTGTCCGGTAATGCCGGTTTGTTCTCCACGGCAGAAGACCTAGCCAAAATCATGAGTGTTTACTTGAACCGCGGGACATACGGGGGAGAACGTCTCATTGATTCTACGACTATCGACCTTTTCACTCAAACACACTTACCTCTCGACCAAAACAGACGGGGTCTCGGATTCGACAAACCGGAAACCTTGCCCAACAAATCAAGCCCGACCTGCAAGGAAGCTCCTTGTTCCAGTTACGGACACACGGGATTCACAGGAGCCATCGCATGGAACGATCCGGACAACCAATTAATCTACATCTTTCTATCCAACCGGATTTACCCCAACGAATTCAACGACAAACTTATCAAAGACAATATCCGTACAAAAATTCAAGAGGTCATTTATAAAGCAATTTTGAAATAGAGTTTATAAAGTAATATTTCAAGTATTCGCATAACCCAAAGACCCCTTGGCACATTTATTGTAAATCATCGTGTACAAGGGATAAAACACTGTAAATACTTTATGAACCTTATAAACTTTATAAACCTTGATAACTTATTTCATTACGGAAAAAATTCTGTATATTTAGAATGATTTTAAAATAGATAAACCCGTTTAAAATGACGGAAAAATAGATACTTTTGTGCCGGATAAAGAATTTAAATAGTTATCAATAAATAGACCTAATTATGAGTAATTTCTTAACATCGTCGATCGGGAAAAAGATCATTCTGAGTTTATCAGGCCTTTTTCTTATTGCGTTTTTGTGCGTCCACTTAGCACTGAATCTACTTTTGATTGTAGATAATAGTGGAGAGTTATTTAACATCGGGGCCCATTTCATGGCTACGAATCCTATCATTAAAATCGTAGAACCGATTCTTGCCATAGGATTCATTATCCATATCATCTTGGCTTCTATCTTGACTCTTCAAAACAGAGGCGCACGCCCTATCAAGTACGATCTTCGCAGACAATCAGGAAATTGTACATGGTCATCCAGAAACATGTACATCTTGGGAGGTTTGGTTTTGATCTTCTTGCTTGTTCACCTTTGGAACTTCTGGTGGAAAATCAAGTTTGCCGGAGATCCTCTTTTAACCGAGATCAACGTGGACGGTACTGCCATGGAAAATACCTATGCTTTGGTTTCTGGACTATTTAAATCAAGCATCATCTACTGTTTGCTTTACATCTTGGGAGGCATCTTCTTGGGATTACACTTGACCCACGGTTTCTGGTCAGCTTTCCAATCTATCGGTTTCTGTAACCAAATTTGGAGAAAAAGACTGGAATGCTTGGCTAAAATCTTCGCTTTCATCATTGCTGCAGGCTTTAGCATCATTCCGCTTTATTTCATGCTTGGACTGGCAAACTAATCATTTTAAATTGTAGATTGTAGATTTTAAATTGCATAAATCAACGATCTAAATTTAAAATTTAAAATTTAAAATCTAAAATTACTAAGGTTATGACAGAATTAAACGCTAAAATACCAGCAGGCCCGCTAGCCCAGAAATGGTCGAATCACAAAGCCCATATCAATGTTGTGAGTCCTGCTAATAAAAGAAAACTTGATGTTATCATCGTGGGTACCGGACTTGCCGGTGGATCGGCTGCTGCCAGTCTTGCTGAATTAGGATACAATGTAACCACATTCTGCTATCAGGACTCTCCCCGTCGTGCACACTCTATCGCTGCACAAGGAGGTATCAACGCCGCTAAGAACTACACGAATGATAACGACTCTGTATACAGGCTATTTTATGAAACTATTAAAGGTGGTGACTACCGTGCTCGTGAGGCTAACGTGTATCGTTTGGCAGAGGTAAGTAACGCCATCATCGACCAGTGTGTCGCTCAAGGTGTACCGTTTGCTCGTGATTACGGCGGTCTTTTGGATAACCGTTCTTTCGGTGGAGCATTGGTAAGCCGTACGTTCTACGCCCGCGGTCAGACCGGACAACAATTGTTGTTAGGATGCTACGGGGCCATGAACCGTCAGATTGAAAAAGGTAAAATCAAATCATATACCCGTCACGAAGTACTGGATATCGTTATCGTAGATGGAAAAGCAAGAGGTGTTATTGCCCGTAACTTAGTTACCGGAAAGATCGAACGTTTCGGAGCTCATGCCGTGGTATTGGCTACCGGAGGATACGGTAACGTGTTCTTCCTGTCAACCAACGCGATGGGATGTAACGGTAGTGCCGCTTGGCAAGCTTACAAACGCGGTGCCATGTTCGGAAATCCTTGTTTCGTGCAGATCCACCCAACTTGTATTCCGGTACACGGAGACCAACAAAGTAAGTTGACTTTGATGTCCGAATCATTACGTAATGACGGACGTGTTTGGGTTCCGAAAAAATTGGAAGATGCCAAGAAATTACAAGCCGGTACGTTAAACCCGAACGACATCCCGGACGAAGATCGTGACTTCTACTTGGAGCGCCGTTACCCGGCATTCGGAAACTTGGTTCCGCGTGACGTGGCATCCCGTGCCGCTAAAGAAAGATGCGACGCCGGATTCGGAGTAAACAACACCGGTAAAGCCGTGTTCCTGGATTTCAAATACGCTATCGACCGTTTGGGAAGACACGTAATCGAGGAACGTTACGGAAACTTGTTCCAGATGTACGAAAAGATCACTGCTGTTGACCCGTACCACAATCCGATGATGATTTATCCGGCAATCCACTACTCAATGGGAGGTCTTTGGGTTGACTACAACTTGATGACAACCATCCCGGGATTGTACGCTATCGGAGAGTGTAACTTCTCTGACCACGGTGCTAACCGCCTGGGTGCCTCTGCATTGATGCAAGGTTTGGCCGACGGATATTTCGTTCTGCCGTACACGATTGGAGATTATCTCGCACACGATATTCAAACCCCGAAAATTAAAACTAACACGCCGGAATTCGACGCTGCTGAAAAGAATGTTACCGATCACTTACGTAGATTGTATGACATCAAGGGTACAAAATCACCGGATCACTTCCACAAAATGTTGGGACACATCATGTGGGATTACATCGGAATGGCTCGCGAGGCTGAGGGCTTGAAAAAAGCAATCAAATTAATTGCCGAGTTGAAAGAAGAATTTTACAAGGATTTGCGCGTAACCGGAGAGTTTACCGCCATGAACAACGAGCTTGAAAAAGCCGGACGGGTGGCAGACTTCATCGACATCGCACACCTGATGGCATTGGATGCCTTGAATCGTAACGAATCCTGCGGAGGTCACTTCCGTTTGGAATCAGTTACCGAGGAAGGTGAAGCAAAACGTGATGACGAGCACTACCAGTATGTTTCCGTTTGGGAATACAAGGGAGACAACAAAGAGCCTGAATTACACAAGGAAGAGCTTGTATTTGAAAACATTCAGGTAGCTCAACGTTCTTATAAATAATCTTAAATGAAAAATCGTTATGGCAGATAAAATATTAAAAGAACTAACCCTAAAGATCTGGCGTCAAAAAGATGCAAAATCAAAAGGTGGGTTTGAAACTTACAAGATTCATGATATTTCAACCGGTAGCTCATTCCTTGAAATGCTTGACATTCTGAATGAACAACTGGTTAGCGAGAACAAAGAACCGGTGGCTTTCGATCACGACTGTCGCGAGGGTATCTGTGGAACCTGTAGTTTATTCATCGATGGACGTGCCCACGGACCGGATGATGACGTGACCACTTGTCAATTACACATGCGTCGTTTCGAAGATGGGGCAACCATCACGATCGAGCCGTGGCGTTGCGGGGCTTTCCCGGTAATTAAAGACTTGATCGTAGACCGTGGTGCTTACGAGAAGATTCTGCAAGCCGGTGGATACGTTTCAGTAAATACCGGTGGTGTTCCTGACGGAAATGCAATTCCAATCGCTAAACCGGCTGCCGACGAGGCTATGGACGCTGCCGCTTGTATCGGTTGTGGAGCTTGTGCTGCTACTTGTAAGAACTCTTCAGCTATGCTTTTCGTGGCTGCTAAAGTTTCCCAGTTGGCTCTTCTTCCGCAAGGAAAGATCGAAGCTGCTCGCCGTGCTAAAGCTATGGTGGCTAAAATGGACGAACTCGGATTCGGTAACTGTACCAACACGGGAGCCTGCGAATCAGAATGTCCGAAGAGCATCTCTATCGAACACATCGCTCGTTTGAACAGAGAGTTCTTGAAAGCTAAATTGAAAGACTAATTTTACTTCGTGTAATATGAAAAAGACCGCTTTATAGCGGTCTTTTTTTGCATTGTACTATCCTATTATTCATTCTCTATTTGTAAATTTGTATCGCAAATCACACCGAATTAATATGAAATTATTCTTTCGTACTATTGGAGAGGGGACTCCTCTAATTATACTTCACGGTCTATGGGGGGCATCTGAAAATTGGCTTCCCATTGCCCATTTACTAGAAGATAAATTCCAAGTCATTTTACCGGATGCCCGTAATCACGGTCAATCGCCCCATGATGAGGCCATGAATTACGAGGTAATGAGTAATGATGTCATTGAACTCGTTGAAGACTTAAAACTCCCCGTACAGCCCCATATCGTGGGACACTCCATGGGTGGCAAGATAGTGATGGCTTTATTACTTAAAAGGCCTGAACTTGTGAATAAAGCCGTGGTCGTGGATATTGCCCCCGTATCCTATTCTCAACGAGACGGGGGAAGTCATAACCGGATTATCGATTTCATGGCAAACTTCGATCTTTCCCGATTACATAGCCGAGAAGAAGTCAAGGAAGCCATTCAACATCAGCACGACTTGAAAATTGTTTTTACTCCCTTACATGGTACCACTTATAAATTAGTGCCTGCTTCTTTACGTAATTGGGGGTTCACCAATATCACCACTATCCCGGAACAGATGATTACCGACGGTGATTTTCCAACCGTAGCTTCTGCAAATCCGGAAGAACCGGCAGCCTTCAAGATGGCATTGGATAAAGCCCGGGAGATCGATGCCGACCTGGCTATGGCTTGTGATCCGGACGGAGACCGTATCGGTATCGCTGTTAAAGACGACCGGGGCGAGTGGATTCTACTCAACGGCAACCAGACCAACATTATTTTTACCTGGTATATCATCCAGCGCAGGAAAGCATTAGGCCTACTCAAAGGCAACGAGTATACTGGTAAAACGATCGTTACTTCCGAGCTGATTAAAGATATCGCCGAGAAGAACGGGATTCCCTGTTACGATGTATACACCGGTTTCAAATGGATCGCCGATATGATCCGTAAAAAGGGAGCTGAAGGTTACATCGGAGCCGGTGAAGAATCGTTCGGTTTCATGCCAGGTTCTTTTACCCGGGATAAAGATGCCGTATCTTCGACCTCTTTGATGGCAGAAATTGCTGCCTGGGCAAAAGATCAGGGGAAAACTTTGTTCGGTATTCTCGAATCGATCTATGCTGAATATGGTTTCTCACAAGAAAAAATGGTTTATATTGTACGCAAAGGCCTGACCGGAGCTCAGGAAATCAAAGACATGATGAACAACCTCCGGCACAACACCCCGAAAACGATCAATAACAGTGAAATCATCATCAAAAAGGATTATGCAACATTACAGGAAATCAATCTGAAAACCGGAGAAACAAAAACCATGGATTTTCCAACCACCAGTGACGTACTTCAATTCTTCCTGGCCGACGGTTGCAAAATCTCCGTTCGTCCTTCCGGTACCGAACCCAAAATAAAATTCTATTTCGAAGCCCGTGCCACGATGAAAAATGTAAACGATTTTCATAAAGCCCAAGCTGAAGCTTTAGCTAAAATCGATGCAATGATGGCCGATCTGAAAATAAACTAATACCCGGCAGGCTAATGTACCGCACTGTGTATACAGACCGGTACATTAGCCTATTTTCAAACCGGTATTTCGAAGAACTCTTCTTTAAAATTGACGAAATATACCCTTTCCTGTGCCCGGGTAATCGCCGTATACAACCAACGCCAATACTCATCATTCAGCATCTCCTCCGGCAACCACCCCTGATCGATAAACACGGCATCCCATTGTCCCCCCTGAGCTTTATGACAGGTAACGGCATAAGCGAATTTCAGTTGTAAGGCATTGTAATATTCATTTTCCCGGATTTTTTCAAATCGTTTCTTTTTAGAAGGGATATCGGCATAATCGGCTTCTACAGCCTGATAAAATATACGGTTTTGTTCATACGTCATCGCCGGATAATCGGACATCAGGGTATCCAGCATAACCCAAGCCGTCACCTCTTCTTCATACCCATCTATCTTCAGTGTAGCATTTACAAAATGATGCCCATAAAGCTCTACTCTTCTGCCGGCCCGTTGTACGGTAGCCATATCTCCATTGGCAATAAAATCGATTTTTTCATAATCAGCTCCCCAGAAATAATGGTTTTTTACGATCATAATCCGGTCTCCACTACAAAAATCCTCTTCCCGGTATAAGATCGTGCGGCGTATTCCTTCATTAAACCGATTGGCCCGTTTATTCGAACGACAAACGACAATCGTTTCTTCTTCCCCGAACCGCCCGTAACAGGAATCTATTTCTTCCAGAAGTTCCCCACCACCGATCTTAAAAACATCGGGAAATTTTCCGATCCTGAGCCGCAGATTTTCCGATCCGATTCCGATCAGACTCCGTACCTGTGTGGCATTGTATAAAATACCCGACTGTTCTGCCTGCCGCATAATATCGGTCAAAGCCACCTCGGTCACCTTGAAATTATAAGCAGCTTCCAGTTCCCGTCTGTCCAAGGCCGGACTAATATCCAGGCCTACAGGGGGTAACTGAGCCACATCCCCGATCAGTATCAAACGGTTATTCCGTCCATTATATATATACTGTATCAAATCGTCCAACAAACAACCACTCCCGAAATTACCTTCCCCATCGGCATTTGAAATCATCGAAGCCTCATCGACAAAAAACAAGGTGTCAGCACCGGCATTAAATCCCAGATTAAACAAGCCTTCTCCATCGGTCGAAGACTTTTGACGATAAATCTTTTTGTGGATCGTAAAAGCCGCTTGTCCGGCATAACCGGCAAAAACCTTCGCCGCCCGACCGGTCGGGGCCAGCAAAACGACTTTATACTCAAGGCTTACCAAAGCATTCACAATAGCAGCGACCAATGAAGTCTTTCCCGTACCGGCATATCCTTTCAACAGAAAAATCCCTTCTTCTTCCCGGGCAAAGAAAAAACGGATAAAATGCTCAACAGCGATCTGTTGGGTCGGAGAAAAATCATAACCGAATTTCTTCCGGATAATATCTTCAAAATGTTTTTGGATCATCATGAAATTTAATAGAAGATTATGCCTTTAATCTAAATTTTTTCCTAAATTTGCGAGCAATATTAAGATTTTGTGCTGCGTTGACAACGTTTGAATTGCGGGGATAAAGATACGAAATTAGGATCAACCTCACAGGTCTGATGAAAATTTATGCATTAATATCATACAAAAATAACGTTAAATATGAAAAAGCTTATTATTCAGATTATCCTTGCCGGAATGATTATTTTTCTTGGCTATAAA
>ENA-UEQO01002988-UEQO01002988.1-human-gut-metagenome-genome-assembly--contig:-NODE-2988-length-14040-cov-4.361312_pt1 | contig 14040 bp, 9 predicted proteins | sample MGYA00242938_ERZ507940 | MGnify/ENA primary metagenome ERZ507940 (study PRJEB26167, sample SAMN06115517) | human gut metagenome | host: Homo sapiens | place: China:Chongqing | collected 2014-12-03... | reverse complement strand
GATCATATACCTCCCTGGCAAAAGGCTCTACAATCTTCCCGCACTAAAACGAATGCCTAATAAAACACAGAAAAATAAATACAGCAAACATAGAATTAATGTATATTTGCGAACATCTAATAATAATACTTTACAGAAATGGCACAAACTCCTTCTATACCAAAAGGAACAAGAGATTATTCACCGGAAATTATGGTGAAAAGAAATTATATTTTCGATACAATCAAAAGTGTATTTAAATTATATGGCTACATGCCTCTGGAAACTCCCGCCATGGAGAATTTATCGACTTTAATGGGAAAATATGGAGAAGAAGGAGATAAATTGCTATTTAAAATATTAAACTCCGGAGATTTCCTATCCGGAATTACAGAAGGAGAATTACAGGAAAAGAACAGCCTGAAACTAACCAATAAAATTTCGGAAAAAGGATTACGCTACGATCTAACCGTACCTTTCGCCCGTTTTGTCGTTCAACATCAAAACGAACTTTCGTTCCCATTCAAACGCTACCAGATCCAGCCGGTTTGGAGAGCAGACCGCCCGCAGAAAGGACGCTATCGCGAATTTTATCAATGTGACGTTGATGTCGTGGGAAGCGATTCCTTATTAAATGAAGTAGAACTGATCCAGATTGTAAACGAAGTATATCATCGCTTAAAAATTAATGTCCGTTTACTGATCAACAATCGTAAAGTCCTCGCCGGAATTGCAGAAACAATCGGTTATCCAGACAAATTAACGGATATTACAGTAGCTATCGATAAGATGGACAAGATCGGTTTGGAAAATGTAAATGCAGAGTTACGGGATAAAGGTATCACAGAAGAAGCAATCGGTAAACTACAACCGATCCTGAATCTATCCGGTAGCAATCAGGAAAAACTGGAACAACTTCGGAATGTATTAAAAGGCAGTGAAACCGGATTAAAAGGAGTAGAAGAACTGACGACGGTATTTAAATACATTCAGGCCCTAAACATCGGCACTGAGATTAAACTCGATTTAACTTTAGCCCGGGGATTAAGTTATTATACCGGGGCGATCTTTGAAGTTAAAGCATTGGACGCAGAGATCGGAAGTATCACCGGAGGCGGCCGCTATGACGACCTGACCGGGATTTTCGGTTTAAAAAATATGTCGGGAGTAGGAATTTCTTTCGGAGCCGACCGTATATTCGATGTGATGAATCAGTTAGACCTGTTTCCCAAAGATGCCAACACCACCACTCAGGTCCTTTTCGTAAATTTCGGAAGCCAGGAAGAATTATACTGCTTACCCATTCTTAAAACTTTACGTGCGAATGGAATTAATGCAGAGATTTATCCGGATGCCTCCAAAATGAAAAAACAAATGACCTATGCCGATAAAAAAGGTATTCCATACGTTGCATTAGTCGGCGAAAATGAAATGAAATCCGGTATCGTTTCCCTAAAAAATATGACAAGCGGGGAACAGGAGAATCTCACAACAGAAGAATTAATCCAAAAATTAAAACAAGCTTAACCGATTGCTTTATATCACATAAACAGATATAATTCAAACACATAAAAGAAAAACCCTTTTCAAACTTTCTCCAAAACGGAAGAACTTGAAAAGGGTTATTTTTATTACAATCCGTCTAAAAATATTCCTGCCATTTTATCCCCCCCACAACAACCCTGTCCTGCATTTCCCTTTTTCACTCTCCCATCACGCAATCCCCTCTTTTAAAATAAGGGGGTAACAGCTCAATCTTCGTTACGATGCTTGCGTAAATAACGGCTGATATTCTTTTCCGTGGCATATAATACTCCGAAGATTGCCAATAAAACGATGATCCGGGCGTAGCAAGCAGAGTTTGCAGCAAACGACAAATCATTCGGGTCCAACAATGCCACACTCAACACTAAAAACAAAGCATCCAAATACATCAATGCCCGGACTACTTTCAAACGTTTATATTTTACTACATTTCTCTCACTTGTCATAGTATCGATAAAGGTAGCGAATTCAATGTAAAATTCCAACAAAAAAACTTACGAATCATATATTTTGCTTATTTTTATGGAAATCGTCGGCATTTTACATCTCTACTAAGAAAAGAACGTATAATCTATACAAATTTAGAAGATTATGAAACTAAACATTTTCCTAACGGGGATTTATATCCTTATAGCCTTTAGTGTTACAGGACAAACAACTTCTCAGGATTCCTTGATTACTTATTATCATAAGTATCCGGCAAAAGCATTGCAGGCTGCCGACGAATTGTATAAACAATCCGTAAAAGACAACAACACACCTTTACTGATTAAGTCTTTAATCTTAAAGACAAGCTTTAATCTGGCAATCGATAAAGACCGTCTCCAAAATCTCATTACAGACTTAGAGAAGCGGGTCGAGTCGGAAAAAAACATTACAGCCCGGAGCATTCTTCACTCTTACATAGGCGAGCTATATAATGACTATTATAAACAGAATCGTTACCGGATCAACCAACGCACTCCGTTAGAAGGATATGTTCCGGAACAAATAAACGAATGGAGCGGTAATCTATTCCGGGAAAAAATATACCAGCATTACCTGGCTTCAATCGAAGCGAAAGCCATTCTTCAGCAAACTCCGATAGAAACGTATGATCCGATTTTAATCATGGGTAAAGCGTCGGATTCATTACGTCCTACGTTGTATGATTTCCTCTGCTTCCGTACCATCAAAGCGTTGCCTCAAATCCCGTCCATGCAGAGTGGCAATGTTCCCTCTCCATTACGCAACTCTTCTGCGATGTTATCCGGGTTAGAAGAATTTCTCGCCGCAGAAATACCGGTATCTCCTCTGGACGCCGTATCTCATGTTTTAAAAACTTACCAGGATTTATTGGCTTTCCGGGTAAAAGCAGGCAATCGGGCTGCCCTGCTTATGGCAGACCTCAGCCGAATCGATTATGCAAAAAACATAGCGGCTTTCGAAAATAAAAATTCTTTGTACTTTTCCACGTTGGAAACTATGGCAAAAACATACGCCTCCTTTCCAATCGTCGTAGAAGTTTTAAACAAGCAAGTACAGGCCCTACGCTTCGATGCCCAAGTCACATTCAGAAACACGGAAGACAAAGCTGTGGCCAATAATCAAAAGGCTTTGGCGATTTGTGAAGCAGGAATAAAAAAATATCCTCATTATAACCGGATCGATATACTCCGCCAGCAATTAAAGCAAATCACAGCTCCGAAAATCACGGTAGAATATCCCCGTACGGTCTATCCCGGTCAAAAAAGTGAAATTAAAATCAAATCGGAAAATATCGGAAAAATTACGTTATCCATTATCCAAACCGATAAATCCACGGCAAATTATCTTTTAACCGATCAAAATAAAAAGAAGCAAACTACAGGTAAAACAATATTTAAACACAGTTATAAATTACCGGGTAGCCTGAATCCATCGGATACTGCGATCTCCCTTCCTCGCCTTGAAAGCGGCCTATATCAGGTTATTGTGAATACTCCGGGATTAGAAAAACCGAGTCTGGAATATTTTATTTGTAACCGGCTTTTTACCACCTATCAAAATACGCCCCAAGGATTGAAATTTTTCGTTCGCGACCTGATGAGCGGGCAACCCGTTGAAAAAGCGAAAATACGGTTCTGTAAAGATACCTATTCCGGCCGCTATCAATTATACGATTCTATCTATACGGATAAAGAAGGATTCGCAACCACAATCTTAGAAGAAAATTCAATATATTATGAAACGGTAAACGGTAACAATCCGAACGGGTACATGGACTATTTGGGTTTCTACTCCAACAGAAACCGCATTTCACAGGCAGATCAGCAACACATCGAGATCATCACCGATCGTAAAATATACCGTCCGGGGCAAACCGTATATTTTAAAGGCATTGTATGGACAGCTACGTCCGACACAATGTATGTTTCTTCCCAACAGCAATATGAAGTGACTTTCAAAGATGCTAAAGGAAATTATATTTCCGGTAAAAAATTCACAACGAACAGTTTCGGTTCTTTTACCGGAGAATTCTCCATTCCGGAGCAAACGCTTAACGGAGAATTCTCTCTCTCAACTCCGGACGGCACTACCTATTTTACAGTCACCGATTATAAACGTCCCGAATTTGAAATCACTTTTTCTCCTTCGGAAAAAAGATATTATTTCGGCGATCAGATCGAAATAAGCGGTAAGGTAAATAGTTTCTCCGGAGTTTCTCTATCCAATCAGGTTGTGAAATATAAAATATCCCGCCATTCTTTTTTCCGTTGGAGTGGGCAGAATTCTATCACACAGGGAAGCACATATACCGATGCTGCGGGAGAATTCAATTTCCATTTCTTAGCAGAATTACCGGCATCTATCAATCCGATGATCGATAATTATTACTATCAAATCGAAGCGACTGTCACGGACGCCAAGGGAGAAACTCAACAGGCGAGTACCGTCATCAGAGTATTTTCCAAAGGGACAGCCCCGTCCATCGATATGCCCCGGTTAATTAATAAAAACATCCCGGTAGCATTCCATCTTTCTATTCCGGAAACAACCCCCACTCAAATAAAATATACAATAGCTAAATTATTTCCTCCCAAAGAGCTAAGCCTCGGTTTAGAACTAAAGGATACGTTAGTTGATAAGATCATATTTAAAGGAGATCTCGAGATACAGGGACAGGATAGTCTAAAACCCGATTTATCGTCGTACGAATCGGGAGCATATCTCCTTACTATAAAGAACGGCAATGCCACTTCTAAAAGTATATTCTTTTTATATTCGGCTTCCGACAAACGTCCTCCGATCCCGACTTACGATTGGTTGATCAGGGAAAAAACACTATGTTATCCGGGAGAGTCGGCACGAATCCTATTAGGCACATCGGTAGAAAACGCCTACGTGCTTTGTGAACTATATACCACAGAAGGATTAGTAAAGCAATTCTATCAAAAACTATCCAATGAGGTCGTTCCCCTCGAGATTCCATTCTTAAAAAGCTATGGCTCACAAGCCTGGCTGACGATCAATTACATAAAAAACGGACATTACATTCAAAATACGGTGTCCCTGAAAAGACGAAAACTTCAGGATCAGAAATTAACTCTTATCACCAAAGTGTTCCGTGACAAACTCACACCCGGTCAGCAAGAAAGCTGGGAGATACAGGTGAAAAATCCGGCAGGCAACGAACCTACCGAAGTATTGGCAATGATGTATGACGCATCCTTAGACAAATTACAACCCTATCAAATTAATTTTCACCCTCAATACCAGCAATTTTCGTTCCCCTATTCCTGGCAATACGGAAACGATTTATCGGCCACCACAATGCAGCGTATTCAGCCCTGGATGTTCCGATCTGTCAAATTTTCAATCCCCTATTTTCAATATGATCGTTTAAACACTTACGATTATTCATTCGTATTTCAAAATATGTTAGAAAGCAAACTGGCAGTTTCCGATCAGGTGTTCACCACAGGAGGCATACGAATCCGGGGGACTAATTCAGCGATGGCTCAAAAAGAGTCCCAAGCCCCCGAAGCGATGGAAATGCAAGAAACAGCGGAAGATGCCGGAGAAGGTGGCATTGAAGATACCACGGTTCCCTACCGGCAAAATTTTGCAGAAACGGCCTTTTTCTATCCGCAATTACAAACCGATACCGATGGAATCGTAAAGATCAATTTCACGATGCCGGAATCCACTACCCGTTGGAAATTTATGGCCCTGGCTTATACCCGTCAGCTCGCTCACGGAAAATTGACAGAATATATCACCACCAGCCGGGAATTAATGGTACGCCCCAATATGCCCCGTTTTCTAAGAAGTGGAGATAAAGCGGAATTAAAAGTAACGGTCAGCAATTTATCGCAGGTACAGCAAAAGGGTAAAGTTACTTTAGAATTATTCACCCCTCAAAATGAAAAAATTATCGTCAGCCGTAAAGCCGATTTCAATCTCAGTGCAGGAACCGATCAAACAATCGGTTTTACATTCGACGTTCCACAGGGGATCGATCTGGCAGGCTGCCGGATTGCTGCCGTTAGCGGAACATATAGCGATGGAGAGCAGCAATTACTCCCGGTTTTACCCGATAGGATTTTGGTAACTTCTACCCAGCCGATTTATTCAACCCATGCAGGAACTCATTCCTTTACATTAAAGCCGGAAAATACGAAACGCGAAGATTACCGGCTGACTTTAGAATTAACTGCAAATCCCGTATGGTATGCCGTAATGGCACTTCCTTCCCTGCTCGATCCTCAAGGAGAGAGCGTAACGGATATTGCAGGAGCTTTCTATGTGAATACATTGGCTTCCCGAATCGCCCGCTCCAACCCTGAAATAGCCAATACGATACAGGTATGGGCTGAAAAACAGCGAACTTCAACAACTCTATTATCGAAATTAGAGCAAAACAGCGAATTAAAAAATATTCTTTTGGAAGCCTCTCCCTGGGTGATGCAGGCCCAAAATGAAACCGAAAGGATACAATCCCTGCAACAGGTGTTCGATCAGAATCGTGTAACTTATTTACGGACACAGGCATTACAAAAACTGAATGACTTACAAACCCCTTCCGGTGGCTGGAGCTGGTTTAAAGGTATGCAGCCAAGCCGTTTCATCACCTGCAATGTGCTGACAATCATGTCACAAGCCAGCCTGGCAGGAGAAATCAGTTATCAGGAAGCGGAGAAAAGAATGCAGATCAGGGCGCTCGGCTATTTAGATAATGAAATTCAAAAAGATTTCGCTAAAAAACCCGAAAAGATCGGATATAACCAACTGGTTTACTTATACACCCGGAGTACTTATCGCGACATCCCTTTAGGCGATGCGCTCGAAGCACACAAATATTTCATGGCATTGGTAAAAAAACAGTGGGCAGGCCTTTCTCTTTACGAAAAAGCACTTGCCGCTCAAACCCTATTCCGTTATGGAATGTCTGTAGAAGCCCGCGAAATATTAAATTCTATCCGGGAATATGCTGTTGTTTCTCCGACAGAAGGTATGTATTGGCCGGAGAACCGGAATACATTTTACCGGAACTCAGCAGTCCTCACCCAAACAGCTATTATAGAGGCTTTTTATGAAATGAGCAAAGAGCAGGCAGAAATTACCCCCATGAAACAATGGCTGTTAAATCAAAAACAGACCCAAAGCTGGGAAAGTGTTCCTGCGACGGTAAATGCAATTCATGCCCTGTTGCTCACAGGCTCCGACCGACTTTCCACTCCAGAAAACCTTGATGTCCGTCTGGGTAAGAAAGCAATTGCAGTCCCCGCAACCTCCGATCCGTTAGGATATATCAAAGAAACTATCCCGGCAGGAGAGATAAAAAAAGATATGCTGACGGTTAAGATTACCAAAACAACCGACAATCCCAGTTGGGGCGGGCTATACCTACAATATTTCGCTCCGCTCAGCGAAATTAAGAAAGAGGCACAACCCCTGATCGGTATCGAGAAAAAATTATTTGTAGAGCGAAAGACAAGCCAAGGCACACCGGCGATAGTTCCTATAGAGCAACAGTCCGTCAAAGTCGGCGATAAACTGATCGTACGGCTAACCCTCCGCCTCGATAGGGACATGGAATTTCTGCATTTAAAAGATTTAAGGGCTGCCTGCCTTGAACCTCAAAAACAAATTTCAGGACTTCGATGGAAATTCGGCACGGTTTATTATGAAGATGTAAAGGACGCCGCAACCAATTTATTTTTCACCGCTTTGGCGCGCGGAACGTATGTTATCGAATATCCGGTCTGGGTAAATCAGGTCGGCGAGTACCAGGATGGAATCGCAACCTTCCAAAGTGTATATGCCCCGGAATTCAACGCGCATAGCGATGCCTTCAGAATCAAAGTTGAAAATTAAAAGATTTCCTATTATAAAAAAGCCGCAATAATTTGCGGCTTTTTTATAAACAATTATTTTCTTATTCTTCGATCACTAAGCGAAAACCGGACCCGTGTACATTTTCTATTTTGATTTTATCATCGTCTTTAAAATACTTTCTTAATTTAGTCACATACACATCCATACTACGGGCGGTGAAATAATCGTTCGTACCCCAAATCTCATTCAACGCCTTATCCCGTGCCAGTAATCCGTCCCGGTGCTTATACAACAACTCCAGCAAACGGGCTTCTTTCGGAGTCAGCTTGATTTGTTCATCATTTTTACTCACCGTGCGCAACTCTGTATTGAACAAATAATCGCCGATATTGATAAATTTAGGTCTTGCTTCCTGTTCTTCATGCTTACTGCGTGAAAGAATCGCCTTTATTTTCAAGATCAACACTTCGGAATCGAAAGGCTTTACAATATAGTCGTCCGCCCCGATTTCATATCCCAGCTTCATATCCTCTTTCAGGCTCTTGGCCGTAATAAACACAAAAGGCACAGAAGGGTCCAGCTCCCGTATCTTTTTTCCTAAAGTAAAGCCGTCCATTTCGGGCATCATCACATCCATAAGACAAATATCGAATCTTTCTTTACGGAAAGCATCCAATCCTTCGTTTCCATTGACGCACAGAGTTACTTCATAATCTGATAATTCCAGATAAGATTTGAGCACCGATCCAAAACAGGGGTCGTCCTCTACCAACAGTATTTTTTGCACCATACATCTTTTATTTAAATTCTATTTCCACTAATGTTCCTTTATTTTTCCTTGAAGTCAAACGAATAATGCCCCCATGCAATTCCACGATCGATTTCACATAATTCAAGCCTAACCCGAAACCTTTCACATTATGCAGGTTTCCGCTCGGCACCCTGTAAAACCGGTCAAAGACCTTTTTCTGAGCCTCTTTAGAAATCCCGATCCCGTGATCCTGAACTCCGATAACCCGGGCATTCCCGTTTCGGCGCGTATAAACAAAAACGTCCGGTGCTCCACCCGAATATTTTATCGCATTATCCACTAAATTACAAAATACATTCATTAAATGCACTTCATCCGCATAAAGTATAAAATCCGGGCAATCGGGTTTAAATTCCAATTTTCCTCCTTCGGACTGAACCTGCAAAAGAAAATGTCCGATAACCTCTTTCAATAAAAGATTCACATCGACATCCGTTTTATTCAGATTCACCTCGCGCCTGTCCAACTTTGCCTGTTGTAAAATACGCTCCACATATTTATTCATCCGTTCGTTTTCGCTTTTGATCATCTCATTGAACTTCAGTATCTGCTCTTTGTCGTTCAACACTTTTTCTTTTGCAATGGCAGACGTCGCCAATGAAATGGTCGCGATCGGAGTTTTAAATTCGTGAGTCATATTATTTATAAAATCATTTTTTATCACCGACAATTTTTGTTGTCTCATAATAATAACGATAGTTATAATAAATACAAACATCAAACCGAATATACAAAAACCGGAAGCCAGGAACAACCATCCCATATTTTCCAGAATAACAGGCTGCACTGTCTTAAAACGAACTCCCAAATTATAGCCTTTCCTCACTAAATCCTGTGAAAACAACTCGACATAATAAAAATTATGAGTGTCTCCCTCTTCCACTTGCCGGATAATATCCTGTTTCGACAATATCTCATAAGTAAAAGGCAGCTTTATATTATAAGTCTTAAAATTGCTGGTCAGCAAGCCTTTTATATCGATATCCGCTAAACGCTCATTAATAGAAGCGTTCTGAGGATCCTTTTCCCGCAACAGGCGCAACATGAACCTCTTTAGCATCATCTGTCCTCCCACCGTGTCCCGTCCTGTAATCTGAACGGAACGTACAGCCTGACTGATAAATTCCTGCGTAATCATTCTCTCTTGCCACATCATCAAATTAGGCAAATTACGAGGCGTCAAATAAGTACGCTCACCAACAGAATTACTCGAATCCCGATCGAAGAAATCGAATATCAAGGCTGAAGAGATATTAGCTATCATCCCGCTTGCACCCACAGATATCTCACTCTTATAATCCTGGCTGCGAAGATACTTAATGTAATTGATTTCATCGATACGATAAGAAACCCGGTTCAGGACTTCATAAACCTGAGAAGTAAACTTCTTTTCCCGCTCCCGGATCGCATATTTTATCCACAACCACTGCACCACGACCACAGCCGAAAAAGCAATGACCATCACCACCAGCAATATCCTTATTATTATCTGCTTGATCATATTCCCCGCGAATAGTATTTGTAAAAGTAATATTTATTATAAAACAATCAAAATCCGGAAAAACAAACGTATGCATAAATTCCATAAAAGAAAGGGGTACTTTCACAAGTACCCCTAAAAACAACTAAGTAATAAAAACGGGAAAACAAAACCATTGACATGGTTTATTTCTTATTTCAACTTTTCAGCTAAATTCTTATAGATGTTACTTTCTTTGTTTTCGATTTTCAAAGTTTTGAAAATCCTTTTTTGCATATCCACGCTATCTTTCAATTCATCCTGCAACAGGAACAAAGAGAGTTCCATTTGCGGATTAGCTTCAATCAAAGTCTTAGCATAATTCAAGCGGGCTTTCAGATAACGCTGTTTTTGCATTTCATACACACTGATTCTTACAGCATCATCGGTATTACGCTGCGGCTTGCTTAAGATTCTCTCGATTTTCTTATTGATCGGTTCGATCGGTCCGTCATATTTTTCTTTAAACAGCTTTTTCAATTCGTCATACTTTTCACCGATTCCCGATCCTTTTACTTCGATCTGATCCGGAAATTTTATTTTTCCTTCGATCCAGATCTGGTCTTTAGAATCGACGATAAATTCCAACGTTTGTTTTCCATCCACATCAACCCATACTCTTGCCGGGATCTGTAATGTTTCCGTCTGTAAGTCAATGCTTCCATCCTTTACATCCTGCTGAGCCAACACGGTCATTCCTTCCTGTCCTGGCATTTCGGCCATTAATTTCACCGTCCCATCCAAACCTGCTACTTTTCCTCTGATTTTCACTTTGTTAGAATCACATGCACTAAAAACAAGTGCCATAATGACCAGAATCAAACTAAATTTTTTCATCTCTTATAGCTATTTTTTACTTATGAGCAATTTTTGACAAAGATATAAAAAAACTCAAAACTCAAAAGTTAAAACCCAAAAAAGAAAAGGTTCTTTTAGTTTCTGTCCAGAATCGTTTGTCCGGATCATACAATTAAAGAATCCAGCAATTGCCGGATTTGTCCCGACGGCCTGGGAGCATTCGAATCAACGATCTCCCCTTCCGTTCCAATCAAAATAAAACGGGGAACACTGATAATCATATAATCTTCATTGAATTTACTATCGCTGTCAATCATCAGGTGAATACCGGAATATCTTTTTGACGCCAAAAAATCGTACCAGTATTGAGCCATTTCGGGCTCATCTATGGATATGGTCATAAATTTAATTTTCTCATCCTTATACTCCTTTTGCAGCAAATCCAGGTAGTAAAACTCACTCTTGCAAGGCACGCACCAGGTCGCCCAAACCATGATATATACATAATCTCCTCTGTAATCACTCAAAGTTACGTATTTTCCATATACATCTTTCAGCGTAAAATCGGGTGCAGGCTGTCCGGGCAAAAGTCTCGCCCAATGCTCTACAATTTCATTGATATAATCGACCTTATTCTTATCGGTACATTCCCGGCGGAAAACCTCCAGCAAATGATCGGCTCCTTCCAATCCGTTATTCTCCCAAATAAACCGATATACAATCTCCGTCAATAAAAAGTCCTTAATCGTAGGATTGGTAACCGTAGAGACGATATAATCCACTACTCCGTCGGAATAATTCCCTCCAGTTCCCCGGCTTCCCTGCAAATACACATAATTTAAAAGGAAAGAACGATAATCCTTTGTTCCGAACAAAGCTTCGTTATTCAACGAAAAGGAAGATAAGAAGTCGGTAAACACCTTGCCCGGCACATAATACTCGTCCCCGGCACTCCTCCGGAAAGACGGATAATAAGAAACACGTTCAGCGATAGAATAACGAATCCGTTCCCTTTCCAAGTCGGTAAACGACGGATCAAAATTCTTAGCTTCCAATAATTTTATCTTTTCATCGATCAGCCGCTGCATTTTTTCAACAAACGGCCTTTCTTCCAACTTATAGTCGTCTCTGTCAAAAAACACCGCCACTTCCTGCTCTTTCAAGTAATTGTTTACTCCGCCCAGACTTCCCCGGAAATAAAGAGAACTGGAAAAATTAAAATTATCTACATATACCTCTAAATCCTCCCCCGGACTTAAATTAAGATTCAATGAATTGTGTAACAAGGTGCCGTATCCGCTTTTTTTCATAGGAATTTTCCCTGTGAAAAAATCATTTTCATCCAAAGGAAAACTATATATACTATCTCCAACCCAGATACTGACAATAGAGTCTCCATTCTCGATTCGCCCGCTAATCTGTACCGAATTATTAGGAGAACATCCGGAAAGTGATAAAATCAAAAGAACAATAATACTAAGTTCTCTCATTCAGCTTTGCTTCTCTTTAAAATTATACAACTTTACATCTTAACAAATGTAAGGAAATAGGCGGAAAGTCGATGTTAAAAAAACACTAAAATCAAACGAAGCACTTAAGAGGAAAGTCTTCCTCTACCAAAAGAAAATACAAAATGAGCCTATTCCTATGTTCAGTTCTCAACCCTATGCCAATAAGGAAAAATCATATTTTGAGGAATAATAGCCGCTGTGGGAAGCGCTGCTGATTTCCAGGGAATCCCCGGCGTTTTTCCCGGGCGGGTCCGGATCATAGAATTTTTCCCGGTATGGATCCGCTTTCTCTTCCGAAACCGGCCGTTCCCCCGAAAACGCGCCGGCGGCGCGGCGGCCGGAAAGCTCTCTGTGGAAGGAGCCGGCGGGCTTTGCGCCTCTGACATGCTTTTTTCTATGCCCCTTCATGGGCGAAAGCACAATAGTGAAGGGAGCCAGGAGAAAAAAGAACAAAAAGGGAACGATGATCAGGAGAACATGGCCGAACTGAATCCCCTGCCGGAAGATTACCAGCAAAACGGCGATGAGAAAGCCCAAAGCTGAGGCTGCGGCGGCGAAGGTTCTCAGCCTTTTGGTATACCGGATATTAGACGCTTTCCCGCACCGCGGGCACCGGTATTCCCCGTCCTTATGGATGCCCCAGGCCTGCAAATAGGACATTCTGCTTTTGCAGTAGGGACAAAACGGCAATTGATTTTTCATATTCCATCCTACCTTTCCGGAGCCGGCGCTTCCTTTGGAATCGAAATCAGATTGGTTTCTGTGGTTTTCAGAAAATCCATCCGCTTCAGCAGGGTGGAGGAAGAAATCTGACTGATATACACGGTGGTTCTTTTCTTTTCCGCGCACACCACAAAGGATTTTGGCAGTTCCATAGATACGTTAACCACTTTGCCGCTTTTTTCCGCCTGAGTCAGATAATCCCGGGTAAATTTGGAGATGGTGGAGGTATCCAGATCAAAGATTCCCACAATGCTGTCCATCTTTACCACGGTTTCCTGGCCCAATGTGGCCGTTCATCCTCTCAGACCGGCTACTGATCATCGCCTTGGTAGTCCGTTACACTACCAACTAGCTAATCAGACGCAGGCCCATCCTTTAGCGATAGCTTACTTGTAGAGGCCATCTTTCTTCATCCTGCCATGCGGCAAGATGATCACATCCGGTATTAGCACTCCTTTCGGAATGTTGTCCCCGTCTAAAGGGCAGGTTGCCTACGCGTTACTCACCCGTTCGCCACTAAGAATTCTACCGAAATAAAATTCTCCGTTCGACTTGCATGTGTTAGGCACGCCGCCAGCGTTCGTCCTGAGCCAGGATCAAACTCTCCAATAAAGTTTTATTGAGAAAGCCGATTGGCTCTTTCGATTTGTTGTTAAGAAATTATTTTTTGACTTGGCAAACGCTCCTCTTTCAAGAAACGCTCGCCCGCACATTCGTTTTTGGTTATTGTTCAGTTTTCAAGGTTCTGCCTGCCGCCGCATTTCGGCGACTTGTATATAATAGCATTCCCCGTTACTTCTGTCAACACCTTTTTGACAACTTTTTTATGTTTTTTTAATTATTTTGTAAGTACT
>ENA-UEQO01002976-UEQO01002976.1-human-gut-metagenome-genome-assembly--contig:-NODE-2976-length-14081-cov-8.836475_pt1 | contig 14081 bp, 7 predicted proteins | sample MGYA00242938_ERZ507940 | MGnify/ENA primary metagenome ERZ507940 (study PRJEB26167, sample SAMN06115517) | human gut metagenome | host: Homo sapiens | place: China:Chongqing | collected 2014-12-03... | reverse complement strand
CAGCGGCGTCAGTCTCGGTGAAAACCCTGAGACAGACGCGCCGCCGGTGAAGACGCAGTACCGCATCCGCGGCGAGAGGGAAAAAGCTGAGATCGTCGAGAAGATGTACTTTGACCGGCTGCTGGATTTTGTTTATGTGGAGTTCATGAAGGGGCTGCAAAAGGGATTTGTGCCGAAGCGCTGCGCCAACTGTGGGCGCTGGTTTTTGCAGAAACCGGGGGCGACCTACGCCTATTGCACCGGAGCTGCACCGGGACAGGACGGCAAGACCTGCCGTGAGATCGGCGCAAGCAGCAGCTTCCGCAACAAGGTGGAAAATAACGATATCTGGAAAGTTCACCAGCGGGCTTACAAAAAATATTTTGCCCGTATCAGAAGTAGGCTGATGACCAAGAGCAAGTTTGAAGTATGGTCCCGTCAGGCAGCAGACCTGCGGGATGCCGCGCTGGAACGATACGCGCAGGCAGAAAACGAGGAGGAACGTCAGCGCATCGCGCAGGAGGTTTCTGAAACATTGAATGCAGAGTGAGAGAAAAAAAGCCCATCTCCGCACCGGAAGACCGGTGAAGGGATGGGCTTTGCTGCGTGATTTTTTAGTGCTGCTATGATCAGCTCGTCAGCAGCAATTGTTGTAATTTAGTTTGCCCGATAAAGAAATGTGACGATCTGTGCTCGTGTGCAGGCCGCATCCGGGCTAAATACACCAAAACCAGTACCGGTGGTGATGCGCTGGGATACTGCCCATGCGACTGCCGTGGCATAGTATTTGTCAGCACTTACATCTGCAAAGCCACTGTTACCAGCTGCGGGCTGACCATTTGCTCTCCAGAGGAAGGTAACGACCTGTGCACGCGTGACAGTTGCGTCGGGGCTGAAGGTCTTCGCGCTGGTACCGTTGGTGATGCCGTTTTCAACAGCCCACAGGACGGCGGTATAGAAGTAATCATCCGCACGGACATCGGTGAAGGGGTTCGACTTAGAAGTCGGCTGCGGGCATCCAGCTGCTCTCCAGAGGAAGGTCACAACCTGCGCACGCGTGCAGGGGGCGTCCGGGCTGAAGGTATAGCGGCTTGTACCGGAAGTGATTCCCCGATCCACAGCCCACTTGACAGCATCGTAGAAGTAATCCCGGACAGTTACGTCATTGAACGGCAGCGAGCTGTTTCCAAGTGCGCCAATGATCGAAACCAGATCGTCAGAGAGATTCTTCGTCACGGTTACCGTGCAGCTTGCCGTGATGCTCCGATCGGCAGTGCTGGTAACCGTGATGGTCACTTTGCCTTCAGCAACGCCTCTGACACGACCGTTCGCATCGACCGTCGCGATCGTTCTATCAGAGCTCGTCCAGACGACATCGCGCTGCGTGGTGTCTGCGGGCGTGAAGACCGGCTCAAGCTGAATGGTCCCGCCAACGGAGACCGCCGCGTCGCGCAGCGCGATCGCCTCGATGGGGACGGGCTTGGCGGTGACGGTAACGGTGCAGGTCGCGCTCTTGCCGCCGGCGGTGGCGGTGATGGTCGTGGTGCCGACGCCAACCGCAGTGACCTTGCCGGTCTGGTCAACGGTCGCAACGTTCGTGTTACCGCTCTTCCAGGTGACTGTGCTGTCATCCGCATTTGCAGGCACTACTGTAGCGGTCAGCTGCTTCGTATTGCCGACCACCAGCGCCGTGCTGGTTTCGTTCAGCGTCACAGCGGAGACGGGAAGCTTCACAGTGACCTCACAGGTCGCGGTATAGCCGCCGTCCTCTGTGGTGACGGTGATGGTCGCGGTGCCCTTGCCGACCGCGGTCACAACGCCGTTCTCGACGGTCGCAACGGAGGTATCGGAGCTTACCCAAGTCACGTTCTTGTTTGTCGCGTAAGCAGGCAGGACCGTGGCAGTCAGAGTCTGCTTTTCGCCGACGTTCAGCGTGGTCTTATCCGGGGTCAGCGTGACGCCATTCGCGGCGACAGGCGCCGGAGAAACCTTCACGGTGCAGGTCGCGGTATATTTGCCGTCCTCTGTGGTCGCGGTGATGATCGCCTCGCCCTCACCAACAGCGGTGACCGTGCCGTTTGCATCGACGGTTGCAGCGTTTTCGTTGTCGCTGCTCCAGGTCACGTCCTTGTTCGTCGCGTTCTCGGGATAGACAGTGGCAGTCAGGGTCTCGCTGCCGCCAACAGTCAGAGCGAGCGTATTCTTGTTCAGAGTAATGTTGCTAACAGCAACAGGTGCCGGCGCAATGGTCAGGGTAGCATAAGCAGTAGCAGTGCTTTCCCAAATATCCGCACCATAGTTCTCAGAAAGCTTCAATTTGGAGAAGCCAAGCTCATAAGTACCAGCAGGTGTATTTGCAGGGATTTTTACATCAACAATACCAAACTCCTGCATTTTGACCACGTTGCCATCGTTAGAATTCCACGAAAGCATTTTAGTCACTGGGTTAACAGTAGCAGCAGGCATGTTCGCGCCACCCTTTAAAGCTGTTACAGGAAACTCATCTGTCGAAGCTGTATAGCTAACGCTGCAAGTTTCAAATTCCTTATTTGCAGTAAAAGTCATTCTTACTGTCTGGTCTTCGTCGCTCACAGTAAGATTGGGCTTGTCCAGTTCAACAGAGAAAACAACGCCCTTTGTATTGTTCTCATTGGCAGCAAATACGTTAACGCAAAGTCCCATGCAAAGCACAAGGCAAAGCGTTAATGCAATAATTCTTTTCATTTTAGAATTTCCTTTCTATTTCACCATGAAAGAGTCGTGTTTCCAACCTCAACCGACCTTGCTAAAGCAGCATCAGCCGAATCCACTTCTCCATCACCATTGATATCTGCAATATACTCTTGCAATTTCGTCAATCCAGCGCCAAGTCCAACCTCAGCTGCGCGAATCATCGCTGCATCTGCAGCATCCAATTCACCGTCGCCGTTCGCATCGCCCTTAATAGCAATCTTAATGACCGCGTTCGCAGGAACATTCGTAAGATCGAAGTCATAACCGCCTGCTTCGTTCTTGGTGGCTGCGATCTTTGTGTAGGTCTCGCCGCCATCGTCGGTCCAGAGCACCACGCACGCTGCATCGTTCTGCACGTTCAGTGTGTTGCCAGTAATTTTGTAGGTCGCACCGTTGCTTTTGCCAACCAGTTCAACCTTGTGCTCCGAACCCGTGGTCGAGCCACCGGTCGTAGAGCCACCGGTCGTGGAGCCGCCTGTCGTGGAACCGCCAGTGGTAGAGCCACCGGTCGTGGAACCGCCAGTGGTCGAGCCGCCCGTCGTAGAGCCACCCGTCGTGGAGCCGCCCGTCGTGGAGCCGCCTGTCGTGGAGCCGCCCGTCGTGGAGCCACCAGTTGTGGAACCGCCAGTTGTGGAACCGCCAGTTGTGGAACCGCCAGTCGTAGAACCGCCTGTAGTCGAGCCACCGGTCGTGGAACCGCCAGTGGTCGAGCCGCCTGTCGTGGAGCCGCCAGTGGTCGAGCCGCCCGTCGTAGAGCCACCCGTCGTGGAGCCGCCCGTCGTGGAGCCGCCCGTCGTGGAGCCACCAGTTGTGGAACCGCCAGTTGTGGAACCGCCAGTCGTAGAACCACCTGTAGTCGAGCCACCGGTTGTGGAACCGCCAGTGGTGGAACCACCAGTCGTAGAACCGCCGGTCGTGGAGCCGCCCGTGGTAGAACCGCCAGTGGACTCAGCAATGGTCACGCCGCCCGGAACGGAAACTGCGGTAACCTTTTTGCCTTCTTCGGCAAACAGTTCCTTCGCCGTTACGCTGACAGCAGCCTCACCGAAGTTAGCACCATCTTTTACAAGGAACGTCAGCGTAAAGATCGTGCCGTTATCTTTGACAAGAGTGGTATTCATAAACGTAACGATATTCTTTTTCGGGTTCGGCGCATAAATGCCGCTCAGGTACGTAATCTCTCGCGTTTTCCCTTCACTCTCCACGTTGTATGCCGTATTGATGGACTGCAGCGCAAGCTTGCTGCTGTCATACCCGATTTCCCAGACAGCGCTCAAAAAGCCGGGGTTGTTCTCAACGCTGACAGCCAGCGTCACTTCGTCTCCGGCGTTTGCATCCTCTGTCCAGCTTTCTACCGTGATCTTCGCAGCATCATCCGCGAGAACCGACAGCGAAAGTGAGAACACCAGCAGCAGCGCCAGCAGCATGCTCAGCATCCGCATTTTTTTCATGTTATCAAATCCTTTCGTTTTACTTTCTATCTCATCCCGCATCCCATTATCAGATGGGATGCGGGTAAATCGGAAGAAAGGAGAAAACAGTGTTTTCTCAATCCTCTATTCCAGCCACACGTCGGAGCAGAAGCACAGCGTCGTAGCTGTTTACCACGCTGTTTCCGTCAATGTCGGCGTACTGCAGATTGAAATCATCATCGACAAAGCTGGCAGCGTAGCGAAGGATCAGAACCGCATCATAAGTGTTTACAACGCCGTCCATGTTCACATCGCCAATCTCAAAGATCTTCCCCGCGAAGGCGCTGTCCAGATAGGCAGTGCGCGCTGTGAGCCAGCTCTGCATGTCGGCCACAACACCGACATAGGTTGCGTTCTGCCAGATGTGTCCGCCCTTAGTGTGATCGCCAATCCGGATGTACGGCCAGAGGACAAAGTTCATTTCCGCGCTGCCCGTCAGACGGGTTGCATAGCCGCTGACCGTTCCGTTTTCCGCAATCAGCTTCTTTGCCAGCGGCGCGAAGCTTTCGTTGTAGCAACGGACGACTGCCGCGCGGAAATCCGGGATTTTGATCAGCGCCTGCGCCAGATAGTGATAATCAGTGATATCAGGGCTGATTTCCTTTGTCCAGCCTGTGCCGAGCGTCATGTCCTGATCCCAGATGGGACCTGCGTACATTTTTTCACCGGCATCCTTATAGAAGTACAGCGAGGAAACGAAGCCGTCCGGGTTGAGTGCAAGCTCCTGCATCAGGAAAATCTTCACAAGAGAATCTCGGTCGACATAGTCGTAATAATGCTTGTCTGTTGACTCGTTATAGCCTGTGTATGCACCGGTTTCATCCGTAGCATAGACAGCGTCCTCAAACGCCTGATAGTATTCGCTGATGTAGCGCATGGCTTCCTTGCCGCACCACTCGGGGCTCTTGACGTTCATGCCCTTGCCCTTACGGGTGATAAAGCCGCTGACCTCGTCGGGTTTGTCATGATTCAGCTCCAGCAGATAGCCGCCCGTGATGTTCGCCGGCTCATTAAGATCCTTCGTAAAGAAGTAGGTCATGCCGTAGGCGTTTTCGCCGCTGGACGTCTGCATATCCATGCCATAGTTCGGATTTTGCTCTTTGTACGCATCTTCCATGTCGGTGATATCGACGCCAGTCGATTTGATGGTGTTCTTTTCGCTCAGCAGATACACACCGCGGTATTCGCCGTCGTAGTACAGGTTCACCCAATTGCAGCTTGCCGTATACGGCATCTGCAGGCTGGCTGCCATGTCCTTGAACAGCTTGTCGTGCATCAAGGTCGCGTCAAAGTAGTTCGCGAGCAGGACCCATGTCTTCACGTTTTCGCCGGTTTGCAGCAGATTAGAGGCTGTTTCCAGTTTGATCTGATACGATTTCTTTTCGGCGTACGTGAAGGTAGAATTGCCGCGTGCCTTCAGCTCGGTGATGTTCGTCGCGGCGATCTCGCCGCCGTTTGCGTCGATCATCCGGAGCGCCGCCGTCGTGGTGTTCTGCTTGTTCCCGTCGACATAGGCGCGCCCCTGCGCGTTCGCGTCCGTGCTTGTCAGATAAACGGTCGGAAGGCTCGTCGCCTGCATGACGCGGACGGTGAACGCCGTGCCGTTGCCGACCTTCGCAGTGATGGTCCGATAGCCGTTCGTCTCGGAAGCCAGCGCCGAAACATCCAGCGGATCTGTGCTGGAAACGTTCTGGCTGCTCAGATCGCCCGTCACCACCAGATCACCGGGCTCAGCCGAGCGCGTGAACACGGCGTTCAGGCTCGCAAGGTTTGCCGAAGCGGGCAGGAAGAGGTAGTTCGTGCCGTCCACCTGAACCGCCGGGATCTGCACATCGTCCACCGTCGCGGTCATGGCCGTTACGTCAGCCGATAACGGCAGCGCACTGACGGTGCAGACCGGGGATTTCCCGCTGCTGTATTCCTTATTGTTTTCTGCGGACGCTTTCGCGCAGCTCTCGACAAAATAATAGGTCGTTTCGTCCGGCACAAGCCCGGTCAGCGCAAATTCGCATCGGTCGGTCGTGTCGAGCATTTTGCTGTCTCCCCCGCTCTTATTGCAGGAATAGACCTTGTAATACGTTGCGCCAGGCGCGGCGGACCACGTCAGCTTTGCCGTCGTTTCCGCGCTCTCCGTCACGTTGAGCTTCTCAACACGCGCCGGGATGATCACATACGTCAGCTCGACCGTCCCATAGTAATTGCCTTTGCCCTCGTAGACAATCTTTGCCGTGCCGATGTCCTTGTTGTTCGGCCATTGCACATAAAGGTCCTTCATGATGCCGTCACTACCGACACCGGCGTCGTTCGAGCTCGTCAGAACATAATTGCCGTGCTTTCCGAAGCTGCTTGGGCGGACGCCGCCGGGCAGATATGCATATTTCGGGATTGGATCCAGATCGCGCGGGTTTTCCGGTGTTCTGAACTTAAACACAACCGCGTCGCTCGCAATATTGACGCCCACATAACCGCACTTGCTGCACACATGGTTGTTGTCCCATTCGTGACCAAGCGGGTAGAGGAACTGGCTTACGTTCTTCGCGTCGCACGCGGGGCACGTGTCAGTCGTGCGGCCGCCCTTAATGCAGGTTCGCTCATCCGTACGCACGGTCACGTAGGCATAGCCGTCCGCGCAGGAGTGATAGTTCTCCTCGCCGAAGCTCGAAAATTCATCTTTCTTCAACTTGCCGTCCGCTAGGATGGTATGCTTTCCGTCCGTCGTTGCCAGCACACCGTTATAGTCCGTGATCGCCGCATCGACAGGCGCTGCGCACCGGGCGCAGGTGATCGTGCCATTGAGCATATCGTACAGGCTCGTGGAATTGAAGGTATGTTTTCCAAGCTCGCAGTCCGTGCGCTTCTTGGTATAGGTATCGAGCAGGGTGCCGTCGTACTTGTAGGCGCGGATCGTCATGGACTCCCGCGTTGCCTCGGCGGTCATATACAGTCCCTGATACTCCGTGCGCTCGATGACCTTCGCGTGGCAGTCCAGTCGCGTGCAGGTCGCAGTCTTGCCGGACAGGTCGCCGCAGATGTAATAGACAATGCCCTTGGAGCTGTTCTCCGGCTGCTTCACGTTGCCAATCATCGGATAGGTTCTCGTATACGAGTTATCGTCGCCGCTGAACACGAAGTCGATGCCCGCCTTTTCCAGATTCGCCGCGATCGCCTTTATGGACGCCTCGGGCAGAACACCCTCCGTGCCATAGACCGGCATATGCGTGACCAGCACCTTCCAGCTGCAATCCGTCTTCAGCTTCTCTGCGATCTCCGCGGTCGCGTCGACGAGACTGCCGTTCGGCGCGCCCTCGCTCTGGTGGTTGACCACCACGACGCAGACATCACCGTATTCCACCGCATACCAGAGGTTCGGTTCGCTCTGCGGCAGGTCAAAGATGTTGCCGGAAACCTCGCCGTCGCTGTCGCCCATATATTCGTGGTTGCCAAGCGCATGGACCAGCGCCGTGCCGTTCAGCTTTTCCTGATTGACCACGGTAAAGAAGCTCTGCCAGTTTTCAAACTTGGTGACATCGTCGATTGCGTCGCCGGTCTGGATGCCGAAGTCATAGCTGCCCGCGCGCAGCTCCTGCAGCGCGCGTTCCAGATTGGCAGTACTGCTCGTCTGAATATCGCCGAGGATGAAGAAATTCGTCGTCTGCTCCGTGGGGTCCGCCGTAGTAAAATGGAAGACTTCAGACCACGTCGTGCCGTCGCCGACCTGATAATAATAGGTCGTTCCGGAACTCAAGCCGCTCAGCCGTGCGATATTGCAGCGAAGCGCATTGCCGGATGTGCTTTCCACGAAGAACTGAATTTTGGACGTTCCGGTAAATTCCATCGCGCCCGTCATGTCTGCTTTTTCCGCATAGCGGACGAGCGCTTTTTCTGCCGAGCTGTCAATGCTGCTCAGCCAGGTGATGCTCTGCGCGGTGGATGCGCCCGCCACGGCGTTATTCTGCACGCCAAACGGTAAACCTTCGTTTACATACGGCTTGTCGCAGACCACGGCGCTTGCGTTCTGTGAGCGTCCGGCGGAGGATACCGCGTGGAGCGTTTGCAGACCCGTTGTTGTAAACGTATATTTGAGTGTTCCGTCCGGACCAGTCTTGCCGAGGAGGGTCTCGCCCGCGTAAATGCTGGCGCGTGCCTGCGGCTCGCCGCTTCGGTCCGTGACGCGCAGCGTCGTCTTCGTGCCAACGAGGAGCGTTCGATCGACGTGCAGCTCGCACGCCGTCTCCAGCATCACCCGCTGTGCGCTCCCGACGAAGGTATTGCGCCCGGACGGCGTCTGATACGTCGCCTGCGCGATGGAATACTCAAAATACTTGTCCGAGGCGGCGCTCTCCGGGATCGTCAGCACCAGACACGCCATTTCATGGTTATACTCCTGCACCGTGCGCGCCATCTGAGTTGCAATGGGAGAAGCCTCAATGTGGACCGGAACACGATTGCCAGAAACTGTCCCGAGCGAAGCCGTATAGCCACTCGCAGCCTCCACCGTAACACCGGCAGCCAGATAGCTGGCGGGGAACTCGATCTCCAGGTCGGCACTGGAGACCCTCTCGTTGGTCACGTTGACCACATAGAGCGCAAATTCTTTGCCGATCTCTGGCGCTGCCTGCTGCGGCACAACGGCAATGCCAGCCTCCGTACCCTCCGGGTCGGCCACGCGGAAGTAATATGTCGTGTTCGTCTCGTTGCCGTACAGATCCTTGAGATAGACCGTAAGCGAATGCTCGCCGTTGCGCAGGTTCAGATTGCGCAGATAGAGCGAGCCCGTATTGATCTCAGCGTTTGCCGTCTGGTTGACACCGTCAATGTAGACGCGCGTCGAAGCCGTATCGATGCCGCTGGCATATTTGTCGGTCGCTTCGCTGTCGGAGTAGTTGACTGTGAAGTTCAGCGAGCTTCCGGTCACCTCCGGCTCCTGCCCGTCATAGAGCACCGTATTAGTTGTCGTCTCCGTCACCGACTCGATGGTGGGGTTGTTGATGTCGTTCGTGTTGGTGCCGTAGATGAACTGGATATTGTCGATCAGAATGTATGCGTCTTTGCAGGCATCCTTCGTCGTGCTGCCTTCTGTGAGCTTACCGGCATTCTGCGGCGAAACAAGATGCACCGCATAGCCGCGATAAAGGTCGATCGGCATCTGCATACTGGAAATATCGGCTTCCACCCAAATCCAGCCGCGCCCTGCCATGTCGCTCAGTGTGCTGAGAATGACAGTGTTGCCTTTCTCATCCACAGCAGAACCGTAATACTGCGAATACATCGTCACGCACGACGGTATCTTACCTTCGACAAAGGTAAATGTGCCGTTCGCGTTCAGCTTATTGTAGCCGTTCCCATCCACTGTGCTGTTTGCGCCGCCGGCGGAGATGACCTTCAGAATGGAATCGTCATTCTTGCGCGCTGCCGGAACGTTGACCCACATACCGATCTTGGTCGGCTGCTGCATATTGACCAGCAGGTCACAGGAATAGCCGAAATCTGCGGCAATGGGTGCTGTAGCGCTCACCTGGTTGAAGTCATACGCCAGCTTATACGCACCTTCGCCAAAGCGCACGCCGTTTTCCTTCCCGGTCACCACGCCGGATCCTGCATAGTTGGCTCCGACTCTGCCTGCTCCGGAGCGAACCCACAGACGATATTTCTGAATTTCATCCGCGCTCAATTGCCCGCCGTGACCATTATTTGCCTCATGGTTGTCAGAACCTGGTTCTACGTAGGTATTCCAGTAGCTCTCAATGGATGTCGATGCGTCAGGTGCTTCAAAGTCAAAGAGCACCAGCGGTTCCAGACCTACTACCAATTCGATTGAGCCGGAAACAGACGGGTTAGCCTTCAGCACAACCTGTGCCATTGCACGAAGAGAGTTTTTCTTGTCTGCAACGAATTGATTATTCTCAAACTGACCGATGGTGAATGTATGCTCCAGATGCACCAGCTTTATGTTTTCGTCCTCAGTGCATTCTTTCCAGCCATCGTCTGTCAGCTTTTCAGCCTTATCGTGTGTCAAAAGCTCCTGCACAGTGATCGTTCCGTCCGCACCGACCTGATAGCTTGCGCTTTTCTCGGTGAAATAGGTTTGATAGGTGCTTCCGTCGCCAGCGCCCCATTCGATCATCTGCGTTTCGCCGATGTTACCGGTCAGAGACATGAAAATTTTGGGTGCAACGCCCCACGGCGTTTTTTCCTGATCCAGATTCGGACCTGTCCACTTGAAGGGCTTACCTCCGCTCCATTTTTTCGAGAAGCCATAGCCTTTTTCTTCGACCAGCGCCGTGTATTTATAGCTGATCTCTTCGGACTCGTCGAGCGACCAGACAAAGTCCCCATCCTTATACCGCACCTCGCGCCCGTTCCACGTCGGCTTGAAGGTCATATCGCTCGTCTTGCCGAAATCGAGCGAGACGCTGTTGTTCGTAAAGCCGAGCGTATCTGGCCAGTGCAGTTCAATTTGCGTCGTTCCGGCAACTTCACCGTTTACCGTCAGGGCTGCCGTGACCGTGCCCTCAGCGCCTTCGTTCGCGGTAAAAACGCCCGTCTGTGCGTTGATGGAGCCAAGCGCCGCGCCCTCTGTCAGAGACCACGAAGCTCCCGCCGGGATATCCATCGGGAAACCACCGCCGTCCACGCCGCTCGCCTTAAATGCGACCGTGCTGCCCGGCGTATATATTTCGTTGTTCGGCATCAGAACCGCATGGTCAAATTCGCCGGTCGCCTTCGCGCTGGAAAGCACCATCAGAGTGTTGGACACGCGCCGCTCATAGCCGTCGGATGGGCGGCATCGAAGCGTCAGACCCGCGCTTTTGCCGTTGGGGTCGACCTCTGAGACCACGTCGCCCTCGCGCTGCGTTGCGAACGTGGACGAGCCACCGCCATCCAGATTGATTGCCCTCTCGCAGCCGAGTTCTTCCATCGCCGCCGCCAGCTCTGCCATGGTCATACCGGCGGAGTACGGAGACTGCCGCCCGTCCACCATGAACAGCACAACGCTGCCGTCCGGCTTGATGCCGACCGCCGTGCGCGAGGCGCGGGTGCTGTTGTCAAGTCCGGTATACGCCTTACCATCGCTGAGGATATCGCCGAAACTGGAGATTGCTTCGCTGACGCGCCCATCGGCGACCGCCTGAGTATATTCCGTGCCATCTGTGATATGGGCAACATTCTCTTTGTCGACCCAGAAAGTCGTGCTGTTCGCGGACTGGATCACAGTTCCGTCCAGCACCAGCGCACCGGAAGGGCGACCGTTGCTCATGTCGAAGCCGCCGCCGTTGATCGCGCCGACCACGTTCACCTTGCGCCGGGTCTCCATTGCCTGCGCCTGCTCGGTGGTCTTGACCATCGCCCATTGGTTGTTTTTGATGTCACCGATGTTGTAGTCGCTGTAGCCCGCCGCGAGCGTCGCGGTAGAATCCTTTCCTACCTTGACCTCCATGACGTGACCCACCATCTGCTTGGTCAGTGAGCCGTTGTTCAGCAGCCACTCATACTCCTTGACGTCCTTGGAGATTTGGTACTCTGTTCTGGATATCTCCTGCATATCCAGCGCAGCCATACCTGCGGTCACCGCATTCGCTTGCAGCGGCAGCAGTGCAAGCAGCAGTGTCAGCAGCAGAAATATGGAACAAATGCGTTTTTTCATTCCCTTTCCTCCCGATTTTCCTTTTGAAGTCATACCGAAGGAACAGTTCTGGCCAGAACATTTTGGATACAAAAGTACACATTTTTATCGGTATTAAAGTAGAATCAGGTCTTGCAAAATACATATGAAAATGTTATTATTTAGGTGTATTCAAAGTTGCCGAGGAAACGGTTTGCCTCTGGTTAACAAACTGTACTTATGTATCCGCATTGTCCCTTGCCCACCGAAGGAAGGTCCGGTGGGTGATTTTTAATGCCTTGGCCGCTTGACAGGCAGAGACTTCACCTCTGCTCCACCGCTCTTTCCATTCCGGGAATTCCGCCGGTTTTGGAGATGGCCGTCGACCAAACTGAACGCCCCGCGCTTTCGCCGCCGCAATGCCCTCTGCCTGCCGCTGCCGGATGAACTCACGTTCCGTCTGCGCGACGTAAGAAAGAAGCTGCAAGACGATATCCGCGATCAGCGTGCCGGTCAGGTCGCGGTTTTGCCGCGTGTCCAGCAGCGGCATATCCAGCACCACGATGGCCGCGCGCTTTTCCTTTGTAATGACGCGCCACTGCTCCAAAATCTCTTCATAATTTCTCCCAAGGCGGTCGATGCTCTTGACAACAAGCGTATCGCCGTCTTTCAGTTTGCGCATCAGCCGTCGGTACTGCGTCCGCTCGAAATCCTTTCCGGACTGCTTGTCCACGAAAATTGCGCTTTCCGCAATTCCAAAGCCAGTCAACGCAATCAGCTGCCGCTCCGCGTTCTGTTCTCTTGTAGATACACGTGCATACCCATATTCCATTTTTCAGACCTCCAATCTATTTCCGGATACGATAGATTGTAAGTCAGCAGTTAACCATACCGTTCAAGTAATCGTTTCTGTGTTCACCTCGCTCAAAATATTGAAGTTATTATAACTCCATATTAACTCTGTTTCGGATTTTTGACAAGGTGAAAAGTTATTATGAGTCCATAATAACTTTAATTGGAGATGGTAACATGGATAAAACAAATGAAAAGCACTTCGGCTTGCGCGTGGACGGCGATATTTTGGCAAAGTTCCGCTATGTTTGTGGCTTCGAAGGACGTTCAGCCAATGCGCAGATTATTCAGCTCATGCTGAAGTTCATTGCAGATTACGAGAAAGAGCACGGAAAAATCCAGTTATAGGCAAAAAGCAGCCCAGAGGCACACAACGTGTATCTCTGGGCTGTTTCATATCACTTCTTGCTCAGATATGCCGCAACGCGGTCAACGAAATACGCCGCATTCTCGATCTGCGCAGCCGTATCCGCTTTGGAGATCACAAAGAAATCGTCGTAGTCGCTGTCCGTCCGAACGTCAAACAGGACGGAGATGATCTCAGACATTCTGGTTTCAAAGATTCCTGTGTTGATATATCGGCGGCGGAACTCGGAAATGATGCCGCTGTGGTGCTTCATGTCAATCTCGTCGAAAGCCAGCACCGCGCGCATCGCGTGGAAGACCGCGTAATAGGAACGGTTCGCCGCACTCTTATAATTCCCTGTTTCAAGTAAGTTTCTCGCCGCGGAAAGGCATTCAACTGCGTGTTCCAGCCGCGCCTGCGACAGCGCCTTTCGTTCATGCTCCTGCATAGCGGATACCCTCCCGAACGACGTTCCGGTAATACGGCAGCGCTGTCTGATAGCGTCTGAACTGCTCCAGCGGCTTGACGGTCACGGAAACGGTGATGTCGTGCTCCAGACTCAATCGGCTGGTCACCTTTGCAACATCGTTGCGGTGTTTCGCGATCTCCGCTTGCTCCAAATCCACAGTCAGCAGAATATCAATGTCCGACTCCGGATTGAAATCGCCGCGCGCATAGGAGCCGTACAGATAGGCGTCATGAATGCGCCCAAAAATCGGACTGCACGCATGATAGACGCTGTGCAGAATTTCTTCTGCCTGATTTCTGGTACACATATACTCGCCTCCATTCTTTGTTTTATTATACCCTGAATTGCCCCCACCGTCAACGGTGGGGCATGACTACTGTTTGACTACTATCGTCCAAGAAACAAAAAAGCCGGTTTGCCCAGTGTTTTCAATGGTTTTCGTAAAATTCAGAGAAGCTGGGTGCTCTCGTTAAAAACCGTATAACCCTTGAAAATGCAGCATTTTATCAGATGATGTCTGAAAACTCCGACCGTCGACATTGCTCCTGTCAAGCTCTATCCTTATGTAAAAAGCAAGACGCAAACTCAAATGCATGAGTTTGCGTCTTGCTTTTGCCCGTACCGACT
>ENA-UEQO01002968-UEQO01002968.1-human-gut-metagenome-genome-assembly--contig:-NODE-2968-length-14107-cov-5.018247_pt1 | contig 14107 bp, 14 predicted proteins | sample MGYA00242938_ERZ507940 | MGnify/ENA primary metagenome ERZ507940 (study PRJEB26167, sample SAMN06115517) | human gut metagenome | host: Homo sapiens | place: China:Chongqing | collected 2014-12-03... | reverse complement strand
CAATAAATACAATACAAAAATACAAATTTTAAATACTTGATCAGATCAATTATGTATGCTATAAATCATAATTCGGTAATTCCAACAATTCAAAGAGCGCTTCTAGGGACAAGAGCTATAGCATCTCCCACCCCGCAATAATATCACTCATCTCCGCCTCCCGTCCATTCTCCACCCGGCTCATTCCGGACACAATACGGATCATCTGCTCACGGTCGTTCACATTGGTCGAATCATCAGCTGGAATTCCGGCATAATCAGATACAGCCATAATGTAGGCTTCCGTATGGTTATTATCCTCCGGTGGGGCCCAACGGGTAATCAGCTTACGGATAGTGTCGAGCTTGTAATTTTTGAAGTAGTTAGACAATATTTTAAACATAGCCCGGTATCCGTAAGCCATTGTTGTAAATTGCTTAAACGACTTATCCTTGCTTGGACGGATTTCTCCCTGAAACAAATCATCGTTAATCCGGATATTTCCGGGATTATTATTTCTTAAACCTCTTGGTAAATTATTCTTTTTCATTTTTATCCTCCTATTATTAATACCCATTCTGCGGTTCACGATCACCGCATTTCTTTCTCTCACATCTTTTCATGGCAAGTTCAAGCTTGACATCCGAATAGCTCTCTTTCAAAGTAAAAAGCTCATCCTGTACCTGTCGAAGCCTTCCGGTTTGTTCTACAAAGCGTTCTTCTTTTTCTGATAGCTGTTTTTGCAGGAACTCGTTATACTCACGTAAAGCCTTGAACTCCTCTACATCGGCATGGGCATCCTCGATACGCGCATTCGTTTTCCGGTTCGTATAGAAGCTAATCCCCCATTTTATCGCCTCGAATCCTCCCAATGTTCCGATGATTGTCAGGATGTCAGTTAATTCTACATTCACTTTACACCTCCTTCTGTTTTATTTGATCATCTTTGTTACGAGTTTTTTCATTGCCATAAGGCAGTGTTTGTTATTTCTCCGCCTCCGGCCTGTGATAGATGGGAGGCGGATTTTTATATTATTCGCCCGGTTGCTCCTCTTTTAGCGGTTCATCCAAAATTTTGACATACGTCGGCATCGTGAACTCAGAGAACATGCCGTTGCGATCTATGAAGTCAACACGTTGTTTGAGGTATTGAAGTTCTTCGTCTGTCAAAACGATATCTGTTGTTTCCGTTATGGCCGCTGCATCGGTAAATCCGATGTTGATTTGACCACTCCCCATATCCTTGATAACGATACGCTTCTGATCAACCTCCGAGATCGCTATCTTACTGTCTATCGATACTTTCAGTTCCATGTTTTTTCTCGTGTCAAACTGTGGTAACACGGTGTTGAGTATTAATACTCTGTCTTTTAATGTCAGTTCCATACTTTTATTTTAATGATGTTATTGTCAAAAGTTCTTGTTAAACAAGTACCATGTTTGATTAATATATGCGAATGTAGCGCAATCGCCTTTACGCATATCAAGAGTTATCGAGTCTCCGTTTTCATTTACTAACGGAGTATTTGTGTCTTCGGGTCGTACACATATCGCATCAGTTGCGTGTCTCGAAACTATTACATGTATGAATATGACAGAATTATAACCGATTTCACTCCAGGAATCTCCATAATCGTTGTAAACAGTTCCCATTTTACTTGAGACAGTATTTCGGGAAGGTAGATAAACGTTAATATATGACGTTGGTTGAAAGAGATAGGTATCCATATAACCTATATCGTTTATAATCGCATTAGTCTTTGCCCCCGGTCTGACATATCTTGCGGTCGATATCGCACCATTCAGTCTTAACCCCCCATTGCAGAATAATGCGTAGTTGCGATAGCCACCATTAACATTTATCACAGCCCCATAATTTATATCGTTGTGATTAGTTGCATACTCAAGGCGCATCAAAGCACTTGTTCCCCCAAGCGTAGACGGCAAGGTATTTAGACCAAGGCCGGCCCATTTACCGGAAGATGAAAATCCCAAAAACGCATTACTTCCTGAGGAATGAAGAAAGAACTTCGACGATGATTCACCTGAATAGCGGTTATCCGAGAACAATCCTCCACTCTCCATCCTGAGTCCTCCGATGTAGGCATCCCCATTTTGATAAACTTTAAACGGGGCATTTGCAGGCGTTGCATTACCGGCCCAGATCCGGACAGAGTTTCCGGCAGTTCCACCTCCCGATAACCCGGCAAGTTTTTCTCCATTTGAATTTGCTATATAGATACTGCCTCTACTTTCCACATTTCCGTTGCTTTCTACCCGGAATGTCGGATCAGTGGGTGGTTGCCCTTTCGCCCCGGCTGTTCCTCCCGACCAAATACGGATTGTACCAGACGCCGACATTCCACCTGTGCTTCCAAAAGCGATTGCACCCGTAGTTATGAGTCCGCCATTGATCTCCGTTATTGTATTGTCATACTTTGAGGCAAGAACCCATTTAGAACCGCTATATCTATAGATATTCTCCCCATCCACCCATAAGTCATTCGTTCGCATACCCGATGTTGGAGCCGTCGTTTGATAAAATACCCTTGCCTTGTTATTTGCAGTCAATTGGGCGTTGTTGGCTGCATTTGACGCATTCTCTGCATCTGTCAGGGCATCATTTACCCCATCATACAACGGTTGAAGGTTAGGACGGTCAGTAATGTTATCATAACCGGATGTTCCGGATTTGAATATCACAGGTCCGGTTATAGTCCCATTCACCAGATCAATCACCAATCGGGCTAACTTGTCCTTTATCAATCCTGTCGTGATCGTCTGGCCGGCAATCTCAGTGTATCCATAATTCGGAAGCCAAGAGCGTACGCCATCCTCCGGAGTATTGAGCACCCCTACCCAGAAATGATAGAACCCTGTTTCATCCTCTAACTTTATCTGCCGTTCACTGACATATATTGAGCCATTTGTTCCTTCTTTTGGACATTTGGCATAAACATAATAGGCAAGCGAATTATTCAGCCGGAAAGAAGCCGCCGGAATAGCCCATTCACGGATTTCCTCGCTAACGGTAAAGTGTACTAACTTTCCTGTCGTATTCTTGAAATAGTTGGCATCATTGTCCGCATTCGGAATAAACTTCATTCCTATAAGCTCCATCTGCTGGGAATTGGTACCGACGATAAGTTGCGCCGTATGCACGGCCAACGGCTTGATAAGTTCAGTGAAATAATCCCCTTCCGGGTCAAACATCATGCCCAAAGTTTCCATCACGTCCCGCCATGAACGTTTCGTATGTTCCCGAACCGGCTTAACCGCATCCTCAATCTCTTCCGGCACTTTATTCACATCATCCACCAGATCCTTAAAACCATTCGATTCAAGGAAATCGGACAAGGTAAGTTCATACCGGTATGAAGGTGTACCGTCTTTCTCGATATACCTTTTTATTTTGGTAACACGAATCTCTCGATCGATATCCAACTGTTCAGAATATACGCCAACCATCTGGCCACAGGCGATAAAGATGTTTTGCAAACGAAAAACAATTTCATCACATTTTCCTCGTAACTGGATGCGTTTCTCGCACTTGCCATCCAACCATGTTTGCGCCTCTTCCTGTAGCTGTAATGAAGCGTTATCCCTGTAGCTTTGCGGCATTTTCAGGCCGGTAAGGATAAACTTGTCACCGACAGAAAAATTAATGTCACCGGGGACTTTCAAGGCGTTTTCCTGGTCATTCTGCTTTAGTTTGAACTGTTTCAAGTCATTGTCCCAACTATCTTCAACGATTGCAAGGTCATAGCCAGCCAAGCCGCCATCCTGGAATGTAACGATCACTTCCACCCCGTCCAACAGGCAATCGGTAAGATTGAAATCCATACCGGCAGCTCTCAGAGTGTAATCGTCGATCTTTTCTGTTACGGCAAACTCTCCTTTCGGAAAGATATGGTCGAATTGCATGGACTTTTCTATCCGGCCGTACTTCTCTACATTCTTTTCGATAGAGAGCCGGCCATCAGGCAGAAGAAGATAATCAGCACCATAATCGGGACCGAGATTCTTGTCTGAACCGTATGGATAAAAAACCGTCACAGGTGGCGTATCATCAACAGCAGACACTTCCAGTTCGGTAAAACCCATTCCTTCGCCCTGTGCCAAGACAAGGCCGTTGCTTGAATACTCCCTCCTGCCGATATTTATTGTCTGGCCGGATATCCAGTATTCCGTATCCAATTCTTTAATGAGTTCGTCAAGTACCGTCCCGACTTTCTTATCTTTGAAAGAAAGGGTAACCATCCGGGATTCGATACAGGATCCGGCCACCCAACCAGATCCTGTACGGTTCATGTTTTTGACAAATAGGGTTAGCCAGTCACGGGCGGTACCGGTGTAATAGTCGAAGTTCTTTTTCCGCTCCGGTGTACCATGAAGGAAAAACTCTGCATCCAAAAGGTCGTACCGACTTGAATAGAACTGAACGGTATATTCCCAACCAAGAGATGTCTCCCTTTTCGTAACTTTCTCATTATGCCGGATCTTGTATTTTGTCCCTTCAAAGTCTATATAGTCGTTGATTTGAAGGTTTACCACATTTCGGGAAAGAAAATTCAGGGTAAGAGTGTCCTCACCCATAATCTCTTCGACCGTATAACTATTATCCTTCAGATAAACGTCACAAACTACCGTATTTCCGCGCTTTATTTCCATACTGCTAAATAACCTACTTATTTTTAGGCAATAAAAAACACGGCAACCGGATATATGACATTTTACCGGTTGTCGTGTTTTAATATATAAGGTAGATGTTCTGTTTATGGTAAATTTCTAAAGCGCAAGTCCACACGCGCCAAAAGTCGTAGACAACGCTGCAATCTCACACCAGAACATCGGCTTCGTTGATACAAAGTCCTGCCATATATTACCACTCAACCGTTTACTCATGCCTATTACCGTGTAAACGATAAAAGCCAGCCACACCGGAATAAGAACCCACCAGAAAGACGTGCAGCCAACCCATAGCTGAGAAGAAAGCAACGTCAATGCCGCCGATCCACAATGAATGCGGTTTATCCAAGTGTCTTTGAAATCAGGAGCCAAACCGACACCAATCAAACCGATACAGGCTGCGATCGCCAGCAACCGCATAGTAAAGGTTGTACTCATTTCCCAAATGACCGGGAATAGGAACATAGCCGTCAGTGCCATGCTTGCTCCAAAGATCAATTTATGATCAAGAGTATAATACGTCGCACTAATTGAGTACGGTACACCTTTTGCCTTTATACAAACTGCTGCCGTATAAACTGCGATAACCAAAAAAGAAATAATTAATAATAACATGATTTTCAAACTTTATTGTTTAACTTTGTTTCCGGAGACCCTCGGTCCCCCTAATTTTCTTTTTTTACAGCCTCCAATCTGTGATAGCCTGGAGGCTGTTTTATTATTCTTTCGCCACCGAACATTTTATATCTCCATTTGTTTTAAAAGAAAATACCCAACCTGGGGTTGGCGATTATCAATAATTTTTTCTGAATATACATTTGCTGTCTTTCTACTGTGACAGCCCAAAGACAGTGTCACTAATTTATTAATACGGCCTTGCAGGCGGAGTGAAGTTTGATGTCCAACGGGCAATATTACTGATGCGAAACTCGTCAATCATACCGTTCAGATACAATCCATAATCCCGATATTTTCCGATCATTAAAGAACTATAGTACCCTGAAACCATCGTTGATGTGAAACCAGACGCATACACTCCATTTACATACACTTTCCAATATCGAGATTGTGACCTGACGATCGCAAGATGAACCCACTGATCCCGTGGCATCGTAAAATAGCATATTGCATCCCCTCGGGTTCCACCATACTGCAGTCCAAAGAAAATGCGTCCGTCAGATTCCTCCATTATATCAAAGCTGTAACTTCCATAAGCAACGCCTTTTGACATTATACCGTTTTTCACACCACTTTTCAGTTTAATCCAAAAATCGACGGTATAGTTTGGATATAGGGACTCGTTTATGGCATTCGTTCCACTTACCTTTACATACCCGTTTCCTGAAAACGAAACGCAATTCTTGAATTTTCCCACTACATAGGACATATTACTACCAACATAAGGCTTGCCTGAGACTTCATCTTTCAATGATCCATCAAAATGTAGCAACAACAAAGTATTCTTGTCTACTTTCTTCCGTCCCATCATCGATCTTATCATACCAACCTCCTTTCCGCCGAAAGTCGGTCAGATACTTTAGTTAAGAGGTGTTTACCCCCCCCCATTAACATTTGCAAACAATTATTTCTCATGACTTTATCTCCTATTTTTTAGTCGTTAATATCTTGTTTCATCTTTTTCAACGGCAGATCATTCTTCGTAAGCCCAATAGCGGATCAGGACAGTGCCATCACCGCCGTTACCGTAAGTACCACAACCGCCACCACCGTAACCGCCACTTTTTCTATTGCCATTTCCAGTTCCGCATCCTTTGTCGTAATCGGATTCTCCACCCATGCCCCCATTTATATTTCTGTCTGAACCACCACCTCCGGCATTTCGTTTCCCAGTAGGTTCGCCAAAATCGCGGGTTGTATGCCTTTGACCCTTTCCTCCGCCATATAGGGAACCAGCTGGATAGAGAGAGCCATTTTCATTGCGGCTGCCGATTCCGTTAGATCCATCAGAACCCGCTTTAGCCGTATCTGAATCATCTCCTGCTCCGCCACTTCCGCCGTTGCCACCAGTATATGCTCCGGCATTACTTCCGCCTGGATAACCATTACCCGCACCATTTCCGCCATTAGCTCTATAACTTGAATTTAAGAATTGAGAGTATCCACCGTTGGGGGCAACTTCAGAATACCCTCCAATTCCTCCTTTCCCAACTGTTATCGGAATTGACTGACCCGGTGCAACAGAGATAGCATCACCGTCTCTCCATCCGGATGTATCTTTTTTGAAGGTTTTAGTATAGCCGCCACCTCCACCGCTTCCATTATGTCCTGCACCCCCTCCTCCGACAAGAAACACATCAACCTCCCTACATCCTTTAGGTACGATCCAGGTATAATTCCCGGCAGGATAGAACCTCTTGGTGAACAACTGCAACTTCTTCCGTCCCATCATCGACCGTCTCATCTACGCCCTCCTTTCTTACGATAAGAGGTCGTAACTTCTTTATTTAGAGAGCATTTTACCCCCCCCCGTTTAACTTTTAATAACATAATCTGTTTCATTGCTTTACCTCCTGTACAATTGTGGGCAAGTCTTTCAAGTCGTTCGGATAACCTGTAACGGTTGTCAGAATGCAGAGATAGATCACACCGTATTGTTTATAATATTTGTCTTTCTCGAATGCCATACCCTGCACGTATGGAATAGGATCATCAAGCGTGCCTGCGTGCTCATCTTCAACGATCTTATACAGTGAAGCAGTTTCTATGCCCGGTTTCCAGTCGGCTTGCAGCTTGTGCTTTTGTATCACTTCAAACAAAGTGTCGCTTTCTCCTTCCACTACTCGAAGCCGGAAGCCTATTTCAACTTCCTTGCCAAACTCCGCATCTTTCTCACCCCAAATGGGGAATAAGACCTGCATCTCCAACGCTTGGCTGGCTGTGAGAGACACGCTGTTCATCATCGCACGGGCAAAGGTCACTGCCTGCGCTTCCGGGGATTTAGCGATTGCCTTATCTGCTTTAGTTTGCAAGGCTGCCGTTGTTGTATGGATCATTTCAGGATAGCCTTCCACCACGATAGCTTCGACCTCCTCGGCTGTTTGGGCGGCATCGATACGGGATAGCAAGCCGTCTGTCACCTTGGCGCACTGCTCCGAATAGTCCGCTATTTCGTCAAGAGCAACCGTTAAGATATTCGAGGCGTACAGATGACCGCCTACTTCGACTTCTTCCTGCCGGCCACACTTATCCTTCACTTGCAGGGTGTTCGAGACATATGCGTCCTGTTCATCAATATAATAATGATGGATGTCTTTGTCGTAGATTTCCTGCCGTTTGGCATCACGGGCACGCCAGAGCAGTTCTTCCGGTGTCGGCTGTGGTTCCGGTGTCAGTGCCATATACCAACACTCGAGCGGTGATGCCTCCGGATAGTCGTTATGATACTGTTCCTGCTCTTCACTAAGCAGGAGATAAGCGCCATCTTCGTAATTTTCGATATTGTCGCCAACAAGATAGGAATCAGGCAATTCTTGTTCCAATTCCAAAAACTGAATGTTTTTTTGAATATACAGCATATTGTCTTATTTATATTTCATGTAACGAAGTATTATGATACCGGAACCGCCTGCGCCAGAATAGCATCCTCCTGAGACATTGGAACCACTTATATAAAAAGAACCTCCTCCTGAGCCCGTATTGGGTTCTCCATTAGTAGGTCTTCTCGAAATATCTCCGACATAACCGATACCACCGCCACCTGGTGCTGATCCGGAACTATATTCTCCACCACCTCCACCACCTCCGGCGTACAATTTATTATTGAACGGGCATCTGGTAGTACTCCCTTGACCGATTCCAGGCATATCACCTGCCCCATTAGAACCATCACTTCCACCAATATATCCTGCCGTCTTTTCTGCAGGTCTTCCACTACCACCACCTGATCCCCCATCGCCCCCTATTCCGGAATATCGACCTCCATTTCCGCCAAGAGCTTTTATTGAATTAGATTTAAACCAGGACTCTGACCCTGGAAGACCATTCTTCTGATCATCGTAAGCAGACATCGAAACTACACGATCTCCCCCTTTCCCTATTGAATAGCTAACAACACTTTCTGGAGTAACAGGCACATCAAGATATGTTTTAACATACCCCGATCCGCCCCCTCCACCACCTCTTTCAGGGCCTGACGATGCACCAGAGCCACCGCCACCAACAATGAATACATCAACAAATTTACAACCAGCTGGCACCATCCATGTACCGGATGATTTTAACTCTTCCACAACTTCTACCAATTCTCTCTTTCCCATCATCACCCTTCTCTTCATCTCTCACCTCCTTTCATTATACTCTCACGACAATTATCCCATGTTCTTTTTTCAGCGATACCCCTGTGGCTTTACCAGCTGGCAGTTCAACGCTTGTTTCCTCCGATTGCCAGCCCGAACCGTTTGGGATCGGTTGGTTAATCGTTGATCCGGTGTTGTTCTTAATGGACAGATAAAACTCCTGCATCTCAGGAACGCTTCCTATATTCGCAAAGTTGATCGCCTGCACAGATGTACTCGAATAGGTAAAACGCAAGTTATACGGTGATGAAGGAAGAGCCGCCAGAGACTCGACATCGACATACTCTTTCAACCTCAAAGAGTCCGATACCTTCGTTTTCTCTTCATTGCTGTAATTATTGTCGGTATGGACATAAGCAGCGTCCTTGACCGTATGGTCGTCATTCTGTAACTGGGATAGCCTTGTCGGAATCGCCTGCTGAACGTTTGTGATGCTCTGGTTCAGCCCGGCGATGATCCCTTGCAACGTCTGTGTGTCCTCTACGTTGGCAAGGAAAGCGATGATCTCGTTAAATGACTCGATGGCACTCGATGCGTCACCCGAAACGAGCGTGTTGACTTGCTGCTGCAAGGCTGTCAGCGCGTTCCTGATTTCCGTGTCGTCGTAGCTTTCCCCGTCCTGTCCTTCGGCTACCACACCCGTATCTTCGTCGCCGATTTTCCAGTGCTTCGTTGCCGGATCGATCGAAGGAACCGGAGCATTGTTTCCCCGAAGGTTCGGGGTGTCAAACTTACCTTCAGCCGTCGTGATCGTCAGGATATAGGTCGTGGCATCATTCGTTTTAACTGTGACCTTCACCTCCTGCATGACGGCCGGCAACTGGGCAAACGTATGAACGCCATCAGCCAGCTTCATGTTGAATTTACCGTTTTCCAAACGTTCAAATAACCAGACTGATGTAGGGTAGACGGTTGCGTTATCGGCCCATTCAGCCGTCGTCAGTTCGATCTGTTGATAAATAAATGCACCTTTCTTACTCATTGCTCAAATATCCTTGTTTTATCGTTCGTACTGATTCATTGTAATAATTGGCTCCTGTCAGATAAACATTACCGGGCAAGGCTGTACCGCTGCCGGATTCCTGCCACGAGGCTTTTCCCCCGGCAAAATCATAAAGCCGGTAGAATACATATTCGCCATCTTCCGCTACACGCACATCATCACCGATACGAAAATTGATGGTTGTACCGTCGGTATTGACATAGCTCAATGTATTTTCGTCCGGGATAGCCTCCAACGTCGGGATCTCCGGTTTGTTCTTGATGTAGTTCTTATTGACAGGATCGGTAACGTTCCAGTCGGGTTGTAGTCCACTGATGACTCCTTCGGCGGCTTCGGCTGCACGATTGGCGCGGTCGGCGGCTGTGTTGGCCTTGCCGGTTGCGACTATGGCATCTTCCTTTGCTGCATTAGCAGCCAAAGCAGCCGTATCCGCCAGTCCTGCCTTTTCATTGGCCAGAGTAGCGGCAACATTGGCTGTATTTGCCGCCTTGTCTGCATTTTCTTTTGCCGTGTTTGCGGCCAAAGCTGCATCCGTCGCCGATTTTGTAGCAGTCTCGGCAGAAGCTATGGTATCATCCGCACGCTCTACAGCCGCATTAGCATTTTCGGCGGCAGTTGTAGCCGAGGATGCTGCTTCATTCGCTTTATCCGTTGCGGTATTGGCATTTAATGTTGCCGTGTCAGCCTTTCCTGCGGCATCATTGGCCTTTCCTGCGGCTATATTGGCTTCAACAGTTGCTTTATCTGCTTCTTCCTTTGCCATATTGGCTGAAGCTGCTGCGGTATCGGCATTCTCGGCTGCGGTATTGGCTATACCGGCTTTTTCCTCCGCCAATGCAGCGGCAGCAACAGCCAATTTGGTCGCTGCATCAGCATCTCCGGCAGATTGAGTTGCTTGACCAGCTGCGGCATTTGCTAAAGCTGCGGCATCATTTGCAGCCTTGGTTGCCGCCTCTGCGCTCACTTTTGCGATGTTTACATTCGATATAGCAGTATTAGCTTCCTCCTTAATTTGGGACATCTGTTCACGAACCTCTTTTGCCGCATCCGTTGCCGGCTTCATAAGTTCGGCCTTATCAGTCTCTGTCAGATCAGAAAAATGCAGTTTCAATTGATCCACTTCTGCTGGTGTCAGATCGGAAAACTTCATTTTCAATTCTTCACGGTCGAAAATATCCACGTATGCACTATCCGGCTCACCTTCGTATTTCATTTGAAGCGTACCGTTCAACTTTCGAAAAACCGGCTTCTCTCCTTTCGGCCCACGAATTTTCTCAATTTCCAACAGATTCTGCCAAGCACCATTAGCTCCTTGTTTCCAAAGGATGTATTTATCGTTTATCCCTAAAAACGCACTAAGGCCGGGATCGCCCTGTTTACCTTTCATTGCAGAGGGCAAAGCACGCTTAGGTCTCCCACCCTGAATGATCAGGATCATATCATTATCGGTTATTGTTCCGGCTGCCGGAAGCAAATTAGCCCTGATTATTTCAAATTCTTCTGCCATATCAATTGAAAACTATTATTCTACCTTGCTCGTCTGCCAATAACCCCAAATCCGGATCCTTCAGCACACGGTAACGAACATCACCGCCGGCATCTATCCAACTCACTACGGGAGCAACAACAGAAATAGTGAATCTTGCCCCTATCCGGTTCTCCTGCCAGACTTCCACAGAAAAGGACGGGCAATCCGTATAGTACACCTGAATGATACCATCCAACGTCTTAATATATAATTCCTGATTTCCTACACCGGATATCTGGCTAAAGAATGCCCGATAGTTATTCAGAAACTCTTCCACACTGCCGGCCAACATCCAAAGGGACAGTTTTATTTCCCGATGCAGGGTTTTGATTGTCGAAAGGTCTACCGTACGGCCATCAGTGAACGGCGCCTTAACCGCAGGATATTTCAAGATGTCCTCCTGGTTATCGTCCGATCCTATACCGAAGTCTGCAAAGTCTATCCCATTAATCGCATACTGCCCGCGAAGCCCGATACCGCCGGCCGGAGTTGCCGGATAAATGGCATGATTGTCCTCGACAAAAGAAAGTTCAAACACAGATACGTTCTCCCCTGCATTAAATGGCACAGGCTGTTCGTGAGAAGAGCCGACATTGAATCGTAAGCGGTTGGTCATACCGGCAATAAGATTGAATTCCCGATAGCCCGGTGCGGACAGATCAGCAACAAACTTTCTATACCCAGACCAGAACTGCTCAAGCGTTTCTGCCTTCATGAGGAATTTCAACTTGACGGTCTTAGGTTCGAACTCCACAACCGACAGATCGGGATCGATCCCGTCGGCTTCCGCCCAGTTGTTATATTTGACTGCCTTACGTTTGGGGTATTTCAGAAGATCATCAAAAGAACCTTCCAATAATTTACATCCCCATTCAGTATATACGTCTTTTCCGTCTATTGTCATAATACACGTGCTGTATGGTCTTTATGAGTTATTACCTTACCGCCAGCGTTCTTTACAAACACCACGGCATAGTTACTCGCATGGATCTCGGCTTCCGCCCCGTGCATCAGGATCACGTTGTAGCGGCCGATCGTATCAAAATGAAGGATTGCCTTGGAACCGGCCAGGAATACCTTCACCGGATTCGTCAGTTTCACGTCCGTCTCGATATAGATTCCCATGCTTTCGGCCTTCTTGCCCCGAAACTCTCGTAATTGTTCCATAGACGGGAAATTATTCTTCGTGCAGAACTCCGTACCCTGCGGTGTCAGCAGAAGGCGCATAAGCTCTTCTTTATTTTCCGTACCATGCAACAACCTACAGGCACCTAACCGGTTTGCGATCTCAAAAAACTCTTTGTCCATCATGTTACATTTTTACTTTTACGTTAATAGTACCTTCCAGGGCATCAACCGTGCCTCTAGTGTTTTCCGATATCTTACCGGCAACCTCTTTGATCTCTCTCGTATTCTCGGCGATCCGATCGGTATTCTTTTCCACTTTATCTGATAGTTCGCGGATGGCCTTCACATCTTCCCAACCTCTGGATTGCATATCATAGATCAGCCTCATTTGTTCACGGATCGGTTGCATACCGCCACGGATATCTTCCAGCAGGATACGGACGGCCCCGGTCTGTCCAGCCAACAGGTCGATGCTCTCCTGCGAGGCTTTGGCATACGCGCCTTTCAGGGAGTTTTCGGATATATCTTCTTCTTTCTCCGGCTCTTCCACCTTATCTTTCATCAGGCTATCAGCCCAACCGAACTGCCTGTCAATCTCCTTTTGCAGTTCTTCCGCCATATTATAGATATAATCCTGTTCCCAGCCGGAAAGGACATTGTCGGCATAGAACTCCTTCAGCTTGTCACGAATCTTCTCCATTGCACCGGAAGATTCCGTTGCAGCCTTGATGGATTCTGTGACCATCTGCCGCATCATCTTCTTGACGGTATCTTTCGCCGATTCTGCCCGGTCTTCACCGGAAGCCCATGCTTCGGCTTGTGCGTTAGCGAAGTTGTCAATGGCGGATTTCAGGTCTTCCCCGAAGATGGCATCTTTGGCCTTCTCCTTGTTGTCCGCTATGGCTTCGTTTATCTCGTCAATTTGGCTTTGCCATTCTTTTATTCTATCCTTATCGGTATTCTTTTTATCCTGTTCTTCACGGATTTGTTGTTGGATTAAAACTTTCTGTTGTTCCAACAGTTTGTTCTGCTGATCGATCAATCGGGAAGCATCATTCGAATAAGCCTTCTGAATGGATTTATCCAATTTTTCGTATGATTTATCCAATGTGTCGATCTGATCCTGCAACCGCTGAATACGTTTTTCGTTCTTCTTGTCATGGATTTTGGCGATGGCACCGGCCAAAGATGTAACAACGCCAATGGCAGCACCGGCAGACGCACCGATCGGACCGAACATGGAACCGGCTTTCGCACCGTTCATTGCAGAACTTACAGTGTCCATAGCCACACTGAAACCTTCAGCTATCCCACCGAATACACCACCAAACGAATCTCCGAGCTTCGAAAACGTGTCAGAGAGGAACTGTCCGGTCTGCATAATTTCACTCATGCCCTCTTCTATTTCTGCCAAACCTTCTTTTAACTTCCTGGCATCACTTTCAGAGATAAAGACTTTTTTCA
>ENA-UEQO01002958-UEQO01002958.1-human-gut-metagenome-genome-assembly--contig:-NODE-2958-length-14139-cov-5.040606_pt1 | contig 14139 bp, 10 predicted proteins | sample MGYA00242938_ERZ507940 | MGnify/ENA primary metagenome ERZ507940 (study PRJEB26167, sample SAMN06115517) | human gut metagenome | host: Homo sapiens | place: China:Chongqing | collected 2014-12-03... | reverse complement strand
ACCTATGTAGGTATATTAAATAATTAATTATTTATCTCGCGTATATATATTTCTACAACCCTATGTCAAATGTGCCAATTGTGTCAAAAAAACGGGCCGGAAGCAAAAAATCACAATCCCAAAGCGCCGGATCTCCGTTCCCTGTCGATATCCTCCCCGGTCTTTTTCACTGCGATATAGCCCCTTTTCCCTTTATACCGGATCGATTCGAACTCCAGCCCCGCCATGATACGCCCGATTTTATTCGGACTCAAGGGGTAACGCAGGCATGAACTGATCTGCTCCAGGATATCGGCCGCCGTGACGAAGATGCCCGCCTCGCCCTCGAACGGTTTGCGGAAATGAGTACGGATCAGGTCTTCTTCGAGGTTGGGGACTTCGAAGCGGCTGTTATGCATGTTCAGCTTCCGTATCTCCTCCTGCGAGAACCAGTGGCAGAAACCGCTTTTCCACAAGGCATAAGCCTGGCTGTAGACCAGCTCGTAAGGGATGGCATGCAGATACGGGTCCCGGATCTGCGACACCTCGAAAGGCAACCAGCGGCGGTTGCCGGTCGGGTCGGTCAGGAACTGGACATTATTGCCCGTGCCGCAAAACGAAGCGATATGCGGATGGCGTTCCTTGTTGCGCCCGTAGGCCGCTCGCTCGTTGACGTAAGGCATGGTGACCATCGCCTTCAACTGGTTCAACTCGGCAGGCCGCATGCCGTCGAGCTCCTCGAAACAGATCAGGGCGAATTCGGTAAGGGAAAAGAGATCGTCCTTATTCAGGCGGTCGCTGTTCGTCTTCGTATAGAAATAGCAGCGCAGTTCGGGTGGCAGCAGGAAGTTGAACCAGGTGGTTTTGTAAAGCCCCTGTTCGCCGATAAGGACCAGGATCTCATGGTTCACGACCGTATCGTCGAGCAGCGCGGGCAGTATGCCGACAAACCATTTCCGGAAATAGTCCCTAAACTCCGCCTGGTCGCTTTTGACATGCACCGTATCGGCCAGGTCGCCGATAGGGTCACTCACGCCGTCCCATGATGGCAAATGGTCGAAATAGGATTGGAAAGGGTTGAAGAGGGGGACGAACTCGGAATGTATCACATTGTATATATCCGTCAGATAGACGCGTCCCACCGTTTTGTTCATCCGCCCCCAAAGCGTATTCACGTCACGGTCTGTCAGCGGCAGGAAGCCGGCCTCCTCCGTCCAGCGGATTTCACAATGGTGCGTGATGACATTGTGGCGGAACTCCGCCTGCGAAAGCAGGAACGCCTCGATCGCCTCCACCTCGGCCGGCTTGTTCGCCTCGTCTGCCTCCCGTCTGCCTTTGCCACCAGCGCTCCGGGGCAGGCGCACGGAGCCATGCTCCTCCTCTCCCGCGTAGCAGGAACGGAAGGTGCTCTCGACGTTCTCCGCGCCATAATCGGCAAACGCCTCGACCGCCCATGCGACGGCCTCCGCCTCCGGCACGCCATAGAGGTTGAAGAGGTAGCCGGTGCGCATGACATATTCGTTATGGTGGCCCGGCTCATAGCGGATTCCTTCGTCCTCCAGCCGTTTTCCGGACACCTCGGCCGCCTTGCCCGCCGTTGCGGTATAGCGTCCCGGTTTCGCCTTCCGTCCTTTCGGCCGACCCGGTTTCGCGGAGGGAGCAGGCGGCAGCTTGACCTGGAGCGGCAGGGCTTCCGGATTGTAATAGGCGTCCGGATCATAAGCCGTACCGCTGATCCGTTCGGGATTCTTGCAACTGCTGTCGTATTCCAGCCCGGCGAGGCGGGCGAAAAGTTCGTTACCCTGTCGGTAGCCCTCCTGGTAGACCCGGAGCGTCTTCCGATCGGCAGGGTCGGCGTCCGCGACGGAACTGCCGTCTTCAAAGAGAAAAGCGTAAATGACGCGCAGCCCCCGTCCGCTGATCGTATGGTAGGCCAAAAGGACATGGGGGTCGGCACAGACCGCCGCAAAAGCCTCCGCCATCCGTTCTTCCGGTATATGATCCAAATCGCAAAGGCTCAAACCGGTATAAGCCTTGATATGCATGCGCTTCCTGCCTCCTTCGCATCGCACGGCGGGAGTGAAGGCGGGGCATGAAGTCTTTTCGCAGGCCGACATTTGCTTGTTTCCTACCCGGAGGTAGAAGCGGAATTTCTCGGTACGGTCACGCAAGTCGGAGTCGGTAGTGATGAGCCGGTAAACACGGTCCAACGTGATCTCCGATGGGGTTGTTTGCTTGAAATTGGCAAACAGGCTGAAAGATTTTTCCATAATACTATTAAAATTAATTATACATTTGCACTCGCTGTCATAAGCAGCATAAAAATACGGACTATCCGGCAAACAAAAGTTCCCACATAAGGGAACCGGACAACCGGAAACTTCCTGCTATTTAACTAATTATAACTCATATCATGACAAAAGACTTCAAAAATCCCGGCCTAATCAGCCAAGTTGCCGAATTCATCGACAAGAAAAGGATCGAAGAGGGCATCAGCATCGACACCCTCTGCCAATCGGCCCACATCAGCAAACGTATCTACATAGACTTTAAAAGGGGCTGAAGCCGGCAACGACGCTCCACTGGTTCTTCCGCCTCGCAAATGCCCTCAGCCAGCACACTGACGAAGAAAAATTCAAGGAAATATGGTTGGAAATCGCGAAAATAATGACTAACTTAGAGGAGTAAAACCAAATGGCGAATGATTGTCTTCCACCTGTTTTTCATAAAGCTGCTGATAGGAACGGTCCTGCATCTGACCGCCCCCCGGACACTCTTTCCGGAGGCCTGCTCCACCCTGCTCTATTCTTCCGACGGGCAGTTGTTGGGGGCACGGATCGCACCGGACGGGCAATGGCGTTTCCCTCCGGCAGACAGTCTTCCCGGCAAATTCGTGACCTGCCTGCTGACCTACGAAGACAAACGTTTCTTCCGGCATCCGGGAGTAGACCCGGTTGCCATCGTCCGAGCCATGCGGATCAACCTCAGCCGGGGCAAGGTCGTCAGCGGGGGGAGCACGATCACCATGCAGCTGGCACGGATCGCGCGGGGCAACCGCGACCGCACCCTGTATGAAAAAATGGTCGAAACCGGCTACGCCCTTCTCCTGGAAACAGTCTGCGGCAAACATCAGATCCTGAACCTCTATGCCTCGCACGCCCCGTTCGGAGGGAATGTGATAGGCATCGAGACGGCGGCCTGGCGTTATTTCGGGCGAAGCGCTGCCGACCTCTCGTGGGCCGAAAGCGCCACACTCGCCGTCCTGCCCAACTCGCCCGCCCTGATCCATCCCGGACGTAACCGGGCACGGCTGAAAGCCAAACGCGACAAGCTCCTGACCGCCTTGAAGGATAGAGGGATACTGGACGAAACCGAATACGGGCTGTCGCTCCTCGAACCGCTTCCCGAAGCGCCCGTGCCTCTGCCCGACGAAGCCCCTCACCTGCTCGAACGGTTGGCGGCCGACGCTCCGGGAACGCGTATCACGACCTCCGTCAACCGGATGCTGCAACGCCAGACGCAGGAGCTCGTCAACCGCTACGCCCGCGACTACGCCTCCAACCACATCCATAACCTGGCCGCCCTCATCGCCGATGCCGAAACGGGCGAGGTGCTGGCCTATGCGGGAAACGTCACTTTCAAGGCCGACGCCCGCAAAGGGAACCAGGTAGACATCATCACTTCGCCGCGCAGCACGGGCAGCATCCTGAAGCCCTTTCTTTATGCCGCCATGCTGCACGACGGGCAGCTGCTCCCCGGTACGCTCGTTTCAGACGTCCCCCTGAACCTGAACGGCTTCTCGCCGCAAAACTACAACAAGACGTTCTACGGGGCGGTCCCGGCACACCGGGCGATCGAACGTTCGCTCAACGTCCCGCTGGTACGGATGCTTTCGGCCTACAACACGGGGCGGTTCATGTCGCTGCTGAAAAAGGCGGGCATGACCACGCTGCGCTTTTCCGAAGAACATTACGGGGCTTCGCTGATCCTGGGAGGCGCCGAAGGGACGTTATGGGACCTCACCGGCATGTATGCTTCACTGGCGCGTACGCTCGCACATTACCGGACTTACAACGGGCGGTATGACCCGGCGGATATTCATCCGCTCACTCCTTACCCGGCTCCTCCGGCCGACCCGGTCCGCTCGGTCGCCGACAAAAGGCTTACGGACAAGCCGTTCCTCTCCGCCGCCTCCATCTGGTTCGCCTTCGAAGCGATGTCGGCACTGAACCGCCCTGAAGAAGAGGCGGACTGGCAGCAGTTCGGCTCCATGAAGCAGGTGGCCTGGAAAACGGGGACGAGCTATGGCGGACGGGACGCCTGGGCGATCGGGACAACCCCGCGCTATACGGTCGGCGTATGGGTGGGCAACGCTTCGGGAGAAGGCCGGCCGGGACTGACAGGCGTGGGCAATGCCGCTCCCGTCCTCTTCGACCTGTTCTCGCTCCTTCCGGGAAGCGGCTGGTTCGACATGCCTTACGACGAACTCCTCCCGATGGCCATCTGCCGTCTCAGCGGGCACAAGGCATCCGCTATCTGTGACCGGGTAGACACGCTCTACATGCCGCACTCGGCCGACAAGACGGAAGTCTGCCCCTACCACCGGCTTGTCCATCTTTCTGCGGACGGCCGTTTCCGGGTGAACAGCTCGTGCGAATCGGTCGGCCGGATGATCGCACGCCCGTGGTTCGTACTGCCTCCTTCCGAAGAATATTATTACCGGAACTATCATATCGACTACGCTCCCCTGCCTCCTGTCAAACCGGGATGTGGCGAAGACAGGGGCCGGCAGATCGAACTGATCTATCCGGAGCATAACGCCATCCTTTATCTTCCGAAAGGCTTCTCCGGCAAACGGGAGCAGTTTGTCTTCAAAGCTGCCCACGCCCGTCCGGATGCCATCCTCTACTGGCATCTCGACGACACGTATGCCGGCGAAACGACAGACCACCACCAGATCAGCTTCTCCGCTTCCCCCGGCAAACATCGCCTGACGCTGATCGACGACCAGGGCAATCGAAAGACAATATCGTTCGAGGTGAAATAATCAAAACAGTTTCTAAAAAAGGCTCTTTCTGTAAAGTTTTTACTACCTTTGGCAGTCGCAAATGAGATAGTTAGTGTTACATTAGTTTTTAAATATAATAAATTATGGCGAAGATAAAAGGAGCTGTTGTTGTAAACACAGAGCGATGCAAAGGATGTAACCTCTGCGTAGTAGCCTGCCCGTCGGATGTTCTCGAATTGCACCCGCGTGAAGTAAACAACAAGGGATACCATTATGTGTACATGAAAAATCCCGATGACTGCATCGGTTGTGCAAGCTGCGGGTTGGTTTGTCCGGACGGTTGTTTGACCATCTACAAGAAGAGAATTGACAATTGACAATGCACAATTGACAATTTAACAAACAGAAAAAGGAATCAGAATATTAATCACAAAACAAAATTGTCAATTGACAATTAAATATAAGGTATGGCAGAAGAAGTAAAATTAATGAAGGGTAACGAAGCCATCGCCCATGCGGCTATCCGCTACGGTGTGGACGGTTACTTCGGCTACCCGATCACTCCGCAGTCGGAGATACTCGAAACCCTGATGGCCGAAATGCCGTGGGAAACAACCGGAATGGTCGTGCTACAGGCTGAAAGTGAAGTGGCAGCCATCAATATGGTATATGGAGGTGCAGGTACGGGCAAACGTGTGATGACCTCCTCGTCCAGCCCCGGTGTCAGTCTGAAACAAGAAGGTATATCTTATATCGCAGGAGCCGAACTGCCCTGTCTGATCGTGAACGTGATGCGTGGCGGTCCCGGCCTGGGGACAATCCAGCCCAGCCAGGCAGACTATTTCCAGACCGTCAAAGGCGGCGGACATGGCGACTACCGCCTGATCACGCTCGCTCCCTCTTCCGTACAGGAAATGGCGGACTTTGTCGGACTGGGTTTCGAACTCGCTTTCAAATACAGTAATCCGGCCATTATCCTGGCAGACGGCATCATCGGGCAGATGATGGAAAAAGTGGTATTGCCTCCTTTCCATACACGCCGTACAGAGGAAGAAATCATAGCCGAATGCCCATGGGCCACACAGGGAAAGACAGCCGGCCGTAAACCGAATGTCATTACTTCACTGGAGCTGGACCCGGCAAAGATGGAGGAAAACAACATCCGCTTCCAAGCTAAATATCGGAAGATCGAAGAAAATGAAGTCCGCTACGAAGAGTTCCAGTGCGAAGATGCCGAATATCTGCTGATCGCTTTCGGTTCTTCTGCCCGTATCTGCCAGAAGGTGGTGGAAATAGCACGTGCGGAAGGCATCAAGCTCGGCTTGCTCCGTCCCATCACTTTGTGGCCGTTCCCGACAAAAGCGATCGCCGCTTATGCCGAGAAAGTAAAGGGCATGCTTTCCGTCGAACTGAACGCCGGACAGATGGTCGAAGACGTACGTCTGGCCGTAAACGGCAAAGTAAAGGTTGAACATTTCGGCCGTCTCGGAGGTATCGTGTTCACGCCGGATGAAGTGCTGAATGCGCTGAAAAAGAATTTTGAATTATGATTGATTTGTAATACATAATTCATAAATCATAAATTAACAACGATGATTCGCGGAAGTAAAATTGATACGATATTGACCTGGTTATTCATGGTTTTGGCAGTGGCAGCAGTTGTTTGCTACTTCGCCTTCCCTGAAAACCGGCTGCCATTCCTGTATTGCGGTGGCGCGGCGATCTGTTTCCGCTTGGTTCAATATCTGATGAGATTTATAAGTTAATAATGTGGCAATGTGCCAATCAGACAATGTGCCAATCCATATTGTTGTTGACGCATTCCTTAACTGGCACATTGGCAAATTACCACATTATTAATATAAGCACATTGAAAAATTATTCATAGTATGGAAATTAACGAAATAATAAAACCGGAAAACCTGGTATATGGAAAACCCAGGTTGATGAATGAAAATCCCATGCACTACTGTCCCGGTTGCAGCCACGGCGTGATACACAAGCTGATAGCCGAAGTGATCGCCGAAATGGGGATGGAAGATAAAACGATCGGCATCTCTCCCGTCGGATGCGCCGTTTTTGCCTATAACTATCTGGATATCGACTGGATCGAAGCGGCCCACGGACGTGCGCCTGCCATCGCGACAGCCGTCAAGCGACTGAATCCGGGCAAGATGGTGTTCACGTACCAGGGCGACGGCGACTTGGCTGCCATCGGTACCGCCGAAACAATCCATGCTGCCAACCGTGGAGAAAATATCGTGATCGTATTTGTCAACAATGCCATCTATGGTATGACAGGCGGTCAGATGGCTCCTACCACACTGGAAGGAATGCCGACGGCAACCTGTCCGTATGGCCGTAATATCGCCCTAAACGGTTATCCTTTGAAGATCGGCGACCTGCTTGCACAACTGGAAGGGACCTGCCTGGTCACCCGCCAGAGCGTACATACTGCGGCAGCCGTCCGCAAGGCTAAAAAGATGCTTCGCAAGGCATTTGAAAACTCGATGGCCGGCAAAGGCACTTCGATTGTCGAATTCGTTTCCACCTGCTCGTCCGGTTGGAAAATGACACCTGAGAAAGCTAACAAATGGATGGAAGAGAATATGTTTCCGTTCTATCCGTTAGGAGATCTCAAGAATAAGGAATAATAAGTAATTATTAATTTTTGAAGCAATGAAGCAAGAAATTATAATAGCAGGTTTCGGTGGACAAGGGGTTTTGTCAATGGGTAAGATCCTGGCTTATTCCGGCCTGATGGAAGGAAAGGAAGTCAGTTGGATGCCTTCTTACGGCCCAGAACAACGAGGCGGTACAGCCAACGTAACCGTCATCCTGAGCGACGACCGCATCAGCTCTCCCGTATTGAACGAATATGACATTGCCATCATCCTGAACCAACCTTCACTGGAGAAGTTCGAAAACAAGGTGAAAAACGGCGGTATCATTATTTATGACGGATACGGAATCCATACACCGGTGAAACGGACCGATGTCAGTGTATATCGTGTGGATGCGATGGACGCGGCTACCGAGATGAAAAACGAGAAAGCATTCAATATGCTGATCCTCGGCGGACTACTGAAAATCGTTCCGATGGTGAAACTGGAAAACGTTTTGTTAGGCTTGAAGAAATCCCTGCCCGAACGCCACCACAAGCTCATCCCGATGAACGAGGCGGCCATCAAGAAAGGTATGGAGATTATAACCAATGTGCAAACGTGCCATTAAGGTGCTTAGCTAAATGTGCCAATATGCCAATAAAAATATAACTAATATTAATTGGCATATTGGCACATTGTTCATATTGGTACATTATCACTATCTTTGCCCCTCATGAAGCATAGCCTATACATATTATTACTCTTGATAATATCCGCTTCGGCCCTGCATGCACAACGCCGACCAGGTGGAGACCGGAAAGGATTCTCACTCGGAAACCTATCCAAAGCCAATCAGGAAGTCCCTGACAGCCTGCTGATTCCAGACAGCGCAGCCATAAACAACAGACGTATCACGGCCTATCGGCTAACCCCTCTGTTGGGCGATCCTTATATTGCCCCGTTGGACACGCATAAATTGAATTTCGCCAACAGCACGCTGGTGGAATCCGAATCGCTGGCAGTCGGCTACCTGGCCAATACAGGGTCACCGGCACAAACCCGCATCTTTTCCGAACGTAAGGAACCACGGGATTTCCTGTTTGCCGACGCTTACGATTATTATATCACGGACCCTCAGAACGCACAGTACTACAACACGAAAATCCCTTATACAAACGTGATGTACACGACTATGGGGGGAAGTGAAAGCAAAAACGAACGGCTGAAAGGCACGCTGACCATGAACTTCGGCCCGAAGATCAACGTAGGTGGCGATTTGGACTATATCTACAGCCGCGGATATTACAAGAATAACGGTAATAAGCTGTTAAGCTACCACCTTTTCGGCAGTTACAAGTCGGATCGCTACGAAGCGCACGCTTACTTGAGCAACTTCAACTTCATCAATTACGAAAACGGAGGCTTGGCCAACGACTCGGTTATCACTAACCCGGACCAATATTTTGCCGGCGAGAGAAACCAGGACGACCCCAAGGCATTCAATACACGCTATCCGGTCAAGGCATGGAACCGGGTACGTGGCAAACAGTATTTCCTCAGCCACCATTATAACCTCGGATTCGAGCGTGAGCTGGAAGGGGAAGTGGACACGCTGGGAAATCCAGTGAAAGTATTTATACCCGTATCCAGTATCATTCATACACTGGAATATCAGGACAACCGCCGCCGTTTCCGATCGGAAGCGGACGAGAACCTGAACGAATGTTATCTGACCCCGGATGGATACCCGCGTGTATTCGGTTTGGAAAACGGCACGGGTGTCGACGACCGCACTTCCTACTGGAATCTGCGCAATACGTTCGGTCTTTCCCTCCGCGAAGGTTTTCAAGACTGGGCCAAGTTCGGCATCACTGCCTTTGCCACTTTCGACAAGCGCAAATTCCAGTTGCCGGCCCAGATACCGGGATTGTCTTACGACCCCGAATATGGAAGCGGGTTAAACGCTTCTCCCTCCACCATCGAATTTCCGATTACACAAGTGTATGACGAATTCTCGACATATATCGGAGCCGAAATCTCCAAACGCCGGGGAAACATTCTGACTTACAATGCCCGTGGAGAACTTTGTGTCGTAGGCGACGATATCGGGGAATTTCGGGCCACGGGAAACCTGCAAACCAAATTCAAGCTATTAAAAAAAGATGCGACGATCAGTGCGGAAGGATACATCAAGAATGTCACTCCTTCCTTCTATATGCGTCACTTCCATTCCCGCTATTTCTGGTGGGATAACCGGGATATGAACATGATCCAGCAAATCTATGCCGGAGTCAAGATCAACCTGGAGTCCACACGGACACAGTTGTCTGCCGGGGTCGAAAGCATACAGAACTATGTATTCTTCAACAAACAAGGAATGCCGGAACAGAAAAGCGGGAATCTGCAAGTGATAAACGCCCGCATCAAACAAGATGTCATGTACCGCGCTTTCGGATGGGAAAACGAAGTGGCCTACCAGCTGAGCAGTGACAAAAGCGTACTGCCTTTGCCTCAAATCAGCCTGTATACCAATATGTATCTGAAATTCAAGGTAGCAAAGGTGCTGATGGTGCAATTGGGAGCCAATATGTATTATAACACTTCTTACTACGCCCCGTATTACGAACCGGCCACACAGCAGTTCCAGGTACAGGACGAAGTGAAAGTCGGCAATTTCCCGCTTGTCAATGCCTATGTCAACTTCCACCTAAAACAGGCTCGTTTCTTTGTGATGGGTTATAACCTGGGTTCCAAGTTCGTCAATCCGAACTATTTCTCGCTGGCGCACTATCCGCTGGATCCGTTCGTCCTGAAAATGGGCGTAGCTGTCACATTCAACAACTGATCTTATGAAATCGAGGAAACTGATAGGAGTCTACACCGGGCTGCTGATAATCGCCGTAGCAACCATGATCATGTTATGGCGCCTGAAAACCATGCCGAAGGCTGAAGTCTTCCCACGCGATTATCCGGAGATCAAAGAAGAAGGAATCCTGCGGCTGGTGACCGAATACAATCAATCGGGGTATTATGTGGCAGGTGACACGATAGAAGGTTTCCAATATGAACTGAGCCAGGCTATCGCCCAATTATCAGGTCTGGAAATACAGATATTTTTGGAGATGAGCCTGGCCGAAAGCTTCGATATGCTTGAAGAGAACAATTGCGATGCCGTTGCCCGCAATATCCCGATCACCAGCGAGATCAAAGAGAAATATCTGTTCACCGAACCGATCGTCCTCGACAAACAAGTCCTGATACAACGGACGGAAGCGGCCAATAACGGGCTCAAGCCCATCCGCAACCAACTCGATCTGGCCGGTAAGACCCTATATATCCCCAAAGATTCTCCCGCCCAGCTCAGGCTACAAAACTTAGGACATGAGATCGGCGATACGATCTACGTGATAGAAGACGAATTATACTCCGGGGAACAGCTTGCCATCATGGTTGCCAAAGGAGATATCGATTATGCCGTTTGCGACCAGCAGACGGCTGCCCTTTCCCAAAAGCAACTCCCGGAAATAGATATCAAAACAGACATAAGTTTCACGCAACTCCAATCCTGGGCAGTCCGCAAAGACTCCCCTATCCTGCTCGACAGCCTGAACAGCTGGCTGGAACAGATACGCAAGAACGGTACATTCGACAAGATATACAAGAAATATTATAAATAATGCATCACTTTATTCCTCATGCGACGGCAGCACGAAGGAGAAAGTCGAACCGACCCCTAATTCGGATTCCACGTGCATGGAACCACCCATTTTCGTAACCAGCCCTTGGCAGATGGCAAGCCCCAAACCGATACCTTCCACATAATCGTTCACCTTAACGAAGCGTGTGAAAAGGCTCTCCAGTTTATCTTTTGCAATGCCGGTTCCCGTATCCTTCACATAAAATTTCAGACATTTATCCGGCAGGCAGGTATATCCCAGCGTGATACTTCCCTGCTTGGTATTCTTAATCGCATTATTCGCCAGATTATTGATCAATTGCAACAGGCGGATACTATCGGCTCCGAAACAGCACGTGCAGCTACCTTTTTCCAAGAACAACTGCACTCCTTCGGGCATACGGAGTTTGATAGAGGCGAATATCGTATCCATCAGCCCGTTTATATCGACCGGTTCATAACTGATCCTGATAGCGTCGGCTTCGATCTTGGACAGGTCGAGAATATCGTTTATCAGTTGCATCAGCAGCAGGTTATTGGTCTTGATGATCTCATAATATTCCCTACGCTCCTCATCCGAATCGGCAAAAGCCATCAATTCGGAAAAACCGGTGATCGCATTCAGCGGGGTGCGGATCTCATGGCTCATATCCGCCAGATACTTGGACTTCATCTTATCGGCAAGCTCCGCCTTGTGCTTGGCTTCTTCCAGGTTCAGCTCCTGCCCTTTGCGTTCCTGTATGTTGATCGTACATCCCAGGATCACAAGCACCCTTCCCCGTTCATCCCGCTCGTAGACGGTTGCCGACGATTCACGCCAGTGGTAATGATCCATTCCCGGGTATTTCACACGCAACTCGATTTTCATTTCCGATATCTCTCCCGAACATAATTTCCGAAAAGCCTCATCGTGTCTCTCCCTGTCGTCAGGATGAACCCGCGCGGCAAAACGAGGCCATGAAATATCGACCAGCTCGTCTTCTTTACCCGGCAACCAGTTATTTACCTGGACAACCGAATCATCATAATTCCGTTTGCTGTCAGGATTCACGAATATGGAACAGAGGCGGATATCATTGGAATGCAGGGCCATCTTAGTAAGTACCTGCGAACGTCTCAAGGTATTCTCCATCTTGTTGCGGACCGTGACGTCACGCCACAAAGCCAGCAAAAGGGGTTTGCCATTGCTCAAGACAATCGGGAATTTCGTGACTTCGATATCCTTCGGGATGCCATACGCATCAGAAATCTTCCCGCTAAATTCAATAGTCCTACCCGTCTCCATGACATCACGATCCAGCCCTAAACGCTCTTCTGCGGGCATGATCGCATCAAAACTCAGTTCGAAATCATTGTGACCCTCAACTTCTTCCGTACCGATACCGGTTATTTCTTCCATGAAACGGTTCCAATACCGATACCTGAAACCATCTTCTGCATCTTTTACAAAAACGCCTAACGGTAGTTTATCCAAAATCGTATTGATCAATCCATGTAATGAATCTTGCTTTTGTGAGATTGGCCGGATGTCCTTCCCGCCATAAATGCCGCCCATATAAACAAAATGCTTTAAAACGCTAATTTGGGTATAAAGATATTTATTTTTATCACAATCTTCCCCGGAAAATATCACAAAAATCAATCTTCCCTTGAAAAAATAACTCTTTTGAAAGAAGAGCTGCGTTCTATATAACAAATATTGCCAAATATTATCTACCTTTACCGGGAATTTAATGATGAAAAATGAGATTTGACGAATTGGACTTAGAAGAGGCCGTATTGGACGGCCTTGACGCAATGAATTTTCTGGAGACAACTCCAGTACAGGAACTGACGATTCCGGTCATTTTGGAAGGGAAAGATATTATTGCCTGTGCACAGACAGGGACAGGAAAGACTGCGGCTTATGTGTTGCCGGTGATCAATGAACTCAGCAAAGGATTACATCCGGCCAATGCCATCAATGCCATCATCATGGCTCCCACACGCGAATTGGCCCAACAGATCGACCAGCAGATCGAAGGTTTCACCTATTTTGTCCCGGTTTCCGCCGTTGCCGTCTACGGAGGCACGGACGGTATTGCCTGGGAACAGCAAAAGCGAGGGATGGAAATGGGGGCCGATATCGTGATCGCTACCCCCGGACGTCTGTTGTCGCATATCAAACTGGGCACTGTCGATCTGTCGCAAGTATCCTTCTTCGTCCTGGATGAAGCGGACCGGATGCTCGATATGGGATTTTATGACGATATCATGCAGGTCTACAAACTACTGCCGGCAACCTGCCAGACCATCATGTTCTCCGCCACAATGCCTCCCAAGATCCGGACACTGGCCCAAACGATCCTGAAAAACCCGGAAGAAGTCAAGATAGCCATCTCCCGTCCACCCGAAACAATCATGCAAACGGCCTATGTCTGCTATGACATGCAGAAACTGCGCATATTGGAAGACTTGTTCTCAAAGAGCCGTCCGCAGCGTGTCATCATTTTTTCGTCCTCAAAAATGAAAGTAAAAGAGCTGGCATCCACTCTCAAACGGATGAAGTTCAACGTCGCAGCCATGCATTCTGACCTTGAGCAGTCACAGCGTGAAGAGGTGATGAAAGAGTTCAAGAACGGACGTATAGACATCCTCGTCGCCACTGACGTCGTCTCGCGCGGTATCGATATCAACGACATCAAGCTGGTTATCAATTTCGACATTCCCCACGACCCGGAAGACTACGTGCACCGCATCGGCCGTACCGCCCGCGGAACAAACGGCGAAGGGCTGGCCATCACTTTCATTTCAACCGAAGAACAATTCCAATTCAAACGCATCGAAGAATTCCTGGATAAGGAAATCTACAAAATACCGATCGATCCTAA
>ENA-UEQO01002937-UEQO01002937.1-human-gut-metagenome-genome-assembly--contig:-NODE-2937-length-14252-cov-26.995485_pt1 | contig 14252 bp, 8 predicted proteins | sample MGYA00242938_ERZ507940 | MGnify/ENA primary metagenome ERZ507940 (study PRJEB26167, sample SAMN06115517) | human gut metagenome | host: Homo sapiens | place: China:Chongqing | collected 2014-12-03... | reverse complement strand
GTTATGGAGCTTGTCCCCGCCGCGCTGGAAACGCGCTGCCTTATTTTGCTGCCCGCCGCGCCCGGGCTGGCCCCAGCCGTGCTGGACTATTACCTTCGCAACGCGGCGTTTCTGGCACCGTTCGAGCCCGAGCGGCCCGCGGGCTTTTATACGGCGGAGCATCACGCGCGGGAGCTTGCCGCCGATGTGCAGCGCGCGGCGCAAGGCACGGGCGTGCGCTTTTATCTTGCGCTGAAAGACGTCCCCGGGCGCGTCATCGGCAGCGTTGCGCTGAACAATATCGTGCGCGGAGCGTTCCAGTCGTGCTTTCTGGGCTATAAGCTGGACGGCGCGCTGTGCGGCCGCGGCTATATGACGCAGGCCGTGGAGGCCTGCACGCGCTTCGCCTTCGGCCCTGCCGCGCTGCACCGGGTGGAGGCGAATGTGATGCCCCGCAACACAGCTTCCCTGCGGGTGCTGGAAAAATGCGGCTACCGCCCCGAAGGGCTGGCGCGCCGCTACCTGCGCATCAACGGCGTGTGGGAGGACCACATCCATATGGTGCGTCTCAACGAGCCGGACAAAGGCTGACATCCCGCGTTCAATACAGGCGCACGCGCCAGTCTGCGGACGTGCCGGGCGCGCGCTCGTACTGGAATTCCGTCAGATCGTCGCGGTCGAACACCGAAAGCAGCTCCCGGAAATCCTCTACCAACGGATAAGCGTCCAGCGCGTCCCGCTCCACCCACACCATCTCGCCCTCCTCCGATGAACGCAGCGTGCCGGAAAAACGGCCTGTTTTGAACAGCAGAACGATATACCGCTCGTCCGCGTCCGTCTGGAACTGCTTAATCCCGCACAGGCGCGGCGCATGCACGGTGAGGCCGGTCTCCTCACGCATCTCCCGCGTCACCGCCTGCACAAAGGATTCGCCCTTTTCCACATGGCCGCCGGGAAGCGTATAGCCTCGCCAGTCGGCTTTCACCCTGTTTTGCAGCAGCAGGCGCGTCCCGTCATGTACCATGCACAGTACGGTGACGACAGCTTTTTCGCTTCTTGCCATCTTACTGTTCCCCCTTCGGGCGGCGGCGCAGCCGGGACACCGCCAGCAGCAGCAGCACCGGGAACGCACACGCGGCCAGCAGCCCCGCTTTCAGCGCGCCGCCCGCCATGCCGGACACCGCGCCTACAACGCCCGGGCCCAGCGCGCATCCCACGTCGCCCGCCAGGGCGAACAACGCAAACATGGCCGTGCCTCCCTCCGGACAGTGTACCATGGAAAGGCTGAATGTGCCCGGCCACAGAATGCCCACCGAAAAACCGCACAGCGCGCAGCCCGCCAGCGAGAGCAGCGGCCAGGGTGCGAACACTGCCGCAGCATAGCCGGCCACGCACAAAAGGCAGCTGGCCGCCATACAGCGTTTCAGGCTGATGCGCGCGCCCCATATGCCGTACAGCGTACGGGACAGGCCCATCATCACCGCAAACGCACAGGGGCCCAGCAGGTCGCCCATCGCTTTGGGCACCTTCAGGCCCGTTTCGGCAAACAGGGACGCCCACTGGGACATCCCCTGCTCGGACGCGCCCGCACATACCATCATCAAAAGGAACAGCCAGATCATTTTGCTTTTCAGCAGTGCGCGCAGCGGCGTGTGGTGCTCGTCGCCCGCCAGCGTGCACAGCGGCACCCGCGCGAACAGCACCATGTTGCACAGCGGCAGCACGGCCCACAGCACAGGCAGCAGCGCCCAGCGTCCGGTGCCCGCCAACGCGAAATACAGGGTTGACAGCACCACCACCCCCACATGGCCCCAGCAGTAAAATGCGTGCAGCAGGCTCATCGAGCCGGCCTTGTCTTCGCTGGGCAGCGCCTCCACGATGGGACTGATGAGCACCTCGGTAATGCCGCCGCCCACCGCGCACAGGCAAACCGCACACAGCACGCCCACATATGGGTCCGCTGTCCGGTACGGCAGAACGCCCAGCGCCACAAGCCCGGCCGCGGCAAAGGCGTGGGCGGCAACGATGGCCCGCCGCGTTCCGATGACATTGATCCATTTTGCGGATAAAAGATCCACCAGCATCTGCACGCCGAAATTCACGGTAATGAGCAGGCTGATGCGGCCAATGGAGATGCCCAGAGACGTCTCAAATACGACGAACAGCAGCGGCGTGAGATTGTTCACGACAGCCTGCGTGATGTACCCGCACCTGATGGAAGTGGAGCAGACAGCAGAGAGCCGGATGCAGCAGACCATGGAGCAGCTTCTGAAACAGACCCCGGCCCCGGACAAGGAGAACCGGCAAATGGAATGGGTGCAGCACATGAACAGCCTGAAAGCGCAGGCCGAGGAACTGGTGCTGACGGAGCTGATTTACAGCTAAGTTTCTTCGATGCCCACATCCCCACCGAAGCCCAGCAAATCGAAAAAATCGACCAAGCGGAGAGTGAAAAAACGCCCTCCGCTTTTGTTTTGTCGCAGGCTGAAATCGAAAACGAATTGCGTAAGCATGGTTCAGGATTTGCAGGCGGTAAGCAGCGCATTATGGCACTGTACCAGACCCAGCCTGACCGCAAACTCCGTGCCAAAGCACTGGCAAAGGAGTACGGCATTGGTGGTCACTCCCACGATTTTCTGGACGGAAGCCGGGGTTTTGTGAATCACGACTGGAAGGGACTGGAATTTGATCATTACCCCGACCACCAGAAAATCACCCTGAAATGGGCGCAGGTGGAAAAGTATATTGACCTGATGATCCAGTCCGACCGCTACCTGACGGATGAAGAAAAGGAGCAGTGTGCCACTGTACAGGAAGAAAACGGCTACAAAGTCGGTGACGATGTAATGGTTGATTTGCCCACTGGAACCATCGAGGGCACCATTGGCTATATCGGCGAAACGGATGTTCGCATCGACACCAGCGCACACGGGCAGTCGTGGGATAACGAAGTTATCAATAAACGACAATTCGAGGACGGTCTGCGGCAGAATGAACCTAGCCAGCGTGTGGATGAAATGCTGGCGCAGGCAGAAACCATCTACAAGGAATCCAAGGTGCCGGAATATGAGCGTTTTTCTGTCCGCGAAGTGGTCGGAGGTACGTCCCCGCTTTTTGCTATCTGGGATGATCTCAATGAGGGCTACTATGCAAATGACAACGGAATGGCGCAATTTCCAGACAAGGAGCAGGCCGAATCCTATTGCACCGCTTTGAAAAAAGAGACGGATGAACGAACCGCCGCCGATTGGCTTGCAGTGGAAAAGGCAAAGTTTTTGGCGGAAAATGAACCTGTTCTCGCTCTCCCAAAAGAGCGTGATTACCGTGTGGGCGATACAATCCGTCTGGACGGTAAGGATTTTACGATCGAAACTGTCGGAACTCTGAACATCCAGCTTCGTGACCCGGATGAGGTCTATCCGGTTGCCCGCTCGGAAAGCAAGGAAAATCTGGAACGGCTGCTGCGCCAGCCGGGCAACATCCATCTGCACAACCTGACGGTCAATCTCACTCCTGCGCATGAGCCGGACGAGGACAAACCGCCGCTTACGGACGAAGAACTGGACGAACTCCCCATCTCTACTGTGATGGACGGAAAAGTGCAGACCTTCCCGGATGCCGCCGCCTTGGATGAAGCCCTGAATGCTGAACCTACGCCGGAGCCTGCCGGAAACTTCCGTATCACGGACGACCATCTGGGCGAGGGCGGCGCAAAGCAGAAATATGCCCGGAACATTGAAGCCATCCGCACCCTGTTCAAGCTGGAACAGGAGCAACGAGGTGCCACTGCCGAGGAACAGCAGGTGCTTTCCCAGTATGTGGGCTGGGGCGGTCTGGCGGATGCCTTTGACCCCGGCAAAGATAGTTGGGCAAAGGAATATGCAGAGTTGAAGGGGCTGCTCTCCGAGGATGAGTACGCTGCTGCCCGTTCCAGCACCCTGAACGCCCACTATACCAGCCCTACCGTCATCCGTAGTATCTACGATGCCGTGGAGCGCATGGGTTTCCACAGCGGTAACATTCTGGAACCTAGTATGGGCGTGGGCAACTTCTTTGGAATGCTGCCGGACAGCATGGCAGACAGTCGGCTGTACGGCGTGGAACTGGACAGCATCACCGGGCGCATTGCGAAAAAACTGTATCCGCAGGCCGACATTACCGTGGCAGGCTTTGAGACCACCGACCGCCGTGATTTCTACGATCTGGCGGTGGGCAACGTGCCCTTTGGTCAGTACAAGGTCAACGATAAGGCGTACAACAAACTGGGATTCTCCATCCACAATTATTTCTTTGCGAAAACCATCGACCAAGTGCGTCCGGGCGGCATCGTGGCGTTTGTGACTTCTCGCTATACCATGGACAGCAAGGACAGCACCGCCCGCAAGCACATGGCAGAACGAGCCGATTTGCTGGGTGCCATCCGTCTGCCCAACAATGCGTTTAAGGCAAATGCAGGCACCGAAGTGGTTTCGGACATTATCTTTTTGCAAAAGCGTGACCGCCCCATCGACCACGAGCCGGACTGGGTGCAGCTTGGCAAGACCGAAGATGGTTTTGCCATCAACCAGTATTTCGTAGACCACCCGGAGATGGTGCTGGGGCAGCTTACGCTGGAAAGCACCCAGTATGGTCATGACCTGACCGTTGCGCCCATCGAGGGCGCAAACCTTGCCGACCAGCTTGCCGAGGTGGTACAGCATATTGAGGGGCAATACACCGAAGCTGAGGTGGAAACACCAGATATTGCGGATGCCGAAAACGAGAAGCATATTCTCCCGGCTGACCCGGATGTAAAAAACTTCTCCTACACCGTGGTGGACGGTGAGGTGTACTACCGAGAAAATTCGATTATGACGCAGGTGGAGTTGTCCGATAATGCCAAAGCCCGTGTCACCGGCATGGTGGAACTGCGGCAGATCGTCAACCAGCTGATTCAGGAGCAGCTGGACGATTACCCGGATGAGGACATTAAGACAACCCAAGCAAAGCTGAACACAGCTTATGACGCTTTTACCGCAAAATACGGTCTGCTCAACGACCGCAAAAATGGGCGTTTGTTTGAGGATGATTCTTCCTACTATCTGCTCTGCTCTTTGGAAAATCTCGATGAGAATAAACAGCTCAAAAGCAAGGCGGATATGTTCACCAAGCGAACGATTCGCCCAGAGCACACGGTCACCAGCGTGGACACCCCCAGCGAAGCACTGGCAGTGTCCATTGGAGAACATGGCCGTGTTGATCTGCCCTATATGGCGGAACTTCTCGGCTCTCCCGGCGATTATGAGCGTATTACCACAGAGCTGCAAGGCGTGATTTTCAAAGACCCTTCTGCGGATGCAGATGAGCCGGAAGCAGGCTGGCAGACTGCGGACGAGTATCTTTCCGGCAATGTGCGGAATAAACTGCGCATGGCTCAGCTTGCCGCTGAAAGCCACCCGGAGTTCAAGATCAATGTGGAGGCTTTGACCAAAGCGCAGCCGAAGGACCTTGAAGCATCAGAAATCGACATCCGACTGGGTGCCACATGGCTGAATCCCGCCATTGTGCAGCAGTTTATGATGGAGACTTTTCAGCCGCCCTACCGCATCCGCTATAACAACCTGATCCAAGTCCGCTACTCTCCATTTACGTCCGAATGGCGCATCGGCAACAAATCTGCCGCCGGAATGTATGATATCATGTCCACCGAAACCTACGGCACCCACCGGGCCAACGCCTACAAGATTTTGGAGGACACCTTGAATTTGCGGGACTGCCGCATTTATGATACCATTGAGGAGGATGGTAAAGAGCGGCGTGTCCTGAACCAGAAGGAGACGATGCTTGCCCAGCAGAAGCAGCAGGCCATCAAGGATACCTTTGCAGGCTGGGTTTGGCAAGACCCGCAGCGGCGGAATCTGCTGGTGAAGCAGTATAACGAGTTGTTCAATAGTACCCGGCCCCGCGAGTATGACGGAAGCCATATCCATTTTGTCGGTATGAACCCGGAGATCAATCTGCAGGAACATCAGCGCAATGCAGTTGCTCATGTGCTTTATGGTGGGAACACCCTGCTCGCCCACGAGGTGGGTGCCGGCAAAAGTTTTGAGATGGCAGCTTCGGCAATGGAATCTAAGCGTTTGGGCCTGTGTCAGAAAAGCCTGTTCGTGGTACCCAACCATCTGACCGAGCAGTGGGCCAGCGAGTTCCTGCGGCTATACCCCAATGCAAAGCTGCTCGTTACCAGCAAGAAAGACTTTGAACCCGCCAATCGAAAGCGTTTTTGCGCCCGCATCGCAACCGGCGACTACGATGCCGTCATTATCGGCCACTCGCAGTTTGAGAAAATCCCTCTTTCTGCGGAACGGCAGGCACGGATCATCGAAGATCAGATCGAGGAAATCGAAAAAGCCATTGCAGAGGCCAAGGAACAGTCCGGTGAGCATTTTACCGTGAAACAGATGGAAAAGACACGGAAAACACTGGAGGTGAAACTGAAAAAGCTACAGTCCACCGACCGCAAGGATGATGTGGTCACATTTGAACAATTAGGCGTAGATAGGTTATTTGTGGACGAGAGCCAGAACTACAAGAACCTATATCTTTACACCAAGATGCGCAATGTTGCTGGCCTTTCTACCTCCGAAGCACAGAAGTCCAGCGATATGTTCGGCAAGTGTCGTTATCTGGATGAAGTGACTGGCGGGCGCGGCGTGATTTTCGCAACGGGAACGCCCATCAGCAACTCCATGACGGAAATGTACACACTGATGCGCTATTTGCAGTACAGCACTCTCCAGCAGAAACAACTGACCCACTTTGATGCATGGGCTTCTACGTTTGGCGAGACCACCACGGCCATTGAGCTTGCGCCGGAAGGAACCGGCTACCGTGCGCGCACACGTTTTGCCAAGTTCTTTAACCTGCCGGAGCTGATGAATATGTTCAAGGAGGCAGCGGACATCAAGACTTCCGACCAGTTGCATCTGCCTGTTCCGGAAGCCAAGTTTGAAACTGTCGTGGTCAAACCCTCGGAAATCCAGCAGGACATGGTGAAATCCCTGAGCGAACGTGCTGCTGAGGTGCATAGCGGTGCGGTTGACCCCTCGGTGGACAATATGCTGAAGATCACCTCGGACGGACGTAAAATCGGCCTTGACCAGCGGCTGATGAATCCGCTCACCCCGGATGACCCGGACAGCAAGCTGAATGCCTGCGTCGACAATGTTCTGCGTATCTGGAACGAAACCAAAGAGGATAATCTGACGCAGCTGATTTTCTGCGATATGTCCACGCCCAAGGGAGACGGCTCGTTCAATGTCTACGATGATATTCGCACAAAGCTGCTTGCCGCCGGGGTGCCGGAATCGGAGGTCGAGTTCATCCACAACGCTGATACTGAAGGTAAGAAAGCGGATTTGTTCTCCAAAGTCCGCAGCGGCAAGGTGCGTGTCCTGCTGGGCAGCACTGCAAAGATGGGCGCAGGCACCAATGTCCAGACCCTGCTGGTGGCCGTGCATCATCTGGATGTAGGCTGGCGACCGTCCGATATGACCCAACGCAACGGCCGAATCATCCGTCAGGGCAACAAAAACAAACAAGTTTACGTCTATAATTACGTCACGGAGGGGACATTCGACGCCTACCTCTGGCAAACGCTGGAAAACAAGCAGAAGTTTATTTCGCAGATCATGACGAGCAAATCTCCGATGCGCTCCTGTGATGATGTGGATGAGCAGGCTCTTTCGTATGCCGAGGTCAAGGCCCTATGCGCAGGCGACCCGCGCATCCGGGAAAAGATGGATCTGGATGTGCAGGTAGCAAAGCTCAAGGTGCTGCGCTCGGATTACCAGAACCAGAAATATCGTCTGGAAGATAAGCTGCTCAAGCATTACCCGGAGGAAATTCAGAAAGCGAAGAACCGTATTGCGGCTCTGAAAAACGATGCCCAAATCGCAGACGCACACCCGCAGGATAAGGAGAACTTCTGCGGCATGACGATCAAGGGCATGGTGTTCGATGAGAAAAAAGCAGCTGGTGAGCGGCTGATGCTCGCCTGCAAGGAGATGCCGAATGCGGATATGATGCTGCTGGGCACCTATCGCGGCTTTGAGCTGAACATTCGCTTTGACAGTTTCAAGAATGAGCATCAAATCGTTCTCCGCGGCGAGCTGAGTTATCCGGTACCGCTGGGCGATGACCCTCGCGGCAACATCGTCCGTCTGGACAATGCCATCGGCAATTTTGCCGACCGCATTGCCGATGCTGATGCCGCACTGGATTCTCTGGAACAGCAGAAGCAGGCCGCAGAGGTTGAAATCGCCAAGCCGTTTGCGCAGGAGGAAGAACTGCAAACCAAATCTGCCCGCCTTGCAGAATTGGATGCGCTGTTGAACATGGAGCATCAGTCCAGCCGGACAGAACCCGAAGCGGAAGAAAAGCCGGATGCCCGCCCCTCTGTGCTGGCAGCTCTGGAAGAAAAGGCTGATAAAGTGGAGCCTGTCCGACCATTCAAATCTTACTTGGATAAGGATGGTGATGCCCGGTGACGGAGCACCGTGACCAGCAGATCCATTTTCGTGTCAGCAAAGTCGAACTGGAACGCATTCGTCAGAAGATGGAAAGTTGCGGTATTTTGAGCATTGGCTCTTATCTGCGAAAAATGGCTCTGGATGGTTACTGCCTGAATCTTGATTTACCACAGCTGCGTCGGATGGCGTACCTTCTTCAGAATTGCAGCAACAACCTGAATCAGGTGGCGAAACGGGCCAATGAAAGCGGGCAGCTCTATGCCGCCGATTTAGAGGACTTGCGTAGTCGGTTGGATGAGCTGATAGCTATTGGCAAGCAACTTCTCGCCAAACTCACCGAACTCTAAAAAATTTCCCGCAGTAGGAGGCTGCGGGTTTACATAACGGTTGACATCCTTGCAAGGCAAGGGGCGATACCTTTATAATAGGGGCGAAAAAGAAAGGCTGGTGTTTGATATGAGGTTTTTATTCAAGATGATGCTTGCCCCGATCTCTCTGTTCGTGGCTTTTCTGGCTCTGATGGCAAAGTGGCTGCTTACTCTGTCCAGCTATGTTGTCGCGCCGTTGATGCTGTATATCTTTGGCTGCGGCATCTACACCGTCTACCGCCAGACTTGGGATCAATTTCTGATTCTGCTGGTTGCCGAATTTCTCTGCTTTGTCCTTTTTGTCGGCGCAACTGCAATGGTGGAGGGCGTTGAGAAATTCAGCGGTTGGCTCCGGGACCTGATTTGATTTTGAATCTTCTTGCCGCCTTCGGGCGGCTTTTTCATTTAGGAGGTGATCTGCTCTGGCTGCTACTCGTCTGATCGCACTGCATCAGCACAAAGGAAAATCTATCGCCGCCTGCCTGAAAGACCGCACTGATTATGCGCAGAATCCCGACAAGACTGAAAAAGGCGAACTTGTCAGCAGCTATCAATGCAGCCCGCTTACTGTGGACGAGGAGTTCATGCTCACAAAAAAGCTGTACGAGCAGGCCACCGGGCGCAGCCAAAAAAGTAACATTATCGCCTATCAGATACGGCAATCTTTCCGGCCTGGTGAAATTACGGCTGAAGAAGCAAACCGCATCGGTTATGAGTTGGCCTCCCGGTTTCTGAAAGGCAAACACGCTTTTATCGTTGCAACGCATACCGATCGGGAACACATTCACAATCACATTATCTATAACTCGACCACTCTGGACGGCACAAGAAAATTCCGGGATTTTTTCTTTTCCGGTCTGGCAGTGCAGCGGTTGAGCGACCTGATTTGTCTGGAGCATCAGCTGTCAGTCATTGAAAAGAAGCCTTACCGGGAACGGCAGAAGCGCATCACTTACCCCCCAAAGGAAAGCAACCGCGACCGGCTGTGCAGTGTAATCGACGAGATTTTGCAGCAGAAGCCCACCGACTACGAAGATTTTCTGCAAAAGCTGGAACAGCAGGGCTATGAAATCAAACGCGGCAAATACACTTCCGTTAAAGGCGCACGGCAGAAACGCTTTATCCGGTTCAAGACACTGGGTGCCGGGTACAGCGAGGATGAAATCAAAGCAGTCATTGCCGGAAAAGCCGAACACCGCCCACATCAGAAGCAACCTCCCAAAGAGCAGCCGTTCCAGTTGCTGGTTGACATTCAAGCAAAACTTGCCGAGGGCAAAGGTGGCGGCTACGAACGCTGGGCGAAGAAGTACAACTTGAAAGAGATGTCCAAAACGCTGATTTTTTTGCAGGAGCAGAAAATCGGCAGTGCGGATGACCTGAAAGAGCGTGCTGATGCTGCACTTTCTCGCTATCACAAACTGGGCGATTCCATCAAGGCCGCCGAGAAGCGTATGGCAGAAATCGCCGTCCTCCGGGCGCACATCGTCAACTATGCCAAGACCCGGCCTGTATACGATGCTTACCGCAAATCCGGGTACAGCTCCAAATTTTTGGAAGCGCACCGGGAAGAAGTCACGCTGCATAAGACGGCGAAAGCCGCTTTCAATGAATCCGGCCTGAAAAAGCTGCCCAAAGTGAAAGACCTGAATGCAGAGTATTCGGCTTTGCTCACCAAGAAAAAAGCACTCTACCCAGAGTACCGAAAGACACGGGATGAGATGCAGGAAATCGTAAAAGCACAGAAGAATGTGGAACTGTTCTTTGCGGAGGAAAAGGACTCCAAGCAAGTCGAGCAGATCCGATAAAACAGTCCCTGAGAACTTTGCCGCTTATCCGGCAGGGTTCTCAGGGTCTTTTTTGCTTATTGCTCAGTCTGTACTTGGAACGGCTTTTCCGGCAGTTTCAATTTGTTTGGCAACCATATTTTCCAATTCCCCCGTAATCGTTGCACAATTTGCAACACGATAATTCCAGAAGTAAGAAACGCCTTCACACTCCTCAACGGACAAATCACTGTTGACCAAAAGCAGTCGGTCGGAGGTTACTTTCAGCTTTTCGCATAGAGAAGCGTATTTTCCATAATCAATACTTCGGCTGGACGATTTGGCTTCCACCCAGAAGAATTTTCCGTTGATGGAGAATACGACATCCAGTTCATGCGTGCTCCCTACGGATGCCGCTTCTGAAAGAATCACATTGGAGCAAACCGAAACTTCTGCACCCTGCTCCTCCTGATAGCGATTCAAAATCTGCTGAACCTGATGCTCCACAAAAAGTTCCAGCCACTTCCCGCTCAGGAAATGCCGGACAGTCTCATTTTGCGCAAGCTCATAGACGATATTCTGCGGATAGATCACAATGGATGCAAAAAGTCCCATTTTATCCCACGTCTGAGCGATTTCCGAAAGTGTGGCAAACGAATTCTTGGAAGTACCCTTTGGGATACGAAACGAAAAAGAGCCGTCACTCTGCATATGTGTCCGAATAAACTGCAAGAAATCCACCACTACCGGGTCGCAAAGAGCTTCGCCTGTTTTCCATGCCATCCGCTGAACGGCAATCGGCGGAAGTTTTTTCGGTACGACCTGCTGAACGATTCTATACCCACAGCGTTCCAGATGCTCCAATGCGGTCAAAGGCTTCGGAGGGATTTTTTCTTTAACTTCGGACTTTTCTGCACCGGATGTATTCTCAGTCAGATAGTTAAACTTCCATCCGTATTCCCAAGCAGGCGAACGGGTCAACACACCAACTGCATGAAATCCGCTGTCCGGTTCCTCCATCGGAAATGTGATTTTGTTCTTTTGGATATTGATTTGGAGCGTTTTATTTTTCAGCGCTTTCTGATAAACGTCAAGAAGGAATTCCTTTCCCTTATATGTCAGCTCACTGGAATTGTTTGCAGAAAGACCAGCATTTTTTGCCAAAGAGAGAAGCAGACAGGTCACTTTGGGCAGCTCAAGGATATGCTCCATCTGCGCAGCGTCCGGAATCACTTCCGCATTTGCGTTATCGGGCTGCGGCAATTCGTCTGCCGGAGTCTCCTTTGCTGGTGCAGAAACTTCGGGTGTCATTTTTGAAGCAGCCTCAGATTTTCCAGACTTGGGCAAAGGTTTCGGCTCCGTATAGACCTCAGCAATAAATAATTCATAGGAATCGATGCACGAAAGTTTTCCTGCCGCTGCAAGTCCCACATAAATCGCAGCCGCCCGTGAGGAATCGCCATAATACTTTTTAGAATCCGCGGCGGCAGCAATATCAGAAAAGGCATTATATCGGCTCAGCTTCGCTGCCTTTTCCGGGAACTGCTTCAATGCACGGCAGTAGAGCCATTCAAAAAACGAATCCATGTACGGCTCTGTCGGATACTCGTTTCCTTCCAGCGAGTAACGAAGCAGCTCTCCACTGGTTCTCAGCCGGGTGTCTTTATGAACCTTGGGCGGTTCGCAGGTCAAAAGGTCAGCAAATGGCCCGCCATGTTCAAATACTTTGGCAGCCTCAAAAACCGTGCTGATGGGTACATCCTGCGCAACAGAATCCAGATGCAGCAAAAGCCGCAGAGAAGAAACAGCTTCACCCTCCGGCTGAACGGATGCAGAGCTGACTTCCAGAATCGAAACATCAGGGTCTGTTGTATGGACGGCATCATGGACGGCACGGATATTCTGCCGCTTGCTGCCTTTTATCCATGTGAATGTCACCGGCTGTTCTCTGCAATAGGGATAGCCGGATATGGGAAAACAAATGGTTCGTGTTGCCATGAACACCTCCAACTTTTTAGGACAAACAAGTTTATGTAAATCAAGTATAGCACAATCCCGGATGTGCTGCATAGCACTATTTTCTGCTTCCGGGAATCCATCTGTGCAAAAAGTGCCGATACCACAGGCATCGGCACTCAGATTAAAAAGCATTTTGCAAAAATGTGCAGCCTGCATCCACTGGATGCAGAACACAAGGGGTTTGGGCACGGCCCAACAAGCATTTTGAATTTGATTTTTAGAAATCGGATTCAAAAATTGCAAGTTGGTACCAGCTTGCACTGCTTGCCACAACAATGCGTCCTTTTTGTCCGCAATTTGTAATTTTCAGATTGGAGAAAAACGCCATGGCAAAGACGAAGGCTGAAGAACAAGCTCTCAACCTTGATTAGATTTTGTTTAACTGCCGGGATTATCTGCGCGCTGCGCGCAACTCCGGCTCGTTCTTTGAAAAGCGTGATATCCCCCGCAGTACAGCCCCGAAGTTCTCAAAAAGGTCATGGAACAGGTAGAGAACTTTGAGGAGAACAATTAAGCATTTTCTCGTTTTAACGTGGGATTAGATTGCTGTAGACCTTAATACAAAAAGATAGATAATGAAAATCTGGTGTCTGCTGGTACCAAAAAGCAGTTTGGCATCCTGAAAGACCTGATGAACCGCTCCGACGTGGATATCATCGTCAATGCCTGTGATGCAGGGTAGTGCGGTTAGGCGACTTAAGAGAGAAAAAAGAGACCTCATCTCGTAAAAAAGTCAATGCGGTCGTCTGCTTCTGTATTGAAATACAGTGGACGACCGCGTTGATCTTTGATGAGCAAGTACTGCCATGCCCCACACAGCGGGCAAAACTGGATGCGCTGCTGTATAATAATCCTTTGGAGTACGCCCAGCTTGTGCTGATTGGTGAGATTGAGCACTATCCCTCACTTGGTTGTGACCACGGTAGAATGGAAGACTAACCTTTAATTAAAATATCCAAAGCAGACAAAACAGCCCTCTACTTGCAGTCGTTGCAAATAGAGGGCTGTTGCTTAGTTAGCAGTTTAGCCTATTATAGTAATCATCTGAAAATACTGATACTGATATTCGTCTTCTAATACCGCTTGCATTTCTTCCATGTATAGCGGGTCTTTCAACAGTTTGGGATGAAATGCTCGCTCTCTCCAGAGTCGGACTCCAATTTCGGGAAAAATATATTCCGTTCCCAGTTGCAAGTCCTTTTCGTTGCAAATAACGTTGTCCTTTTTCATTAAGCTATCAATAATACACTCGGCGGTTGTATTAAACATATCCATCCCGAACAATTTTATTGATGCCACCTTAGACAAATCTCGCTGGATGCCGATTTCAGTAGCTTTTCCGTTCCGATACTGCACAAGAAAGAACAAATCATTATCCATATATCGTCCGGTTATCAAATTAGGATCATCGGTTTCCGCACAACATTCCATTTGCATTGCTTCATCAGAAGAATTCGACCACTGTTTCTTCATTTGTAGAAGAGCATTTTCTAGCTCATCTGATGTCATGCCTAATTTTAATTGTCCAATTCCAATATCTTGCTTATATTGTATATCGAACATCTGTTCACTTCAAGGATAAAAATTTCATTTGAAAAGAGGTGTTAAAAATC
>ENA-UEQO01002920-UEQO01002920.1-human-gut-metagenome-genome-assembly--contig:-NODE-2920-length-14308-cov-3.680205_pt1 | contig 14308 bp, 10 predicted proteins | sample MGYA00242938_ERZ507940 | MGnify/ENA primary metagenome ERZ507940 (study PRJEB26167, sample SAMN06115517) | human gut metagenome | host: Homo sapiens | place: China:Chongqing | collected 2014-12-03... | reverse complement strand
GGGTTCTTTTTTGCCATGCCCCAATCTGCATCCAAATAACGAACTACTCTTGTTTTTCCCTATATTTGTAGAAAGAATACAGATGATATTAGATTTCGATCTGGCAAATAGAATAAACCAAATATTAAAAGAATGGATAAAAAAGAAGTGATTTTTGTACTGCTAAACAATTTTGCAGACTGGGAAGGTGCTTATATCTCCACCTGTCTAAATATGGGGGTCAAACCGGGATGTCCGATTAAATACAAGGTGAAAACGTTATCTCTATCCAAAGATCCCATCAGCTCGATAGGCGGGTTCAGGGTATTGCCGGATTACGATATTAATGACCTGCCGAATGACTATGCAGGACTTATACTCATCGGCGGTATGAACTGGTTTTTGCCCGAGGCGAACCCCATCGCATCATTAGTGAAGAAAGCAATCGCAGAAAACAAACTGGTTGCCGGAATCTGCAATGCCTCCGTGTATCTAGGAATGCATGGCTTCCTCAACCATGTGAAACATACAAGTAACACACTGGATTACCTCAAACAATATGCGGGTACCCAGTACACGGGTGAAACTAATTACATAAACGATCAAGCCGTAAGAGACAATAACATAGTAACGGCTAACGGTAATGCCCCTTTGGAATTTTGCCGGGAGATTTTATATCAATTGGATGCCGCAACACCGGAAATTATAGAAGAGACTTATTCATTCTATAAAAACGAACTTTAAGGAGTAGCACATCAACACGTCTAAAATAGTCAACCTTACTGATTGGTTGACTATTTTTTTATACATTTGCTATAAATCTGTTCGCTATGCAAAGACCTTTCAAATTTACCAAGCTCAAACTCATCACGGGATATATCCTAATTCTCTTGTTAGGAGCAATTGCAATTGTCTTTATCTACAAACAAACTATTGCCTTAACCCAAAAAGGGAATGATGAAATCGTTATGCAACAAAAACTATTCATCATAAGTAACACGCTCACCAAACTATACGAGGCAGAAAATACCGGAATCGCCTTTTCCCAAACGGGAACACAAAAGAATTTTGACACGTACATGAAATTAATAGAGGACATCAAGGACAACATGGATACCTTGAAAAATCTATCCATCAGTTCGGAACAAAACCTGCGAATAGACACGATAAATACGCTTTTAGGCAAACGTATCGAGAATTTGAAAGACCTGTATTACGTCAAAAAATACTATATACCCGAAGATTTCTATAACAAAACCATTGAAAAAATAGGTACGCTCAAAGATTCGGCAGATGTCATCCCCGATCTCCGGGAAAAGATCATTACCGTTATTGACAGTAACTATATCATCCGGGAAAGAAAAGGATTATTCCGAACAAAAAGAGATTCCATCCTAAAAGTCGATACGACCCTCCATCGCATCGTTGACACGCTCAGTATGGTCACAACAAATAACAACACGGACACATTAATGAACGTAATTCGGGATTCATGGAGCCAGTACCAGCAGCAAAAAGAAGAGATCGATGCGGAAGTCTCCCGGCGAGAGGATATCGTTATCCAGAGTGGTCAACACATCACGGAACGCCTCAAGCGAGTACTGAAAGACCTTGAAAAAGAAGAACTCGAAAACACGATGATACGCTTAGAACAACAGCAAATCACGACGCATCATCTCACCAGAACTATATCCTGGATCGCAATCATCGCTTGCGTACTAGTGGTCTTTTTCGTCGTTCTTATTATCAATGACATCACGCAAAGTCAACGATACAGGCGGGAACTAGAAGCGGCAAAAACATACACGGAACGGTTACTACATAACCGGGAGAAACTCATGCTAACTGTCACTCACGACATAAAATCCCCTCTAAGCTCCATCATCGGGTACATTGAACTAATAAATAACACCCAACTGGAAGAGCGACAGCACTATTTTCTCAAAAACATGAAGGGGTCTGCCGAACATATCCTGCATCTTGCCAACAATATGCTTGATTTCTCCAAATTGGAATCCAACAAAATGGAAATCAACACGGTTCCATATAACCCGGGACGCCTGTTACAAGAGACGGCGGATAGTTTCCTCCCTTTAGCGGCACAAAAGAACCTGAAATTGAAAAGCGATATTAGCAACGTCCTAAACGGACTTTACCTTGGTGATTCCATGAAAGTTCGCCAAATCGTGGTTAACATCCTATCGAACGCCATAAAATATACCCGGGAAGGAAAAGTTTCTTTATCCGCCTTTATTTCCGGTACAAAAGACGACCAGTTTATCATTGTAATCAAAGACTCCGGACCGGGAATGACGAAAGAAGAACAAGAATTGATATTTAAAGAATTCACCCGCCTAACCCCGCAGCATAAGAACGTGGCGGAAGGCACAGGTCTTGGCTTAACAATCACATTACAACTCGTCCATTTACTTGATGGTGAATTAACCCTCGAAAGTAAAAAAGGCGAGGGAAGTACCTTCACGGTTAAATTCCCGTTGATAAAGGCCACATCACAGGAATCCCAACCGACAGAAACACCCTCTTCACTCCCGGTTATGCATGAAGGGATGAAAGCCTTTATCGTCGATGATGACATCCTTCAATTGACCGTCACAACAGAATTACTCAGAAAAGCAGGCATTCAATGTGATACATGTACGCATCCTCAAGAGGCGCTATCCCGTTTGGAAAAAGGGAATTATAATATTGTTCTATCCGACATCCAGATGCCGGAAATGGACGGATTCGAACTTGTGCAACAAATCCGTGAATCCCCAAACCAACAAATAAAAAACATTCCGGTAATTGCTTTGTCTGCCCGTGACGATATGCACGAAAAGGAGTATCAAGAAGCAGGCTTTTCAGCTTATCTAAACAAACCATATACCCCGGAACAACTTTATAGCAGGGTAAACGACCTATTAGGATGCGCAATAGAGATGAATCAACCGACAACACAAACCTCCGATAAAAACGCCCCTTACAATTTAGACATGATCATGGTCTTTGCCGATAACGATAAAGATGCCGCCAATCAAATTATCGGGTCTTTTATATCGGATTGCAAGACCAATTTTCAGCTATTGGCCCAACATCTGGAATCACATGAAACGGAACAGATTGCCAAGTTAGCACACAAAATGCTACCCATGTTCAAGCAACTAGCAATTAACGATGTCATTCCCTCATTGCTTTTCTTGGAAAAAATGCCATTGGATACAGAGGAAAATAAAATAAGAGAGAATATTGAAAAGATCCTACAAGAAGGAAACGATGTTCTCCAATTACTGGAAAAAGAAACACGCCAATAATCTCTCAAAATATCTCATAAGTCCTCCAGACCGAAACTTTTTAATTTATTATACAATGTTTTCCTGTCTATCTGGAGCATACGGGCAGCCTCGCTCTTGTTATTCCGGCATTTCTGCATGGCATCCTTGATCAGTTCAATTTCCATCTCTCGCCGTGTTGTAGATGTCTTTTCAGGCTCCACGGGTTTTTGCTCCAACTCCGGGGGCAAACAAGTTTTAGAAATCAAACTCCCCATACACAACAACGTCGCCCGTTTCACGATATTACGCATTTCCCGTAAATTCCCCGGCCACGAGTAAGTTCTAAAAATACGCATAACCTCCTCATCAAACCCAGCCACTTGTTTCCCCAACTCCTCGTTCGCCTTATCCAAGAAATGATTGGCAAAAATCAGAATATCCTCTTTTCTCTCCCGAAGGGGCAATGCCTGAATGGAAAATTCATTCAAACGATGATACAAATCCTCCCGGAAACGACCACTTGCGACGGCCTCTTTGAGATTCTCATTCGTGGCTGAAATAATACGAACATCAAAAGGAATATCAACATTCCCACCCACCGGATGCACCTTTCGCTCTTCGAGTGCGCGCAACAACTGAACTTGCACGTCATAAGGCAAATTACCAATCTCATCCAAGAAAATTGTACCCCCCGATGCGGTCACGAAATACCCCTGTTTATCGGTAACAGCGCCCGTGAAAGAACCTTTAATATGTCCGAAGAACTCACTTGCGGCAAGGTCCTTCGGTATCGCCCCGCAATCAACCGCCACGAAAGGCCCATCCTTCCGGTTACTCATCGAGTGAATCAGGCGAGCGATATACTCTTTACCCGTACCACTCTCCCCGTTAATCAAAACCGTCATCGTGGTAGGCCCTACCAGATGAATATATTCATATTGCCGGTCGGCACCCTCGCTCACTCCTTTTATATAAGAAAAGCTCGTCGTTTTCGCTTTCGCAGGAATAGACTTGGCAACAGGACCAGCCTCCAACTTCAAAGCCTCCTGTAACTTTTTAAGAATCTCATCCGGGATAACAGGCTTAGCCACGTAGTCAAAAGCTCCCAGTTTAATCGCTGTAACCGCAGTCTGTATATCGGCATACCCCGTCATTAGAAGTACCTGTGTTTCCGGTGTTTTTTCCTTGATCACCCGGAGCAAATCGATCCCATCCTTATCCGGCAAACGCAAATCCGTCAACACGAGATCAAATCCTGCTTTATCCAATTGTTTTACAGCGTCTTTGTAGGAAAAAGCAGTATCTACCTCAAATCCACGTTTTTCCAACCATTTTCTCAACATGATACAAAATGTTGTATCGTCATCCACGATTAAAATCTTTGCCATAAGTCGATTTATTTCTAACACGAAAATAGCCTTAATCGACTAAACAAAAAAGTTTTTAACGGAATTTAGGAAAAGAAAGCAGGTAACCCTCTAAAAAAGAGATACCTGCTAGAAACAAATGTAATAAATCTCTTCAAACCTCCAACTACACGAATAAAACTCCCGCTCTTACTAACAGATATTGACGTATATCCGTCGTATTTATATTAATCATTGTCTATCATAAAGATAATTAGGTTCACACTACTTCATTTCAGGTTCTGCTAAGAAATGCGGTAACAAAAGTCCCGAAATAGCTATTACGATAAAAAATATACAAATTCCCATAACCAATCAATTTTAATCATTCAACCATTTGCTTATAGTATAGAGAATTGTATGCCATCGCTGAACAGAAATCGTAATTGCGAAACATAGTTATGTATATCAATTACTTGCACAACAACATTGAAAGAATAAGTATGTGGAAAGATGTAGAACAAGTGTGGAAAAAATCCCTACAACCTGTTCCCAAAATGTAGATTACCTGTTCCCCAACAGGTCTTCTACCGCCTCACGAACCGTAGTAATATCCCAGCCAGATACTCTTTGCTCGAATTTATCTTTAATCTCCGGCAGACAAAGGTTACCCATGCTTCCCTCGTGTGTATGATGAATCTCCCGTAACCCATCACGGTAATGCCCCTCTTGAATTTGCATACCAATTTCCCGGTAAGCCTCCCGGAATGGAATCCCGGCCATTACTCGTTCATTCACATCCTCCACGGAAAAAATATAGGCATAACGGGAATCGCATAAAACATCCCGTTTCACTTCCATTTCCTGTAACACGAGATGAGCCATAAAAAGGGAATCGTTCAACTCTTGAAAAGCGGGTAAAAACAACTCCTTGGTCAATTGCATATCCCGAAAATACCCGGAAGTCAGGTTTGTACAGATCATAGCCATTTGCATGGGAAGCGACTGCAAGTGATTACATTTCGCTCGGATTAACTCGAATATATCCGGATTCTTCTTGTGCGGCATGATACTGGACCCTGTTGTGTACTTATCCGGCAAATGTACAAACCCGAAATTATTACAAGCAAAAAGACAAACATCAGCAGCCAAACGTCCCAAAGTCGTCGCCACGGCAGCCAACCCGAATAACACGTTCTTTTCCATCTTTCCTCTTTGCATTTGGGCGTAAACCACGTTATAAGCCAAACTTGAAAATCCGAGCAAATCAGTCGTCATTTGCCGGTTCAAAGCAATCGACGAGCCATAACCTGCCCCAGAACCAAGAGGATTCGTGTTCACCATATCGTAAGCCGCCTTTAACGCCAACAAATCGTCAGCAAGCGATTCGGCATAAGCACCAAACCACAAGCCGAAAGAAGAAGGCATGGCCACCTGCAAATGCGTGTAACCGGGAATCAACACATCTTTATTCTCCTCTGCCCGCCGTATCAACAAATCAAACAAACGTTCTATATGTTCCAACGTCTCGAATATTGCCTCTCGGGTAAATAATTTCAAATCAAGTAACACCTGATCATTCCGAGAACGTCCCGTGTGAATCTTTTTCCCCGCATCCCCACATTCCCGCACCAACAATAACTCAATCTGAGAATGTACATCTTCAATTCCCTCTTCTATCACGAACTCGCCTCTTTCCACCATCCCGTAAATATCAACCAATGCTCGTTGTAAAGATTTATATTCCTCCCCGTTCACCAAGCCCACAGCATGTAACATTTTCAAGTGAGCCAAATTCCCGATGACATCGGCCCCCGCCAGCATAACATCCAGTTCCCGGTCTTTCCCTATCGTAAATGATTCCGTAAAACCATCTATATCATATCCTTTATCCCAAAGCTTCATCCTATTTTAGATTTTAAATTTTAAATTCCAGCCGCACAAAGCCGACACTTTTTGACTTTCAACTTTTAGTTTTTATCTTTTAACTTTTAACTTTCTAGTTCCAGCCGCACAAGGCCAACACTTTTTCAATCGTAAATCGTCATTCATAAATCGTAAATTAATCGGCTTTCAATCCCTTTTTCCACATCTCGTTAAACGTTTCCTTCGCAAACTCCGGAAGTTCCCGTCCAATACCCCACGCATCGAGAGAATTATACAAGACGAACCGGGGCATACGCTCGGCAACACGTCCGGCAGCAATAGCATTATAAAACAAACCGGGATGATTCATGATAAACTTCATTCCCTTCACCATCAACTTCTTCGATGGATCTGCTAAATGCAGAGGTGCCAGATTCTGCCGCCACTTGTAAATCTGTTCTGCCAGATCAATCTTCACCGGACAAACATTCGAGCAGGAATAACAAAGCGAACAAGCCGACACGTTCCCCGAATACTTCTCCGGCGACTTCAACATACCCAAGTTAATCCCCACGGGACCCGGTATAAAATAAGAGTAAGAATATCCCCCCGTCCGGCGATACACCGGACAAGTGTTAATACATGACCCGCAACGAATACACTTCAACATATTCACATGTTCCGTGCAGGCGAGAATATCACTACGCCCGTTATCCACGATCACGATATGCATCTCCTGCCCTTCTACCGGTTTCTTATAATGGGACGTGTAGGTCGTTGAAGGCTGTCCCGTGGCAGAGCGGGCCAACAAGCGCACGTACAGGGCTAACGCATCATAATCCGGTACCACTTTTTCAAGCCCCATGATCGCAATATGTACTTTGGGAAAAGAAGTTCCCATATCAGCATTTCCCTCGTTCGTACAGACCACAAAAGCACCTGACGAGGCCACGGCAAAATTAACACCCGTCATGGCAATATCTGCGTGCAGGAACTTCTCCCGCAAGGCAGCCCGGGCCGCGTGAGTTAGGTAAGTCGGATCGCTATTCCCCGGTTCCGTGTGCAACTCTTTCTCAAACACCTTCCCCACCTCCTCCCGTTTCACGTGAATGGCAGGCAACACAATATGACTGGGCGGTGTACCCATGAACTGCATGATCCGTTCACCCAAATCCGACTCCACGGCATCAATTCCCCTAGCCTCCAGATAAGGACTCAACCCACACTCTTCCGCCAACATCGACTTACTCTTCACGAGATTCTTTCCCCCATGTTTCTGGATAATCTCGTAAACAATCCGGTTATGTTCCTCGGCATCTTTCGCCCAGTGAACCTGAATCCCGTTTGCCGTGGCGTTCTTCTCGAACATCTCGAGATAATATGGTAAATTGGCAATCGTATGTCGTTTCATATTACTCGCCATCTCCCGCAACGCTTCCCATTCGGGAACATCACGAGCCATCCGGTCTCGTTTCTCTCGCACGAAGAACAGCGCTTGATCATGCCATGCTGTTCTCTCTCGGTCAGCTATAAATTTCTTGGCAGCTTTAGCGTGTGAACTCATATTTATTTGATTTACGTTATTTTCAAAATTAGTTCATAAAGTTTATAACCCTTGACTTAATATCTCCACCACGTGTATTGTCTTTATCGGCAACTTCTCCCGGCGAATAATCCCTTCCATGTGCATCAGGCAAGAACTATCCGCTCCCGTGATGTATTCCGCCCCGGTTGACATATGATCATGCACCTTATCCTGTCCCATGCACACGGACGTCGCCGGTTCCTCCACCGAGAACATTCCCCCGAAACCGCAACACTCATCCACCCGCTTAGGCTCGAACACTTCCACGTCCTTCACCAGCGACAACAAATCCCGCAACTTGGAATAACGAGGGATCATCAACTCGCTCGGGGAAGAAAGATGTAATAACCTCTCCCCGTGGCAACTATTATGAATACTTACCTTGTGTGGGAAAGAAGCATTCAGCTTATCAACCTTCACCACATCATGCAGGAACTCGCAAATCTCGTAAATACGACTACTAATACAAGCATGTTCCTCCCGGTTCAACAACCTCGGGTAATGCTCCTTCACGAAAACCACGCAACTGGCCGATGGCCCCACCACGTAATCATACTTCTCGAACAATCCCTCCATTCGCTTGGCCAGCTCGGTCGAATCCCTCTCGAATCCTCCATTCGCCATTGGTTGCCCGCAGCAAGTCTGATCCAGCGGGTAATCGACATCCAATCCCAGCGAGGTCAGCAACTTGTATGAGGCCACCCCCACACCCGGATAAATCGCATTAATGTAACAGGGAATAAATAATCCTATTTTCATACTATATTAATTAGTTACAAGTTACAGATTATTAATAAACAAGACAGGTATCAATACCTTCAACATCCCGTGCCGAAAAGAATTCACCGTGTCCGGAATCGAAGTATGAAAAGCCAGAATAGCCTCCAAAATTCCCATACACCTTTTGTTTTAAATATTAAACTTCTTTTCATTCACCTCGCCAGCCAAATACCAAATCTACTGTTTCTCGTAAATTTTAACGAAGAAATGAAATATTTGTTACAGGCTTGCTACATTTTCATGTAAAAATTCATAAGATTCCCCAAATAATGATCTCTAGAGGTATTTTGTCCACTGTACCCCAATCTGTCGTTAAACCTGATCCAAAGGATTCTCGGCCTTTATAAACTTTACAAACTTTATGAACCAATCTCGATAAAAAACAGTATTTTCGCGTTACTATGAAGAAATTGGACATCAAAGGCATATTCACAAGGCCCCGGAAACTACTACTTCACCCCGAAACGGAATGGCAGGTGATCGGTCGGGAGAACATCGAGGGAATCGAACTTTTCAAGAATTTCCTCGTGCCTTTATCCGTGCTTTCTTCTGCATGTGCGATATTGCTACGTTTATTGTCAACCTCACCTCTCTACGCCATTGGAACCGGTATCATCCTGTTCATGGCCTCCGTCGTGGGGAGCTACATCGCTTACCGGGTGTCCCGTGAATACCTCTCTAACAAAGTGGCTGCAGCCAACCGGATGGCCCTTCGCCTTGCCGTGTACAGCTCGGCCGTCTTCATCCCGTTCCACTGCCTTTCCAGTGGATTCTCGGAAGGATTTATATCCCAACTCATGGCAATATGTAGCCTGCTGTGCCTGCGTACCCTTTACGTCGGGCTGAACCAATTGACAGCCCTCGACGTACAATACCGCAAAAGCGCCATCGTCATCATTGGCTTACTCGTGATCGTATCCCCGATCATCATCCAGCAACTATTGATGATTATGTTCAGAATACCCACTATTTACGCTTAAACGTCAAAACCTATGCAAAACGACATTAATATAAAAAATAGAAGAGCATCCTTCGACTACGAGTTCTTGGAAGAATACACCGCCGGAATCATGCTCACCGGTACCGAAATCAAATCCATCCGGGCCGGGAAAGCCGGGTTGGTGGATTCCTACTGTTATTTCCACAACGGCGAACTGTGGATTAAGGGTATGTACGTTGCCGAGTACAAGTTGGGAACCTACTACAACCACATCGAACGCCGCGAACGTAAACTCTTACTACAAAAGAAAGAACTCGTCAAGCTCGAACGCAAGACCAAGGAATCGGGACTCACCATTGTCCCCGTCCGTCTCTTTCTTAACGAGAAAGGCTTCGCCAAACTCCGCATCGCCCTAGCCCGGGGAAAGAAAGAGTACGACAAGCGGGAAACCCTCAAACAAAAAGATGCCAAACGGGAAATGGACCGCTACATGAAAAAATAAAACCTACAAACATGCAAAAATACATTCTTATTTACCTTCTGTTTCTACTTATCACGTCCTGTGCGAAGGACAAGTTCGAGGGAATAGAATTATCAACAGGCAACGAAATCCGGGTAAGCAGCGAGCAACAAACCATCCGCATTGCTCTTCGGAGTGGTTCAAACTGGTCATTTGCCAGCCCAACCTCTTGGTGCCGGGCAAGCAAGATCAGTACACCGCAAGGAGATACACTTGTGATCAATACGCAAGTTAACACGACCACAACCGAGCGCACGGGGACCGTCACGATCTCCAATTCAGACCAACAGAAAATCCTCACCGTGACCCAAAAAGGAGAAATCTACTTCGAACTTCCGGTCATTTTCCACGTGTACTCGGACGGTTCCGTAAATGATGCAAAAGTCACCGCCGCCTACATTCAAGAATGTATGGATTACGTGAATAACTTCTACCGAGGCAACAACGGGAAAAGTGAGAACCTCAACCTGCAATTCACCCTTGCCACCACCACGCCCGAAGGAACTCCCTTGGTTGAACCCGGGGTAAATACTATTCAAAGTTCATCCACCTCGTTCAATGTCGAAAATTATTTAAGATACAATACATACAATGGCACACAAATAATATGGGACCCCAACAAGTACATCAACATTATCATCTGCTCCTTTACCGAAGAAAACGTGACGGGAATCGCCATGACTCCGTACACCCCGCAAGGCAAATCCCTGCCGGGTTTAAGAAGAAATGATACATACTATACCAGTCTTCCCACCAACTCCGTGCAAGCCGTGATGATAAACAAGATATTTATAGATAAAGCAGAGACCGGAGCTTACGGCCTACAACCGGTATGGCCCACCACTCTCGCCCATGAACTTGGGCATTATCTAGGGTTATTCCATGTATTTTCCGGTGGTGACAACGGGCAAACAACCGATTACTGTGAAGATACTCCCGATTACGATCGCCCGGCTTACGACACTTGGCTAGCAAGTGTATACAGACCAACTTTTGCCCAAGCAGCACAGCGCCAAGATCGCAATGGAACCACTTTCACGTCATATAACATAATGGACTATTATTATAGCTATCGTGATCGTATTACCCCCGACCAACGAGCCCGGATCAGACACGTACTTGATTACAGTCCCCTCATTCCGGGACCGAAAATCGCGGTAGAAAACATGAGTCGTGCTGAAATCATTATCGAGGAACCACTCATACTAAAGTAACCCATCATGAAGCGATTACCTTCTCTACTCCTTCCTTACACAGGAGGGAATACCACTTGGTAATCAGCTCTCCCCCGTGCAAGGGGGGAGCTGGGGAGGGTGAGACTATTCCCTACTTTTTCCCCTGTGGCAATAAAAGATACTGCCTATCCTTACCGGTCAACTCCTTTTGTTCCTCGGTCAACTCCAAGAAATTATTTCCCAACCACAACCGTTTTAATGTGGGTAAATGAAACAGGAAATCCGGAACCTTACCCGTCAACTCGTTACCCTGCACCAAGAAATCTTCCAACCGCTCCATTCCCTCCCATTCATCTGGAATTCTCCCACTAAACTTATTCCCAAAGAGAATCAATCTTTTTAGTTTTTTCAATTCTTCCCATTCTGCGGGTAACTTCCCCGTCAACTTATTCCCTCCGACATCCAGTACCTCCAATTCTGAAAGCCATCCCAACTCGGCAGGTAATTCCCCCTCCAGCAAATTCCGCCCAAGATGGAGAATGTTCAAACTTCGCATATTCCCTATTTCAACCGGAATCGTTCCGGTCAATTTATTCCCCAAGAGAGCCAAAACCGTCAATTTATCCAAGTAACCGATCCCGGCGGGAATCTCACCGCTCAATTTATTCATTGACAAATCCATCCTTTCCAACAAGGTTAACTCCCCGATCTCGGCAGGAATCTCGCCCGACAACTTGTTATTCCCCAACAACAAAAGCCGTAAATTCCGCAAATTCCCGATACTTGCGGGTAAAGCACCTCCGGTGAAAGCATTCGAAGCGTTCAACTCCTCCAACGACTCTATATTCCCGATTTCTTCCGGGAGCGAGGAAAACTCGTTATTCGGCATAGCCAATATTCTCAACCGCCTCAAATTACCAATCTCGGGAGGCAAGGCCCCGTTAAAATGATTATTTGTCAGGTACAACCTCTCTAAACCTTCCATATCTCCCAGTTCCGGCGGTAACACCCCACTCATTCGGTTCCCGAACACATCCAAGATCTTCAACCGTTTCATCTTACCGATCGAGGCCGGCAGTGTCCCTGTAATCTCGTTATTTGCCAAGTACAACTCCACCAGTGACTCCCAATCACCAATTTCATCCGGTAAGTTACCAGCAAGACAGTTATTCTGCAAGTTCAAGAAATTCAAACTCCGCATACGTGTTATCTCGGCAGGCAATCGCCCGCTAAACATGTTATTGTTCAAATACACCCTAACCAAATTTTCCAACTGCCCTAACTCCTTGGGAAGCTCGCCCGACAAACGGTTCTCTCCCAAACTCAATTCCGTCAAATTCCTTAACTCACCAATCGACGGAGGAATACTCCCGCTAAACTGATTCTTCCACAAATACAAATGTTTCAGTTCTTCCCAATTCCCGATTTCCGCAGGGATCATCCCCGAGAAATTATTAAAACTCAAGTTCAAGTATTCCAACTTAACCAACTTCGTTAACACCACCGGGAACGGCCCCGACAAACGATTCGTTTTCACGTAGAAATTTCTCAAATTTACCAGATTCCCCAGCGTCTCCGGCAACTCTCCGGAAAATTCGTTTTCTGAAAGTAACAAAGACGTCAAGCGAGTCAACTGACCGATCTCTTTCGGGAGAGGACCCGAAAACTTGTTCGATGTCAAGTCCAAAGAGGACAATTCAGTCATCTTCCCAATCTCCACGGGTAAAGATCCGGAAAACCTGTTATTCCTCAAATTCAAGTAATTCAATTGCACCAATTCACAAAGTTCCGGCGGTAACACCCCACTCAAACGATTATTACTCAAATCAAGGGATGAAAACGCCACGGCCTCCTTGATCTCAACAGGTAACGAACCAGACAAGCCATTATCCGACAAGCCTAAATGATATAAATTCGGCAAGGTAAACAACACCCCGGGAATCGCTCCCGTTAACCGATTATTGGATAAGCCCAAAGTTCTCAATTCTTTTAACTGTCCCAAAGTAACGGGAATAGTCCCTCTCAACAAGTTATTTTCCAATCCAACGATCCGCAGAGTTTTCACACTCCCCAATGAAGCTGGAATTTCACCATCTATTCGGTTTTGCCCTAAAGATAAACGTTTCAACGTTTTCAATCTACTCCAGTCTGCAGGCAACACACCTCGCAGACGATTATCATATAAATTCACTTCTTCCAGATTTTCCAGAAGCACAAGCTCATCTGGTATTTCCCCCGTCAGCAAGTTCGATGATATATCCACACACTCCAACCGCAAGAGGCTCCCGATCGCGGCCGGAATACTTCCTGTCAGCCTGTTCCCTCCCATCCGAAGAAATTTTAATTGTTTCAAACCACCAATTTCTGCCGGTATTTCCCCGGACAACTGATTACGTGAAAGGTCCAACGTCTCCAGATTTTCCAGTTTACCAATCCCGACAGGTATTTTTCCCGTCAAACGATTGCCGTTCAGCGACAACTGTCTCAACGCTGTACACTCTCCAATATCCGTTGGTATATTCCCCATGATCTCGTTATTACAGAGGTTAAGCACCTCCAACGTCTTCAATCTGAAAATAGCACCCGGCAACACCCCCTCCAAACCGTTTGCTCCCAGATATATACTCAATTTCCCATTATCGTAATTCCGCTTCACCCCATACCACTCCTCAACAGGACGGTCACTCAGCCAATTCTCCTTCACCCGCCAATCTTCCCCTCCCAGAACCCAGTATAATTCTTTTAAAGCAGCTCGTTCCGCTGCCACTTGCTGCTCTTTCAGCAACAAATCCACCGCCTGTTCCCTAACGATCTTCTTCTCCTTCCCTTTTTGTCTCTCTTTACG
>ENA-UEQO01002914-UEQO01002914.1-human-gut-metagenome-genome-assembly--contig:-NODE-2914-length-14327-cov-4.579088_pt1 | contig 14327 bp, 13 predicted proteins | sample MGYA00242938_ERZ507940 | MGnify/ENA primary metagenome ERZ507940 (study PRJEB26167, sample SAMN06115517) | human gut metagenome | host: Homo sapiens | place: China:Chongqing | collected 2014-12-03... | reverse complement strand
GGTAGAGGACAGGCAGATGAAGCTCTTGCCGCCCTTGGACAGGTACGCGCCCATGACGAAGTCCTGCTGGCCGCCGGCACCGGAGATATGGTGAATTCCAGAGGACTCAGAGGACACCTGGCCGTACAGGTCGATATCCACGGCGCCGTTGATGGAGATGAAGTTGTCGATCTGAGACACCCGGGCAATGTCGTTCACATAGCTGACGGGAGCAGCCATGCACTCAGGGTTGTTGTCGATGAAGTCATACAGCTTCTGTGTGCCCGCCGCGAAGGCATAGGTCTGCCGGCCCCGGTCAAAGGGCTTGCGCAGGCCCGTGATGCGACCGGCTATGGACATGTCCACGAAGGCGTCCACGTACATCTCGGTGTGCACGCCCAAATCCTTCAAGTCGCTCTCGGCGATCATCTTGCCGATGGCGTTGGGCATAGAGCCGATGCCCAACTGCAGGCAGGCACCATCACAGATCTCCGGCACCACCAGTTTGGCCACCGCCATGTCCACCTCACTGGCGGCTCCGCCGCCGCCCAGCTCATCCAGAGCAGGGTTCTCTCCCTCCACGATCATGTCCACGTCGTCGATGTGGATGCAGTTCTCAAACCCGCCCAAGCACACGGGCATGTTCTTGTTGACCTCCACGATGACGGTCTTGGCGCACTCGCACACAGCCTTCAGGTGGGAGCCGCCGGGACCGAAATTGAACCAGCCGTGCTCGTCCATGGGGGCCACCTGGAACATGGCCACGTCCAGGCTCTTGATGCAGTTGCGGTAATACCCCGGCAGCTCAGAATACCGCAGGGGGATGTAATAGGAGAAGCCCTCGCTCACGGCCTTGCGCTCGATGCCGCCCATGTGCCAGGAGTTCCAGCAGAAATGCTCCGCCGCATTGGGCACATCGAAAATGGCGGGCTTGTGGGTCAGGATACCGCCCCGGATCTTCACGTCGGTCAGCTCGCCCATCCGCCGGGCCAGCGCCTTATCCAAGGCATCCGCCGAGCAGACGCTCCAGCCGTAATCCACCCAGTCGCCGGACTTGACGGCCTTGACCGCCTCGTCGGCCGTTGTCAGCTTCTGTTTGTACACTTCCTGGTAGCTCATGTTGATCTTCCTCCTGTAATTCCCGTTTGTTGTATGATGTCATCGGTGTTGTCTTACATTGATTGTCAAGAGTATAACATACCAGCCCTTGAAAAGCAATCCATACCGTGAAAAAAATCACAAAATTTTCAAAAAAAGGCAGGCCCCTCACCGGAGCCTGTCTTTTTTAGGTCTGGAAATCCGTGCGGATTACTCCTCCACAGGAACTTCTTCCTCCTCAGCCTCATCAGCCGCGGGAGTCAGCAGGGCGCGGATGGACAGGGAGATCTTCTGCTTCTCCTCGTCGATGGCCGTGATCTTGGCGTCCACAATCTGGCCCTCGGAGAGGACATCCTCAGGCTTGTCGATGCGCCGGTCAGCAATCTGGGAAATATGGATCAGGCCGTCCACGCCGGGCACGACCTCGGCAAAGGCGCCGAAGGTCATCAGCTTGACGATGCGGACAGAGGCCACGTCGCCCACCTGGTACTTGTCCATGAACACCTGCCAGGGATCGATGCTGTGATCCTTCACGCCCAGGGAGATCTTCTTCTTCTCGGGATCGAAGGAGATGACGTACACGTCCATGGTATCGCCCACCTTGCAGACCTCGGCGGGGGTCTTGATCCGGCTCCAGCTGAGCTCGGAGATATGTACCATGCCGTCCACGCCGCCGATGTCCACGAACACGCCGTAGCTGGTCATGGACTTGACGGTGCCGGTGTAGTGCTTGCCCACTTCGATGTTGGCCCACACCTCCGCCTGGGCGGCCTTCCGGGCCTCCTCAGTGACTGAGCGGATGGAGCCCACCACGCGCCGGCGGGCGCGGTTGACCTCGGTGATTCGCAGCTGGACCTTCTGCTTCACCATGGCAGACAGATCGGCGCCGCGGGGCTGACCGCTCTGAGAGGCGGGGACGAATACCCGCACACCCTTGACGGACACCACGATGCCGCCCTTGTTCTCCTCGGTGACAGTGCCCTCCAGAACGGTCTTCTCCTCCACGGCCTGCTCGATGTTCTCCCAGACCTTGGCAGCGTCCAGACGCTTCTTGGACAGCTCTGCGTAGCCCTCCACGTCGTTGACGCGGACCACATAGGTCTCGATCTGGTCGCCCACGTGGATGATGTCCTCCGCCTTGACATTGGGGTCGTCGCTCAGCTCGCTGAGCTTGATGTAGGCCGCCTGCTTGGCGCCCACGTCCACCTGCACTTCGGTGGGGGTGATGGCGGTAACGATGCCGGTGACCCGGTCACCGTTATTTAAAGTTTTAAAAGACTGATTCAGTAATTCCTCGAAGGACTCCTCTTTACCCTCGGCCGCCTTGATTTCTTCGCTCATCGTTGCATATACCTCCTTAATGATGCCCGCAGGCGTGGAGGCACCAGCCGTAAGGCCCGCAACAGTACAACCATTGAAAAAATCCGGCGAGAGCTCGTCCGCGCGTTCAATCTGGACCACGCGGGGGCATCTCCTCAGGCAAATTTCCGTCAGATGTTTGGTGTTGGCGCTTTTACGGTCTCCCACCACGACCATCACGTCTGCTTTGCCGGCGATTTCTGCCGCCTCAGACTGACGTTCATGCGTAGCATTACATATTGTATCAAAGATTTTTACGTTTGTACACTGTTTTTTTATGATTTTCCAAGAAGTTTCAAAAAGTTTTCGGATGCAGGTGGTCTGCGCTACTACGGTAACAGGGATTTCCCGACTTTTCTCATCCCCGTCCAGCCAGGCCTCCACGGCCTCCGGCCCGTCGAACACCAGGGGCTGGCGGCACCAGCTGGCCACCCCCATCACCTCCGGGTGCAGGGGTTCGCCGATGATCACCGGACGGCGGCCCTCCGCCTCCGCCTGGGCCACTAGGCGCTGGATGCGGATCACATTGGGACAGGTGGCATTGACGCACCGGACGCCCCGGGCCTCCAGATCGTCCAGCACGGATTTCAATTCTCCATGGGATCGGATCACCACCGTGTCCCCCGCCGCCAGGCCAGCCGGGTCCTCGGTCTTCCGGACACCCCGGCGGGCCAGATCCTCCACCACGTGGGAGTTGTGGATCAGGTCTCCCAGCATCCAGCATCCGCCGGTCTCCTCCCCGGTCTTTGCCGCCAGCTCCACCGCCCGCTTCACGCCGTAGCAGAATCCGGCGCTCTTGGCCAGAAGAACCTTCATCGCGCCTCCTTCCCCAGGGCGTAGGAGCGGCGGAGCACCTCGTCGGCGATGGCCTGGACCTCCTCCGGTGAAGGCCGACGGCTGGTGGCCTCCGGCCGGTATGCCTGGCCGAAGATGATGCGGGTCCGGCGAAAGAGGCGTTTGTTCCCCTCCACGTACACCGGCACGAACTGCGCCCCGGAACGGATGCCGATGACGGCCACACCACCCTTGGCGGGCAGGGCCCCCTCGTGTTCCACCCGGGTTCCCTCCGGGAATATCAGCAGGTTGTCCCCGCTCTTGATAGCCTTCAGGGCGGTTTTCACCGCCTCGATGTCCCCCTCGCCCCGGTCAACAGGGAAGGCGCCCAGCTTCCGCAGTACCCAGTCAAAGACCTTGTTGCAGAACAGCTCCTTCTTGGCCATGATGTGGAGCCGGTAATTCACCGGAACCTTCAGCGCCACCAGCACCGGGTCCCAGTTGCTGTTGTGGTTGGGACACAGCAGGGCGCCGTGCTCCGGCAGGTTTTCCCGCCCGATGATGGTGACCGGGTGAAGAATCCCCGCCACCAAGTTTACCAGATAGTAGATGCATACGAAAAATCCATTCAACGGCCTCTTTTCGCTCATAGTCCCGTCCTCTCCCGGATAATGTGCAGCAGCGCGTCTTCGCTCTGGACAAAATCCAGAGCCGTGGTGTCCAGCAGCACCGCGTCCTCCGCCTGACGCAGGGGTGCGGCGTCACGGTGGGTATCGTTCCAGTCCCGTTCCTGAATGGCACGGAGGATAGCCGCATAAGGCTCCGGCGTCCCCCGCTCCTCCAGCTCCAGCATCCGGCGGCGGGCCCGCTCCTCCGCGGAAGCGGTGAGAAACACCTTCACCTCCGCATCCGGCAGCACCACCGTGCCGATATCCCGGCCGTCCATCACCACGCTGTTCTCCCGGGCCAGCTGGCGCTGCATCTCCAGCAGGTACGCCCGAACCTCCGGATAGGCGGATACCAGAGAGGCGTAGCGGGACACCTCCGGCAGGCGGATCTCCGCCGTCACATCCATTCCATTCAGCTCCATGTGCTGCAGGCCGTCCGTCCCATAGGTCAGGCAAATCTCCAGGTCCGGCAGCACCGCCACCACGGCGGAGCGGTCCCGGGGATCGATCCCCTTCCGCCACACGGCATAGCCGATAGTGCGGTAGATGGCACCTGTGTCCACGTATAAAAAGTTCAGTCTGGCGGCCACGCTCCTGGCCAGGGTGCTCTTCCCCGCGCCGGAGGGCCCGTCGATGGCCACGCGAATGTTCTCACTCATGCGTTCTCTTCCCCTTGTCTCAGCGCCTCCGCCGCAGCCTGTCCCGCCGCCCGGCCTGTGGCCCAGGCGATCTGCAGGTTGAATCCGCCGGTATAGGCGTCCACATCCATGATTTCTCCCGAAAAGTATAATCCCTTTACAAGTTTTGATTCCATTGTCTTTGGGTCAATTTCACTGATCTTTATGCCGCCGGAAGTGACGATGGCGTCCGTTACCGGGCAGGGTCCGGCAATCTCCACAGAAAAATGCTTGAGGCCCTGGACCAGTTTCCGCCGCTGCTCTCGCGTCAGGTCATGGACCTTTTGATGGGGCGGGATGCCCGACCGCTCCACTGCCACCGGAATCAGCTTCTGGGGCAGCAGATCGTCCAGCGCGTTGCAGAAGTCGTGGTTGGCGTACTTCTCAAAGTCCCGCAGCAGCCGCTTGTCCAGGGCCTGCTCATCCAGGGCGGGCTTCAAGTCAATCTCCAGCCGGTAGGTCTTTTTGCCGAAGTGCCGCATGTGGGCGGAGGCCGACAGCACCAGGGGCCCGCTGACACCGAAGTGGGTGAACAGCATCTCCCCGAAGTCCGTGTAGATCTTCTTCCGGTCCTCAAACACCGCCAGCCCCACATTCCGCAGGCTCAGGCCCTGGAGCTCCCGGCCCAGGCCGTAATCCCGCAGCGGCACCAAAGAGCCCTGAAGGTCCGTCACCGTATGCCCCGCTTCCCGGGCCATTCGGTGCCCCTCTCCTGTGGAGCCGGTGGCGGGGTAACTGACGCCGCCGGTGGCAAGGACTACCGCCCCGGCAGGGTATGTCCCCCGCTCTCCCCGGACACCTGTGACGGCGCCGGAGGTGATCTCCAGCTCCGTCGCCCGGTCCCGGACCAGAGAGACCTTCAGCGCCTTCAGCCGCCGCTCCAAAGCGGCGCTGACGTCAAAGGCCCGGTCACTGACGGGAAACACCCGATTCCCCCGCTCGGTCTTCAGCGGCACGCCGATGGACGCAAAGAACGCCATGGTGTCCCGGCCGTCGAACCGGGAAAAGGCGCTGTACAAAAACTTGCCGTTCCGGGGCACGTTGGCCAGCAAGGTCTGTACATCGGCGTTGTTGGTGACGTTGCACCGGCCCTTGCCGGTGATGTTCAGCTTCTTTCCCAGCCGCTCATTGGGCTCCAGCAGCGTCACCCGTGCGCCCCGCTCCGCCGCGGAGACAGCGGCCATCATCCCGGCGGCTCCCCCGCCGATCACTACCAGCCCCTTACTCATCGTCCATCTTCCCGAACACGCCGTAGGCGTTCCAGATGTCCTCCAGCTCCGCAAAGGTGCGGGACACGTCCGACCGCATCCGGGAGCCCACGGCGATCAGCAGCGCGTTGATGAGGGACAGAGGCGCCACCATGGAGTCCACAAAGGAGATCATCTCACTGGGAGCCAGCAGAGCAGCCTCCGCCATCTGGTAGACGGGGGACAGCTCATTGTCTGTAATAGCCACGATGGTAGCCCCCCGGTCCTGGGCAAACTTCACTGTGTTCATAGTGACCTTGGAGTACCGAGGGAAGCTGATGGCGATCATCACATCCCCGGGGCCGATCCGCAGCAGCTGCTCGAAGATCTCCCCTGCGGCGTTGGACTGCACCAGCGTCACGTTCTCGGACAGCAGGTGCAGGTAGAAGTTCAGATACCCCGCCACAAAGGAGGAGGTCCGCACCCCCAGGATGTACAGGTGCCCGGCGCCCAGGATCAGGTCCACCACCTTGTTGAACTCGGTCCTGTCCGCCTCTTCCGCCACCATCCGCAGCTTGTCCATATCGGACTGGATCACGGCGGACAGCACATCCTGTCCGCCGAACAGATTGTCCGCCGCCTGGATGCGCTGGGTGGAAGTGAGGCGGCTGCGGATCATCTCCTGCAGTGCCCGCTGCATACTGGGATAGCCGTCGTACCCCAGCTCCGATGCGAAGCGTACCACTGTGGACTCGCTGACGCCGGAGAGCTTCCCCAGCTTGCTGGCAGTCATGAAGGCGGCCTTGTCGTAATTCTGCAGGATGTAGTCGGCAATCCGCTTCTGTCCCTTGGAAAAGGTGGGCATATTGCGCTCGATGGTATGTAGGATGCTCTTAGCCACTGCTGTTTCCTCCGTCGGCCGCCTGCAGGGGGCCGTTCTTGATCTTGCCCGGCAGCTCCGCTGGCCCGCCGGACGTTCCGCGGTCTATTGTAGCACAGTTTTTTCAAAATTCAAACCGCTTTGCGGGATTTTTCCGTCTCGCCGCCGGAATGGAAAAGACGCCGCCCCATTCAGGGCGGCGCCTTCCGCTTTTCAGTCAGGGGGTGACTCCCAGCGCCCCAGCCTCGTCCTGTGTCAAATACCGCCACTTTCCCGGCGGCAGATCGCCCAGCTCCAGAGCTCCCTCCCGGACCCGGCGCAGCCGCTTCACCGTCAGGCCGCACTGGGCACACATCCGGCGGACCTGCCGGTTCTTCCCCTCATGAATGGTCACTGCCAGCACCGCGGTTCCGGGAGTTTCCCGCAGCACCTCCACCCGGGCGGGGCGGATGGGCTCCCCCTCCAGGTCGGTGACGGCTGCCAGCCGGGCCGCCGCGCCGGCCACCGGTCCGAATACGGAGACGTGATACGTCTTTTCCACCTCGTGCTTTGGATGCAGCAGGTGCTGGGCCCAGGCACCGTCGTTGGTCAGCAGCAGCAGGCCCTCGGAATCCAGGTCCAGCCGTCCCACGGGATAAACCCGGCTCCCGCAGTCCGCCACCAGCTCCGCCACTGTCCGCCGCCCCCGCTCGTCCGAGAGGGTGGAGACATAGCCCCGCGGCTTGTTCAGCAGGATGTACACGGCCTCCGCCCGGGGCGCCAGGGGACGGCCGTCCACCAGGATCTCGTCCCGATCCGGGTCTGCACGCTGGCCCAGATGGGCGGTCTGGCCGTTCACCGTCACCCTTCCGGCGATCAAATATGTCTCTGCCGTCCGCCGGGAGCAAACCCCCGCGGCGGACAGCAGCTTCTGCAGTCGTTCTTCCATGTTGTCCTCTCTCTATCCCGGCAACCCCTGCTTCAGAATGCTCAGGGCGCTCTCCATCCGGGGCGCCACGTCGGCGCCATACAGCAGCGCCACCCGGCCCACCTCTTTTCCATTGACCGAGAAAACCGCCTCCCCGGCCCGCCGGCCGGCCCGGATGGGGGCCCGCAGAGATCCGGCCAGCTCCACGTCCAGCTCCAGGGACTCCCCCTCCGCCAGCGGCCAGGCGAAGCTGTCCGCCGCCACCAGGGGCACCGTGGCGCTCATGCCGTTTTCCACCTGGACCCGCTGGATTGTCTGGCCCAGAGAGGCCCCCAGCTTGGCGGGATAGGTGGAAAAACCGTAGTCATACAGCGCCGCGTGGTCCGCCCAGTCGTTGCCGTCCTGGAGAGTCACCGCCACCAGCCGCTGGCCGTTTCGCTCCACACAGCTCACCAGCGTCCGGCCTGCCGCCATGGTATAGCCGGTCTTCAGGCCGATACACCCCTCTATCTGGTTCAACAGCTTGTTGTGGTTGGTCATGGTCCGCCCGCCAATGGTGACGCTGCGGGTGGAGGCCATCCGTACCAGAGTCTCATTTTCCACCGCCGCGCAGGCAAGACGCGCCATGTCCCGGGCCGTGGAGTAATGGTCCTCATGGTCCAGCCCGTTGGGGTTGGCGAAGGAGGAGTGCTCCATGCCGATCTCCCGGGCCGTTGCATTCATGAGCTTTGCAAAGTCCTCCTGGCTGCCGCTGATGTGCTCGGCAATGGCCACGGCCGCATCGTTGCCGGAGCAGAGCAGCAGTCCATACAGCAGTGTCTCCAGCGTCAGCTTCTCCCCCACCTTCAGATACATAGAGGAGCCCTCTGTATACGCCGCCTCCCGGGAGACCGTGACCACATCGTTCAGGTCTCCCTCCCGGATAGCCACCAGGGCCGTCAGAATCTTGGTAGTGCTGGCGATCAGCATTTTCGCGTCGGCGTTCTGCTCATACAACACCCGGCCGCTGTCCACGTCCATCAAAATGGCGGAGGAGGCAGACGTACTGACCGCGTGCGTCTGACAAGGAAAAAGACTGAACAGGGCCGCCAGAGCGATCCCCAAAGCGGCAAGCCGCCGGAGCAGGGTTTGCAAATGCCATCACCTCATTTGTTTGGTGATGGTAGTATACCCCGTTCAGACGGGTTCTTTTTCTTCCTTCTTGTCGAAATATTTTTCCACTTTGTCCACCAGATCCGGCATCATCTCCACCACCCGGTCCAGCGTGGTCATGGGCGGCATCGCCACCGGCAGCACCCGGGTCGTTCCCTCCCGGATCACCAGGAACGCCACAGGCTCAATCTTCACGCCTGCGCCGCTGCCGCCGCCGAAGTCCTTGGGCTGGGTCTTACCGTAGTCGGCGCCGCCGCAGCCGAAGCCCATACTGACCCGGGAAATGGGGATCAGAGTCACGCCGTCAGGCGTGGTGATGGGCTGCCCCACGATGGTGTTGGTGTCCGCCATCTCCCGGATCTTGTCCATCGTGGAACGCATCAAATCGCTGAGGGGTCTCTTCTTGTCCATTGTCTCGTCCATGGATGCCATCCTTTCTCGTCACGCGGCGGGGTGTTCTGCCGCCTTGTTGTCTGCTGCTTTGGATGCGGGCGGCATCCGCCGCCGCTTCATGAACCGCCGGAGCCAGCCGATGGCCGGGACCGCCAGCTGCGTTCCTACGGCGATCAGCGTCCCCAGCCGGATGGAGATGCCAAGCTCTCCTTCCGCCCGGGTCTCCTGCGCGTCAAAATCAATTCCGAGATGAATCCCGGGATCCCGGATCACCACCAGCTTCTCCAGAGCCGGCATCCCGGTCCAGACCAGGGCGTGGAGTCCACCGTACAACTCTGCGGCTGCCGCCGGGTCCTCCGCCCCGCCCAGGGTGGCGGACAGGCGCAGCGGGTCTACGCGGATACCCCGCCGGGTGCGGCGCAGAGCCTTTTTGGCGGCGGGCCACAGCGTCCTTGCGGCGTCCTGAAGATCTTCCAGTTTAGGCTTCGGGATTTTTTTTGCCGCCTCTACCAGGTCCTTCGGCTCCTTTTTAGGCTTTCCCGTTTTTTTGGTTTCCTGCGGCGTTTTTTTTGCCTCTTTGGACGGTACCAGCCGGACCCGGAAGGGACCAATCGTCAAATCCGCCGCGGCCTGCTCCCTGCCGAAGACCACATACAGTCCCAGCCGCAGCCGCCACAGAAAAATCGCAAGTGCCAGCAGCACCGCCAACGTGATCCAAAGTCCCAGCAACGTCCATCACCCCCCTGACCGCCCTGGCGGAGCGGATTCTCAAGGCGCCTCTTCCTCCATGGCGCCGGCCGTCTCCGGCGTGTCGGCTCCGGTGATCTCTGCCGTGTCCGCCGGGTCCATGATCTGTCCGTCCTCGCCGATCCGCATCTGTCCCTCGCCGCCAAGGTCCGGCAGCTCCGGCAGGTCATCCAGGCTGGTCAGATGGAAGGCCCGGAGAAACTGTTTGGTGGTCCGGTACAGGCGGGGCCTTCCGGGTACCTGCAGGCGGCCGCACTCCTCGATGAGCTTCCGGTCCAGCAGCAGGCCGATGGTATAGGCGCTGTCCACACCCCGGATCTGATCCACATAGGCCCGGGTGGTGGGCTGGTAGTAGGCGATGATGGTCAGCACCTCCAGCGCCGGCTGGCTGAGCTTGGCGGGCTTGCGGATCTCAAAGGCTTTTCGGATCACATCCGCGTAGTCCGGCGCGGAACACAGCTGCCAGGTATCCTCCATGCGCAGCAGCCGGATGCCCCGGCGCTCGTAGGCATAGTAGTCCATCAGCTTCTGGAGCACCTGCTCCACCGTGGGGCGGTCCATCTCCAGGGCCACGCAGATCCGGTCGGTCTGCACCGGCTCCCCAGAGGCAAACAGGATACCCTCCACTGCCGATTCGATCTCTTTCATCTCCATCTTGGAACGGTCCTCTCTCACAGTTTCAGATCCTGGGGCAACTCCCGCTCCTGCCGGACAGTGCAGTCCGTCTCACTCCCTGCCAGATGCAGGATGCGGGCCCGGCACAGCTCCAGCACCGCCAGAAAGGTGGCCACCACCTCGCTGCGGCTGCGGCTGCCCCGAAACAGCAGCAGAAACCGAGTGACGCCGTGAGTCCTTAGCCGGCTCAGAATCTCCCGGGCCTTGCTCTCCACGGGATAGGGCTCGTGCTGGACGATGCTCTGGAAAGCGGAGCGGGGCGGCGGCAGGGACCGCTCTGCCCGGCCCTGGATCTCGGCCATGGCCAGGACCAGGTCCGCCGGTGTCTGGTCGTACTCGTAGATCTTTCCCCGCTTCACCGGCTCCGACGGACGGGTGAGGATATTCCGTCCGAATTCTCCCATGGGCTCCAGCCGGGCGGCCATGGACTTCACCTTGGCGTAGTTCTCGTTGCGCTTCCGTTCCTCCAGAGAGGCGATCAGGGCATCCATCTCGCTCTGGGCCTCCTCATCTTCAATGGAGAGAAGCATCCGGGTCTTGATGTACACCAGTTGGGAGGCCATGGTGACGAACTCGCTGGCCACCTCCAGATCCATCTCCTGCCGCCGGGCCAACCACGCCATGTACTGGTCGCAGATCAGGGAGATGGAGATGTCCTGGATCTCCATTTTGTTCTTGCCCAGCAGATATAGAATCAGGTCCAGAGGGCCCTCAAAGTCCTGCATCTCTTCCTCGGATTTGCTGCGGACCACCTTTTCCAGCTTGAATACGGGGTTTTGCAAACCGTTCACCTCAACCAAAAATCAGGGACAACAGGGCACTGTAAATGCCCAGGATGCCCCGGGAGATCAAACTGCTGCCGATGCCCACAAAGGACAACACCAACAGCACGACAATGCCGTACCGCTCATACCGCATCAGCGTGATGTACTGCCGGTCCGGCAGAAACGCCGCCAGCACCTTGGACCCATCCAGCGGCGGGATGGGAATCAAATTGAACAACCCCAGACCGATGGACAGAGGCGCCAGCGTGTACAGGCAGAAGCTGAACACCACGTCCATCGCCGCAGAATAAGGGGCGTAAAGGTAAATCACCTTACTGATAAGCATTGCCAAAACCGCCAGCACAAAGTTGGAGACGGGTCCCGCCAGGGCGGTCAATGCCATGCCCTGCTTGGGCTTTCGGAAGTACCGGGGGTCCACCGGCACCGGCTTGGCCCAGCCGAATCCTGCCACGAACATCATCAGCAGGCCGATCCAGTCGATGTGCCGCAGAGGATTCAGACTCAGGCGGTGCATGGACTTGGCCGTGGGGTCCCCAAGAGCCAGGGCCGCCAGACCGTGGCAAGTCTCGTGGACTGTCAGGCAGAGAAAAATCGCGGCCACCCGCAACACCGCGTCCAGCAGTGAAGTCAGGTCCAGCGCGGAAAGCAATCCCTGTAAATAGTGCAGCATATTCGTCTCCCTGTGATGATAACCCAAAAGATAGGAGTATTATACCAGTTTTCCCCCCGCAATACAAGGAAAATCACCGGAATTCAAAGGGCTTTCAGGCGGAAACAAGCGGAGCGGGTGCTTTCGCACCCGCTCCTGATTCAGCTGGCTTAATAATCAGCCCTTCACCATGGAGGCGATCTCCTCAGCGAAGTTCTCCTGCTTCTTCTCGATGCCCTCGCCCTTCTCAAAGCGGATGGCGTCCTTGAAGGTCACCTTTCCGCCTGCGGCCTTGGCGGCGGAGGCGATATACTGCTCCACGCTCATGGAGTTGTCCTTCACGAACTCCTGCTGCAGCAGGCAGTTCTCGGAGTAGAACTTGTTCAGCTTGCCCATGACGATCTTCTCCCGCACGGCCTCGGGCTTGGAGGCCATCTTGGGATCGTTCTCCATCTGGACCATCATGATCTTCTTCTCCTCGTCCAGGACGTCCTGGCCCACCTGAGACTTGTCCCAGAAGCGGGGGTTCAGAGCGGCAATCTGCATGGCCACGTCCTTGCCGATCTCCTCCACCTTCTCAGCGGGCAGGTCGGACTCCAGGTTCACCAGCACACCGATCTTGCCGCCGGCGTGCACATAGGGCACGGAGACGTTCTCGGCGAAGCGGGCGAAGCGGCGGACCTTGATGTTCTCGCCGATCACCAGCACCATCTCCTGCTGCTGCTGGGTGACGGTCAGGTCGGTGCCGACGTACTTGCACTCCATCAGCGCGTCCAGGTCGGCGGGAGCCTCCTTGGCCACAGTGGCGGCCACGCCCTTGACGAAGTCCACGAACTTCTCGTTCTTGCCCACGAAGTCGGTCTCGGCGTTGACCTCGACCACCACGCCCACACTGTCGATGACGGCGGCATAAGCCATACCCTCGGCGGCAATGCGGCCGGCCTTCTTGGCGGAGGCGGCCATGCCCTTCTCGCGCAGCCACTCCACGGCCTTGTCCATATCGCCGTCGGAGGCGGTCAGCGCCTTCTTGCAATCCATCATGCCCACGCCGGTCATCTCGCGCAGGTTCTTTACATCAGCTGCGGTAAAAGCCATTTTGAATTCCTCCAAACAGTTTTGGTATATACGCGCAAATGCAGGCGCAGATTACTCAGCGTCGGCAGCAGCCTCTTCAGAGGCGGCCTCAGCGGTCTGCTCACCCTGCTTGCCCTCCAGCACGGCGTTGGCCATGATGGAGGAGATCAGCTTGATGGCGCGGATGGCGTCGTCGTTGCCGGGGATCACATAATCGATCTCATCGGGATCGCAGTTGGTATCGGCGATGGCCACCACGGGGATGCCCAGCTTGTGGGCCTCGGCGATGGCGTTGCGCTCCTTGCGGGTGTCCACGATGAACAGGGCGCCGGGCAGCTTCTTCATTTCCTTCACGCCGCCCAGGTACTTCTCCAGCTTGGCGATCTCGCCCAGGTGCTTCATGACTTCCTTCTTGGGCAGCATGTCGAAGGTGCCGTCCTCCTGCATGGTCTTCAGCTGGTTCAGCCGGTCCACACGGGTGCGCATGGTCTTGAAGTTGGTCATCATGCCGCCCAGCCACCGGGCATTCACATAGAACTGGCCGCAACGGGTGGCCTCCTCGCGGATGGCCTCCTGTGCCTGCTTCTTGGTGCCCACGAACAGCAGGGACTGGCCGCTCTCAGACAGCTGACGGACGAAGCTGTATGCCTCCTCCAGCTTGCGGACGGTCTTCTGCAGGTCCACGATATAGATGCCGTTGCGCTCCGTGTAGATATAGGGAGCCATCTTGGGGTTCCAACGGCGGGTCTGGTGACCGAAGTGGACGCCCGCCTCCAGCAGGGCCTTCATGGATACGACGCTAGAATTTGCCATAGTTGTGTGTTCCTCCAATTTCAATTTAGTTGGTCCTCCGGCGGTTTCATCCCCCCTGCCAACCCGGCCGTTTTGGGCCCCGGGCACAGACAGAAAGTCGACGCACCGTGCGGAATGCTGAAATATAGTATCACAATCCAGTGTGCAATGCAAGTATTTTTTCCCAAAAGCCGTATAAAATTCCCGGTTTTGTCCGAATTTGTCCGAGTTCCCCAGCAGCCCCCCATTTGTTGTTGCGCCGCGCCTGTCTGTCTGCTATAATGACCAAAATCCCATTTTCAGTTTATATAAAAACGCGGCAGATCAGAAAGGAGCACATGGATGGACACTGAAAAGCAGAAATCATCTCCGGGTGGAACGGTTCCCGGTGAAAAGGTTCCGCCGGTCCTGATGGCGGAGGATGTGGCGGCACTGGAGGAACTGTGCGGAGACGTCTCCGGCTACTTTTACAAAATGCTGGACTACCTAGACCAGCGGGTCCGGGACGCTGTGCGTCAGGGAGGGTTCACG
>ENA-UEQO01002911-UEQO01002911.1-human-gut-metagenome-genome-assembly--contig:-NODE-2911-length-14339-cov-5.720797_pt1 | contig 14339 bp, 13 predicted proteins | sample MGYA00242938_ERZ507940 | MGnify/ENA primary metagenome ERZ507940 (study PRJEB26167, sample SAMN06115517) | human gut metagenome | host: Homo sapiens | place: China:Chongqing | collected 2014-12-03... | reverse complement strand
CCTTTACCTCATGACCTTTTTCCCGAAGATATTTTACCAACCGTTCCTTGTACTCGTAACCGGCATGGTCACATGCTATCGCTATTTTCATTTTATTCAAATTAGAATTCTTCAAACAATTTTGATTATACTTTACTATTTACAAAGGTAACACAATTGTCTATTATAAGAATAATTCCAACAAAAATTATCCCCCAAAACACCCACAACCATTTCGTAGACACAACCAAACTCTTAGAGGCAATTAAGCGATCTATCCGAAGTTCTCGTTTCATAAAATGCCGAATAGTACTGTATTTCGGATGGATTATATTTCCTACACGCCAACTGCTTTCCCACAAGACAAACACAAGTAGACAAAACAAAGCTAACATCGACAACCATCCGAAAATTTCTTTCATCGAAACCATCATTGCCTGCTGTTGCACCATCCCATAAAGTTGAGGCAACGGGACACACACCGCTATTGGATTTACTTCATCCAATTCCGCACCTAACAACAAAGCGTTCCTCTTCATCACAACAGCTAATATCCGCCCCAAAACAGCATTTCCAATCACCCCTCCCAACACGGCACTGACAAAAGTATGCGTGGTCACCGCATGAAAAAATATCCTAAAAGGGACACTGCCCGATATGGAAGTCAAAAAACAGATCGCCACGATAACATACCCCATTCCCCGGAAAAAAACAGGCAAATACAAGGCCTCCTTCGGTAGATCATAATCCAGATAAAAATAAAACACAAGTAAATAAACAATAATACAGGAGAAAGCAAAAGTCAACATTCGCCTATACCCCCACCGACGCAAAGCAAACATATAGTAAGTAAAGATACTTCCTGCAACAATTCCCAACAACACGATCCAATTCATAGATACCACATGCAAAGCATCAAAACCCAAAATCCTCTCCATATAAATGTGTTCCAACACATGCTGTGGTGCCCAAAAAAAGTCAATCAAGACATACAATAAAAATGTTAACCACACGGGACGATATGTCCATATTGAAAGATCAATATAGGGATGCCGTATCACTAAAGCCCGGGCAATATTGAACAATAAAGCGGCCACCGCGATCAAACTCCCCATTCGGATATAGGGAGAAGCAAACCAATCATAATGCTCCCCGTAAACACCGACAAACGTCATTGCCAACACGGAAATAGCCCACAGTACCGCCCCCAACCAATCAATTCCATATAACGGCAAATAAGGCATAAACCGTTTGTCCTGAAAAGCCACCAGTACAAAAAGAATTACCGCAAGTAATAGTCCGATCACGAACCAATACACATACTCCCAGTTAATCCAAGTTGCAACATGCACTGTCGTAAGTCCCGAAAATTGAATACAGGCATTTACCATTAAAAAAATATAGCAAAAAAAAACAGCCATATCCCGTTTGGGCGTCAGCCAAAGCTGTATTGAAGAATTACACTCGAAAGTTCCCCACATACGAAAGAAACCCGCCACGAAACTTGCTAACACCAAAACGACCACATTCCCCGTACTCACACAAATCAAGCTGCATCCCACACAAATCGTCGCACAAATTAACAACGCCACCCGGGAAGTAAAACGAAATTTCAAACGGAACATTATAGCAAACGAGAGTGCCATGCTGACTAACGAAGCATATCCCGCCATCATAATATCCTCCATTTTCAAAGCTAACGCTCCACTCATCTGGCTGACTACCGCTAAATTCACTCCTCCGGAAAACTGAAAAACGACAGCAATACAAATCATGATCCATGGCCGCCATTTCTCCGGAATGAAATCACGCAAAAAGGGGAATCTTGTGCGCCGGAATGCCGATGCGCGCCAGCTCCTTTTTCGTGAACGGCGGCTTTTTCGCCGTGCGTCCCAGCCGTGACACGGCCAGCGGGTCAATGCCCCAAATCAGCTTTGCCATTCTGCATCCCTCCTGCGGTTTTCTTCATTATAACAGGCGGCACCGAAAAAAGCCAGAAAAATCACAGAGCAAGGGCGGCGTTTATCGTACCGTAAAAAGTTTTTTGTGCCGTCAAGGCCGCGGCGCAAGCGGCACCCTCGACGTATTGCTGTGTTTTGGCTCCCTGAATTTGTGCCTTTTACCCAAAAATTGGTCGGTCAGGCTGCAATTTTAAAAAAGGTGTTTATTTTGTTGCAGAAAAATAGTATAATTACTCCGTAATATAGTTAAGTATACCGCGTGCCATCCCCTACGGCAGCGGATAAATTTTGAGGTGACCACTGTTATGGTTTTTAGTATGTATGACCCCAAGCTGCTCGAAGGTGTCCGCACGATCCATTTCATCGGCTGCGGCGGCTCCGGCACCTATCCGCTGATCCAGATCCTGCACAGCCGCGGCTATGCCATCACCGGCTCTGACGTCGAGGAAACCAAAAACACCGAGGCCGAGCGTGCCCTCGGCGTGCGCGTCTGCATCGGGCATGACGCCGCCAACGTCGGCAACGCGGACCTTGTGGTCTACAGCGCCGCCATCCATGACGATAACCCCGAGCTGCAGGCTGCCCGCGCCCGCGGCATCAAAGCCGTTGAGCGCAGCGTCATGCTGGGCTACATCAGCCGTACCCATGCCCAGAGCATCGGCGTGGCAGGCACCCACGGCAAGACGACGACCACCGGCATGATCACCACAATGCTGGAACTGGCGGGCAGGGACCCGGCGGCGGTCATCGGCGGCAAGCTGCCCCTGATCGGCGGCTACGGCAAGGCCGGCAGCGGCCAGAGCGTTGTCATCGAAGCCTGTGAGTACCACGAGACCTTCCTGCATCTGACCTGCGCGGTGGGCGTCATCCTGAACATTGACAACGATCATCTGGAATATTACGGCACGATGGGCAAGCTCAAGCTGGCGTTCCAGAAGTTTGCGCTGCTGTCCCGCACCGTCGTCTTTAACATGGACGACAAGAACACGATGGACGTCGTGAACTCCATTGACCGTCCGGTCCTGAGCTTCGGCATCGAGGAGGAGGCTCGTTTCCGCGCCGTCAACATCGGCGAGTACAAGCCCGGCTTCTTTGAGTTCGATGTCCTCGAGCTCGGTGAGCACTTCGCCCACATCAAGCTGGGCGTGCCCGGCTACCACAACATTTACAATGCGCTGGCCATGTGCTGCTGCGTGCGCCCGCTGGGCCTCAAGCCCGAGGACGCCGTTCGCGCTGCCGAGCAGTTCCACGGCACGGGCCGCCGCTTTGAGATCAAAGGCGAGTGCAACGGCGCAGTCATCGTCGATGACTACGCCCACCATCCCACCGAGCTGGCCGCCACGCTGGCGACGGCCAAGGAGATGGGCTATGACCGCGTCATTGCCGTGCATCAGCCGTTCACCTACAGCCGCACCAAGATGTTGATGGACGACTTCGCCAAGGTGCTGCGTGCCGCAGATCAGGTCGTGCTGCTGCCCATCATGGGCGGCCGCGAGAAGGACGACGGCAGTGTCAGGAGCGAGGATCTGGCCGCCAAGCTGCCCGGCAGTGTCGTGGTGGACGGCCTCGAGGGTGCCGCCGCCTGGGTCAGGCAGAACGCCAAAAAGGGCGACCTCGTCGTCTGCATGAGCTGCGGCGATCTGTACAAGGCCGCGGATATGATGGTCGAAAAATAAGCTTTGCGACAGGCTGCCCGGGCGGGCGGCCTGTTTTTTGGTAGAGTGGCTTCCCCCCCTCGGGGGAAGCTGTCAGCGACCCCGCTCGCTGACTGATGAGGGCAAGGTCCGCTGCGGCAGCCAGTGAACGGGCAACCCCCGGAGGGCCGCCCCTCATCCGACCTCGGGCGGGGCCTCGGCCACCTTCCCCCCTCGGGGGGAAGGCACGCAGCCTTGCCATTACCGCCCACTTTATGGTACAATACAACCAAATATATTAAAAAAGGAGCCACTCGCAATGAACCAACATTACCTCCAGCTCTACGCTGATTTTATCGTCAAGGTGGGCGTCAATGTGCGTCCGCGCCAGAATTTTATCGTCCGCTGCCCGGTCACGATGCCCGACTTCGCCCATGCCTGCGTCCGCGCGGGCTATGAGGCCGGGGCCAAGACCGTCGTTGTCCGCTGGGAGGACGATAAGCTCACCCGCCTGAACATGGAGCTGGCCGACGAAAAGGACCTGACTGCCATGAAGCCCTATGAGCTGCGCAGCTACCTCGACTACGCCGAGGACCCGGACGGCTGCTGCACGCTGGCCATCCATGCCGAAGATCCCGAGGCACTGGCGGGCCTTGATGCGGGCAAGCTGAACCGCGTCAACCTCGCGCGCCGTACCTTTATGAAGCCCTGGCAGGAGTACACGATGAATGACCGCGTCCAGTGGTGCGTGGCGGCTGTGCCCGCTCCGGGCTGGGCCGCCAAGGTGTTCCCGGAGCTGCCGCTCGACGAGGCTGTCGAAAAGCTCTGGGCGCTGATCTTTGACGTCTGCCGTGTCTCCACTGGTGACCCCGTCGGTGCGTGGCAGAAGCATGTCGCCGTGACCAAGGCCCGCCGCGACCGCATGAACGCGCTGGAGCTGGACCGCATCCACATGACCAGCTCGAACGGCACAGACCTGACCGTCGGTCTGGCCGACGACGCCACCTGGGAGGGCGCGTCCAGCAAGACCGAGGACGGCATTGAGTTCATCGCCAACGTTCCCACCGAGGAGGTTTTCTGTGCGCCTCACCGCGAGCGCACAAACGGCATCGTCTACGGCACGAAGCCCTACGCCTACAACGGCCAGCTGATCGAGGGCTGGCATGTCACCTTCAAGGACGGTGTTGTCGTGGAGCACGGTGCCGAGAAGAATGCCGACCTGCTGGCCGAGCTGCTCTCCACCGACGAAAATTCGAACCGCATCGGCGAGATCGCCCTCGTGCCCGCCTCCAGCCCCATCAACCGCAGCGGCGTGCTGTTCTACAACACCCTGTTTGATGAGAACGCCGCCTGCCACATTGCGTTTGGCGCGGGCTACCCGACGAACATCAGGGGCGGCTCTGCCATGACCCGCGATGACCTGATGAAGAAGGGCCTGAACAACTCCGCCATCCATGAGGATGTCATGGTCGGCGCGGCGGATACCCATGTCACCGGCATCACGAAGCGCGGGGAAGAAGTCACGATCTTTGAAAACGGCGAATGGGCGTTCTGACCAAATTTAACCGCTAAACTTTGTAAGTGCTGCACGGCGTTGCAGCACTTTTTTATTTGACTGATTGGGTGGCTTGCCTGTATAATAAAAGAGACCCGCTGCATTACGTACAGGGATGCCACGATTTTGTACGCAAACTATAGGGAAGTACTGCCCGCAACCCCGACGCCTGAGCCGATACCAGAACCTACTGCGGCTCCAACGCCAATACCAAATATTCCGGAACCGGAGCCCACCGAGGTACCAACACCTGACGAACCACAACCAGCCCCGGAAGAAGAATCCGCGCGGCAACGCAGCCATCAGGCAAAGCCAACCGCGGCGTTCAAATTCAGTCCAATACGGAATTTACAGGCCGTTTTCTCAAACTCCGCAAAAAATGCACGCTGAAAAAGCCCGTTAGAAGGCAAATCTGCCCGGCGGGGGCTTGCATTTTGCGCACGGTATAGTCTTAGTGTTCGATGATGATTTTACTGAAAGTGGGCCGCAAGGTCCGCTTTCTTTTTATGATTGGAGCATTTCTTATGGCAAAACCCGGTAAACCGCAGCAGGGCAGCGCGGTCAAGGTCGTCGAAGCGCTCGTCCGTCCCGTTGTTGAGGGGATGGACCTGCGCCTGTGGGATGTCCGTTTTGAAAAGGAAGGCCCGGACTGGTTCCTGCGCGTGCTGATCGACCGCGATGAGCCGCTGGACACCGACACCTGCGAGGCTGTCTCCCGCGCCATTGATCCGCTGCTGGACGAGGCAGACCCCATTGAACAGAGCTACTACCTCGAGGTCGGCAGCCCGGGCCTGGGCCGCCGCCTGACCCGCCCCGAGCACTACGAGCAGCTCAAGGGCCGGAAGTGCGCGGCGCATCTGATCCGTCCCGACGAGCAGGGCCGCCGCGACTATGCGGGTATCCTGCAGGGGCTGGATGCCGACGGCAACGTGACCCTGACCGACGGGGAGGAGACCTACGCCTTCCCCGTCAAGAGCGCCGGCTACGTCAAGCTCTGCGACGACGAGGATCTGTTCGGCTGAAAAAAGGCTTCCCCTGAGGGGGAAGCTGTCCGCGAAGCGGACTGATGAGGGCAAACCTGCCGTGATCGCCCATGACCGGGCAGCAACGGCACAGCCGCCTCTCATCCGGCCCTGCGGGGCCGCCTTCCCCCAGGGGGAGGCAGAGCGATTGTAACTACTGTATTGCGTGTACTTGAAATATAATTGGGAGGAAACCAGAAACATGGCTACTGCGAACAACGAATTTTTTGAGGCCCTTTCTGCACTGGAAAAGGAGCGCGGCCTGCCCGAGGACTACCTGATCGACAAGATCAAGGCGGCCATCGTCATTGCGGTCAAGAAGGACTACGAGGTCGAGGACGACAATGTCGTTGTGGACATTGACCCCGAGCTCGGCGCGTTCCGTGCCAGCCTGCTGCGTGACATCGTGGAGGAGGTCGAGAACCCCCACACCCAGGTCAGCCTGGAGGATGCCCAGAAGGTCCGTAAGAGCTACAAGGTCGGCCAGCGCATGGTCACGCCCCTCAAGACCAAGGAGTTTGGCCGCATTGCTGCCCAGACCGCAAAGCACGTCATCCGTCAGGGCCTGCGCGAGGGTGAGCGCAACCTGCAGTGCAGCGAGATGCAGTCCCGCGCACATGAGCTGATCGCCGCCACCGTCGTCTCCATCGACCCCGAGCGCGGCAACGTTGTGCTGGATCTGGGCAAGGGCGGCAGCGCTGTGCTGCCCCGCAACGAGCAGGTCCCCGGCGAGACCTTCACCGAGGGCCAGACCGTGCAGGTCTATGTCGTGGATGTACTGGCAACGGACCGTGGCCCCCGCGTCACCATCAGCCGCACCCATCCCGGCCTGGTCAAGCGCATGTTTGAGCTGGAGGTCCCCGAAATCTACGACGGCACCGTTGAGGTCAAGGCCATCGCCCGTGAGGCTGGTGCCCGTACCAAGCTGGCTGTCTGGAGCAAGAACCCCGATGTCGATCCCGTCGGTGCCTGCATCGGTGCCCGCGGCGTCCGCGTCGAGAAGATCGTCCAGGAGCTGAACGGCGAGAAGATCGATGTCATCCGCTGGAGCGAGGACATCACCGAGTTTATCTCCGCGGCCCTGTCCCCGGCCAAGGTCGTCAAGGTCGAACTGCTGCCCGGCGAGACCAAGAGCTGCCGCGTGACCGTGCCAGACCACCAGCTGAGCCTGGCTATCGGCAACAAGGGCCAGAATGTGCGCCTGTGCGCCCATCTGACCGGCTATAATATTGACATCCGCCCCGAGTCCGGCTACTACGGCGAGGACGAGGAGTAAGCTGTTAAAATAAGAAATAAAAAATAGTAAATAATAGAGAATGCGGAGTTTTCGCCCTGCGGACGAAAACAAAACGTAGGGGCGCATTCTATATGCGCCCGGACGGCCTTGCTCAAGGCACACGTCCGCGGGCGGATAGGGAATCCGCCCCTACGATACCCCCCGATATTTATTATTTCTTATTTATTCTTTATTATTTGTGAAATGAGGTCTGCCAGTTGCAGCAGCTAAAGCAAAAAAAGATCCCCGTGCGCCGGTGCGTGGGCTGTAATGCCCAGCGCCCCAAGCGCGAACTGGTGCGCGTCGTGCGCAGCCCCGAGGGCGAGATCAGTATTGATCTGCGCGGCAAGGCACCGGGACGCGGCGCGTATCTGTGCCCCTCGGCTGCCTGCCTTGCCAAGGCGCGCAAGGCCAAGCGGCTCGAACGCACATTTGAGGTCCCCATCCCGGACGGTATCTATGACCGCCTGACCGAGGAGATCGCCTGTGCGGAGCAAAGTGCAAAGGAGGCGGCGAGCCATGAATAACGATCAGCACCCGCTGCTGGGCGCACTGGGGCTGTGCCGCAAGGCCGGCAAGCTGCTGCACGGGTATGACCGCGTACAGGAAAACGCACTGCGCGGCAAAGTGGCCCTGGTGCTGCTTACCTCGGACGCCAGTGAACGCACGGTCAGCCATATAAAGGACGCCTGCGACGGCATCGTCGCCTGTGAGCAGATGCCCCTGACCAGCGCTGACCTGGCCATGCTTACCCCCAAGCCCGCCGCCGTGTTCGGCGTGACCGACGAACACCTTGCACAGCTGTGCGCAAAATACCTTTGATGAGGAGGACCACACTATATGGATTTTAAATACAAGATCGCTGATGTTGCCAAGGAGTTCGGCATGCCCGCCAAAAAGGTCGTTGAGACCGTTTCCGGCGTGACCGGCGAAGCCTATAAGACCGTCGGTACGTTTGAGGAAAAAGAGCTCAACGTCCTGCTGGAGACCCTGACCCGCGAGAACGCCGAGGACAGCCTCGACGCCTACCTTGCCAGCGGCAAGGAGCCCGCCCCGGCCCCGAAGGCAGAAAAGAAACCCGAGCCGAAGAAGCAGCCCGCCGCAGCCCAGAAGCCCGCTGCCAAGCCCAAGCCTGCGGAGCAGCCCAAGCCCGCCGCCAAGCAGGAGCCGAAGCCCGAGCAGAAGAAAGACAGCCGCAAGCCCGAGAAGCCGGCGGAAAAGCGCAGCGAGAAGCGCGTCACCCTGCAGGAGCTGGCCGCCGATACCGGCATTAAAGAGCCTGTCAAGACCGAGCAGGTCCAGGTCAACCGCGTGCAGGTCTCCGTTGACACCCGCACCGTCGATGTGAACGTTGACAAGTTCAACGCCCGCTATGACGACCTGGCCGACAGCCGCAACATGCCCAGCAAGCGCAAGAACCAGCCCACCGGCAAGAAGGAAAAGTTCAACAACCGCAACAACCGCCGCGGCCAGCAGTTCGGCCGCCGCCGCGAGACCGAGGCCGAGCGCCTGCAGCGCATCCAGCTTGAGAAAGCCCGCAATGCCCAGCTGAAGATCTCCATCCCCGACGAGATCACCGTCGGCGAGCTGGCTACCCGCCTGAAGCAGAGCGCCGCCAAGGTCGTTGCTAAGTTCATGCAGATGGGCGAGATGCACGCCATCTCCGACGTTGTTGATTTCGACACCGCCGCCCTGATCGCCGAGGAGTTCCACGCCAAGGTCGAGCATGAGGTCCACGTCTCCATAGAGGAGCGCCTGTTTGTGCAGGAGGAGGACAACGCCGCCGATCTGGTCGAGCGCCCGCCCGTTGTTGTCGTTATGGGCCACGTCGACCACGGCAAGACCTCCATTCTGGACGCTATCCGCAAGACCAATGTCACCAAGGGTGAGGCCGGCGGCATCACCCAGGCCATCGGCGCGTACCAGGTCAAGAGCAATGACAGTGTCATCACCTTCCTGGACACCCCGGGCCACGAGGCGTTCACCTCGATGCGTGCCCGCGGCGCGAACATGACCGACATTGCGGTCTTGGTCGTCGCTGCCGATGACGGCATCATGCCCCAGACCATCGAGTCCATCAACCACGCCAAGGCCGCCAACGTCAAGCTGATCGTCGCCATCAACAAGATGGATAAGCCCACCGCCAACCCGGAGCGCGTCAAGGAGCAGCTGACCAAGTACGAGATCGTGCCCGAGGACTGGGGCGGCGACGTCGCCTGCATCCCTGTGTCCGCCGTCACCGGCATGGGCATCAGCGACCTGCTCGAGCGTATCGCTCTCGAGGCCGAGGTCATGGAGCTGAAGGCCAACCCGAGCCGCCGCGGCAAGGGCGCTGTCGTCGAGGCCCGTCTGGACAAGGGCCAGGGCCCCATCGCAACTCTGCTGGTCCAGAACGGCACCCTGCACAAGGGCGACTGCCTGATCGCCGGTACCGCTGTGGGCCGTGTCCGCACGATGCGCAACGACAAGGGCCAGGAGATCACCGAGGCCGGCCCGTCCACGCCTGTTGAGATCACCGGCTTGACCGAGGTCCCCGAGGCCGGCGAGCTGTTCGAGGCTGTCGAGGACGAGCGCCTCGCCCGTGAGCTGGCTGACAAGCGCACCGCCGAGGCCAAGGAGAAGCAGTTTGCCGCCTACACCAAGGTCACGCTGGATAACCTGTTTGACCAGATGGCTGCCAACGATATGAAGGAGCTGCCCATCATCGTCAAGGCGGACGTCCAGGGCTCCGCCGAGGCCGTCAAGCAGAGCCTCGAGAAGATCTCCAACGACGAGGTCCGCGTCCGCGTCATCCATGCGGGTGTCGGCGCCATCTCCAAGTCTGACGTCTCTCTGGCCGATGCGTCCAACGCCATCATCATCGGCTTCAACGTCCGTCCCGACGCCGTCGCCAAGGCCGAGGCCGAGCAGACCGGCGTTGAGATGCGTATGTACCGTGTCATCTACGACGCCATCAACGATGTCTCCGACGCTATGAAGGGCATGCTGGCCCCGAAGGTCCGCGAGGTCGCCCTGGGCGAGGCCCAGGTCCGCCAGGTCTACAAGATCTCCAGCGTCGGCACCGTCGCAGGCTGCCGCGTTACCGACGGCAAGATCACCCGCGACGCCCAGCTGCGTCTGGTCCGTGACGGCATCGTCATCTGCGAGGATTCCATCGCCAGCCTGAAGCGCTTCAAGGATGACGCCAAGGAGGTTGCCGCAGGCTTTGAGTGCGGCATCACCCTGGCCAAGTTCCAGGACATCAAGGAAGGCGACGTCTTTGAGTGCTTCAAGATGGAGGAGTACCGCGATTGATTGCAGAGGTAAAGTAAATGCCAACCAAAAACCATGGCCGTATGGCCCAGGATATGAAGCGTGAGCTGATCGCCATCATCGGCGAGATGAAGGACCCCCGCGTGACGGGCGGTCTGCTGACCGTGACCCGTCTGGATGTGACCCCCGACCTCGATCAGGCCAAGGTCTACATCAGCGTCATGGGCCGTGAGGGCGGCCCGGAGCCGGTGGTCAAGGCGCTGAACAAGGCGTCCGGCCATGTCCGCACCGAGGTCAGCCGCCGGATGCACATCCGCAAGGCACCGCGCTTTGTATTCGTCAAAGATGAAGGCGCAGCCTATGCCGCGCACATCAACAAGCTGCTGGGTGAGCTGGACATTGAGCCTGACTCTGACGCAGAGTAAAGCACCCCAGTTAGAAAAGAGGAACCTATGACTCAGAACGTAGATCGCGAGACGGTTGTTTCGCGTCTGCTTGCTGCAGATGACATCCTGATTTTGTGCCATAAAAACCCCGACGGTGACACCATCGGCTCGGGCACGGCGCTCTGCCTGGCGCTTCAGCAGCTGGGCAAAAATGCCGCCGTGCTGTGCAGTGATCCGATCCCTGCCATGTACGACTACATGCCCATCACGGTGTTTGACGGCAGCTTCCGCCCCGCGTTTGTGGTGGCGGTGGATGTTGCGGGCATTCAGCTTTTTGGCGAGCGCAACAACATTCAGGAATACGCCGAGCATGTCAATCTGTGCATCGACCACCACGGCTCGAACAGCGGCTATGCCTATGAGACGCTGGTGGACGCCGGGGCTGCCGCAGCTGCCGAGCTGCTGACGACGCTCATCCCCGAGATGGGCGCGAAGATCACGCCGGAAATTGCCTCCTGCCTGTATACGGGTGTGGCAACGGACACCGGCTGCTTCCGGTTCAGCAACACGACGGCGGAGACCCACAAGGCGGCAGCGGCTCTGATCGAGGCCGGAGCCGACGTGGAAAGGCTGAACGAGCGCCTGTTCGAGAGCCGCTCCCACGCGCGGGTCATCGCGGAACGCATGGCTTTAGAAAGCCTGGAGTTTTACTACGATGACCGCTGTGCGCTCATCTGCCTGACCTGGGACCAGATCCAGGCCGCAGGTGTGGCCGGGGCCGAGCTGGAGGATCTGACGAGCCTGCCGCGCTCCATTGAGGGCGTCGAGGTCGGTCTGACCCTGCGCCAGCAGAAGGACGGCAGCTTCAAGATCAGTGTGCGCACCGGGCACGACACCAACGCCTGCAACATTGCGCGGCGTCTGGGCGGCGGCGGGCATCCCCGCGCTGCCGGCTGCGAGATCAGCGGCAACCCGGACAACGCCAAGCACGCGATCCTCGAGGAAGTCAAAAAGGAACTGGACCGCGCCGACGCGGAGAAAGAAGCGCAATAAAGCCTTCCCCAGAGGGGGAAGGTGGCCGCGCGAAGCAAGGCCGGATGAGGGGCGAACCTGCCCGTAACAACCCGTAAACGGTCTGCAATGGCAGACTTGCCCCTCATCAGTCACCTTCGGTGACAACTTCCTCCCCTAGGGGGAAGCCATTTAAACCCTAACAACAGAAAAGGAACCCTGCTATGCAAACGCCAAACGGCATTCTGCCCGTCGATAAGCCCGCAGGCTGGACCAGCTTTGATGTGCTGGCCAAGCTGCGCGGCGCACTGGGCACACGCAAGCTGGGACACTCGGGCACACTGGACCCTATGGCCACCGGTGTGCTCGCGGTGTTTATCGGCAAGGCGACCTCCGCCGCTGACCGCCAGCTTGACCACGATAAAACCTACGAAGCTACGCTGCGTCTGGGTCTGCGCACCGACACCGGCGACGTGACCGGCACGACGCTGGAAACTGCCCCTGTCACGGTGGGGGAGGCCGAGCTGCGCGCCGTGCTGCCGCAGTTCCGCGGGGACCGTATGCAGCTGCCGCCGATGTACAGCGCGGTGAAGATCAACGGCCAACCGCTGTATAAGGCGGCCCGCAAGGGCCAGACCGTTGAGCGCACGCCCCGCCCCATCACGATCTATGACATCGAATACCTCGGCAGCCCCGCGCCTGACGAATACACCGTCCGCGTCGCCTGCTCCAAGGGCACCTACATCCGCGTGCTGGCCGAGGAGATTGGCGATGCCCTCGGCGTGCCCGCCACGCTGTCCGCTCTGCGCCGCACGCAGGCCGGTGTGTTCAGTCTGGCCCAGTGCCACACGCTGCCGGAAATTTTAGCCGCCGCCGAGAGCGGAGAACTCGAAACCAACGGCTGGGTACTGCCGATCGAGTCAGTCTTTGCGCCGCTGCCCGCCCTGCACGTCAACAGCGGCGTCAAGGCGCACCTGCTCAACGGCTGCCCGACGAGCCATTACGCTGCCGCCGATGGCCGCTACCGCACCTACGATGAGACCGGCGCGTTTCTGGGTCTGGCCAACGTCGAGGGCGGTGTGCTCAAGGTCGAAAAACTATTTTGCGAAAGGGGCTGACTGCCCAATGCAAATATATCAAAGTCTGACGCCCATCCACGCCCCGCAGGGCAGTGCTGTGGCGCTCGGCTATTTTGACGGCGTCCACTGCGGCCACCGCGCTGTGCTGGGGGCTGCCGTCGAATGCGCCCGGGCCGGCGGCCTGACCGCTGCGGCCTTCACGTTTGAGCTGCCCGGCAGCAGTACGCTGAAGGGCGGGCGCATCCTCTCGCTGCCGCAGAAGCACGCCCGCGTTGCAAGCTTAGGCATCGAGGAATACCAGGAGGCACCGTTTGACGAGTTCCGCGCACTGACGCCGGAGGATTTTGTGCAAAAGGTGCTGGTGGACTGCTTTAACGCAAAGCAGCTGTTCTGCGGCGACAACTTTACGTTTGGAGCCCGCGCCGCCGGTAACGTGGAGCGTCTGCGGGAGCTCTGCGCGCCCCTCGGCATCGGCGTGCATATCGTGCCGATGGCGCAGTACGGCGGGCAGACCGTCTCGTCGACCCGCATCCGCGCTGCGCTGGAGGAGGGCCGTCTCGACGACGCCAACGCCATGCTCGGCACACCCTACGCCATCGACTGGCCCGTTGTCCACGGCAAGGGCATCGGCAGCGGAAAGCTCGGCACGCCGACGCTGAACCAGAACTACCCCGCCGCGGCCCTGCAGCCCTGCGCGGGCGTCTACCTGACCCGCATTTATCTGGACGGCCGGTGGCGGCCCGCAGCCACCGGCATCGGCAAGCGCCCCACGGTGGACAGCAGTGAAAACGCCGCCGTGACCTGCGAGACGTTTGTGCCGGACTTCTCCGGCAATGTCTACGGGCAGCAGCCGGTGTTGGAATTTCACAAATATTTCTGCCCGGTGCGCAAGTTCAATTCGATGGACGAGCTGGCCGCGCTGATCCACCGCGCCGCCGACGAGAGCAAGGCGTATTTTGCGGCCCTGACCGGCGCAAAATAATTGCGGAAATGCCGCAAATGCTCTTGTATTCCGCAAAATGTTGTGGTATACTAATTCTTGTTACCGCGGCCCGGTATGGGGCGTATGCCTCAATGGTTCCAACTACCCTTTACTGCGCCGACGGCCAATATATTTTTATGAAAGAGGTATATACCCATGAGCCAGAAATCCGCTATCGATAAGCAGCCCATCATCGCCAAGG
>ENA-UEQO01002910-UEQO01002910.1-human-gut-metagenome-genome-assembly--contig:-NODE-2910-length-14339-cov-8.440331_pt1 | contig 14339 bp, 10 predicted proteins | sample MGYA00242938_ERZ507940 | MGnify/ENA primary metagenome ERZ507940 (study PRJEB26167, sample SAMN06115517) | human gut metagenome | host: Homo sapiens | place: China:Chongqing | collected 2014-12-03... | reverse complement strand
TATGAATATTCTCTAATAAAATATAAAAATGTCGTTATTTTTTACATAAAAAGCAAGCTTAAGGTTGTTGCATACTTGCTAAATGTTTATGTGTCAGAATTTTGGTTGTTGTTGGTTTTAGTTAAATACGTATTCCCCGAAAAGATAAGAAAGGATTTGTTCTATATTAATCCGGAATGATCTGAAACGGAAAGTGCGAAAATAGAGCTATGAGTCGGTTTGTTTAAGGGGAAGTAAAGGGTGTTTATTTTGAGGAAACATAGAAAATATGTTCGGAGGGGGAAGACTATTTTTATAAATTGTCTTCTCAACAAAATAAAAATAGCTTTACAGCAAAATAGCAATGGAAACATCTTTTTATTTTTGTCACAGAAATCTATAAAATAACAGACTGTGTTGCGAAAAATTAGAATTATTGTTGCCTTATTGGTTTATGTGCTTATTACGTTGCTGTTTCTTGATTTTACAGGAACGATGCACATCTGGTTCGGCTGGCTTGCCAGGATTCAGTTTTTGCCGGCTGTGCTGGCTTTGAATGTCGGGGTCGTTTTATTCTTGGTGTTACTGACCGGGGTTTTCGGACGTGTTTATTGTTCTGTGATCTGCCCGTTGGGGGTGATGCAGGACGGGATCGCCTGGTTCGGTAAGCGAAAGAAAAAACTGCCTTATTCTTATTCTCCCGCCCGTTCATGGTTGCGCCATGGAGTTTTGGGCGTGTTCGTCGTGGCTTTGCTCGCAGGGATAGGTGGCTGGGCTACTTTGCTCGCACCGTATAGTTCTTACGGGCGTATTGTTAATAATTTGTTTCAGCCTCTTTGGCAATGGGGCAATAATTTATTGGCTTATTTGGCGGAACGGGTGAATAGTTATGCTTTTTACGAGGTGGATGTCTGGTTGAAAAGCCTTCCTACCTTTCTGATTGCCGTAGTTACTTTCGCGGTGCTGGCGGTGCTGGCCTGGCGGAACGGGCGTACTTATTGCAATACCGTTTGCCCGGTGGGGACGGTGCTGGGATGGATTTCCCGTTTTTCCTTGTTCCGGGTTACGATCGATGAGGAAAAGTGTAATAAGTGCGGTTTGTGTGCCCGGCATTGTAAGGCTGCCTGTATCCAGGCGAAGGAACACCGGATCGATTACAGCCGTTGCGTGGTTTGCCTGAATTGTATCGGGACTTGCAAGCGGGGGGCTATCGATTATAAGCTGCGGAAAAAGCAGGCGGTTACCGGTGTCCGGGGAGAGGAGAGCCAAAAGGTATCTTCGAAGCAGATCGATGCGGCACGCCGGGGGTTTCTTTCCGCAGCGACGCTTTTGGCGGCGAACTCTATCCTGCAAGCTCAGGAAAAGAAGGTGGACGGCGGCCTGGCGGCGATTAAGGATAAGAAAATTCCTCATCGGTTTACTCCGATCGTTCCTCCGGGGGCTTTAAGTGCCCGGAATATGGCGAATCATTGTACGGCTTGCCAGCTTTGTGTTTCCTCGTGTCCGAACGGGGTGTTGCGTCCGTCGGCGGATGTGACGAAGTTCATGCAGCCGGAAATGTCGTACGAACGCGGATACTGCCGTCCGGAATGTGTGAAGTGTGCGGAAGTTTGTCCGGCGGGTGCGATCCGTCCGATCGATGTGGCGGAAAAGTCTTCGATACAGGTGGGGCATGCCGTATGGGTAAAGGAGAATTGTGTGGTGCTGACCGATGGAGTGGAATGTGGTAATTGTGCCCGCCATTGTCCGACGGAGGCCATCCTGATGGTTGCTTCCGACCCGGACGATCCGGAAGGGGCGAAGATCCCGGTGGTGAATGTGGAACGGTGTATCGGCTGCGGGGCTTGTGAAAATTTATGTCCGGCACGTCCTTTTAGTGCTATTTATGTGGAAGGGCATGAGAATCACCGGATTGTATAATTGAATCGTAATTTGTAAGTTAAGTTATGGAAAATAAGAATCATAAGGAAATGGATCGCCGGGAGTTTCTTAAAATCGTCGGGATCAGTACGGTTGCCGCTACGACCTCCCTCTACGGTTGCGGCTCCGGTTCCGGCCCGAAGGGCGGATCTACCACAGCCGGCAATGTGCCGGACGGCGGCATGACTTACCGGACGAATCCTACCACCGGAGACCGGGTGTCTATCCTCGGCTATGGCTGTATGCGCTGGCCTACCGTGCCTTCGCCCGACGGCAAGGGAGACCTGATCGATCAGGAGGCTGTAAACAGGTTGGTGGATTATGCTATTGCCCACGGGGTGAATTATTTCGATACGTCGCCCGTTTATGTGCAGGGGTGGTCGGAAAAGGCTACGGGTATCGCCCTTAAACGGCATCCGCGTGATCGGTTTCTGATTGCGACTAAGCTGTCGAATTTCAGTCCGGCCACTCATAGCCGGGAGGAATCGCTTGCGATGTATCGCCGTTCTTTTCAGGATTTGCAGGTGGATTATATCGATTATTATCTGTTGCATGGTATCGGCATGGGGGGAATGGAGGCTTTGCGTTCGCGGTATCTGGATAACGGTATGCTCGATTTCCTGCTGAAAGAGCGCGAAGCCGGGCGTATCCGGAATCTCGGTTTCTCATATCACGGCGATATAGAGGTGTTCGATTATTTGCTGTCCCGGCAGGAGGAGCTGAAATGGGATTTTGTGCAGATCCAGCTGAATTATCTGGATTGGAAACATGCCAAGGAGGTGAATCCGCGCAATACGGATGCAGAATATTTATACGGCGAGTTGAGCAAAAGAGGGATCCCGGCTGTAATTATGGAGCCTTTGCTGGGGGGGCGGCTTTCCAATGTGCACGATCATATCGTGGCGCGGTTGAAGCAGCGGCGTCCCGGCGATAGTGTGGCTTCGTGGGCTTTCCGGTATGCGGGGACGCCGGAGCATGTGCTTACGGTGCTGAGCGGTATGACCTATATGGAGCATTTGCAGGATAATATCCGCACTTATTCGCCCCTGGTACCGCTGACGGAGGAGGAAACCCGGTTTCTGTACGAGACGGCGGACCTGATGATGCAGTATCCGACGATTCCCTGCAACGATTGTAAATATTGTATGCCTTGCCCTTACGGGATCGATATTCCGGCTATTTTGCTGCATTATAATAAGTGTGTCAATGAGGGGAATGTGCCGGAGAACAGCCGGAACGAGAGTTACCGGAAGGCCCGGCGGGCTTTTCTGGTGGGGTACGACCGCAGTGTGCCCAAGCTCCGGCAGGCGAATCACTGTATCGGGTGTAACCAATGTTCGCCGCATTGCCCGCAGGCGATCGATATCCCTAAAGAGATTCATCGTATCGATGGATTTGTCGAACAATTGAAACAAGGCATTTTATGATGGAACGTTTGATCGATTTATTGCATTCGGGAGAGTATTCCTGTGTGATGATGAGCCGGAAGACGGTTTATACGTTTGTTCAGCGCGGAGTGGCGGATCTGTGTGATCTGTATCAGTCCGATCCCGGTTTTATGAAAGGGGCGAGCGTTGCCGACAAGGTGGTGGGAAAGGCTGCCGCCGCGTTGATGGTGCTGGGGAAGGTGGGAGAGGTTTATGCCGATGTGATCAGTACGCCTGCCCTTGCCTTGTTGCGGGAAGCCCACATCGATGTGGCTTTCCGGCAGGAAGTTCCTTTTATTGAAAACCGGGAAAAGAGCGGCTGGTGTCCTTTGGAGTCGGCTTGCTACCGGTTGAAGTCCGTTGCGGAGATGTATCCGGTGATCCGGGATTTTATTGCGGGGATCCGAATGAAAAAAACATTTGCAGGGGTATTGCTGGCGTTTGTGCTTGGCGGGACGGCGGTGCAGGCGAAGGCGCAGAGCGATACCGCCCGGATAGCCCGGAATGTGGTGATGGACGAAGTGGTGGTGACGGGAACCCGCCATGAAACGGATATCCGCCATTTGCCGATGACGGTTTCGGTGGTGAACCGTTCGCAGATCGAGAAGCGGTATGAGCCGTCCCTGCTGCCGGTATTGACGGAGCAGGTTCCGGGATTTTTTACGACATCCAGGGGGATGATGGGATACGGCGTTTCCACCGGGGCTGCCGGGGGTATGAGCCTGAGAGGTGTCGGCGGCAGTCCTACAACGGGTTTGCTGGTGCTGATCGACGGGCATCCTCAATATATGGGATTGATGGGGCATCCTATTGCCGACGCTTATCAATCGATGCTGGCCGAGCGGGTGGAGGTGCTGCGGGGACCGGCGTCTGTGCTGTACGGCTCGAATGCGATGGGCGGGGTGGTCAATATCGTTACCCGTAAGCAGCAGGAGGACGGGGTGAATACGGGAGTGCAGCTGGGAGCGGGATCGTACGGGACGTTGCAGACCGAAGTGTCGAACCGTGTGAAGAAAGGCCGTTTCAGTAGCGTGGTGACGGGGTCTTATAATCGCTCCGACGGCCACCGGGCGGATATGGGGTTCGAGCAATACGGCGGATATGCCAAGTTGGGGTATGATCTGGCCGAGGGCTGGAAGCTGGCGGGGGATGCCAACGTGACGCATTATAATGCTTCCAATCCCGGAGAGGTGGACGAGCCGAGGTTCGATAACGATTCGCGCATTACCCGCGGGATGGCTTCTCTGGCTTTGGAAAATCGTTCCGACAGGATGTCCGGGGCTTTGAGTTTTTTTTATAATTGGGGGCGGCACCGGATAAACGACGGTTATTTGGCAGGAGAGGAGCCGCAGAAGTCCCGTTTTAATTCCAAAGACCGGATGCTGGGCGTTTCGTGGTTTCAGAGTGCCGTTCTTTTTTCGGGCAACCGCCTGACCGCCGGGTTCGATTATCAGCATTTCGGCGGCGAGTCGTGGAATAAGGCGGTGGCTACCGGGGAACGGCAGCCGGGGGTGGATAAACGGATGAACGAGTTTGCCGGGTATGTGGATTTCCGGCAGGACATCGGTAGCTGGCTGTCGCTGGATGCCGGAGTCCGGGTGGATTATCATTCGCATGTAGGGACAGAGTTTATCCCGCAGGGAGGGCTGGCTTTTCACCTGCCCCGGAATTCGGAGCTGAAAGCTATGGTGAGCAAGGGTTTCCGTAATCCGACCATCCGCGAGATGTATATGTTCCCGCCACAGAATCCAGACCTGAGGCCGGAACGGCTGATGAATTACGAGCTTTCTTTTTCGCAGCGGATGCTGGGCGGGGCTTTGTATTATGGCGTGAATCTGTATTATATCGACGGTGATAATTTGATTGTGACCGACCGTTCCCTGCGCAAGAATGTGAACAGCGGGACGGTCGAGAATTGGGGGGCAGAGGCGGTGGCTGCTTACCGGATCAATCCGGTGTGGCATGTGTCTGCCAATTATAGCTGGCTGCACATGAGGCATCCGGTGGTGGCCGCTCCGGAGCAGAAGTTGTTTGTGGGCGCCGATTTTACCCGGGGGCGCTGGAGTGTTTCGACGGGGGTACAGTATGTGAAAGGGCTTTACACTGCCGTGAGCCCGGAACGGGAGACTACGGAGGAGTTCGTGCTTTGGAATGTGCGGGGCAGTTTCCGGTTGTGCCCGCATGTACGGTTGTTTGCGAAAGGCGAGAATTTATTGGCGCAACGTTATGAGATCAATGCCGGTTATCCTATGCCGAAAGCCACTTTTACAGGGGGCGTGAATATTCATTTTTAACGAAAACAGAAGATTATGGAGAATACAGTAAAACTTTATTCGCTGGATTATAGTTATAGAAGGACTTATCTGGCAGCCGGGTTATTTGTTGCAGGCAATGTGGCCTTGCCTTACCTTTTCCATCTTATCCCTCAAGGCGGAGTGACCTGGTTGCCTATTTATTTTTTTACGCTGATCGGGGCTTATAAATATGGGTGGAAAGTGGGGCTTCTGACGGCTGTGGCTTCGCCTTTGGTTAGTTTTCTTTTGTCGGGGATGCCTGTGCCTGCCGCTCTTCCGGCCATTTTGCTGAAATCCGTATTGCTGGCGTTGGCTGCCGGATTTACCGCCGGGCGTTGGCAGCGCGTTTCTATTCCTTTGTTGCTGTTGGTCGTTGTGGGCTATCAGGTGGCGGGGACGTTGGGTGAATGGGTGTTGAAGGGCAGCCTTTATGCGGCTTTGCAGGATTTCCGGTTAGGAGTTCCCGGTATGCTGTTGCAGGTGTTCGGGGGATATGGTTCGATCCGTTATTTCATTCGTAAGTGAGCGGGTTTGTGTTTATCGGAGGTTTCGGAATGCAGGAATTGCTTTTAATCGGTTTTTTAGTGCTGCTTTTTTTCGGTGGTAAGAAAATTCCCGAACCGATGAAAGGAATGGGTAGGGGTATCCGTAGTTTTAAGGAGGGGATGAACGGTCGGGAGAAAGAAAAAACCGATTTTTGGCCGGGAAAAAGGGAGGTGAACTAAGGCGGGGCAGGATGTAATCCGGGTGATTTTCGGGGTGGGAACGGAGCAGTAAGAAAATAGCTATACGGAATAATTTCGATGTTTTTCCCGGCAATGGAAGAAAATGTTTTGCATGGATCCGGCGGGAGGCATAAAATTGATTGTATTTTTTTTATTTTTGTAGGAAACTGCATGATATGGAAGATTATAAGCTGATCAATTATTCTGATATTTTTTTAAGTTATTTTCATCAGGTGGGAAAGGAGTGCACTTTCAGGGTGAAGAATCACATGCTGTTTTATGTGTGTTCCGGGGAAGTGGAAATTAACGAGCGGGGTGCCGTCACTAAATTTCACTAGGGGGAGTGTGCTTTTATCCGGCGCGATAACCGGGTGACTTTGAATAAGCGCTGTACGGAGGAAGGAAAGCCTTTTGTTTCCATTACGCTGGTTTTTTCGCGTAAGTTTCTGCTGGAGTTTTATCAGTCGATGAGCAAGGAAAATCTTCCGGTGAATATCCACCGTAGTGAAATCAGTTTGCTGAAAATTCCCGCCCGTCCCGATGTGGTGAGTTTGTTCGAATCGATCAGGCCTTATTACGATGCAACCGTGGAGCCGGATGCAGAGTGGATCAGGTTGAAGATGATGGAGGGTTTGCATGTGGTGTTGAAAACCGATGGAAATGTTTATGCTTCGCTTTTTGATTTTGCCGAGCCGTGGAAGATCGATCTACTCGGGTTCATGGAGGAAAATTATATGTACGATCTTTCGCTGGAGGAACTGGCTTTATATACAGGCCGTAGTTTGTCGAGCTTTAAGAATGATTTTAAAAAGATCAGCGGGTTGCCCCCTCAGAAGTGGATTATCAATAAGCGGCTCAAGGTGGCTCACGACCGCCTGACCTCCGGAACTCATAAGGTGAGGGATGTGATGGCCGATGTGGGGTTCAAGAATCTCTCGCATTTCTCTAAAATTTATAAGGAAACGTACGGTGTCGCTCCGAGCCTGAGCAATTGAGCTTTACCGGGTACGGAACGTGTGATCGTCCGGTAAGGTATCCTGCGGGGAGAAGAGCCGGCTTTCCGTTGGTTTTCGTTTCAGCCCGCCGGGGGGAACCGGAGGGAGGGGGGGCGTTTTGTTTCCGGCGGGGGTGTGAAGCGGGAAAAAAGATAGAGTGATCCGTAATCGGGGTTATGCCGTGCCGGAAAATTTCCGTTAATTTTGTTTTGTAGAAAAGAAAGAGCAGGAAGATGAAATACAGGAAGGTTATGATTGTCATTTTAATACTTGTGGCATTGGGGGGCGTGGTTGCGATAGCGCTCCATCATCCCAGTTTCGGGCGGGTTCCCCGGGGAGAGCGGCTGGAGCGTATCCGGCGTTCGCCGAATTATCGCGACGGGAAGTTTCATAATCTTCATCCCACGCCGACTACGACGATGGAGAAGAGCGGCCTGCGCGGTTACTGGGACTTTTTTTTCGGCGAGCGTCCCGATCTGAAGCCCGATAGGGATTTGCCTACGGTGAAGACGGATCTGCACCGTTTAGGGCAGGAGGAGGAGGTTGTGGTTTGGTTCGGACATTCTTCTTATTTCATCCAGAGCGGGGGAAAGCGGTTTCTTATCGATCCGGTGCTGACCAGCGGTTTTCCGATGTCGCTGATGTTCCGTCCGTTCAGGGGAACGGATGTTTACAAGCCCGAAGATATTCCCGATATCGATTTTCTGATAATTACCCACGAGCATTGGGATCATCTGGATTATAACACGGTGAAGCAGATAAAAGACCGGACGGGAAAGGTAGTTTGCGCTTTGGGGGTGGGCGAGCATTTCGAATATTGGGGGTTTGAGCCGGAGTGTATTGTGGAGATGGATTGGAACGATTCGTTCCGTGCCGACGATAGCCTGACGATCCATTGCCTGCCCGCCCGGCATTATTCAAACCGGAAGATCAAGCGCGGGCAGACGCTGTGGGCTTCGTTCCTGATTGACGGGGTGCGGAGGATATATCTGGCGGGCGATAGCGGGTACGATACGCATTTTGCGGAGATCGGCCGGAGGTTTCCGGGGATCGAGCTGGCGGTTATGGAGAACGGGCAGTATGATCGGGATTGGCGGTATATTCATATTTTGCCGGACGAGTTGCCCCGCGCCATTCGGGAGTTGGGCCCGAAGCGGGTGCTTACGGTGCATCATTCGAAGTATGCTTTGTGCAAGCATCCGTGGTACGAGCCGTTGAATTCTATTTATAAAAATTCAGCCGGACAGCCTTATGAGCTCCTGACGCCTATGATCGGGGAGCCGGTGAATCTCAGGGATACGGCCGGAGTGGCGGAGCGATGGTGGCAGGACTGAAGTTCCGGTTTTATGTTTATTTTTTTATGTTTAAGACGGTGGTATGCTTTATCTCGTTGAGTACGAATGCGCTTTGCATTTTCACAATGCCGTGTACTTTCGTCAGTTTTTCGAAAACGAATCGGTTGTAGGCGTCTAAATCTTTTAGGACGACCTTTAAGAAGAAATCGTATATTCCTCCGATCGAATAACATTCCATGATTTCGTCGATGTCTTTTATTTCCTGCTGGAAACGCCGGATGTGTTCGTCGTCGTGGACGGCTAAGGACACATTGCAGAATGCGATTAGCGGCAGTCCGATTTTTTTGTTGTCCACCAAGGCGGTGTAGCCTTTGATATATCCGTCGTTTTCCAATCGTTTGATCCGTTCGTAGATGGGGGTTTTAGAGATGTGTAGCTTTTCGGAGAGTTCTTTGGTGTTCACTTTTGCGTCCTGTTGCAGGGCGTAAAGTATTTCGATGTCGGTTGCGTCTAACTGTGCCATAGTTTTTTTTCCTGTTTTCGAGGTTTGTTAATGACTTTTTTAGGAATAGTGTGTATTATTTCCGGTAAATATAGGAAAAATATCGTATTTTGTTTGAGTGTGTGGGAAAATGTTCTATTGTCGATAACTTTGTGCCGAACAAAAATATGAAATATATGGGAACGGAAACTCTTTCAGGTGCCACACATAAGTGTGTTTTAGTGATCGACTGCGACCAGCCCACGGGAGTGGTCGCCAATATCGCCAGCGTTTTATCGATGACATTGGGGAATAAGGTGGAGCATATTGTCAGCCATGACGTGTACGATAAGCAGGGGGCGAGGCATTTGGGCATAACTCAATTGCCTGTACCTATATTGGGAGCTTCGCAGGAGCAGATCAAGGGGTTGTATAAGCATTTTCTTTCTTTGGGGACTGAGAATCTGGTGCTGGTGGATTTTTCCACCATTGCGCAGCAGGCGAGAACGTATGACGAATATGAACAGGCTATCGCTAAGGCAGAGGAGGAGGAGCTGCATTATATCGGCATAGGGGTTTGTGCCGAAAAGAAGGTGATTAATAAGGCGACCGGGAATTTAAGCCTGCTTAGGTGATTGTCCGGTTTGGGTTTCCGGGGGGGGGGACTTTCCGGTTTGGACGGAGTGCTGTTTGCAGAGGAGAGTTTCGAGCGTGTGTGCCGGGGCGGTTTTCCCGGTAAGCCGTACCCGTTGTATGTGTGCGGGGGATAAAAAAATGCCCCCCGAAAATCCTAAAAATCAATTTTGGATTCCGGGGGGCGGCGGCGTTGTTACGCTGCCACCGGATTTACTTTGCAGGTTCATTCGGTGGCTTTTAGAAACAGTTTGTTTCTCGGGTTATTCGTTTAGTTTCGTTTAGTTTCGCTTGTTCGGTTTAGTTGTGGATTTTTAAGCAGAGTGTTTATCGTTGTGTTCTATATGTTTCAGAATGTAAGCCCGATCTTGGTGATGAATGTTCTGGGAGCGCCCACCGCCATCGGACGGAAACTGTATTCTTCGTTGAGCAGGTTGTTGATGAGGAATTGGAAATTGACATTGTCGGTCACTTTCACTCCGAGGCGTAAGTCCATCAGGAAATAGCCTTTGTTGTGGTCTGCCCAGTATTTTGCCATATTGTATCCGTCTTTTTCCGTGCCGAGCAGGAGGCTGCGCACGTAGTCCATGATCTCGGGCGCTTCTTTGACACGTTCGTCGAGGAAGATGTAATCGACGGCCAGTGTTTTGCTTTTGTAAGCAAGGTTCGTACCGACGCTGATGCGCTTGTAATTAAAGTCGAGCGTCGTTTTAAATGAATGTTTTGGCCTGTATTTCAGGTATTTCGAGTTATTCGATTTTTCGTGCATATACATCGGGTCGGCAGATGCTGCCGCCGCCGCATTCTTTTCTTTGTAGTCGGCATCTTCCGGCTCGGTGTAGGTGTAGCCGATGTTATAGAGTAGCCGGGTATGGGGGTTGAAAATATAGGAACCGGTGGTAGAAACCTCGGCTCCGTAGATGCGTGCTTTGCGGATGTTGTAAAACTGTGCCCCGATACCCGGCATATTTTGGTTGATGATCATGCCGATCACATCGCTGATCCCGGTGATGAAGTCCGTTCCGTTAAATAGCCCGATGCGAAATTCGATCATGTCTTTGTATTCGGTGTAAAAACCCGCTATGTCCGCAAATCCTTGCAGGTTGCCGAATTTATATCCTTGCTTGAATCCCAGTTCCACGTTGTAACCGCTTTCCGGTTTCAGGCCGGGATTCGGGAATGCTCCCACGCCGCCGATATCTTTCCGGATGTATTTTTCTACCAGCGAGGGAAAACGATAGCCTTGCCCGTAGCTGGCCCGTACGAAACTGTATTCCGCCAGTTTATAGCTGATTCCGCCACGGACGACCGGCCTGACCGGGACGGAGGTTCCGAATAAATCCACTTTGGCTTCGCGTTTGTGGTTGTCCACCCGGTAATATTCGCCCCGTACGCCGACGGAAATGTTCAGGCGATCGAAAAATTTATCGTCGTATTGTATGTAAACGGCGGCATTGTCGCTGTTGTGGCTGCCGCTGGCCGAAGATTCCGAATAAAGGTGTTCGTAGGTTATCCCGGCTGTCAGCTGGCGATTGCCCCAGGCTTTGTTGAATTTGTAGTCCACGTAAGCATTGTAAGTGTTGTTTACGGGGGATTTCGGTTTTTGCGGATTCAGGGCGTTGTTTAGCCAGGTAATCAGGTTACTGCCGTTGGGGAGGTTGGTCATCGCTCCGGTTTCGGGGTCCCGCATGGCATTCATTCCCCAGGTAATCAGGTCGCTGTAATCGGCTGTCGTGGCGTTGGGGAACAGGGTGTTTAAAGAGTTTTGGCCTCCGTTCAGAATACCGTTTATGGCTCCCGCCAGATCGCCCTGTAAAAGGGAGGGGATAGCCGGTTCGAGTATCGGCCATACCGCTCCGAGATAGTCCCCGTCGGCCACTTTTCCGGCTATTTCGGAAAGGGCGGAGGCATCCGTTCCCATATTGCTTAGAATATTCGGCAGGGAAGGTATGGGGAGCGGTTTTGTGATCGACTCCGCACTGTAAAAGAAACGGGCGTTCACTTTATGCGAGAAATCGCGGTCGGTATCGGTGTAGTTGTAGAACGGCGACAGTTTGAATTGGTTGCCTTCGCGCCCCATGTTGGTGAACTGTGAGGAACGATAGGCCTGGTAGGGGGAACGCCATACGAAAAAATCGCCGTTTTTGTAGGAAAGGAAGTTTACGTTGGCTCCGTAATTGACGATGTTTTTGCCCGGCTGATGATAGGTTACGTTTCCTCCCACCCGGATGCGGCGGTTGTATCCCGCTTCCCGGTATCCCTCGTCGGCGAACAGATTGATCCCTCCGCTGACGTCGAAGTTCCCGATGCGGCGGGAGTGGGAGAAATCCAGTCCCGTATAAAGCGGCTGGCGAACTCCGGCAAGGATGTTTCTCCGCAGAAAAGGCTCTACGGGAGCATCGTTGTCTTCATAAAATCCCTTGTCGCGCCATTCGTATCCGGATTCCTGCGGAGTGCCGTAAATGCCGAGATAGGCGCTGGCATTGGTGCGGGGAGTCAGTCCCGGACGGTTGGTGCGGATATTGATCACTCCGTTGAGGGCGGAGGAACCGTAGAGTACGGAGGAAGCTCCTTTCAGCACTTCGATCTGGGCGATGTCCTCCATCGGGATGGTGTTCCAGTTGATCTGTCCCGATCCTGGATCGAGAGCGGACTGGCCGTCCACCAGGATCATGGTGCGCGAGCCTACGCCGTAAACCCAGCCATTACCGCCCCGGATAGAGGGCTGGCGATCGACCACGTCCACTCCCGGAACTGTTTTCAGGGTTGCGGTAATGTCTCCCGGGTCTTGCTTCAATACCTGGTCGCTTTTCAGGACGTCCATCGAAACGGTCAGATCGCTCATTTTCTGCTCGAAGCGTCCGGCGGTCACCACGGCGGCATCCAATAGTTTATCTTCGGTCCGGAGATAGATGTTTTTGGTCATGGTTTCCCTGGGATTCAGCACCAACGGCACCGGTTCGGGCTTATAGCCCATAAAGTTAAAGGTAAGATGGACGCCTCCTGCCGGAATCGCCATTTCGTAAAAGCCTTTTTCGTCTGAAACAGTGCCTTTTTTCCCTTTTTTCGTGTCGTAGGTTACGGTTACGCCCGGCAATGGCTGCTCTGTATCGGCATCGTAGATGTATCCTTTTACTGTTTGTCCGAAGGTTGTGGTTCCGCTTAGGAGTAATAAAAATAGTATCGTATATTTCATTGTTGTCGGGATTTAGTTTTGTGTCGCGGGGATTTGTGTGTCGCTTAGCCATATCCCGAGTTGGAGGGGATCTTCGTTCAGGTCTGCTTTTATCTGTGCCAGCAGCTTATTGACCGTGAATTTGTGTATGACGGGCAGGATTATGCCGACCAAATCTTCTCCCAGCGTTTCCCGGATCATCTGTTCTACATTTATTCCGTTGGCCAGCAGCAGGTCGTCCAGGGGCAGGTCGATGGTTTCGGCCGGGATAAGTGCTTTGGCAATGTCTAAGATGGCGAATAAAGCCTCTATTTCGGATTTATCGATATAGACGATGTAATTCCCGTCGTATTTCAGGTATCTCCCGTCGCCCATCCAGGTATATTTGCCGGGATTGTTCGGGCGGATGTGCAGTTTGATGCCGGAGGTTCCCCATTTGCTCAATTGCATATAAATGCCCAGTATGCCTCCGATCAGTTCCGGAGAGGTTCCCGCTTTGGTGCGGATGGCTTTGTTGGCCTCGATTTGCCGGATGATCATGTCGATGTTGGGCATCACGTAAATGGTGGTGTCGCCCTCCGGGTAATAAGTGGCCAGGTTCACGGGGGAGGCTTGCCAATCGCCGGCATTGCGGACGATTCCCTTGCCGGACATCATTTGCCCGAAACTCACGGTGTCGGGAAACGAGGCATAGGTTGCCGTGATGTTTCCATCGTTCCCGAAGGTGATGTCTTGCAGTACCGTCCCGACCACACAGGACAGAACGGGATTCACTGCCAGATTGAAAGCCAGCGGAACGATAGAGGGGATGGCGGTGGGATCGAACAGGGCTTCTCCATCCTCTGCCGTAAATTCACCTACCCGGGTATAGACGGTGTTGCAGGCTGTGATCCAGCGCAGCTCCTGACCGATGGTGCGGCTCGAATCGGTATTCTCGCCGTTGTTGGGAAGGGTGTACCATTTCCCTGTCAGGAGATTGGCGGGGATCGTCACTTCCGAAAGGCTGAGTGTCAGCTTTTTTTCTTCGATCTTTCCTTGGTATCTGAAGGGCATACCGGAATTTTCTGCGGTACGGCCTTCGAAGGTGTATCCTGTTTCTGCCGGGGTCAGCGGAATCTGTTTCAGGGTGTATTCCGGGTAACCGGGAAGAATCCCGGAAAGTGTAAGAGTGCTTTGTCCTGCCTGATCCCGTCCGAATTTCACTTCTTTGCCGATGACCGGATTATCGTTATATTGTAAGATCAGTTCATTCCCTCCGATGGGGGCGCTCAGCTTGTTGGAGTAGGCGGATGTCTGGCCGTTTTCAGGAATGTCTCCCATCGTCCACGGGGTATCGTTGTCGCATGCGGTGAGGCATACGAAAAATAACGCTGTAACCATCCACACCAACCGCCGGTTCGGATTGAACTTTCTTT
>ENA-UEQO01002907-UEQO01002907.1-human-gut-metagenome-genome-assembly--contig:-NODE-2907-length-14366-cov-4.087410_pt1 | contig 14366 bp, 16 predicted proteins | sample MGYA00242938_ERZ507940 | MGnify/ENA primary metagenome ERZ507940 (study PRJEB26167, sample SAMN06115517) | human gut metagenome | host: Homo sapiens | place: China:Chongqing | collected 2014-12-03... | reverse complement strand
CGGCGTAGCCCGTCAGGCTCCCATCCGCCCCCACGCAGCGGTGGCAGGGGATGAGGATGGAGATGGGGTTGTGGCCCACGGCGCCGCCCACTGCCTGGGCCGCGGCAGAAATCCCCTGGCCCCGGAGCGTCCGGGCCAGGGCGCCGTATGTGGTGACCGTGCCGTAGGGGATCTCCAGCAGCAGGCGCCACACCGCCTGGCGGAAGGGGCTGCCCTGGGGGGCTAGAGGCGGCAGAGCCGGGAGGGGAGCCTTGGCAAAATAGGCGTCCAGCCAGGCGGAGGCCTGCTCAAATACCGGCAGGTCATTTTCCTTTACAGCATTTGGGAGTCCAGCACCAAAGTATTTCTGCCCATCCAGCCACAGCCCTGTGAGGGCTGTGCCGTCCGAGGAGAGGGTCAGCATTCCCACCGGGGAGGGCTTATGAAAGATCATCCACATACGATTACACCTCAAATCAGGATCAGAGTGATGGAGCGATTGCAAACGAATGTAAGTCGTTCAACAGGGACCGCTTGATTTGTCCGGCGCGGAATGGGCGCTCCGGCGGTACGCCAGCGGGGACTGTCCTGTGCCGGACCGGAAGGCCCGGTAAAAGGCGGAGAGACTGTCAAATCCGGCCTCCCCGGCTATTTGGGCAACGGGCTGGTCCGTCTCCCGCAGCAGGCGGCAGGCTTCGGTTACCCGAAGCGTTCCCAGGCAGCCGTGGAGGGTGGTGCCGTAGGCTGCATGGAACAGATCGGCCAACCTCCGGCGGGAGAGTCCCAGGCCGTTCAGCGCGGCTGACAAGTCCGCCTGATCCCGGAAGTGGCGATGCAGCAGCGCCATGGCCTCCGCAGCAACGTCTTGGCCCGGGGAAAAATCGGTCAGGTCCGGGCGGCAGCGCTTGCAGGGGCGGAACCCCGCCGCCAGTGCAGCGTCCGCCGTGGGGAAGAACCGCACCCGGTCCCGCCGCGGCGGTCGGGAGGGGCAGGAGGGACGGCAGAAGATGCCTGTGGAGGCTACGCCGTAGAAAAATGCGCCATCATACCGGCGGTCGTTGTCCAGGACCGCCTGCCAGCGCTGCCGGTCTGTCATGTGTGCCGCCCCCGTTTTTTGTCCGGTTTCCGTCCGGCGCCAGGGTCCGTCAGCTCCGGCAGGGCGCCGCAGGCGATGGCCCAGAGGTACAGGCTGGCAGTGGTGCCGTAGGGGCTGTACCGCTTCCGCAGGCGCTGGAAGGTCCTCTGGCCGATGGACCGCTTTCGGTATAGCATCCGCATCCCCCGGAGGATGGCCAGGTCGCCCCAGCTGACCACATCCGGCCGCCGGAGGCCGAAGATCAGCAGCATCTCCGCTGTCCAAGGCCCCACACCCCGCAGGGAGGTGAGGCGGGCCAGCACCTCACGGTCCCCCATTTCCGCCAGGGCGTCTAGATCAAAATCCCCGGAGGCCGCTTTCCGGGCGAATTCCAGGATGTACAGCGCCCGGCGGCGGGTCATGCCCAGGGCCTGGAGCGCCTCGGCCGGCATGGCCGCGACCGTCTCCGGCACAAGCGTCCCGGCCGCTGCCTGGAGCCGCTGCCACACTGTCCGCTGGGCAGCCATGGATACCTGCTGGCCGATGATGTGATGGATTACGGAGGAGAAGAGGTCTGGGTCTACCTCCCGATGGATGGGGCCGATCCGCTCCATGGCCGCGCCCAGTTTCAGGTCTCTGGCACGCAGATAGGCAATCTCCGTTTCACCATAGGGAAAATCCATGGCGCCTCCTCCTTTCGCGTGTGTTCAACAAAAGTATAGCAGATCCGGCGGCAGATTTCTTCCCGTTTTCGGACGTTTCATCGAAAAATTTTCCCTCTGTCCCGGCCTTGCATCCGGCGGCAGGGCGTGATACCATAGAATACGATCAAGATCGGAAGAAAAAAGGAGAGAGGCTTATGCTGCTGGCCATTGATGTAGGAAACTCCAACACCTCTGTGGGGCTGTTTGACAGGGACAAGCAGCTGCGGTTTCTGGCATCCCTGGACACGGACAGCCGCAAGACCGCAGACCAGATCAGCATCGACCTGATGAACCTGTTCGCCCTGTATCACTTCCGGTTTGAGGATGTGACGGGGGCGATCCTGTGCAGCGTGGTCCCCCCCCTGAACTTCATGATGGAGAAGGCTCTGGCCCGGCTGCTGGGCAAGCCGCCCATGGTGGTGGGGCCCGGTGTGCGGACGGGGCTGAACATCCGGCTGGCGGTCCAGTCCCAGGTAGGGGCGGACATCGTGGCCGACGCGGTGGCGGCGCTGGAGAAATTCGAGCCTCCTATCGTCACCATCGACATGGGCACCGCCACCACCATCGGCGTCATCTCCGAGGGCCGGAATTACGAGGGCGGTATGCTGCTGCCGGGGGTCAACGTGTCCCTGGAGGCCCTGAGCCGCCGGGCGGCCCAGCTGCCCGCCATCTCCCTCCAGCACCCCAAGGTGTTGATTGGCAAGACGACGGAGGACTGTATGCGCTCCGGCATCGTCTACGGCACCGCCGGGATGCTGGACGGGGTCATCGACCGCATCCGGGAACAGTTCTCAGGACGGACCCTCAGCGTGGTGGCCACCGGCGGTAATGCCCCGGTGATCGTGAAATACTGCCGGAACAAGATCGTCTACGACAAGTACCTGCTGATGGACGGGCTGTGGGCGATCTATCAGAAGAACAAGTGAGGGGGCTGACCGCATGGTGACTCTGTTCGCTGTGGCGTTCTGGACCATTGCCGCAGGGATCGTGGGCAGTCTGGTGAGTGGCAGCTTCGGCGTGATCTGCGCTGTCGGCGTGGCGGCAGGGTTCATCTGCTGGTCTCTGCAGGAATGGGAGAAATAAAAAGGGATTTTGAAATGAATAGGATTGATTTTTGAATCCATTTGTAATGAAGAGGAGCAAATGATGAAGAGACAGCTGCAGGGCATTGCCTTGATCCTGTTCGGTATCCTGCTGGGGATCGCGGAAGGAGATCTGAACTATTATCTGACCTCCCATATCGAAGCGTTTCCCTTTGCTGTGACAGGCCTTGTCATTGGGCTCGTGGGGCTTGTACTGGTCTTTAAACGGGAGAAGAGCAAGTAGACATCAAAAAAGAGATCACCCAAAGCGGGTGATCTCTTTCCTGTTCTGCGGTTTCGCTGCCGCTTACTTCACCAGGACTTTCTTCAGCTTCGCGAAGCGGGGCAGGGAGTCCTCCTTGGGCAGCTTGGGCTCGCCCTGGATCAGGGGCAGCACATAGTCGATGAAGGGCTTCTCCACGCCGTTGTGGGCAGCGTTGATCCACTCGATGGGCACCTTCTTCTCGGTGTTGGCCACATCGGTCAGGGGCAGCAGCTTGGTCTTGCAGACGTACTGGCCGTCCTCATAGCTGCGCTCGAAGCCCACCATCTTGTCGGTGATGCCATTGACGGCGTTCTCCACAGCGGCCTTGCCGCTCATGACGGCCTCCTCGATATCGGTCTCGGACGCCAGGTGGGCACCGCACCGCTGGAGGAGGGAGAGCTCGATGCCCCGGACCTTGGCGCCGGTCTTCTCCTTGACTACCTGGGCCAGCAGGGAGGCCAGGCCGCCCAGCTGGGCGTGGCCGAAGCCGTCGGTGGCAGAGGTCTTGGCCTCGGAGACGAAGGAGCCGTCGGCGTAGTGGATGCCCTCGGAGACGGCCACCATGCAGTTGCCCTTCTCCTTGTAGATGCGCTCCACGTCGGCCAGGAACTGATCCATGTCGAAGTCCACCTCGGGCAGGTACACCAGATCAGGGCCGGCGCCGTAGGCGGTGGCCAGGGCGGCGGCGCCAGCCAGCCAGCCGGCGTGGCGGCCCATGATCTCGATGATGCAGACCATGCCGGTGTCATACACTCGGGCATCCTGATAGACCTCCATGCAGCTGGTGGCAATATACTTGGCGGCGGAGGCGAAGCCGGGGCAGTGGTCGGTTCCAAACAGGTCGTTGTCGATGGTCTTGGGCACGCCCATCACGCGGCACTCATAGCCGACCTTCTGCATGTACTTGCTGATCTTGTTGCAGGTGTCCATAGAGTCGTTGCCGCCGTTGTAGAAGAAGTAGCGGACGTCATACTTCTTGAAGATCTCCAGAATCCGCTTGTAGTCGGTGTCATCCACATCCGGGTCCGCCATCTTGTACCGGCAGGAGCCCAGGGCAGAGGAGGGGGTGTATTTCAGCAGCTCCAGCTCTGCCGGGTCCTCCTGGCCCATATCAAACAGCCGGTCGTTCAAAACGCCCTTGATGCCGTGCTCCGCGCCCAGGACGCGGGTGATGCTGGGGTTCTTCAATGCCGTGGCGATGACGCCGTAGGCACTAGCGTTGATGACGGAAGTAGGGCCGCCGGACTGGCCGAAAATGCAGGCGCCTTTCAGTTCACTCATGGAAAAATCCTCCTCAGATTTGGTTTCGGGATGCTTTCTTTCATCATATCATTCAAAAAAAGAATTGTAAATACTTGCATTTTAAAAATCTTGTGATATTATCATAAGGGAAAATCGTTTTCGTTCTTTTGAATCGGCGTTTTTTGACAACCGGGATCGGACCTGTCGGCCGATGTGGGAGAGCGGGACAAATAAATGAACAGGAGTTGATCTTATGGCACTGGTTACCACGACCGAAATGTTCAAAAAAGCCTACGACGGCGGCTATGCCATCGGCGCGTTCAACGTCAACAATATGGAGATCGTCCAGGGCATCACCGAGGCCGCCCGGGATCTGGAGGCTCCCCTGATTCTCCAGGTGTCCAAGGGCGCCCGGGCCTACGCCAACCACACCTATCTGGTGAAGCTGGTGGAGGCGGCCGTCATCGAGTGCCCCAACATCCCCATCGCCCTGCATCTGGACCACGGTCCTGACTTTGAGACCTGCAAGAGCTGCATCGACGGCGGCTTTACCTCCGTCATGATCGACGCCTCCAGCAAGCCCTTTGCTGAGAACATTGAAATCACCAAGAAGGTGGTTGAGTACGCCCACGACCACGGCGTGGTTGTGGAGGCCGAGCTGGGCGCTCTGGCCGGCATCGAGGACGACGTGAAGGTCTCTGCCGAGGAGTCCCACTACACTCATCCCGAGGAGGTCCAGGAGTTCGTGGAGAAGACCGGCTGCGACTCCCTGGCTATCGCCATCGGCACCAGCCACGGCGCTTACAAGTTCACTGCCGCCCAGTGCACCCGCAACGAGAAGGGCGAGCTGGTTCCGCCTCCCCTGCGCTTTGATATCCTGGACGAGGTCGTGAAGCGCCTGCCCGGATTCCCCATTGTGCTTCATGGCTCCTCTTCCGTGCCCCAGGAGTTCGTCCGTATGGTCAACGAATTCGGCGGTAAGATGCCTGATGCCGTGGGCATTCCCGAGGAGCAGCTGCGCAAGGCTGCCCGTAGCGCTGTGTGCAAGATCAACATTGACTCCGACCTGCGTCTGGCCATGACCGGCACCATCCGCAAGTTCATGGCGGAGCACCCCGACAAGTTCGATCCCCGCGAGTACCTGAAGCCCGCCCGCGCCGCCATCAAGGAGCTGGTGTCCCACAAGATCGTGGACGTGCTGGGCTGCGACCACAAGGCCTGAGCCTGCCCCGGACCCTGTTTTTGAAAAGAAGGCGGAGGGAGCGCGATGCGCTCCCTCCGTTTTTCTGTCCGGGGTCAGCTACTGTTTATCAGAGGCGGCCATCTCCGCCTCCCGCTCCAGCACCCGTCGGGCGAAGGCCGCCATGGTACAATCCTCCACTGTCTCCCCGGGTCGGATCACCAGATTGAAAAAGCAGCTGGGGATCTCGCCTTTGCGCAGCTCTTTCTGAATGCACAGATCGCACCCCTGGCTATGGTTGGAGGGATGGCAGCGGCAGGCGGTGTTTTGGCAGGTGCAGAAATGCGTCATGGCAGTTCTCCTTTTGCAATCAAGCAGGGCCCGCCGGCGGCCAGGCGTTTGAACAGGGCGTGGGTCACCTGGGCTGCGATTTCAGAAGCCCGGCGGCAGTTTTCCTCAAAGCAGGCGGCGGCGGATCGGTCGGCCGAATCGGTGATGGTGCGAATGGAGAGGAATGGGATGCCGTTTGCATGGCAGACATGGGCAACGGCCGCGGATTCCATATCCGCGCAAAGGGGGTGAAATGCGGACCGCACGGCCTCTGTCCCAGGGCCAGAGAGAAAGGCTTCTCCGGTCACCATCCGCCCGAAGCGGACGGGGCGGCCGGAGTCCTGGGCCGCCTGGGTGGCCAAGGAGAGCAGGAAGGGGTCCCCCGGGAACCAGATGGAGTCCATCCAGGGATGGAACTCCGTGAGAATATCCTCAGCTACATCGTGATAGGCGGTCTCTGTGCTGATGACGGTATCAAAGATGGAGATGGATGGGTCGATGCCTCCTGCTGTGCCCGCATTGATGATGGCTTCCACCCGGCAGCTGTCAATGAGGACCTGGGCAGCGATGGCCGCATTGACCTTGCAGACACCACTGTACAGAGCGGCGGCAGGAACGCCGGAGATCCATCCCTCGTGGATCGTGAGCATGGCCTGCCGGCGGACGGAGCGCCTGTCCAGAAGAGGCAGGAACGGCGCGAGCTCGTCATCTCCGGCGCACAGGATTCCGATTTTGGGGAGCACGTCCCATCCCTCCTCTTTGCAGAGCAGCTGCGGTTATGGGGGTATTGTAACACGCAACGTCTGGGAGCGCAATCAAAGATTGCACAGAATAATGTTGTATGGTATAATATAATAGTTATCTCGATATAAGGAAAACCGGCCGCCATCCGGCAGAGATGCCTGGCAGCTTGAGTATTTGAGGTGGATACAAAATGGAAAACGAAGTACAGAAAAAACGAATCCTGAGCGGCATCCAGCCCTCCGGCGACTTGACCCTGGGTTCCTATCTGGGGGCCATCAAGAACTGGGCGGCTCTGGCTGACGAATATGACTGCTACTACATGCTGGCAGACATGCACACCATCACAGTGCGGCAGGTGCCCGCTGAGCTGCGGCGGCATACCCTGACCCAGGTGGCGGCCTACATTGCCAGCGGCCTGGACCCGGAGAAAAACGTGCTGTTCGTCCAGTCCCACGTGCCTGCCCACGCCCAGCTGGGCTGGGTACTGGACTGCTACACCATGTTCGGCGAGCTCAGCCGCATGACCCAGTTCAAGGACAAGTCCGCCAAGAACGCCGACAACATCAACGCCGGCCTCTTCACCTATCCGGCCCTGATGGCCGCCGACATCCTGCTGTACCAGGCAGACTTGGTGCCGGTGGGCGGCGACCAGAAGCAGCACGTGGAGATCTGCCGGGACATCGCCACCCGGTTCAACGGGATCTACGGTGATACCTTTAAGCTGCCGGATCCCTATATCCCACAGGTGGGCGCCAGGGTCATGAGCCTCACCAGCCCGGAAAAGAAGATGAGCAAATCCGACAAGGACCCCAACGGCTGCGTCTACATGCTGGAAAAGCCGGAGGACATCCTGCGCAAGTTCAAGAAGGCCGTGACGGACTCCGAGGCCTGCGTCCGCTTTGACCCGGCCGACAAGCCCGGTGTGTCCAACCTGATGCAGATCTACGCCGTGGCCACCGGCAAGAGCTTTGAGACCATCGAGCAGGAGTTCGCCGGCCATGGCTACGGCGACTTCAAGCAGGCGGTGGGTGAGTCCGTGGTGGAGCTGCTGCGGCCCATCCGGGAGGAGACGGAGCGCCTGCTGGCGGACAAGAGCTATCTGGAGAGCGTCTACCGCGCCGGTGCGGAGAAGGCGGCCTATGTAGCCAACCGGACCCTGAACAAGGTCTATAAAAAGGTGGGCTTCCTGCCCCGGTGATGGAGGAGACATCATGTTGATCGAAAACCGGCTGATCGCCTATACGCTGCTGGCGCTGCTGGTGGCGCTGGTCGTCAGCTTTCTGATGACGCCCATCGTCAAGACTTTTGCTTACAAGGTGGGGGCCATCGACGTACCCAAGGACGCCCGCCGGATGCACAAGACTCCCATCCCCCGGCTGGGGGGACTGGCCATCTTTATCGGCTTCATGGTCAGCATCCTGCTGTTTGTGGAGATCACGGCCGAGATGCGCAGCATCCTGCTGGGAGCCGTTATCATCGTGGTGCTGGGCGTGGTGGACGACATCATGGCCCTGCCGGCGCTGCTGAAATTTGTGGTGCAGATCGTGGCCGCCCTGATCCCCGCCACCCACGGCGTGGTGATCCAGGCGTTTTCCAACCCCAACGTCTTTTCGGACAATCCCTATTGGGTGCTGGGAAATCTCTCCGTGCCCCTGACGGTGCTTTGGATTGTTGCCATCACCAACGCGGTGAACCTGATCGACGGCCTGGACGGCCTGGCCAACGGCGTCTCCGCCATCTCCGCCACCACAGTGCTGGTGATCGCCCTCATTGGCGGGCAGTTTCAGGTGGCTGTGGTGATGGCGGCCCTGGTGGGGGCCTGCGTGGGCTTCATGCCCTACAACATGAACCCCGCCAAGATGTTTATGGGCGACACCGGCGCCACCTTCCTGGGCTACATTTTGGCCACCATGTCCATCCAGGGCCTGTTCAAGTTCTATGCCATCATCTCCTTTGCGGTGCCATTCCTGATTCTGGGACTGCCCATCTTTGACACCGCCTTTGCCTTCATCCGCCGCATCGCCCACGGCCAGAGCCCCATGCACGCCGACCGGAGCCACATCCACCACCGGCTCATCGACATGGGCCTGAACCAGAAGCAGGCGGTGGCTACTCTGTACGTGATCTCTGCCATCCTGGGCTTGAGCGCCGTGGTGCTGACTACCAGCGGGGAGGGCCGGGCCATGCTGCTGTTCCTGGTGCTGTGCATCGTGGCAGTGGTGGCCGCCCGGGTGGTGTTCCCCAAGGAGGTCAAGGAGGAGCTGCACGAAGAGTTGGAGGAGCTGAAGGAGCACGGCCACCACGGCCATCATCCAGCGGACAAGCCGGAGGATGATGGAAAGACGGAGGAGAAGTAAATGGAAAAGCTGCGGATCATGAGCGTCTTCGGCACCCGGCCGGAGGCCATCAAGATGTGCCCCCTGGTGCAGGAGCTGGCGAATCGGGAGGGGATCGAGAGCCTCTGCTGCGTCACCGCCCAGCACCGGCAGATGCTGGACAGCGTGCTGGAGGTCTTTCAGGTGAAGCCGGACTGGGATCTGGACATCATGACCCCCCGGCAGACGCTGTCCACCATCACCAGCAAGTGCCTCACCGGCATGGACGAGGCCATCGACGCCCTGAAGCCGGATATGATCCTGGTTCACGGGGACACCTCCACCACCTTTGCCGGTGCCCTGTCAGCCTTTTACCATCAGGTGTCCGTTGGGCACGTAGAGGCAGGATTGCGAACCTATGACAAGTATTCTCCCTTTCCAGAGGAGATGAACCGGAAGCTGGTGTCCGCCATTGCGGACCTGTATTTCTGTCCCACCGCCAACAATCGGGCCAACCTGGAGCGGGAGGGTATTACCAAGGGGCTGTTCGTCACCGGCAACACGGTCATCGACGCTTTGAAGACCACAGTCCGGCCGGACTACCGCTTTTCCACAGAGGAGCTGAATCAGCTGCCCTATGGGGAGAAGAAGATCGTTCTTGTTACCTGCCACCGGCGGGAGAATTATGGCGAGCCGATGAAGAACATCATGCTGGCCCTGCGGCAGATCGCCGAGGAGAACCGGGACGTGGAGCTGGTGTACCCGGTGCACCTGAGCCCGGTGGTGCGGGAAGCAGTGGACACCTATCTTCGGGGCGCGCCCCGGGTCCATCTCATCGACCCGCTGCCGGCGGACGAGATGCATAACCTTATGGCCCGGTCTTATCTGGTGCTGACAGACTCCGGTGGTCTCCAGGAGGAGGCCCCTGCCCTGGGCAAGCCGGTGCTGGTGATGCGCCGGGAGACGGAGCGGCCGGAGGCGGTAGAGGCCGGGACCGTGAAGCTCTGCGGCGTGGTACAGGATGACATCGTCACCATGGCGGAGCGGCTGATCCGGGACAAGAGCGCCTACGACGCCATGGCCCACGCGGTGAATCCTTACGGTGACGGCCATGCCTGCCGCCGGATTGCCGATGCCATCGAGTGGAAGTTCGGCCTGCGGCGGGATCGGCCGGCAGAATTCGGCGTCTGACCTGCCGCGGACGGCACCCTGAGAGAGGAGGGCGGAGATGGAGAAACGGAAGCTGAACCGGATCACCGCGGGCTTTATTGTCCTGGTGGTGATGGTGCTGATCCTGATGTTCAGCAACAGTCTGCGCCGCTCCTCCCATATCACGCTGCCGGAGGAGGGGAGCTCCCCCGGACAGACAGAGGATACCAATGCCTCCGGCGGTGACGCCCTGACAGTGATCGCGGTGACGCCGGAGACGGTGCAGACCGCCATTGAGACGCTGACCCGCCCGCGGCAGTACAGCCGGGTGATCCGGGTGGAGCAGCTGTGGGACGGCGGCAGCGGTTCCTTTGAGACCACCGTCACGGTCAGCGGCCGCTGGACACGGACAGACCGCTCCCTGTCGGACGGACAGGTTCGCCACACCATCACCGACGGGGAGATCACTTATATCTGGTATGGCAGCGAGAGCAGCGTTTACAGCGCCCCTGCGGGGGACATCACCCCGGATGACGAGCAGGCCATCCCCACCTATGAGAGCATCCTGGACCTGCCGGTGGAGGATATCGCCGCCGCGGATTACCGCAGCGTCTCCGATGTGAACTGCATTTACGTGGAGACGGTCCAGGATCCGGAGGGTTACACCCAACGGTACTGGGTCAGCGTGGAGACAGGCTTACTGGTAGCGTCGGAACGGCTGCTGGAGGGGGAGACCATCTACCGCATGGCATCCCTGACGGCAGATCTGAGCACCCCCTCCACAGACCGGTTTATCCTGCCGGACGGCACGGTGCTGCTGGACACATGAGGCGAACCCCCACCGGAGACAGCCGGCGGGGGTTCTTTTCAACAAGGCCCCGGCGGAACATTCCGCCGGGGCCGTTTTACCGACAATATGGGGTATGTCAACGGCGGTCGCTACGGCAGGCACCGCCGCAGCGGTCACAGCAGCCATCACAGCCGCCGCAGCCCTCTCCTCTGCGGCGGAGGCAGGAACGGAGGGCAAGCGCCAGCCAGACGCCCAGGGCCGCCAGGATCAAAACTTCCAGCATGGCAGCCTCCTCTATCCCAGCAGCAGCGCCGCGATGTGGTAGACCAGGAAGGCCACCATCCAGGCAATCACGCACTGGCTCAACGCCACACCGGCGGCCTTCCAGCCGGAGCCCAGCTCCCGCTTCACTGCGGAGATGGCGGCCACGCAGGGGGTGTACAGCAGGGTGAAGGCAAGGAACCCGGCGGCAGTGACAGGGGTGAACAGCGTCCCCAGGGCGGCGGTGCTGACATCCGCGCCGGACCCGGTAAGGATTCCAAGGGTGGAGATGACGGACTCCTTTGCGATGAACCCGGTGATGAGGGCAGTGGAGACCCGCCAATCGGCAAAGCCCAGAGGAGCGAAGAGCGGGGCGATCCAGGCACCCACGGTGGCCAGCAGACTGTCGGCGCTGTCATCCACCAGGTTCAGCCGGGTGTCAAAGGTCTGGAGGAACCAGACGATGATGGTGGCCACGAAGATGATGGTGAAGGCTCGGGTCAGAAAATCCTTGGCCTTGTCCCAGCACAGCTGCCACACGCTTTTGGCGGAGGGGAAGCGGTAGTTGGGCAGCTCCATGACGAAGGGCACGGGGTTGCCCTTGTAGACTGTGGTGCCCAGCACCTTGGCCGCCACGATGCCCACCAGGATACCCAGGATGTACAGCCCGATCATCACCAGGGCGGCATGATTCGGGAAAAAGGCGGCGGAAAACACGCCGTAGATGGGGATCTTGGCAGAGCAGCTCATGAAGGGCGTCAGCAGGATGGTCATCCGTCGGTCCCGCTCCGAGGCCAGTGTCCGGGTGGACATGATGGCGGGCACTGAGCAGCCGAAGCCCACCAGCATGGGGACAATGCTCCGGCCGGAGAGACCGATCTTCCGCAGCAGCTGGTCCATGACGAAGGCCACACGGGCCATGTAGCCCGTGTCCTCCAAAATGGAGAGGAAGAAGAACAGCACCACGATGATGGGCAGAAAGCTCAGTACACTGCCCACTCCCGCGAACACGCCGTCGATCACCAGGCTGTGGACCACGGGGTTCAATCCATAGGCGGCGAGGCCGCTGTCCACCGCCGCGGTGAGGGCATCGATCCCCGCGGCCAGCAGATCCGACAGGAAGGCGCCGATGACTTCAAAGGTCAGGAAGAAGATGCCCAGCATGATGGCGAAGAACAGCGGCAGGGCCAGGTATTTGTTGGTCACCACCCGATCGATGGCCTCGCTGCGGGCCCGCTCCCGGGACTCCCGGCACTTCACCACCGTGCCGGAGCAGATGGTTTCGATGAAGGTGTAGCGCATATCCGCCAGTGCGGCATTGCGGTCCATGCCGCACTCGTCCTCCATCTCCTTGACGCCGTGCTCAATGAGCTCCAGCTCGTTCTGGTCCAGGGCCAGGCGGGTCACGATGTCCTCGTCTCCCTCAATGAGCTTGGTGGCGGCGAATCGGACGGGAAGGCCCGCAGCCTCCGCGTGATCCTCGATCTGGTGGACCACCGCGTGGATGCACCGGTGGACCGGTCCGGGGGAGCAGAAGTCGTACACCGTAGGCAGCGTCTTGGTCCGGGCAGTCTGGACGGCAACCTTCACAAGCTCGTCCACGCCCTGGTTTTTCACAGCGGAGATGGGCACCACCGGGATGCCCAATGCCTGGGACATTCCCTTCACGTCGATGGTGCCGCCGCCGGCGGTGACCTCATCCATCATGTTCAGGGCCAGCACCATGGGAATACGCATCTCCATCAGCTGGAGCGTCAGGTACAGGTTCCGCTCGATATTGGTGGCGTCCACGATATTAATGAGGCCGTCGGGCTTTTGGTTCAGGATGAAATCCCGGGTGACAATCTCCTCCGGCGTATAGGGCCGGATGGAGTAGATGCCCGGCAGGTCGACCACCGTGCAGTCCTTTTCCCCCCGGATGGCGCCAGACTTCTGATCCACCGTCACGCCGGGGAAATTGCCCACGTGCTGGTTGGAGCCGGTGAGCTGGTTGAACAGCGTGGTCTTGCCGCAGTTTTGGTTGCCGGCCAGTGCGAAAATCATGTCCCGGCCACCTCCACTTCGATTTTCCCGGCGTCCTCCTTCCGCAGGGACAGGGAGTACCCCCGCACCCGCAGCTCCAACGGGTCGCCCAGGGGTGCGACCTTCTCCACCCGCACGCGGGTCTTCGGGATCAGCCCCATATCCAGCAGGCGGCAGCGCAGGGCGCCCTCGCCGCCCACAGCCGTGATGACGGCCTCCTGCCCCAGGGGCAGCTTGTCCAGTGTCATCGGAACGTTCCTCCTCAAAAGTTAGCATTGTCTAACAATTAGAAGTTTATCATCGTGCACTTTAGGAGGCAACTATAAAACAAGCCAAAAGCCGACAAATTTTTCTCTGGAAATTGTATAACATGGATAAAAAGAAGAAGCGGCGGGCAGGGTTTGGAAAGGGCCTTGCCCCGGAGGGGGCAGAAATGCTATACTGAACCCAAACCAAGCCGGAGGCAGAGGGCCCCCGGCGATCAGGAGGATCTTATGCTGACATTCAATCACTTCAATTTCAATGTAGCGGATTTGGACAAATCTCTTGCGTTCTACAAGGAGGCCCTGGGCCTGGAGCCGGTGGGGGAGCGGAAGGCGGCGGCCGACGGCAGCTTCATCATCGTCTACCTGGGGGATGGAAAAACGGACTTCCGCCTGGAACTGACATGGCTGCGGGACCATCCCCAGAAGTGTGACCTGGGGGAGGGCGAATTCCATCTGGCCCTCCGGGCAGAGGACTATGAGGCGGCCCACGCCAAGCATGCCGCCATGGGCTGCATCTGCTTTGAGAATCCTGCCATGGGGATCTATTTTGTGACAGATCCCGACGGATACTGGATCGAGATCATCCCCACCCGATAAAGGTGTACAAAATATACCAACGGTGCCAGCGAATTTTTTTACAAGATCCAGTTGCGTGGAAAGGTCTGCCATGGTACACTAAAAACGATTACCGGCATCCCGGTTAGAGAGCCGGATGTCCGGCCATATTTGAAATAAGGGAGAGAGCGAAATGAAACACAGACTGTTCGCACTGGCGGCGGCTGCGGTGATGGCACTGGGCCTGACCGCCTGCGGCGGAGGCGGTTCCAGCGAGGGCCGCGTCGATGACACGATGGAGACCTATTTTTTTGATTTTACAGTCAACAGCGCCTACCTCACCAGTGACTACGCAGGTTATACCCCCGCAGAGGGGAATGTCCTGTTGGTGGCTAATATTACTGTAA
>ENA-UEQO01002902-UEQO01002902.1-human-gut-metagenome-genome-assembly--contig:-NODE-2902-length-14374-cov-4.864797_pt1 | contig 14374 bp, 10 predicted proteins | sample MGYA00242938_ERZ507940 | MGnify/ENA primary metagenome ERZ507940 (study PRJEB26167, sample SAMN06115517) | human gut metagenome | host: Homo sapiens | place: China:Chongqing | collected 2014-12-03... | reverse complement strand
GGATTTTTCTTAAACACAGGCTGCAAATGAAACGGACGCCGCACTTCTTCTTCCGTACGGCACACCAAAACATCTCCACCGGAAGTTTTAACCATTTTGTTTTCATTAAAACCCAATGCCCCGAATTTTCCAAACGTTTTGTACTTGCGTCCGCGATATCCACGAGCCGATCGCTTCTGCAACATCTTCCTTTACCGGAATATCGTAAGTACATATAATTCCTAATAAATTCAAACAAATAAGGCCTGAGTTTTCAACTCAGGCCTTATTTAAAGAAGGGGCTTGCGCCCTTCTCTTATCCATCAACCGGCATTCCCGGAGGGTTTCACTCCCTTCACTTCCTCAAAACCATTTCCAAAAACCCCCATCACGGAATTCATTGTCATAAACACATTCGGATCTACCCGTTTGGCAATTTTCAAAACATCTATCGCCTCATTCTTCCGTACGACGATCACTAACATTTTCTTAGCCTGGCCGGTGTACCAGCCGTGGCAATCGACGACCGTCACACCACGATCTACTTCCAATGTAATCTGCTCCGCTACCTGATCGTACTTTTCGGTGAAAATAAATAACTGGGCGGATTGCTTTTTCCCCGTCAGCACAAAATCGACCGTAAAAGAAACCACTCCCATCATCACATATCCATACATCAATCCTTCGATATTGAAATTGATCAGCAAGCTGGATGCGATAATCCCACAATCTGCATACATGATCATCTTGCCGGGACTTACATTGTGGTATTTAGTTACAATCATTGCCACAATATCCGTACCTCCGGTGCTTCCCCCCTGTGATAAAGCCATTGCAATCCCTAACCCCGTCATCATTCCGGCAATAATAGAACTCATAAACTTATCGCTGACCAACGCATCCGGCAACAAAGGCTGCAAAACGCTTAGGAACGTACTGCCAACGATAATAGCAAAAACGGTTTTTATACCAAATTTAGGTCCCAGCACCTTTACCCCAACAATCAGCAATACGATATTAATCAGAAAATAGCTCACACCAACCGGAACCGTCTCACCCGACAGGTAATAGATGATCGTTCCCAAACCTGTCGCACCCCCACCGACTATTTTATGAGGAATCAGAAAGCCCGTTGCTGCAACGGCATATATCAGCATACCCAAAGCGATAAGCAAATAAGCCCTCACTTCTCCCGATATTTTTTTAGTCTGCATGGTTATGAGTTTTGCATCTTAGCCCAGGTATCCTTTAAAGCCACCGTTCTATTGAACACCAACGCATCTGCTTTCGAATCGCAATCCACACAAAAATATCCCAACCGTTGGAATTGGAAACGATCGCCCGGTTTGGCATCTTTCAGACTGGCTTCCAGCTTACACCCCTGCAGAACCTTTAACGAATTCTCGTTGATAAATTCTTTAAAGTCCACATCTTTGTGACCGGCGGGATCTTCATCTTTAAACAAACGATCATATAGCCGCACTTCAGCGTCGATCGCATCGGCTGCCGACACCCAATGCAAAGTTCCTTTCACTTTCCGGTTGCTGGCTTCCGACCCGCTACCGCTACGGGTATCGGGATCATACGTGCAGTGAATTTTCCGGATATTTCCGTTTTCATCTTTATCCACCTCCGTGCATTTCACAATATAGGCTCCTTTCAGACGAACTTCCTGTCCCGGAGTCATCCGGAAGAATTTTTTGGGCGCATCTTCCATAAAGTCATCACGCTCGATATAGAGTTCTTTTGAGAAAGCTACCTTTCTAACTCCTGCATTTTCATCTTCCGGGTTGTTCTCGATCTCCATATATTCTGTTTTATCGGCAGGATAGTTATCGAGTACCACTTTCACCGGATCGATCACTGCCATAACCCTGGGGGCAATCTTATTGAGGTGCTCCCGCACGCAATATTCCAATAAGGCCATATCCACCACGATCTCACGCCGGGCAACCCCGACTTTTTCCGCAAACATACGAATGGATTCCGGGGTATATCCTCTACGGCGCAATCCGCAAATAGTCGGCATCCGGGGATCATCCCAGCCGGAAACGTATTTCTTTTGTACCAATTCGAGCAGCCTACGCTTGCTCATCACAGTATAGTTCAAATTACGGCGGGCAAATTCAATCTGCCGGGGCCGATATTCCGTATCCGTCAATTGATCTAAAAACCAATTATATAAAGGACGGTGTATTTCAAATTCCAGGGTACAGATCGAATGGGTTATCCCTTCCAGATAATCACTTTGCCCATGCGTAAAATCGTACATCGGATAAATGCACCACTGGTCTCCGGTCCGGTGATGGCTACAATATATAATACGGTACATAATCGGATCGCGCATCAGCATATTCGGTGCAGCCATATCGATTTTGGCCCGCAAAACCCGCGATCCTTCAGCAAACTCACCATTTTTCATCCGACGGAACAGGTCGAGGTTTTCCTCTACGCTCCGATTCCGGTAAGGACTGTTCACACCCGGCTCGGTGATTGTTTTTCTTCCCGCGCTGATTTCTTCCGCAGTCTGGTCATCAACATAAGCCTTCCCCTCCTGAATCATCTGTTCCGCCCAGTCGTACAGTTGTTGAAAATAGTCCGAAGCATAATGGACTTCTCCGTCCCACTGAAACCCCAGCCATTTTATATCATCCTGAATCGCATCCGTAAATTCAACATCTTCTTTCGATGGATTGGTGTCGTCAAAACGCAAATTGCATTTGCCATTATACTTTGCAGCCAAGCCGAAATTCAGACAAATGGATGTGGCATGCCCGATATGCAGATAGCCGTTCGGTTCCGGCGGGAAACGCGTATGTACCCGTCCTCCGTTCTTTCCGGCGGCTATTTCCTCTTCGATGATCTGTTCAATGAAATTCAATGATTTTCCCTCATCTTCGATTTCTACTGCTTGTTGATTTTTATCCATGGGAGTAATTTTTATTTCAATTTAGAGTACAAAAGTAAGTAATTTATGAGAGTTTTAAAAGTTTACGTATATTTGCAGCAATGAAAAAAATTATCTATATAATAATAGCCTGCCTTCTGCCTGCTATCACATTCGGACAGAGTGATTTCGATTATACCGATCCGGCACAGGAAGGAGAAGAACCCGAAACATCCGTCCAGGATTCTACGGCTAAAAATTCGGATATAAAGCACTACCGGATGACGTGGACCTGGGAGCATGAGGGAGTTTACCCCAAACTAATCCCTTTAGATACGATTTTCGACGGCATTTACAATTATAATTACATTTTCAAAAAGAATATCTCCAACACCTATTTAGGTAACTTTCCTTCACCTTACGAATCGAATATCTTTATTACGCGGGAAACCATGGAAGATTTCTATCCGCTCTCAACAGTGAGAGCTTATCTTTTCAAACCCGCCGATGCTTTACTGTTCAATACAACGACTCCTTTTACCCGGCTGCAATATTTCAACGGGGGAGGCCGGGGAAAATCCGAGAATTTTTTGGATATCTGGCACACCCAAAACATCCGCCCTTATTGGAACGCAGGAATCCGGTACAATCTTATTTCCAGCGACGGACGATATATGAACCAAAAATCGAAATCTTATAATTTCTCCTTTTTCAGTTCATTTGAAAAAGAGCGGCTGGCTATATCGTTATTCCTAAACCAGAATGTAGCGCATTTTAATGAAAACGGTGGTATCAAAGACAGGAGCTTCGTTTTAGATTCTACCGACCAGCAAGCGGAAAACATTCCCATTAACCTTACCGGTAGTAATGCCTCCAACAATGTCCGGAATTTTAATTTTTATACCCAGCTACAATATAATATAGGAAATAAAAAGCCGATCCCCGTTGCGGATGCCGATACGTCTTATACCTACCCGGCAAAAGCCGTGCTTGCTTTCACGATGGAAGACAATGAACATTGGTATAAAGAGACTACCCCTAATCTCGAATTTTTCCGGCATACATATATGGACAGTGTCAAAACCTATGATCTGGTCGGGAATAAAATTTACAATGTATCCGGAAAACTCGTCGTCAATGAGCATCCCAAATACAAGTACCTGCCGGGAATTTATGCAGGGCTCGATTTCAAATATGAAAAGTACAACCAACGTACGGCCTATGATTCCATTACCCGGACAGAAAGTTTCGGTACGGATAAATATATGAGCACTTATATCACCGGAGGAATTTTCAATGTGGATACCAATGCCTCGTTCAATTACGATATAGCGGGTTCGCTATGTGTGGTGGGGCATTATGCCGGGAACTTTAAAATATCAGGTTTTTTGGAACAGGCGTTGAAGAAGGATAAGAGTTCTTATCTGCGCGCCGACGCTTTGCTGGAATTACGCAGTGTCGATCCGTTCTTCACGCGGTATGTAGGCAATCACGATATGTGGGTGAACGATTTTAAGGCCGAGAAAACATTAAAAATAGAAGGGAAATATATCAATACCCGCCTTCGGACAGAAATCGGGGCAGGCGTTTCCAATATATTCAGTTATGTGTATTTCGATACGACGGCTATGCCCGTTCAGACAGGAAAAACATTAACCGTTTTCACGGCCTGGGTGAAAGAAGTGTTTAAAGCAGGTAATTTCTATTTCGACCAAAACGTATATATTCAAAAAAACACCCACGAAGATGTGCTTTCTCTTCCTCTGGTATCCGTTTACTCCCACAACTATTATAAGAATTATCTTTTTAAACGGGCTTTGCAGCTGCAAATAGGATTCGATCTGTTTTACCATACGAAATTCTATTCCGACAATTACCAGCCCTCTATTATGCAATTTTATAATCAGCGGATGTCTAAAACGGGTAACTATCCGAAATTCGATGTGTTCCTGAGCCTCCGTATCAAAAGAGCCGATATTTTTGCCAAATACGAGCATTTGAATTATGTTCTGAAAAAGAACGGCAATTATTTCAGTGCCTACAACTATCCGATCAATCCGGCTGTGTTTAAATTCGGTATAAAATGGGACTTCTTCGATTAAATTTTTCAATTTAAAAACCCGACAGAAACGCTTTCACAAGCAGAGAAGGGAGATCTGAAATTTGCTCTTTTTCAATTTTTTCCCTATCTTTATGCCATGTTACTAAAAAAAGTAATACCATATCTTGCTGTTCTTCTATGTATAAGTTGCCAGAAGATAGATAATGACTCTCCGCAATTCGTCATCCCGGAGCCTTCTTCGTTGGAAAAGATTTTAGCAAAGGGTACTCTGGATATTTCCACTTTCTATAACACTACCGATTATTACATATATCAAGGAATCACCCGCGGGTTTCATTACGAGCTGGCAAAAGACTTTGCCGATTATTTAGGTGTAAAGCTCAGAATCGCAGAAGTCAATAACGACATCGACAGCGCCATCAACCGTCTGCAACGGGATAAATACGATTTGATAGCCGTAAGCCTGACGCAGACTCCGGCGCGGGAAAAGCAGCTTAATTTTACAAAGCCTTTCTTCCAGACGGACGAAGTATTGGTCCAGAATGTAAACAACGCTCCGATCAGAAATTTATCCGAGCTGGACGGAAAAGAAATTTTCATTCAAAAGAATGCTCCCTATAAAGAGGTTTTGCAACACATACAAGATTCCCTCAATATCCAAATTTATGTGACGGAGGTCGGTAATTATTCGCATGAGGACTTGCTTCACCTGGTGGAGACAGGAGAGATCGGCTATACGATTATCGATAAAAACATAGCCAGGGCTTCCAGCTCGTCTATGAAAAATATCGATTATTCCGTTAAACTGAAAGACAGTATTTCCGTATCGTGGGCAACGAATCCGAAAGCCACCCTATTAACGGAAGAACTCAATAAATGGCTGATTACCATACGAAAAAACGGAAAATTGAATTACCTGTATAAAAGATATTTTGAAAGGCCACAGATCGCCCCAGGACATAAATCCAAATATGCCATGCTAAAAAAGGGGGATATATCCGTTTTCGATCCTTTGTTGAAAAAGGAGAGTAAACGCCTGAACTGGGATTGGAAATTATTAGCAGCCATCGTTTACACAGAATCGAATTTTAATCCGGAAGCCGAATCGGAGGTCGGCGCTTACGGCCTGATGCAAATTATCCCGGAAACGGCCAATAATTTTAACGTATCGGATTATTTCTCACCCGACAGTAATGTATATGCAGGCGTTCAATATTTAAAATATCTCGATAATTTTTTCACCGGCAGAGCCGTCGATTCCACCGAAAAGATAAAATTCATCCTAGCCTCTTATAATGCAGGTGCAGGACACGTGCTCGATGCTATGCGGCTGGCCAAGAAATACAATAAAGACCCGAACAAATGGGATAACAATGTAGATTTTTTCATCTTAAATAAAAACAAACCGGAATATTATCGGGATTCCCTCTCTAAAAACGGTTATTGCAATGGCGGACAAACGTATAAATATGTACAACGGGTTTTAGATACCTATCACAACTACAAGCATATGGAGCAATAAGAGAAAAAAGAAAAAAACGTTTTTACGAATATTGGCTAACTCTATTTTTTTATATATCTTCGCAGTATCAATTTTAATTTTTTTTTAAGAGTTTAATCTCATGCCTTACAGAAGATTACCTAATACAGACGCGGCGAGGATCAGGGCATTAAAAGCAGCCCTGAGGAAAGGGCAACAACAAGAAATCGACACAATTGCTTATCCCTTTGCTTTAAAACAAAAGATCGAGTTCTTTCTACCTAAATTGGAGTTGGCTATTACCAATTCGAAAATGGCAAGAGAAAAACAATTCGACAATAGCCAAAAGTTCGCCGAATATACTAAAAAAGCACGTTTATATATTTCACATTTTATTCAAGTTCTTAATTTTTGTATTGCAAGAGGAGAATTAAAATCGTCTGCCCGTACATTTTACGGTTTAGAGGAAAACAATTCAAAAGTCCCGCCTTTATTAACCGAACAGGATCTTTTGCAATGGGGTGAAAAAGTGATCACCGGAGAACAAAACCGTTTAAGCAACGGGGGAGGCAATCCGATCTATTGTCCTTCTATCGCTTTGGTAAAGGTGAATTACGAAAATTTCAAAGAAAATTACACACGCCAAAAACAATTTCAAAATAATTCAGCCCGCGAAAGCAGTAATGTAGCTCAATACAGGGACGAAGCCGACGCCTTGATCCTCGAAATCTGGAACGAAGTAGAGCGTTATTTTGAAGCGGTAAAAGACGAAGAAGAAAAAAGATATATGTGCGAAGAATACGGTTTGATATATGTATTCCGCCGGGGAGAAAAAGAAAAGATCAGAAGAAAGAAAGACGCGGAAAGCATTACTCTAAAGTTATTCTGACCTCCGGAGTGTCCACCCGCCCCTTATCCTCCACAGCATCCGCTGCCCGTGTTCCGGCCCTGAGCAGGCTTGGAACATTTTTCTTTTAAGGGACAACCGGCACAAGAACTACAATCTTTTCCTCTTTTCAGCCCACGCAATTTTTTACGAAGATAGTAAATAGCCCCGCCTATCGCGAATAAAATAATAATATATACGATGATCGTCTGTATCATAAATCCTCCGTTTTAAAGGCTGAAAGCATTTTTCACCCGTCCACGTTCGATATCCCACTCACCAGAAATTTAAAATAAAGTACGTTACTCCATTTCTTTCTCCTTTCCGTTAAAGCCGGGGCTACAAGTTAAAGCGCCTGCCCAATCTGATATACGCAGAACGAAACGACCCAGGCTAAGACGGTGGTATAAAAAACGGTAAAAATAGCCCATTTCCAGCCCGCTTCTTTACGTATCGCAGCAATAGCCGCCATACAAGGGAAATAAATCAAGATAAAGAGCATGAAGGTATAAGCCACTAAAGGGGTGAAGACTTTTTCACCTGCCGCATTCTCTTGCTGACGAATATTTTCGATCAAACTCTGAGACGATTCGTCCACCTTACCATCGACATGGTAGAGAATCCCCATCGAACTAACCACAATTTCTTTAGCAGCCAGACCGGTGATAATGCTAACCCCCATTTTCCAGTCGAATCCCAGAGGTTCGATAACAGGCTCGATTCCTTTACCCAATCTGCCAATATACGAATTTTCAAGATGCACAGCCGGGTCCATCGCCTCGTCCCGCAACGGATAATATCCTAATGCCCAAATCAATACCGAAGCGAACAGAATGATCGTTCCCATTTTCTTCAAATATTGTACGGCTTTACTCCACATGTGTATGATCGTATTCCGCGTGGTCGGCATCCGGTAAGGAGGCAATTCCATCACAAACGGTACGGACGATTTCGAGAATACGGTTTTTTTCAATAAAATGGAAGTCAGTATGGCCAACAATATCCCGACGAAGTAAACCGACAGCAATACCAATCCCTGATTTTTTTGGAAAAAGGCGGATACCAACAAGATATAGACCGGGAGACGGGCACTACAGGACATAAACGGAACGATCAGCATTGTCATAATCCGGTCACGACGGCTTTCCAGCGTCCGGGTGGCCATAATCGCAGGTACGTTACACCCAAATCCGATCAGCAAGGGGATGAAAGATTTTCCATGCAAACCGATTTTATGCATCAGCCTGTCCATAATGAAAGCGGCACGCGCCATATATCCGGTGTCTTCCATCAATGAAATAAAAAAGAACAGGATTAAAATATTGGGCAGGAACACAATCACCCCTCCGACACCCGCAATAATTCCATCCACCAATAAATCGTTCAAAGGTCCGGCAGGCATACTGTCCGCTATCCAGCTTCCCAAGCTTCCCACTCCCCCTTCGATCCATTCCATAGGGTAAGCGCCTAAAGAAAATGTCGCCTGAAACATGAGCCACATAAAAAACAATAAAAACGGGAATCCCAGCCATTGATGAGTAAGCAAAGCATCAATCGCACGGGTCAATTGCCGGTTGTCCTTATCACCTGTTTTTAACGTTTCCTGCAAAGCCCCCCGGATAAACCCATATTTGGCATTGGTGATGATTGTCCGGGTATCTTCTTTATAAGATTTCTCCAGGCGTTGTATTTCCTTCTGGGAAATCTCCAATATCCGTTCATAGTTAGGCACATCCTCCAACAGGTCTTTGGTAAGGCGGTCGTCCTCCAGCAATTTGATCGCCACATAGCGGGGAGCTAATTCATCGGTAATCCCCTTATTGGGAGTAACTTCTGTTTTAACTCTCGAAATAGCCTCTTCAATCTCAGTCCCGTAATTAATGTGTACGTGTCGTACTTCTTTGGCCTGCCCCTCGAATACCTCGATAATTTTATCCAATACGTCGCTGATCCCAATCCCTTTGGAAGCGGTGGTCGGCACGATCGGAATTCCTAATAATTGTCCCAGGTATCCATAATCCAGCTGAGCTCCCTCGCCGGTAAGCTCATCATACATGTTCAATGCCATCACCACCCCGACATTCATATCGATCAGCTGGGTAGTCAAAAACAAATTCCTTTCCAAGCAAGAAGCATCTACGACATTCAACACCAAATCGGGATGGCGTTCCGTGATGTATTTGCGAACATATATTTCTTCCGGGGTATATTCTGTAATGGAATAAGTTCCGGGCAAGTCTATCAGATTGATCGTATAGCCGTTATGACGGAAAACTCCCTGTTTGGCATCGACGGTCACTCCGCCATAATTTCCAACCTTTTCCCGCAATCCAGTAGCACGGTTAAAAAACGACGTTTTACCGCTATTAGGGTTTCCGACCAAAGCAATATTTATTGTCTTCGACCGCTCGGTAATCACCCTGGCGATATCTTCCTCGGTAAATGTTCCGTTATAACCTTCTCTTTCTTCCAGGGAAATATTTACCACTTCAATTAAACGCGCTTCACTACGCCTCAGGGATATATGGCTATCCATGAGCTTATATTCTATGGGATCCCTCAAAGGAGCATTTTTAATAACCGTCACCTTCTCCCCCTTTACGAATCCCATTTCGACAATCCGGTTACGAAAACTCCCGTGTCCATGCACTTTCACGATCACGCACTCTTCCCCGGTCGGAATATCGGATAAGCGTTTATATTGATTTTCCATGCTATTTTTTAGATTTGTCTGCAAAGATAATCATTATCCCATAAAGTTATCCTCCCCAATAATAAGGAAACAGAAGTTGAAAATCACCAAAAATAAGGAGAATAAAACTACTTCCCTGAAAAGATATTGTCCCTTTCAAGGAAGATTGAATTTATTCTTTTTCCCCGTTATTTATTTTTCTTGAATAATTGCCGGATCACTTTACCCAATCCGTCGATTCCATCCAAATAGTTCACCATGGAAATGCTGCGGAAAGTGCTCATATCTTCTTCCATCCCCAATTGTAGCGGATAGATCAGGATACAGTTGATCGTATTGAAATACTTGTTCAAATAGGTCGGCACATAGGCCATGTGCCGCGAATAGGAAGGATAGTCCGGACGACTCATTACAATGATCAGGCCATCGTCTTCTTTAATTTCCTTACCCACTTCCGCAAAATTATCCCAATTTGTAAACTCCCTGAATTCCGCATTGATCGTATGTTTTGCATGTACTTCTTTTAAGATTTGAAGCACATTCCGATGGCCATGGAAAACCATTTTCGTCCCTATATTTTTCCCAATGTTCCAGATGCTGACTAACCAATAAGGGAATCCCACCTCTTTTTCCGCTCCTTCCGGAATAATAAGCATGTAGCGTTTTATCGTGGACATGGGCTGCATCGGGCGGTATGCCAGGGTTGTCGTTGCACATTTGGAAAGTACTTCTTCAGTCAGTTTCCCTAAGAATGTATCGGAAATATCTTTTTGGGTACGCAAACCGATCACAATATCCGTAATCCTATGCTCTTTAGCAACGTTCCGGATACCATTCACAATATTCAGGTCGTAGCGCAACACGGGCTCAATCCGGTGGTCTGTAGCTGCTGCCACTTTTACCGCCGTATCCAACAATCTCCGGCAGGCTTTTTCCGCCGTAGGATCGGTATTATCCGATTTTACAATACTCACCCCCACCATTTGAGCTTTATTCCGCCGGGATTTAATCGCCATTCCCAAGTCGATCAATTCTTTTACGGTTTCCGATCTACTCAAAGCGATCAAAATCCGTTCCTCCTCATCCGCATTATCCCCGATCGAATCTTCTGTCATCTCGGCCAAGGCTATGTTTTGCGCCCCTTTTTGGGTGGCAAAAGAAGCTATGGTACAAGTAAACAAAATCATTATAATCGTACCGTTCAAAACATCTTCATTCAATAACCGGATAGATTCTCCCGTCGGAGTAGTCCCTACAATCACTTCATAACCGATCAGCACGGCAGCCAGAGTTGCGGCAGCCTGTGCATTGCTTAACCCAAACAATAAATATCCCTCGTCCCGTGTCAGTTTAAAACTTTTTTGCGTCAACCAGGCTGCCAAAAATTTCGCCACAGTCGCCACTACCGTCATCACAACAGCCACTAAAACGGCATGCCAGCCTGCTGTAAAAGCCCGAAAATCGACCAACATTCCCACTCCAATCAAAAAGAACGGAATAAAAATGGCATTTCCCACAAAATCGATCCGATTCAATAAGGCTGAAGTATTAGGAATCAGGCGGTTTAAGGCAAGTCCCGCCAAGAACGCCCCGATGATCGCTTCAAGCCCGGCTGCCTCGGCTAAAAAAGATGCCAGAAACACCAAAGCCAATACGAAAATATATTGCCCTACCGAATCATGGTAACGCTTGAAAAACCAACGCCCCAAAATAGGAAATATCATCGTTACGATAAATACGAACAAAGCACCCGAAATTCCGAGTTTTATCCAAAAGCCGGAGTCGATTTCCCCATTGGACATCCCTACGACGACAGCCAATACCAATAATGCCAGAATACATGTTATTACCGTACCACCGATAGCAATGCTGACGACCCTGCTTTTGGTTATGCCGTATTTACTGACAATAGGATAAGTAATCAAAGTATGAGAAGCATACATACTGGCTAAGAGTATCGAAGTAGGCCAAGAGAAGCCCAGAATATAGATTCCGGTTACGATTCCCAATATCATCGGGATTAAAAAAGTATATAATCCGAATACCGTTGTCTTCCCTGAGTTTTTCTTTAAATCGGCCATGTCTATTTCCAACCCGGCAATAAACATGATGTATAGCAATCCCACCGTACCAAACAACTCTATACTGCTATCCCTCGCCATGATATATAAACCGTTAGGACCCAACAATGCTCCCGCAAGAATCAATCCGATCAATTCCGGTATCTTAAAGCGATGCAAAATAATAGGCGCCAGTAAAATCACAAATAAGATTACCGAAAATATCAAAACCGGATTTGTCAATGGTAAGTTCAGTATATCTGATAGCATAGGCACGTAATTAATAAATTGATAAATGTCGGATTTTTGACAAATTTATAAAATTTAAGATTACTGTCAAAGCGTAGGAAACACAATACTTTCATTGTGCAAACAAAAAAAAGAGCCTTGAATAAAGGCTCTTTTTCATATCGTATATTTATAATTTAATCTTCATAACGAACAATGGTTTGTTCGCGATCAGGACCTACAGAGACGATCTTTACCGGAACCCCCAATTCTTCCTCCAAAAAAGACAGGTAAGCGTTGAATTCTTCCGGAAATTCATCTTCCGAAGTCATTTTTGTCATATCCATTTTCCAACCCGGCATTTCAACATACACAGGCTCTACTTCCTCGCAAATGTCGAATGGAAATTCATCGGTTTCTTTTCCATCGATCTTGTAAGCGACACAGGCTTTAATCGTCTCGAAACTATCCAGCACATCGCTTTTCATCATGATTAATTGGGTTACCCCATCGACCATAATGGCATATTTCAAGGCAACCAGGTCAATCCAGCCACAACGACGCTTACGTCCGGTTACAGAGCCGAATTCACGCCCCAGAGAACACATTTTATCTCCTGTTTCATCTTTCAGTTCGGTAGGAAACGGACCGGCTCCGACACGGGTACAATAAGCCTTAAAGATGCCATATACTTCTCCGATCTTCGAAGGAGCGATTCCCAATCCCGTACAAGCTCCCGCACAAATCGTGTTAGACGAAGTTACAAAGGGATAAGAGCCAAAATCAATGTCGAGCATGGTTCCCTGTGCTCCTTCCGCCAATACGGATTTTCCTTCTTTCAACATGTTATTAATAACGTGCTCGCTATCGATCAGACGGAATTTCTTTAAAAATTCAATCGCTTCAAACCATTCTTTTTCAAGGGCAATAATATCATACTCATAATTCAGAGCCCGGAGGATCGCCTCATGTTTGACTTTGGCGATTTTATATTTTTCATCGAAATTCAATAATATATCTCCCACTCTCAAACCGTTCCGGCTTACTTTATCCGTATAAGCCGGCCCGATACCTTTTCCCGTGGTTCCGATCTTCGCATCTCCTTTTGCGGCTTCATAAGCAGCATCCAACATCCGGTGAGTCGGCAAAATCAAATGCGCTTTCTTGGAAACACAAAGCTGTTTGGTCAAATCGTGCCCGCTGGCAGCCAATCCCTCTGCCTCTTGTTTAAACAAAATCGGATCAAGCACTACTCCATTCCCGATTATATTGGTTTTTCCTCCCTGAAAAATTCCCGACGGAATAGAACGGAGCACATATTTTTGTCCTTCAAATTCCAAGGTATGCCCTGCATTCGGACCTCCCTGGAAACGAGTTACCACATCGTAACCAGGAGTAAGTACATCCACCACTTTACCTTTCCCTTCGTCGCCCCATTGCAAGCCAAGTAACACATCTACTTTCATCTGTATCATTTTTAATTTCAACCCTTGCAATCCATTTATTACAAAAGCCCTATGTTCATTTTATTTCATAACAATAGTTCCCCAAGAGCCATTCCGGGAAAACGAAAACGTACAAAGTTAATACTTTTAGAGAGAATTCTTGTCAATATTTCCTGTTTTTAATTTACAGGATTTACACAAGCCATATACATATAGCATGTGGTGATGTACGGAAAAGTTATACTCGTCTTCGATATGCCCGACGATTTCTTCCAGTCTGGAGTCAAAAAACTCCTCAACCCGCCCACATACCTGGCAAATCAGATGCTCGTGATGACGGTTATTATAAGCTTTTTCATAATGGGCGATATTGTTTCCGAACTGATGTTTCAGCACCAGCTTGCAGTCGAGCAAAAGGTCTATCGTATTGTATAGCGTAGCCCGGCTCACCCGGTAATTTTTATCTTTCATCGATACAAAAAGGGATTCTATGTCGAAATGTCCGGAATGAGAATAAATTTCATCTAATATTGCATACCGTTCCGGCGTTTTACGATGTCCCCTCTCCTGCAAATAATTAGTAAAAATATCTTTTACTATTTCTTTCACCTTTTCCATAATTCAAGCGATTTCACCGCTATACATGTTAAACAAT
>ENA-UEQO01002895-UEQO01002895.1-human-gut-metagenome-genome-assembly--contig:-NODE-2895-length-14396-cov-8.027306_pt1 | contig 14396 bp, 12 predicted proteins | sample MGYA00242938_ERZ507940 | MGnify/ENA primary metagenome ERZ507940 (study PRJEB26167, sample SAMN06115517) | human gut metagenome | host: Homo sapiens | place: China:Chongqing | collected 2014-12-03... | reverse complement strand
GGGGAGGGGTGGGGATGCGCTGGGGGAGGGGCATTTCCTCGGAGGAGATGTAGATGGCGATGGCGGTGGTGTCGATGAGGTTGTCGTGGCGGCCGTCGATGGCGCCGAGGGAGCCGTCGAGCTTGGTTTAGAGCTAGGCCATTTCGTCCACGCAGCGGCGGTCGCGTTCGATGTATTCGCCGTCGCGGATGGCGGCGCGGGAGCGGTCGTAGGCGAGGTATTTGGTGCGTTTGTTGGTGTGCCAGCCGTATTTCAGGGGGACGGTTTCGCGGGTGTTTTCGGGCGGGGTGTTGCGGGCGTATAGGTTGGGATATACGTCGGCAATCTCGTTGAGGACGGTGTAAAAATGGTCGCCTTCGAAAAGGGTGTCGTCCTGCTTGCGGTCGCGGGTTTCGAGGGTGTTCGATTCGATCACGAGCAGGGCGTTGCCGTACCAAGTGGCAATCTGGACGGCTTTCCACGCCAGCAGGTCGTGGTCGATGTGGGCGGTGTAAGTAGCCACCCGTTCCAGTGCGCCGTTAGGGTCGGTGAGCATCAGGCGGTCGAACACGCTGACCACCGACCAGTCCGAGCGGTAGTGCTTGCCCCCGATGTCCACCGTCACCAGATAACGGTGGGTGATTTTTTCGCCGGGGCTGTTTTCCGGTGGTGCCCACACGGCGAGTTGCCCGTTGCCGTCCTCTACAAAGCGGAGGTCGCGGAGAGCTTCCCGCCCGCTGGCCGAATAGCCCCGGAGGTCGCCTATAAATGCCGGATCTTTGCAGGTGCGGCGGCAGGCTTGGATGTGGGTTTCTTCGTAATAGCGGGTAGAATTCGATTGAAAGGCTTCGTCGTCGGTGGTGGGAAATTCGGAGCGCATCTGAAAATCGTTGTACCGTTTACCGCGCTGGTAAGTGCGATACCAGTGAATGCCTTCGAGCGTAGCCCCGGATTCCCATTGTGCCTGTTCGTAGGCGGTGAGGGTGGAGGCGAAGTTGGCGGGATCGGGCAAGGCGGACAAGGGTAGCCCGGCGGGAGTGTGGAGCACTTCGCCCGATGCGCCGCGCCGGAAGGTGGCGTACATTTCGATCTCGAACCAGGGGACGAACACGGCGCGGAGGTCGGATTCCCCGCCGGCAGCCGCCTGATACTGGAGGTGGAAAAAATTACCGATGCCTTTGGCGGTGGATTCCATCACGATAAACGAGCCGGGTACGTCGGGCACGGTGGCGTAGAGCGATTGCACGAGGTCGTCGGCGTTCTTGGTGAGGGTGGAACGCCAAAGCCCCACTTCCGACAGGTGCAGCATGGCGAAGTCGAACGAACGGAGCGCGTCCGGGTTTTCCGCCGATCCTGTCCCCACGATGCAGCCGCGCTGGGGGATGTATTTAATGCCGTTCATGCCTTCGTATCCGGTGAAACTCAAAGCCTGCCCTTCGGGCGGATAAGCGGCGAGCACGCGGGAGATCATGCCCCGGATATTGGCCGCCTGTTGCTTGTATTGGGTGACGATGGCCGAATGCCAGTTGTGATAATGGAACAGTTGCAGCCACAACATATAAATCTGGGTAGCGGTCGATCCTCCCCATTGGCGGGCTTTTACTAGGATCACGCGCACCGGCAGCCCGGCGGTGCGCATTTCTTCGAATTTCGCCACCAGCCGCCTTTGTCCCCGGTTGAGGCTGAACGGAATGGGGCGTTTCGTGAGCTTATCCTGTATTTTCACACAGGTATATGCCCAAAATTCGAAGTCGTGACGGAGGCAGTCGCGGATGAAACCTTCAAAAAACTGTTTTTCCTGCCGGGGAGTGCACTCTCCGGTGTATTTCCGGAGGAACGCCTGCGTCGTGGTGTGGCACAGTTCCCGGTAGATCGGTTGCTCCGTCATGGTGACGGGCAAGTATAAGGGGGTTCCGTTCCATGAAAAGGCGGAGCGGGGCACGACCTCTCCCTGCGGGTCGCCTGTGATGCGGTCGTATTGCCTGAAATAAAGGGCGATGCGTCGGTTATTTTCTGCCAGTAGTTCGTTTATGGTCGTTCATTGCTTTTTCTAATCTTAGTATCGTCTGTTTCAAGTGTTGGAGGTTGTTTTTCACCTCGAACATCAGTTTAGCCTTATCCTTTCTGATACAGGCGTTTTTTGCCCGCCGGAGCGATGTTTTCCGCAGGCAAAACCTTAGCCCGATGTCGTCGTAAGCCTGTTCCGAAGCTACGGTGGCGCTCATGCCTTCGCGTATGTATTGCGCTCGTAAAATGTAGTACCACTGTCTGATCTCAAAATCACGTAATTCTCTGTCTTCTTTCTGTCGCATAGTGAGTTATCTTTTCACGAAGATAATGAAAGTATCCTGCGCCGGAAAGCGGAAATGTGGCAAAGTTTGCCACTCTGTGCACACTTAACGAAATATTTTTGCGGTTGAACGGATGTTTAATCAATAGTATCGATAATGGAAGAAAAAGAGAAGGTAGAGGCAGGCGGCCAGGCGGGAGAAATGCCTGTTGTGCCGGCAGAAGTGTGGAAGCGTTTGCAGGAACGTTATCCGGAGGAACAGCCTGTGGATGCAGCGGGCTGGGAGAAGGTGTTCGGCCGTTACGTGGACGATTCGGAGGCGGAAATGAGCAGATACAGGGAGGCCGAGGCACAGATGACGGAATTGTGCAGGGTATATCCTGAATTTGCGGCGGTGGTGCATGAATTGGTGGAAAACCGTTTGCCTTTCCGGGCGGCGGTGGCGAAGGTGTTTTCACAGGAAGACCTGATCCCGCAGGAAGGCGACGAGGATTACGAAGCCTATCGGACGGCTTACACGGAACGGCTGGACGGTTTGAAAAAACGGGAAGTCCAGACGAAGGAGATCGACGATAACGAAGTGAAAAGCATGGAAACGATCGACCGCTTTGGTGAAGAGAAGAGTTTGGACGACGAGCAGAAAGAACAGTTGATCGGAGTGATTAACGATCATTTCACCGAATTGCTGTATAAACGGATTTCGCCGGAGATGCTGGAAGGTTTCCTGAAACAGATGAGCTATGACGATGCTGTGGCGGAGGCGGAGAAAGCCGGACTGATCCGGGGACGGAACGAGCAGATCGAGGCCAAACGGCGGAGTGAGCGGGTGGCTGCCGACGGGGACGGGCTTCCCGGCATCGGTGGCGGCGGGGCGATTCAGCCGGCGGAGAAGGTGCGTAGGCGGAATTTCTTCGATTTGCCGGAACGCCGGGGGATTTAAGTCCCGGTTAAAAATTGTCCGCAGCGAGGGGGTATGCGGAAGTGTCCGGGAGTCCGGACGGGCAGGTGGTGGGGAAACAGAAAAGAAAAAGAGGTTTTATATTAATTTAAAAAGTAGATGAAGATGAAAAGAATGATGAAGTTTTTAGGATGTTTTGCGCTGGTGGGTGTGGCTTTGTCGGTGGTGACCGGGATGCTGGATGTGGATTCGCTGTGCGCATTTTTGTTCGGCGGCGGCGGTGTCAGCTTTGCTGCGGTGATGGCAGGCGTGGTCGGTCCGGGCAGCCTGACCGAAGGCGGGATTACTCACCAAAGCACGGAAGAGGATAACGGCGAGATTCACGACCTCGATCTGGATGCGATCGTGGTGAAAGTGCGTCCTTCCGAAACCCCGATGGATACTTTGATGCGTGAGCTGAAAAATTCGCGTAAGACCGGGAGTATCAAAACCGGAGGCTGGGAAGTGGGAACCCGTGATGTGGAGGACAAAGTGACCGTGGAACTGACCGGGAGCAGCCTATTCACCTTATATTTTAAGATTATGAGCTATACATTGAATGGAAATACCGTAACTTTTGAATACGATGCGGATGGGGTGTTCGAAGCCTGTGCGTTGAAATCCGCTTATTGGTCGCGCCGTGTGAAAGATAACGAGAGAAGATATATCGGGGAAGAACTGGTACTTATGAAAGATGAGCGGGAGGCTTTCGACCGTTGTCTGCAAAAGTGTGTAACCGGATTGTGGGGATATGTGGGGAAAAACGTGTCTGGTGGGAAATGAAGGAGTGGACGGTGAGAGCAGATACACCGGAGATCGGGGTGAACGGAAATTAGTGGATCGGGAGAGTAGATACCGGAAAACCGTCTTTACCGGAAAACCGTCTTTACCGGAAATTCCTGATGCGGTGAAAATCCCGAAAGGGGCGATTATCCTATGGAGCGGCCCGGTCACTGCGATCCCTTCCGGCTGGGCTTCGTGCAACGGGCAAAATAAAACTCCCGATTTGAGGGGCAGGTTTATCGTGGGGTATGACGATAGCACCGAAGGAGTTGCTATGAAATATAATGTGATCGGGGAAGAGGGAGGGAATAACAGAATATCCCTTACAATCGAGAATATGCCTAAACATACCCATAAGGCCCTGAAAAGGGCGGACGATAACGATCTCGACCATGTCGATACTTTTGGGGTAGTGGCGACGAATTTAGAGGCTGTGGAGGTAGATATCAATTTGGAAGAAGTCGGTAGTGACGAACCTTTCGATAATCGCCCGCCACATTACGTTTTGGCCTATATCATGAAATTGTAAAAGCCGTGCAGAGGATAACGCAATGGGTATGAGCAACGGGAAAATCGACCGGAGCGAGGAGAGGTGTGTACCGATAGAGATTTAGAATATTAATGTTTAATTTTTTTAATTGGAATGTGATGGAAAATGAAATGATGAAAGGATTTGAAACGAAACATTTATTGGCTTTTGATGTTGATTTGAGGATCGCTATGGAAGTGAGATTGGCAGAGGTTAGCCGCAGGCTTACGGATTGTAAAGACGAATTGGGGAAACGGCATCTTTGTGCCGACATTGCCTATCTTGACGGTGGTAAAGTAAAATGGGCGAACACCGGATGCTATGTGCGTGAAGACGATGAGGCTTTATACGTTTGCCTATTGTTTCCTGTCGGAGTTACGGTGAATATTCTGGAAAACCATGTAGAAACCGCTATCAATGTGTTGGAATACCGTATCGATAAATTTACCGAAGCCATGACCGAAATCGCCCGTCTGGATGATGAGAACACCTGCAAAGGTAATGTCCTCTTTTTTGATTTTGGATTGATCGACTCCGGACAGGGTGTGAATACTCCGGCTTTTGCCGAAAGTATTTTAGAGCAGGTACGGAAAATTAAAGATTGGAGTGTGCCGATTATGGGAAGATTTAAGGTAAGAGCAAACCGGGAGTATTACATTATGTCGTCCGGTACTTGGTTATCGGGGCAAAGTAAAGTTGAACTTTGGTTTTCTTTGCCATTTGCATCGACTCTCTATTATCCGAACGGTTATAACCTTACTGTGGAGTACGAAGGAGACCAGATATACATGTCGGAAAACCTCGAAGGTGCGGATTTTCGAGTTCTTTTTTTGACGCTTAACGATGATCTGCAAGTCGATACTGCCGATAATAATGCATGCCTGAAAGGAGATTGGAACAGATTTTACCAGATGATGCAGCGTAGAGGGTATCCCGGGGTATATTTAAAAACTTGGAATAACGGAGGATATTACCCGGCTCATTATAGCTTTGAACCTGTCGGGGATGCTTTCCGGGGCAAAATCGGTTGTTTGTACGTGAAGGAAATCGATGGGGTGAAAAAACTGGTGAGCCATGAGCTGGTGTTTGATGCAGCTCAAAACGGAGCGAGTGATTTTACCGGTTTCGGACAATTTAACAGCGAGTACCACGAATTTACGTTGGCATAAGCAGTTCTTGAAAACCGGGGATTCGGTGTGCAGGCAGGCTATTTGAGCCTGCCTTTGCATTTTCGGATTTCGCTTTTCTCTGCCCCGGCATTCTTTTCTTGTTAAAACAATTCTTAAATTTGTCATTCCGCTCACCGGGAAGTGTTCGGGCGGGCAGGGGAATGTGGCATTTCCGGTCGCTTGTCCCGGTGCTTTGTAAGGAGCGGGCAATGTAACCTCTGTGTGCTGAATCTCGTTCTTTGGTTACTTTGTGATAGCTCTGTTTTTCCCCTTATCGGGAAACAGGGAACGGGCTGGAACATCACCGGAACCGGGACGGATTGTCCCGTCGGGTTGCTGTTCGGCGGACTATTGCTTTCCTGTGTGAATTTCACCGGACGATTGTCACCTGTGGAAATCTTGCCGGACGATTGTTTCCTGTGGAAGTTTTTCCGGGCGGTAGCCGGCAGCATTAAAAAACATCCTTAAAAAGAAGATATGATAAAAGCAGTATTTTTAGACATCGACGGCACTTTGGTGAGCTTCAACACCCACCGTGTTCCGCAGTCGGCGGTGGAAGCCGTCCGCGAATTGCGGGCGAAAGGGATAAAAGTGTTCATTGCCACTGGCCGCCACATGCAGTTTATAAACAACCTGGGCGACATGGAGTTCGACGGATACATCACCCTGAACGGCAGCTATTGTTTTGCCGGACGGGATAAGGTGATCTACAAGCGGGGAATATTGGAAGAAGACATTCGCGGACTGGTGCACTTTTTGAAAACCGAAGGGGAGTTTCCCTGCATTTTCGTGCGGGAGCGGGACGCATTCCTGAATATGGACTCCAAAGAAGTCGAAGAATTATTGAAACTGATCGATTTAGGCATGCCTCCTGTGAAAGGGACAGATGAAGCCCTGAAAGGTGAAATTTTCCAATTGCTGGCCTTCTTCACTCCGGAGCAGGAAAAACGGGTGATGGCGGTGCTCAAAGATTGTGAGGCTACCCGCTGGACACCGCTTTTTGCCGACGTGATCCCTACCGGAGGAAGCAAGCGGGTGGGAATGGAAAAAATACTGGACTATTTCGGGCTTACCCGCGAGGAAACGATGGCATTCGGCGACGGCGGTAACGATATTCCCATGCTGGAATATGCCGGGATAGGCGTAGCCATGGGGAATGCAGCCGAAAAGGTGGCCAGTTCGGCCGATTTCGTTACCCGCAGCGTGGACGACGACGGAGTGGCGTATGCCCTGAAACATTTCGGATTGCTATAAAATCCCGTCACGAACCGCCGGGATAACAGGGCGAAAAGAAGTGAACGCTTAAACCTCTTTAAGAAAATCTGGAAAATCATCCGGTGTGAACCGGAAAAATGGAATCTTAACGACACTACGATGAACTATTTATTTTTAGAATACCCGGCATGCAGCACCTGCCGGAAAGCCCGGAAGTGGCTGGATGAACACGGGGTGGAATATACCGCCCGCCACATTGTGGAACAGCGTCCCTTGGAAGCGGAACTCCGGGAATGGATAAAACAAAGCGGCTTGCCGTTGAAAAGCTTTTTCAACACCAGCGGCCTGGTTTATAAATCCCTGCAACTTAAAGACCGCCTCCCGGAAATGAGCGAAGAGGAAAGGATCGCCCTGCTGGCTTCCGACGGGAAACTGGTGAAACGCCCTTTGCTGGTGGCGGAAAACCGGGTGATTGTAGGTTTCCAGCCCGAAGCATGGGAAAAATTGCTGGACTGAAAGATAAATGTTTATAAAAAAGCTATGCCGGGACGTGGGGGAATCTGCCCGCTCCCTGGGTATGGGGGAGGGCGGTTGCCTTTTTCATTTCCCGGTTTCCCGGAAGGCCACATCGGGCCGGGGCGGGCGTGACAACCTTTCCCGAACGGGTGTGTATGCTGCCTTACGTTTATAATGCCGGGCGATAAAAGAACAAACCACAAGCTGGATCTGGTGGAAAATAATTAACGGAAGCACCAGGCTCGCCGTCGAAGCCCCGATGCCTGCAAAAATCACCCTGGCCATAGGCAAGCCGCTTGCCAGCGTTTTTTTGGAACCGCAAAACAAAATAGCGATCCGGTCTTCCTCGCTGAATTTTAGATATGTGGAAGAATAATAGGTAAATAAAAGTAACACCGCTAAGATCAGCACATCGATCACGACAATCCAAAACAAGATCGTCAGGGAAATATTTTCAAAATAATGATGCTGCATCGAATCGCTGAACGCCATATAAACCACCAGCAATATCGTCCCGTTGTCCACGATATTGGCCAGCGTTTTCTGGCGGTCGATCCAGCCGGCTATCCATCGGCGGGCAATATGCCCGGCCACGAACGGCAATAAAATTTGAAGGACGATCTCCGTGATCGTTTTCAGATCGATCTCTGCATTCACTCCCGAAGTCCCCGCCAAAAACAGGTTTACCAGAAAAGGGGTGATGAAAATGCCTAAGAAATTCGATAGCGAAGCGCTGCACACCGCTGCCGGCACATTGCCTTTGGCAATAGAGGTGAACGCAATGGACGACTGGACGGTGGACGGAAGAAAGCAGAGGTATAAAATCCCGAAATAAAACAACTCGTTCCCTCCCTTGAAAAGCGGGAAAAAAACAGGTTTAAACAGAAAACCGATAAGTGGAAAAATCACGAAAGTCGATAAGAGTACCAGCAGGTGCAGCCGCCAGTTAATCGCTCCCTGGACGATCGCCTGCCGTGACAGTTTAGCTCCGTGGATAAAAAACAAAGCCGCCAGACTGATAGAAGTCAGGGCATTGAATCCGTCGTATAAAATCCCGCACGGAGGCAGGGGGAACACGATAGACAACAAAATAACAGCCGTCAGGGCAAGGAGGAAACCATCGACAACCTGCCTGATCCAATGGTCGGAAGGAATCATCATATTTTCGTAATATAGGCTGCAAAAATAATAAAATTCGGTGCAGCCCCCCCTGTCTTACCTTATTTTTCAGGAAGAGAGTGCGGAAAGTTTTTAATAAGTATTTTTATGAATGCTCGAAAATGCAGGTATTTCCTGTCTTTTATTTTTTCAGAAAACCTTGGGATTCCCGCCGCAAAAGAGTTTAAATATCATCCTCTTACCCCCGGTTCCCTATTCCTGCCGTGCTTCTGTTTGCGGCTTGGTGCGCAGGTCGGGCAAATAAGGCAGCAGCAGCGAAAACGCGCTCCCTTCTCCATACGTGGACTCCACTTCGATTCTTCCGCCCAGCTTATCGGCGATGGTCTGGCAGATGCTCAATCCTAAGCCTGTTCCCTGTACGAAATTATTCAGTTTCGTGAAACGTTCGAAGATCACCTGTAACTGTTCGGCAGGAATCCCGCAACCCGTATCCTCCACCGTAATCCGCACCATCGAATAATCGATACCGATTCGTAGGGTGATACTTCCTTCCTGTGTGTTTTTGATGGCATTCGACATAAAATTGAAAAGTACCTGTACAATCTTGTTCTGGTCGGAGTGCAGCCATATTTCCTGTTCGGGATGCTCGTATTTCAACACCACTCCCGGTTTCATTTTCAGTAAATGCACCTGCCTGACTTCCTCGCCCAACGCACAGATTTCCACGTCCTGCAATTCCATTTTCGTTTTGCCCGACTCGATCCGCGAAAGGTCCAGCACATCATTGATCAATTGTAACAGGATACTGCTATTGTGGCGGATGATGTCCAGATACATTTCCTTGTCTGCTGCGTCGTCGGTATGGGCTACCAGTTCGGAAAAGCCGACAATGGCATTCAGGGGCGTGCGGATTTCGTGGCTCATATTGGCCAGGAACGCCGACTTCATCCGGTCCGCTTCCTCCGCTTTTTGTTTGGCGGCAAGCAATTCCTGCGTTCGCTTCATGCGTGGGGTAATATCGTGGATCAAAGCCAGTACCTTATTGCTCTCGAAAGGCATAATCCGGGCCTGGTAATAATGCCTTCCTCCCTGGGCATCCAGAAAATACTCGATTTCTACCAGATCTCCCGAATGGAGACAGCGGCGGATAGCGCTGCAATATAAATCGGAAACATCCGGGGCGAAAAACATCCGCCCGTTTTGGCCGATCAGCTCTTTTTCCGTATGGAACAGCTTGATTCGTTCCGATTTTAGCAAATCACAAAATACAAACTGATCGTCGAAAATGAAAATAAAATCCGGCAACACTTCTAAAATCTTCCGGTGCCGTTCCTCCTGCTGCTTCAGTCCGGTAATGTCCTGATTCATCCCCACCACTTGGATTACCTTATTTTGGGGATCGTATTTTTTGACGACAGCCGTGTATTTCAGCCATTTCACCGTATTACCCGTAAGCAGCCGGAACTCTTCGTCCAAATATTCTTTCTCGCCGTTTCGTAGGGTTTGCGTCGCCTTTCTCACTCTGTCGAGGTCGTCCGGATGAATCATCGAAATCATCTGTTTCATCGAATCGGTGAACGAAAGCCCTTCCGGTAATCCTAAATTTTCATACCATTTCCGGCTGATTTCGCTTTTACCGCTGATCGGGTTCCAGGAATAGATGCCAATGTTGGAATATTGGGAAATATAGCGGAAAATAGTTTCCTGCTCCTGCAATTTCATCCGGATACTGGTGTCGGTGATCGTACCGGCAATCACATCACCTTGCCGGGTAGATACCCGGTCGTAACTGCACTGGTGATACCTTGCCGATTCGCCCGAAAGAAGCCGGTAAACCAGCGTTCCGCTATTTTCAGGCGATTGTCCCGACACGATCCTGCTGAACTCCTCCTGCTGGTCCGAGCAAATCATCTCCGTGTAAGCCGGAAAAAAATCCTTGTTCCCGTCCGGCAGGGGAAGTTGCTGTAAAAATTCAGGCTTTCCGAAAAAATTGGTCTGTCCGCTCGTACAACAATACTCCCAGAACAATAAATTCTTCAACTCTGCGGCCTGTGTTAAAAACACATCCGTACACCCTTCATCCGGCTTCATAAAAATAAAATTAAAATAATGTACATAGATAGTAAAAAGAAATGAAATATTGAATGTAAAAACGATTATATTTGACGAAGGTATCCCGATACCTTTATACAAATGATGAACGATATGGAACATATTTCTTCTGCCGCTAAGGATGGAATGGTGGCTGCCTGCGGATTGTATTGCGGGGCTTGTCGGCGGCATCAAAAGGGAAACTGTCCCGGATGTCCGGGAAACGACAAAGCACAATGGTGCAAAATACGTACCTGCTGTCGGGAACACGCTTTCCGCAGTTGTGCCGATTGTCCGGATGAAACCTATGCTGCCTGTAAGAAATTCAACAATCTGGCCGGAAAAATATTTGCCGTCCTCTTCCGTTCCGATCGTCCTGCCTGTATTGCCCGGATTAAAACTGTGGGATACGAGCAGTATGCAAGGGAAATGCACGATACGAATCGCCAAACCATTAAAAAATAAAACCTTCCGGAAATGCCCCTTTGGAATCCCTGGCACGGTTGCCACAAGTTGAGTGCAGGCTGCGTGAATTGCTATGTTTACCGGACGGACGGCAAACACGGAATCGACAGCTCTGTGGTGGTGAAGACTAAAAGCTTCGGCCTGCCCGTTCAGAAAAAACGGGACGGCAGCTACAAGATCGGAGCGGGAGAGATGGTATATACCTGCTTTTCTTCCGATTTTTTCGTGGAGGATGCCGACGAATGGAGGGGGGAAGCCTGGGAAATGATCCGTAGCCGTCCCGATCTCCGTTTTTTGATGATAACCAAGCGTATCGACCGTTTGCAGGCGGTTGTTCCGGACGATTGGGGGGAGGGGTACGACAACGTAACGATTTGCTGTACGATGGAAAATCAGGAACGTGCGGACTACCGCCTGCCGATCTACCGGGCTGCACCGGTAAAACATAAAATCATTGTTTGCGAGCCCTTGCTGAGCGCCGTCGATCTTTCGCCCTATTTAGGCGCATGGGTGGAGCAGGTCATTGTCGGCGGCGAATCCGGCCGGGAGGCACGTACCTGCCATTACGATTGGGTGCTCGGCATCCGCCGCCAATGCGTGGAACACGGTATTTCTTTCCGTTTCAGGCAGACCGGGGCACGCCTGCTGAAAGACGGACAGCTCTACCGCATCCGGCGGCAGTTCCAGCACTCGCAGGCGCGGAAAGCCGGCATCGATTACCTGTAAGCACATCGATTGTAAATTCCGGTTTATTTCCGATATTTGTTAGAGTATTCCTAATCGCTTCGATATGATAACCATTACCGAAATACAAGAATTTAACGCCGGGGATTTCCGGATAGCGCAACAATGGGTGGAAATCCTGTCGTCACAGGCAGAAACATTGACGGAATCCGCTTTTCGCGACATCATCGCCTCGCCCTGCAGCCACCTGTTCTTTGCCCGTGAGGGCGAAACTCCGGCGGGAATGCTCACCCTGGGCTATTATACAAGTCCTACCGGGATGAAAGCTTGGATCGAGGACGTCGTCGTGGCCCCCGCTTTCCAGGGACGGGGCATAGGGAAAACTCTGGTAGAGCACGCCATCCGCTTCGCCGCATCTGCCGGGGCAGACCTTTTGATGCTCACCTCCAATCCTTCCCGCGTCGCTGCCAACCGGCTCTATCAGGCATTGCAGTTCGAGCGGAAAGAAACCAATGTTTATCGTATGAAATTAAAATAAAAGGCGGTTACTGTAACTTGATCCCAAATTTGAAATGTCTGGCATTCCTGTTTGGAAGCGGCTGCATATCGCGCTCCGTTTTTCGGGACACGATATGCAGCCCGGCAGGGAATGTAAAACCTCCGCCGAGATAGACGGCCTATCCCGGCGGAGGTTTTTGCTTTTCTGTTGCTCCGGTCTTTACAGCACCTCTTTGATATGCTTGTAATTCGAATTGATCGTATCGATAATTTCCTGAGTTCGTCCGGTGACCAGCATCTTGTACATCGCTTGCGCAAACCCCGTCATCTGGCTCCATTCCACCATCGGCGGCATTGCTAAAGCATTCGGATCGGTCATCACACTGATTAAGGCCGGACCGGGATTGTTGAACGCCTCAATCAGAGCGGGCAGCACTTCAGCCGGTTCGTTTACCGTATAGCCTTTTATTCCCATCGATTCCGCCAGCCCGGCAAAATCCGGATTCAGCATATCCGTTTCATTATCCGGCAAACCGGTTACTTCCATTTCCAGTTTCACCATCCCCAGCGCGCGGTTGTTAAACACCACCACTTTCACCGGAAGCTTATACTGTACCACGGTCATTAAGTCACCCAGCGTCATCGACAAGCCGCCGTCGCCGCAAAGAGCCACCACCTGCCTGTCCGGATAAGCCAGCGAAGCACCGATAGCCTGTGGCAGGGCATTGGCCATAGAGCCGTGATTGAACGAACCCAGCATCCTGCGTTGTCCGCTCGCCTGCAAATAGCGTGCGCCCCACACGCAGGTCATACCCGTATCTACCGTAAAAATAGCATCCGATTTCGCTGCCTCGTTTACCAGATACATCACGTATTCCGGGTGAATTTTATCCTTTTGCCCCTGTTCTTTCACATAAGTGTGCAGTTTTTCCATCGTCCGGCTGTATCCCAGCAATTGTTCCTTCAAAAAGGAATCGTCTTCCTTCTGCTTCAGCATCGGCAGCAAGGCATTCAATGTCGTTTTTATATCTCCGCAAAGCCCTTGAGTAAGCTTGGCTCGTCTGCCTAAACGTTCCGCCTTTATATCGACCTGTACGATTTTGTTATTTTCGGGCAGAAAAGGCCCGTAAGGAAAATCCGTACCCAGCATCAGCAATACCCCACATTGGTGCATGCCCTCGTAAGCCGAAGCCATTCCCAGCAATCCCGTCATCCCGATTTCGTTTGGGTTATCGTACTGGATTTCCATTTTGCTCTTGAACGAATAAGCAACCGGAGCTTTCAGGCGGTGGGATAGTTCCACCACCTCGTCATGAGCCTCGCTTGCCCCGATTCCGCAAAAGATCGTCACTTTGGCTTCGCCGTTCAGCAAATCGGCAAGCTGCCGCAGTTCTTCTTCCGACGGGCATACCCGGGGATGAGTAAAAAAAGCGTGTGAAGAAGAAGGAATATTTTCCGTAGCCTTGGAAGTCACATCACCCGGTAGCCCCACCACCGCCACACCTCGCTGTGAAATGGCGGCCTGAACGGCTCCCTGCACCATGCGTGGCAACTGCTCCGGCGTGCTGATTACCTGATTGTAAAAACTACAATCGTCGAACAGCCGGATCGTGTTCGTCTCCTGGAAATATTGTGTTCCGAACTCCTCCGTAGGAATAGCCGAAGCGATAGCGATCACCGGAGCCCCTGAACGGTGGGCGTCATACAATCCGTTGATTAAATGCACATGCCCCGGTCCGCTGCTGCCCGCACAGCAGGCAATCCCCCCATGCAGCTGGGCTTCCGCCCCGGCGGCATACGCGCCCGTTTCCTCGTGCCTCACGTGTATCCATTGTACCTTTTTGTTTTTTCGCACGGCATCGTTCACCCGGTTCAGGCTATCTCCCGTCACGGCGTAAACTCGTTTCACCCCGGCTTCTGCCAGCATGTCTATCAATTGTTCTGCAAGATTTTTACCCATGGTCTCAAAAATTAATGTTCATTCTTCATAAAAACGGGAAGCCATGCGAAAAGTTGTGCCAAGTTGTATCTATTTTAGATGTTATTATGTGATAATTAGTATAATATAGAAATTCGAGCAATTAAAATTAGATGTTCTATTAAAAATATTTTAACAGAACA
>ENA-UEQO01002892-UEQO01002892.1-human-gut-metagenome-genome-assembly--contig:-NODE-2892-length-14409-cov-5.596637_pt1 | contig 14409 bp, 8 predicted proteins | sample MGYA00242938_ERZ507940 | MGnify/ENA primary metagenome ERZ507940 (study PRJEB26167, sample SAMN06115517) | human gut metagenome | host: Homo sapiens | place: China:Chongqing | collected 2014-12-03... | reverse complement strand
GGTGAGATGGCAGATGCAGACTACGGCTATGTAGGAGCAGGACGGGGGAAAATCAGTCTCTATAAAGGCAAGGTGTGTGTGGAGAAAAATATTCCTGAAGAAGAAGCGGTAGAACGACTTCTGAAGTTTATTCGGATAGACCGAGAAGAAAACCAACAATGATATTGATTAGATATGGATTACACGGATGAATACGGATTTAGTTAAAATCAGGAGTAGGAATCCGCATAGTCCATATCTAAATAAAAGCCATTTTAGAAGGTAATATTTATATCTTTCCCATTCTCTGTGTGATATGTTTTCACGGGCTTTCCATTACGTAGCACATAGGTCTTTATTTTATTTCCTTGTCGTTCAACGATTATATCAAACGGCGAAAATGCAAATGCCGAAACATTATTCAATCTCATCGAATTCCATTTATCAGGTAGTTGTGGACAGAGTGAGAATGAATTAAATCCTGTCGGACGAATACCAAAAATACCTTCGGTTACTATACGGCAATACAAAGCACTTTCGGCTGACAAATGCCGTTGGTTTCCTTCGGGCCAGGCCTCGATAGGATATGGAACATGTTCCCCAAGCAGGCGTTGCTGTGAGTAATATGCCATGTGTTCCATTGCCCTCTCCCTTGCTCCTGCGCTATACACTCCTCGTAGAGCGTAAAGAGTAGATCTGTCCCAGAAAGTATCTGTTCCGGCTTGTGTCAATAAGCCGTCTTTGCTCCACAAACGGGGAGAGAATAATGCTTCGACGGTTCCTGTCTTCTTTTCAAAGATCCCGACTGTCAGAGGGATAGCTATCCATGAACGTAAAATATCATTGCCTTCATAATAGCGGTAACTGTCGAACCCTTCTATACGGCTACCAAAATAATTGTTTATATTATTTTTTAATACTTTCGCCTGCCGGGCATATTCTTTTGAAACAGAAGACTGCTTGCCAAGTTCTTTGGCAAGATAGCTTGCCGATACCAGAGCGTCATAATACAAACTTGATGTACAAAGGTTTGCGTTACCTGCTGGAAAGCGTCCTTCAAGCTCATCAGCATCTGAAGTCACAATTCCGGAAGCATTTATTTTTCTTTTGCAGTATTCCAGACACCACTCAATCAAGGGCCATAACTCTTGTGCTTCCTTTTTATCTGCTTTGGCTAGTGCATAACGGGCGGCCCCATAAGCTATCATCGCTGCATCGCCACGATCGCCAGCCCCGTTCCAGGTATCCTTCCCCTCGGCAATGATAGAGCTGGGTATGGGTTTGTAATCAGAATTCATGAAGCGGGCAAAAAGCCTGAATGAGTTTAATGCGGACGCGTTTCCGATATCATAACCCAAAAAGGGAAAGAAAGGATTGGCATACTCCGCTTGGTCATTCGCCCAAACAGCTGCATAATATGATTCTCCTCCAGGACTGTGCATGAATCCTCCTCCGGTAGCAAAGATACTCTCTGCTGCTCTTACTTTAGCAAAAGCAAATGCTGTATTTACTACCGGATCAGGGGAGACAAAGCTAAGATTGTTCCATATCTTGTCGACAAAGGCCATTCGTTTATGTTCCTCGTCTGCTATATCGACTATCAATTCTTTCTCTCCTTTTTTATAAGCCTGAACAGAAGCGTCGAAAGTCAATGATTCTTTAGGAGCAATAGTGTATAAACAGTCTTCCTTATTTTGTATAGAGGTAACTATAGTGTATGATCCATCCACTCCTTTTACAGGATCGGTTTTGTAAACGGCTTTTTGAAAAGGTACAATAACAGAAATAGGTTTTGATGAGATATTCTTGACCGTATAACGTTCACAAAGCATCGGTTTGTCTGTTGAAGGAAAGAATGATCTCGTAAGTTCGACTACAGGTACTGGCTCTCTATTGCGTGCCGTACCTGTATTCTGGTATCCAATAGCAAAAAGGCTTACTACCGTGAGTCGTCCGTCGATACATATCGATTTCACTTTTTCATTGTTGAGAGCCATACCATTAACTAACAACAAAGAAGCGTAATCAATTGCAAATCGTTGCATCAGGCTTGCATGTGTATTGTTGGGTATCGTCCGCAACATAGGCCATATCATTGAACGTTCCATCACAAATTGCCCATCGCCGTTTACGCCATAACGTAATACCGCTGAAACCTTTAAACCGCTCATTTCAATATGGTCATAATGGGGGAGCCGACCGTCTATCTGCCATTCTATCGCTCCACTATCCAGGATACGCCAGCGAGGTGTAGCATTAGCATTATCTGCAAGGCAGAACAATACAAAAAGCAATAAAACGATTTTCATCTTTCTGGTAAACATACTATTAGTCTATTTCTATGTAATCGAGATAAAACTGTCCGTTATCACCAGCGTCCCGTTGAAAGGCTATTTGATTTATGCCGGCTGCCAACGATACCTGAACTACTTTTTCGCTCCAGTTGGATTGTTCCTGAAATCCAAGTTGCGATTGTTTTTGACCGTTGACATATAAGCTACACGTAGCTGTCCCTTTGGAATAGTTGTAGCCCATGACATGCAATGTATATGTACCGGCGGCATCAACCTCTACATCAAACTCAACACATGCATTTACGTTTTCAAGCCCTTTGACATAAAAGCCTTCGACTTTAACATGCTGGTTGTTATCGTCTTCTGTCTCACCCTCATTGCTACAACCTGTGCAAACCAGTAATAGGGCGAGAACTACAAACCATAAATATTGAGGGTATCCTTTCATAATCATTATCTATTTATAACTGCACCATTTCTGAGTGAGGCAACAGCCGCTTTGTATCTCTTTGAATTGGGTTTGATACGTAAAACCTTACATGAATGTGGTTCAAGTCGCACCGAGTATCGGCCCGACATTGCGCCTAAATCCTGATGCAGCCACAAATCACGTACATTCTTCACCTTTCCACCTTTAATTCCCAGTTCCTTTTCAAAATCAATACCATATTCAAGCACTGTCGATTCTCTATTGAACAGCCCGACAATCCAATCTCCATCAGGAAGTTGTCCTATCCATCTCGAACTGTTTTGTTTATCCCATATACTGGTACTAAGTGGCTTACCTACAAAACCGAGTTTATTCAATTCCAGCATCTCTGTGTTTTTGTAGAATTTGGCGCAATCACCAATCGTATTATATTGATCGGTGATACCAATTGGAGAACCGCTAACCAGCAACATTGAGATATGAAACTCTCTTTCGGCATCGCTTGCCAATGTGTTGAGTTGAACAAAATCGGGATCCATTATAGTTTGTCCTTTCACCCCGATAATATCAGCCCATCCGATTAATCCATCAAAAGCACTTCGGTATTTATCACCTTGTCCGCTTTCGTTAACCTGTCCGCGCTCTTTGTCGCTGATAAACCACCATCCGCCACCGTCACAGTCAGTACTTATGCGAATCATATCCGCATAAATAATCTCGTTGCGGGCATCGTTGCGACAATTAGGAACAGAGTAACTAAGCAACATTTCATCTCCGGCTTCTTCAGCCATCCATTTCAATGCCTTGATGTATCTATTGGTTCCGTAATCCCGTTCATAGTAACCAAGAAAGTCTATCTTCAGCAACTCTATTCCCTGATCTATCATTGTTCTGATACAGCCTTTCACCCACTGTTCCGCTCCTGGTTTGTCAGTATCTATCCAGTACAGGTGATCTTCAAACTTTGTAGTGCCTACCACGTCAGTTATCGGAATGGAAGTTCCTTTGATATTATTATTCTGCACATAGGCAGCTTTAGGTACCCATAATGGGTTGAAATAGAATCCGAATCTCATGCCTTTACTTTTGAGATAATCGCCCCAATACTTCAGTCCGTATGTCCACGAACTGTCATATTTGGTCAGATAACCATATTGATCTATAGAATTGAGGTTAAATAACCAACCGTCAGTAGCTGCCATATCATATCCATAAGGTAAAAACTCCTCGGCAAGCCAGTCGATATTCTTTTTCCAAACATCTTCAGGCATTGATGTTCCATACCGGAAATTGTATTGGTACATATTCCAAAACAATGGTCCGCTGCCTCGCTTTGTGAATTTGCTTTCTCTGGCAAAGATACCTGCTGGTATTGTAAACAATACCAGCAAAAGTGTTAAAAAATTAAATCTGTGTTTCATCTTATTGAATTATTTTTCCAATCATTGTAGAAAGTTGTTTTACTTGCAATTCGGCCATACCGACAACGATGTAATCCACACCATTGAGCCCATAGGGATCGTTGTATGCACTGGAAATTACAATTTTCAGGAATCGTCCCTTTTGTGGCGTTATCGTCTCACTGTCACCGAACCAGATGGTTTCATTCTGTCGTGGAGCGTTCTCTTTAGAAAAGAGAAGCGTCCAGTTATTTAGTGCCACAGCCGAGTAATCAGCAGATGTTCCTCCATCGGCAATCGTTTTGAATAAAAATAGAGGATCGTCCGAAACATAGAAATCTATCTTCTTAATGTTCGCGTTATCTCTTCGTTGAGTCAGTCCGATATCGCTTACTTCTATTGAATTCTTCATATCTATGACAATTGTGATAGGTGTTCTCATTCCATCAAAACAATGATAATCTGTGAAGCCATAGTGGTAGTCATCTTTATTATTGAATCCATTGACATCTTTTCCCCAATAACTCGAATGCCAGTGATTGTCGAAAATTCCATCTATGATGGCTCCGGCTCCGATATTATCCCCATCCGTTGATGAGGGATTCTCCATCTTCTGGTCGCTGTTGCATAGCAATATTTTCCATTCTCTGTTGTCGGGAATGACTTGTGGATCAGCAGGTACCACAACAGTCAGGTAATAAATCTCGTCCGATACCTCTATTTGTGGGGACGAGGGGGCTGCAAACTTCAACGGAAGAAGATAGTGCTTATCTTTTTGCAATGTTGAACTTGCTACTGTCAATGTCGTTGTAGCATCATCATTGCCATTTGCAAAAGAAAAATCATTCACATGGTAGGCTCCTGCGGGAAGCGCTTCATAATTGGTTGAATGAAAATCATTATATGCAGACACCAGTTGCGCATTTTGTGAGAAATCGAGTCCGCAAGAGAAATTGGATATATTATCTGCAATTTCGGCTTTGAGTTTTACACTCATTGAACTATATGTCGCACTTTCAATCTGTATATCCTTTTTTCCCCATTCCACTTGCTGCCCGTTTATATCAAAAACATATAAGACCCGGTTCATTTCAACATTCACAATACCCTCTTCTGTACTTTCCAACTGGAGTGCCAAAACAAGTTTAGATCCAGGTGCCGATTTGATTAACTGATATATTTTAGCTACATCAAAATTCAGATAAAGATATTTCGACGTCTCGTTAGTTGCAAACGTTAGTTCGTGAACTCCGTCTTTAAATGAATATGCATCAGGCGTTATTGTCTTGTAACTTTGATTTTCGGGCTGGCTATAATTTTCATCGATTTCCTGTTGTGTCAATGCACGCACGTTAACCGTTGCAGTCAAAGACGGGTCACTTCCTGCCTTAATAACCAGAAGAGGCTCTTCGACCGTATTTTCAGAAGCCTGCCAACTAAATATATGCTTGCCCTCGTTCTTGAAATACAATATTTTGTGATATTCTTCAGGGAATAACTTATCATTCGAATATTCGTTGCTACATGAATATACAATCTGACATACACCAAGTATTAAAATTAATTTCAATAATATCGTTTTCATAATTCTGGTAATTCTAAATTAATATTCGGGCGATTGTACTAGTTGGGGATTGCTGTATATCTCCGAGTCATTGATCGGAAGAAGATACATTTTGTTGTTCCACATAAAAGGTTGGTCCACCTTTACTCTTTGGTTAAACTCACGGAACGATGGATCTTTTTTTGCGATGGCATTAAGACCTTCACGGACACCGGCTTTGAATACCTCCGGAGCAATTGTCCAACGCCGGGCATCAAAATAGCGGTGTCCTTCAAACCATAATTCAGCATAACGTTCACTGCGCACCCAATCCATTAAACTCATATCAGAGTTTATGTCAGATAATTCTAAATCGGGAATACCTGCACGATTACGAACAATGTTCAGGTTGTCCAAGACATCTTGTTTGCTGTTCAATGCAGCATGACATTCCGCCAGATTGAGGTATAATTCCGCCAAACGTATGACTGCCAGTGGAGTATGAGCATAATTATTGCCATTATCTTGAGAGCGCCATTGGAAGTTTGGTTGTATTCTCTTTTTGGAGAAATATCCGGTTGCATTATTATCTCTATTATATCTGTCAGGGTTGTACCCATGTTTTTGCGAGTTACGCGCTTCAAGTATCAGTGGTGAGCCATCGGCTATGAACGAACTATATTCACCTCCATCGTAACAAACCCATGCATAGAAACGCGGTTCACGATTGACATTCAGTTTTATGATATCCGGATTAGACAGACCTGCCGATTCAAACCAGTCCGATTTATCGGGAAAAGTATGATCGTATTGGGGCAATTTTCCATTCTTTGTATAAAATCTTTCAACAGAGTTCAAGAAAACAGCAATACCTCCCCATCCTCCTACAGGAGAGCCGTTGTAAGTGGTGACGCCATGAGGTATTTGTGAATAGATGCCATAGTTGTCACCGCTTCCGATGGCAAAGATTACTTCTTTATTGCCATCAGTCTCACGTGTCGTATTGAGGTAACGCATGAGCATTACCGACTCTTTAAACTGGTCATCAACCCCCTCTATATTAGGCAATGGAACTCCTTGGTTTATTCTGATACTGGTGGAAGTGGCAAGGTCGAACAGTTTGCGGTTACCTTGAGTCAGTGCCCAATCAAGAGCCTCGTTGCAAGCTGTCAGGGCGCGTTCCCATTTGTTTTCATCGTATGTTCTGCTGACTAACTCCTTTCCATATCCCGGAGTTTCAAAGTTAGTGTTCTTCCAGTTTGAATAAGGGAATGAGCCATTCCACAGGGGGGAGGCGGCATAAACCAACAATCGCGCTTTTAAGGCTTTGCAAGCTGTTGAAGTAGCACGTCCCAGTTCGCTGTTCTGTACTGTTGGCGGCAATTCGAAGGCAGCCCGGTCAAACCATTCAGCTATGGAGTCTACACATACATCGAAATGCGATCTGCCCGGAAAATCCTTTTTGTCAAGGTTTTGATTGTAATGTTCAGTCACTAATGGTATAGGTCCGTATGACTCTAGTAACATAAAATGATAGAGTGCCCGACAGAACAAAGCTTCGGCTTTCCAGCGTCTTTTATCGCTCTCGGTTACTCCCGTCGGATTGCTCTTGTCAAGCTGATCCATGAATAGATGGCATCGTCCTATTCCATCGTAACAACTATTCCACGGGGCGGTTTGACTGGAAGGAGAAAGCTGGTTCCATGCCGCTTTCTGTCCGTCGTCAGCCCATAGTAAGGGGCGGGCATATTCATCGGTCGAGTTGATGAATGAGTTTTCAACTGTGTAAAACCACTCGAAATAAGTATAACATGAATGAAGGAAACCCAATGTGGAAGCTCTGTCTTTCATTGCGTCGGGCAAGTCGGCTGTTTCATCCGGGACAACGTCCAGATAGTTGCAAGAAGCCATGCAACATGCGGCAGTCACACTTAGTATGAATCGTGATATGATCTTAATGGTTTTCATATTTTATATTTTGGTTATATAGAACTTAGAATTTTAGCTGCACTCCAATATTGATAGTCCGTTGAAGAGGATACGCATTCCATGACAATTCCGGATCCCACTCTTTAAAAGGACTCCACACAGCCAGATTATCCCCATTGATATAAACACGGCAGTACGGAAAACTATATCCGAGTTCAAGGGTTTTAAAGCGGATAAAACGTCCGTTGTGCATCCAGTAGGTGCTGTTGACAGAGTTGTTTGCCACTTGACTGTCAGTAATACCTAATCGTGGAAATTTCGCATCCGGATTCGGATTAGCTTCGCTCCAGTAGTCGTTGGCGATAAACTGCATCACGTTTCGATCACCGGTTGAAGCATCACCGCGAAATGGCATAATGCCTGATACCATGATTGTCCGTTGGGCAGAACCATTGAAAAACATTCCGAAATCGAAAGATTTATATGTCATGTCTAGCCCAATTCCATACTGAATGCGCGGCACATTGCCATATTGCGAAATCATAACCTGATCTTTTGAATTTATTTTGCCATCACCGTTTACATCGCGATATTTGATATCACCTGGCATTACCGTACTTCCCAATTCATCCTGCGAAGGGCTCATTTCTATATCCGCCTGGTCTTTGAATAACCCTTCGGCAATGTATCCTATCGTGTTACTCAAGGGTTTACCAGTTTCCGACTGCCACACGTAAGGGTAATCCGGTTCATCTTTGTAGATGTATTTATTCTTATTATATGTCAAATTGAAACGCAGGTCCATATTTAAATCATTGGTGATTTTCTTTCGCCAATTGACAGCCAGCTCGATACCTCGATTGTCTACTTTACCAATGTTACTCCATGGCACAGCATTAGCGTATCCTAATAGTCTAGGAAAAGAACCTCGTTTGAGAAGGATGCGATCTCGTTTGTCATGAAAATAGTCGAAAACAATATTGAGCTGGTTGAATAGATTCATGTCTATACCGATATCGAACTTTTTCACTCTTTCCCAATGTGCATTTCTGACAGCATAATATGAAACGCTGGGTCCTTTGGCGACAACACTTCCATCAGGTCCGGTTCCATAACCCAAATCGTCGAGCTTTATATCATTTATATAGAGAAAGTGGGCAGCTCCCGCACTTTTTCCCGTATCATCGCTGCCTACCAGTCCATAAGATCCCCGGAGCTTGAGGAAAGATACAATTGAACGCAGTGGAGTCCAGAAATCCTCGTTACTGATAACCCAGCCTAAAGATATGGCGGGAAATAACTCGAACCGTTCTCCTTCTACCAGACGTTCCGTTCCGTTATAACCGCAATTTATTTCGGCCAGATATTTCTGGTTGTAATCGTAGGTGATACGGGCAGATAATCCTTGGTTGCGGTTGGGTAATACGCTGGATCTGTATTCACGCATCATATACATCAACATTCCCGATACGGCATGTCGGCCGAACTGCCTGCTGTAATTGATGCGTCCGTCCATATAAAAGGTATTGTCCTGGTAGCGCTCTATATCCGACTGGGATATATATTCAGATCCCGAAGTCAGTTGCTCCAATGCATAAAGGTCGGGCGAATCGACATTCCAACTGCCATCCTGTACGCGATAGTAATAGGGGGCAAGTGATTTGGTATAAGATGAGTTTGAATAGTTTTTCCAGTTAACCAGAATAGAGGCGGAAAGTCCCTTTGTCACAAAATCAAAGTTCTGATTAATACGAACAGAGGTGTTGATGGTATTATGATTGGATCCTCTGAAATTATTTATCATATATGCATAAGGGTTGTTATACATCGAATTTCCACTAAGCATTGCCCCTCCGAAACGTATATGCTTGTCACCTTCTTCTGCCGGAAAAGATGCCGGAAATGCCACCGGATTGGTATTGTAGGTAAGATAGAACAGGTCGGAAGTTGAAAAAGACGGTCCTTTGGCATATCCTATCTGGTCGTTCATGCGTAGCTCGACAGTGGTTGTCGGAGTCATCTTATAGGATATGTTACTTTGGAAAATGTACTCCCATCTGTTGATGTTCGTGTCAAAAGAGTAACGCTTGGGGGAGTTGAGCATACCGCTATCATGATTTGCTTGCAAACTCATGTAATAGGTAACCTTCGAACTACCTCCCTGTACATTAATGTTTGCCCGTTGGTTCATGGTAGAATTTTTGAAAAGCAGGTCATACCAATCCACGTTCGGATAAACATACGGATTGATTCCGCTCCTTGTATATTCTATGACGTCATCCGAATATTTGGGTGTTGCGCTTGGAGTACGAGTCACCAAGGCTTCATTGTACATATTCATAAACGTAGGGCCATCGACGAACTTCAGCGTGTTTGCCGGTCTTAGAAATGAATTTTCGAACGTGATATTTATCTGTGCCCGCGTGTTTTCCATACCGTCTTTCGTTTTGATAAGCAGCACTCCATTAGCACCGCGAGCGCCATAAATAGCAGTTGCCGATGCATCCTTCAAGATTGAAAAGCTGGCGATCGATTCGGTAGGGATATTATTAAGGTCGCCACTCGAAATTTCGATATCGTCCATCAGAATTAAAGGTGTTGCACGTCCCCCGAATGTTCCGATTCCCCTGATATAGAAATCGGATACGGAACCCGGTTCTCCACTGGTTGTCATCGATACCACACCTGCCAGCTTTCCTGTAAGATTATTGGTCAGTGAAGAACTCGGTGCACGCAATTCTACACCTTTTACAGTGGAAATAGCACCGGTTACGGATACTTTTTTCTGTGTGCCGGCTCCTACCACCACCACTTCATCCAGCACCTCGTTGTCCGATTGCATTTTCACTTTCAAAACTCCCAAATCGCCTACACTCAATACCTGCTGTTTGTATCCGATATAAGAAAATGTTAACTCTGTATTATTTGAAACCTCTATTGAAAACTTACCATCTAAATCTGTAATTGTTCCTGTTCCCGGGGAGTTTTTTACAGAAATACTGACCCCCACCAAAGGATCGCTGGAAGAAGCATCCGTAACGGTTCCTACCAATTTGCGCTTTTGTTGTTTCGAATCCTGCGGACGTTGCTCTGTAGGCAACTCTTCTCTTTTCAGAGAAATCTGCCGGTCTTTAATTTCATACAGGACATCTGTATTCTTAAATAACTGATCGAGAATAACGGTTATCGGTTGGTCCTTTACAGACAAACTGACTATACGTTTCGTATCAATCGCTTTGCTATAATAGAAAAAGATAAATTCACTGTTTTTTTCTATATAATCAAGTACTTCCTTAACTGTTTTGTTCCGCATTTCAATTGTTAAGTTTTTCTGTTGAGCATACGCTCCTATGTTCGCCGCATAAGAGTGTAAAGAAAGAAAACAAACACTAAAAAGAAATAATATGCGAGCCATTCTCACCCTTGTAAGAAATGTGCTACTGGTATTTTTCATATATTTACAACGTTTTTAAGAAATTAAACAATTAAATGTTGTTTGATTTTTCGGCTGGATGATACTGCAATTATCATTCAGCCTTCTTTTTAAGGACTTTTGTTTCTCATAATATTACGTATAAAGGTTTAACAATAAATGATCTATACTTATTTCTTCCTCACATATATTTTATCACCCACTTCTTTATATTCTATGGGTGCAGAATAAGATATAGTATGTAAGACGTCTTCAAGTTTATCTTTTAAATCCAGCTTTCCGGAAACCTGCATTCTCTCCACCTCCGTATCCAATACGAATTCTTTGCCATAGTATAGATTTAATTTTCTAAAGACCTTATCCAAAGAATCGTCTGTGTACATTAGGATATTCTTTATCCAACAGATATAAGGCTCAACATCTACATTTTGAGGAGTGTCCAGTTGGTCGCTATGAATGTTAACCAGCTGTCCCGGAGCGAGTTTGACCTGTTGCTGATTGTGGCTTTTTATATTCACACTTCCTTCCACCAACACCACGGAAGACGTTTTCTCCGATGAATATGCCGATATATTGAATGAAGTACCTAATACCTGTACTTGAAAATCTTTAGTTCTTACTATGAAGGGGGCTTTTTCATTGCGGCGTACATCGAGGAACACTTCTCCTTCAACATAAATTTCACGCTGGTCTCTTTCAAAATGAGTTGGATAAATCACCCGTGTTCCTGAATTCACCCATAGATGAGTTCCGTCTGGTAAAGTCAATTGAGTTCTTTTCCCTTTAGGGGTTATCAGCTGGTTGAATTCGGGCTTCTTCTTTTGTGGCTGAATCTGATTGACTGTATCAGAGTTGACCACCACTAAACCATTCTGCGAATAAATGATATTTGCATCGGTATCACTCACTTCTATATTCTTTTCTCCCGGTATCAACAATAGAATATCTTCTTGTAATGGGGCTGCCTGCATTTTCAATGCGAAATCGACTAATGCGCTGTCATCTGCATGGTAATAAGAGATGAACTGTTTACCCAGCCAAAACATACATAGCAGGATTGCGGCAACTGATGAATAAGTTGCCGCATAAAGTAATCGTTGATGCAACTTTTTCTTTTTGGTTGCATGGATTTGTTTTTCGATAAGTCTCCATGATTCATCCAGTTCGGTCGTTGAGACATTTCTCTCCTGTTTCCGAACATGTAGAATTACTTTGCGTATCACCTGATGTATATTTGCTTTCTTGCCTTCCATTTTTTGCTTTTATATTTAAAACGGGAGAAAAGAAAAAGTCTACTCACTTTTCTTTCATTATTTTGCAGAAAAAGATTTCTTCAGCAAATTGGGTGAACCGGACAAAGGAAATAGTAGCATTTAAGAAAGAAAAAAAGGAAGGAAAAAGAGATATTCTTTCAAGGTCATTTTAGAGCGAAGGCTCGTCAGTGTGCGGGATACTAAATTCATGGCAGATTGAGGATTAATCTCCAGGACAGCTGCAACTTCTCTATAGGATAAGCCTTTAATGTAACGAAGATAAATCGCCATCCGTTGATTCTCGGACAGTTGTTTATAAGCCTCTTGCAGATTTTTAATCATTTGTATATCCTCATCATTATCCTTAAATAAGACTTCCAGTGAGGTGTCTTCTATCGTTAAGTCGAAGGGAAGCGCATTGATATCTTCGGTGGATTTTAAAGATGAAAGTTTATCGAATATAAGGTTTTTCAAAGAAGTCAGCAGATAGGAACGCACATAATCGGTGGGAGACAAACGGGTGCTGCTGGTCTGATAGATGGTCATCTGACCATTTTTGTCTGGCGAGAGGAACATATGGCTGGCGCGGGCTGCGCGGATAGCATCCACGGCAATCCGCGTGTTGCCATCGGTACCATTTTTAAAACCTACCGGACAGGAGAGTGCTGAAGCCATTTCGCGGTGGATCTGACTTTCGGTAGTACGTGCGCCAATCGCGCCCCAACTGATTAAATCACCAATAAACTGACCGGTCACCATAGCGAGCAACACAGTCGCGGTAGGGACACCCAGCTCATTTACCTGTAAAAGTAATTTGCGCGCCAGCTCCAGACCGTGATTTACCCGATAGCTGCCGTTTAAATCCGGATCGGAGATTAGCCCTTTCCAGCCGACAACAGTTCGTGGTTTTTCAAAATAGGTGCGCATTACGATTTCCAGCCGTGACTGGTACTGGTTGCGCAGCGACTGCAGACGGGTGGCGTACTCCATTGCAGCGGTGAGATCGTGGATCGAGCAGGGGCCAATAATGACCAACAGTCGCTTATCTTCACCATTCAGTATTTTTTCAATTCTGCGGCGGGAGTCGGTGACATGGGTGGCGACGCCAGGCGTTACGGCATACCGTAGCGCGAGTTCGGCGGGCGTTACCAGGCTCTCAATACGCGCAGTACGGAGTTCGTCAGTTCTGTTCATTACAAGTCTCAGAAATTTGTTGCTTCTACGGCAGGACTACCGGGAAGTGATGCGCATCACGATAAACCAATCGCAGCTGATTTCAAGTGCGAGGTGTGTCACACCTCGCCGGGTGGTTAGCATGATAACAAAAAAATAAGCTAATGCACTAGTTCTCTAGTACATTCGGCGGCTAAGCCCCATGATATCGAGGATCTTGGTGGCAATCTCTTCTACCGAATAATTGGTACTGTTAATCCACGGGATCTGATTTTTACGGTACAACGCTTCTACTTCCGCGACTTCCATCCTGCACTGACGAAGCGAGGCATAGCGGCTGTTCTCCCGACGTTCCTCGCGAATCGCCGCCAGACGTTCCGGGTCGATAGTCAGGCCGAACAATTTATGCTGAAGCGGTTTGAGCGACGCGGGTAGCACCAGATTATCCATATCGTCGGCAATAAAGGGGTAGTTTGCCGCGCGGATACCAAATTGCATTGCCAGATACAGACTGGTGGGGGTTTTACCACAGCGAGAAACACCGAGCAGGATCACCTGAGCCTGATCCAGATTGCGCAACGAAATGCCGTCATCGTGGGCGAGGGTGTAATCAATCGCCGCAATGCGCGCATCATATTTATTGAGATTATTAGGGTTAAGGCCATGGGTAACCAGCGCCTGAACGATATCCTGGCAAAAGCCTTCACTTTGCAAGATGATGGCGCGAATCTCCGGCAACACGATGGAGTAGAAGACCAGCGGGCGCACGCCTGTCTGGTGATAAATTGCGTCAATCTGATCCTTCACTGCCCGTGCACGGCTCTCATTTTCGACAAACGGCAGCGTGATGCTGCTGATAGTGACGGGAAATTGTGACATTACTGCGTGTCCTAATACCTCCGCAGTTATTGCCGTACCATCAGAAATATAAAAAACGTGGCGATCAACAGCATTATCCATTTTGTTCTTCCCGTG